>Ga0315286_10003766_pt1 | contig 14426 bp, 14 predicted proteins | sample YL17G10_0_MG_FD_205038 | JGI IMG/M metagenome (GOLD analysis project Ga0315286, IMG submission 205038) | Sediment microbial communities from Yellowstone Lake, YNP, Wyoming, USA - YL17G10_0 | ecosystem: Environmental > Aquatic > Freshwater > Lake > Sediment | place: USA: Wyoming | collected...
CCGCCTTTGACCATTTCATGATCATGTAGTTTGTTACTTTCATCTCTTTTCTCCCAACCTGAATTTCGACCAATATCACTTCGGTGTAATGCATCCCTTTTGAAAATACTTTTGGCAGGGATGATGTCGATTGATAATAGACGATATTGATGCCGCAAGAGCAACCTACTATGCTCACGCACCAGGGGCTCCGCCGGTTGCCTGCCTCTTCCTCTCGCGGTTCTTGGGGCGTAGGTTCTGGTACCCGCACTTCCTGCAGTACTTCGCCCGGATAGAATTCGTGGCACTGCAGTTCATGCAGACGCGCTTTATCAATAACCTGGCCTCAGCCTCTGGAAATCTTGCCATGTGACTCGCTGGCCTTCTTGAAGAACTGAGGTGTATTTAATGCTTGCCGAGCCGAGAAAACGTGGATTTCACTTCTGCTTTCCCAACAATGCGAAGTGGGCCAGGAGGCTCTCGAGCTGGATCCTGTCGTTGCTCCCTTCGACCAGCCGGAACTCGATCTCCCCGACTTTGTCGATGAGCTCGATCTTGAGACTGTCCTTGACGGTGGAGTCGATCAGCGATTTGTGTATCTGCCTGATTATATCCTCGCCGGAGAGACCTTGGGAGATGAGAAGGTCGTCCAGGAGATTCCTCCCCTTCATGAAGTCCCCCTTGAGGCAAACCTCTATCAACTCTTTTACGAGTTCGGGCCGCGCCGTGCTCGCCGCCTGGTAGACCGTGTCCGCGTCGATCTTCGATGACATCCCCGCTGCGACCTGTAGAGAATTGACAGCCTTCCTGAGATCGCCCTGGGCGATGTAGACAAGCGCCGCCAGGCCGTCTTCCTTGATCGTCACGGATTCTTCCTTTGCGACGCGCGCCAGGTATTTCTTCACGTCGGCTTCCTTCAGCGGCCTGAACCTGAATACAGCGCACCTCGACTGGATGGGCTCGATGATCTTCGATGAGTAGTTGCAGGATAAAATGAACCTGCAGGTCTGGGAGTATTTCTCCATGGTCCGTCTGAGGGCGGACTGAGCATCGGAAGTAAGCGCATCCGCCTCATCTAGGAAGATGATCTTGAAGCTCTTCATGCCCATTGGTGAGGTCCTAGCGAACTCCTTGATCTTGCCCCGTACGACATCAATCCCTCTCTCGTCGGATGCGTTCAGCTCGTGGAAGTTCCCCTTCCATTCCTCCCCGAAGAGTTCCTTCGCCAATGCGATCGCGGACGTGGTCTTGCCGGTGCCCGGAGGGCCGGCGAAAAGCAGATGCGGCATGTTGCCTGACGACACGTACGTCTTCAATCTGGCCGTGACATCGAGTTGACCGACAACCTCATCGAGCTTGGCGGGGCGGTATTTCTCTACCCAAATTTCTTTCATCGCTCTCGGTTGAATTGAAACAAGAAGGTGGGCAATATACTTTCGGGAAGGGGGAGAGCGGAGTTCTTTGTTAATGGGAAATTAGGATGGCAAACTAAGTCACAATCCTCAAGATATTTGTCGCAACTCTATCCAATCGGATTCTCTCGACCTGACTTACAAGTTCCATACTCGATAGCTCATCATTGAGATATCGCGTAGCATCTCGACGATCTCCTTGGGGGGGTCCGCCCTAATCCGTTCATCACGCACGCCTGACAGAATTCCCCATGCACGTCCATGCCTACGTATACCTTGGTCTCTTGTCGCATCGGTTTTCACTACCTCGATAACGGCGAGGGAGCCTTCAACACGCCAACCCTTATCTCCTCAAAGTATCATTCATGTTCGAGGAGTTGCCATGAAGAAATATGATATTATGATGATTGCCATCGGACTTGTCTGGCTGTGGGTGATAATTTCCTGCGGCGTGATATTGAGGAATGCTTGGGGAAACCTCGAGGCCATAATCGTACTGACCGGAGGGGCGATGGCATGCATGATAGCGCTTTGGATAAATCGACCTCCTGCTGCTATATCAGAACCGCCAGCCCCCCCGCTGCGCAAGTGATTTGCTGATGTCAGAAATAGCCTGATAGGGGATTGGGGACACGGCAATGCTGATTGTTTCATGACAGGCCAGATAGGTTTGCTGACCTGAAATCGCCACCACAAAGTTCTTTTCGACCCGCTACATGTAAGCACGACCAAAATGAACTGCTACACGTGCCGGAAAGAGGCGATGATCCTCCAGAGATACAACGGCGTCCATCTCTGCCGAGAGCATTTCCTGGAATCGGTTCGCAAGAGGGTCTATTCCGAGTTCCACAAGCAGATCCACTTGAGGGGTGGGGAGAAAATCGCGGTCGCTTATTCCGGAGGAAAGGACTCCTCTCTCACCATCTATCTCTTAGAGGAGATCTTGAGGCCGATGAAAAACGTCTCCCTTTCTGCGATCATAGTTGATGAGGGGATCGAAGGGTACAGAGATGTCGGACTGTCAGTGGCCAGAGATTTCTGCAAGACCCTTGAGGTCGAGTTGATTGAAACCAAGATGAAGGATGCTTTCAGCATCACGCTCGATGAGATTTCCAAAAGGGACCGGACCCAGGGCACTTGCACATACTGCGGCGTATTCAGGCGAAGGCTGATGAACGCTGCCGCGCGAGAAATTGGGGCGGACTACCTCGCGACCGGGCTCAATCTCGACGACACAGCGCAGGGCATAGTGATGAACATATTCAGAGGAGACGTAGAGAAGCTCGCCCGGATGAGCCCGCATGACTCCATCCAGGAGGGGCTCGTCCCGAGGATACAGCCACTGAGGAAGATACCTGAGAAGGAATCGCTGCTGTTCTGCCTTCAGGAAGGGCTGAAGTTCCACGACCGCGAATGCCCTTACGCCCACGAAGCCGTCAGGAACACCTACCGGGAGATGATCGCGAAGATGGAGGAGGAGTTCCCCGGAACGAGGCATTCGATCCTGTCAAGCTATGATTCGTTAAGGGAGGCCCTCAGGAAATCCTACCCACCGTCGCAACTTAGGCTCTGTTCCTGCGGAGAGCCGACCATTGGCGAAAGATGCAAGAGCTGCCAACTTCTGGAAGAACTCGGTTGCGAAGCGAAGCGATGAACTCACATCTTCCTTTTTTGTCGTATCCATGCTCCGCAGTTCGGGCAGACGTCCTTTGACGCGGAAATCTTTGACTTGCATACCGGACAACTAACCAGGAAATCGTCGGGCGGCGGCGGTTCCTCTTCCGCTGAGGAGGCAGAGGGAGACACGGAAGGTGCGGGTGCAACGGGAACAGAGGCAGGTGCCGACTCCGAAGGGGATTCTCCGACAGCGCTCGCCGATGCCATTCTCTTTCGTTTCATCTCCTCTCTTGCGACGATGAATTGCGCTACTGGAAGCAGACCTTTCAGTGCGACTGCGACTAATATGACCGTTATGAGACCGATGATGTTTATCGATATCGAGAGCGGGCCGAATGGGAATTTGATCGAACCGGTGTCCAATAGGAACCAGAACCACACGCACAGGGTGGCCACCGCGAAGATGCCGAATGTCAGCTTGAGCCACGAGCCTCTTGGGAAGTATGTCTCCATCGCAACGAAGAGCGCGACGAACGCCCCTATCACGAGCAGATGGCTAGCGAGCCAGGTCGCCGTCTCTTGGGAAAGCAGCGGGTAGTAGCTCATGATTACATCTATCAGGATGAGCGGGATGATGACGAACCTGATCAGCTCTGAGAAGAAGGCGATTGTAGCGGCAATCGAATGCTTCTTGTCCATCGCGATTTCGTTCCTCTTCATCGGCATCACCAATGCATGGGGGCCACCCATTGTATCTGCCTGACCGTGGTTATCTGGAAGGTCGGCCCCAGCTTGACCGTGATCGTCGCGGTCAGCGTCTGGTTGTTCATCAGCAAATCAAATGCGGCGGACGGGTTCGTATTGAGAGCGAATGTGCTTGAGTAATTCATCCCGAGGCTGACATGCTGGGACGAGTTCGCGATGCTCGCTCCCGTCCCGTTCTTGAGAGAAACCACGTAGTCGCCTCCCAGGCCAGCGAGCAGGTGGTTCGTGTTCAGGTAATAGGGTACCTGAATCCCGTAGGTCCCGGTATGATTGTATAGCGACGGGGTTCCGAAGCCCATCCCTAAGATTAGGCCTTCCCAAGGGTAGACGACCTGGTAATCTGCCGTGAAGATGATCAGCCCGAGCATGTATTTCGCGCTGATCTCGACATCGACAACGAACGAGTCCGGGTGGAATATCATGTAGGTGGAACCGTCTGATAGGAGCTTCTTCAGATCGACGGTGAAGACGACCGATCTTGTCACATGAGATCCGGCGCTTATCGTCCCCCAGTTGTTGGTCGAATTGATGATCGAGCAGTGTGTTTCGTTCTCGACGCTCATCTTGACGACGACATCATTGACATCATAGAACCCTCCGTTCCTGATGCCGATCGGCGCCGAAACGGTGATGTTACCGTCGCTATAGCTCCAGTCGACATCGTTCTGAGTCGGGATGTCAACCCCGAAATCCCCGGCGATAAATGGCCAGGCTGCGAGAATGATCATGAACATGATGGCGATGTTGATCATCGATATCGAGATTCTGAGGATTCGATAGGCCGTACTCATGGGACTCTTCACTCGATACTAGGAATCGCCCAATATTAAGAAGAGCTTGTCGCCATCAAAATAGTAACAGAGGACTCGGACAGCCCAATCAGAACGGCAGAAGCTTTGTGTATCCGAATGCTGGCGATCCAGCTGCGAAGCAGTATTGTATCTTCGTGAAGTCCTTCTTGAACTCGCGGACGTCCTCTGCCACCTTCTTCGGGTCCTCCTTCTTGATCACGATCCGCCTGAAGAACTCAGCCACATCGACCATGTCTTTCTCCTTCATGCCGATCCTTGCCAGCTCCTGCGTGCCGAGCCTTATACCGCTCGGGTCCTTCGCGCTACGGTCCGATGGGAGCAGGTTCTTGTTGACGACGATGTTCGCATTGACGAGCCTCTTCGCGATGTCCTCGCCGCCGCCGTTGGCGCAGACATCGAGGAGCAGGATGTGTGACTCCGTGAAACCGAGATCTGAACAGAGGACCGTGATCCCCCTCTCGTGGAAGGCCTGTCCGAGCGCCTTCGCGTTCCTGACGATCTGACGGCTGTACGCCTTGCCGAATTCGAGATGCTCCGCGAGCGAAACGGCGAGCGCTGCCACCGAATGAAGATGATGATTGCTGGTGACGCCGGGGAAGACCCCTCGCTCAAGGGATTTTGCCATTGCGTCGCTCTTAGGGTTCGCCAGGATTATCCCGTGCTGAGGACCCGGGAGCGTCTTATGTGTGCTCGCGCTGATGACATCCACGCCTTCCCTGAGCGGGTCCTGGAACATCCCGCCGCCGATCAGACCCAATACATGAGCCGCATCATACCAGACGGGGCAGCCGATGTCCTCGAGGACATCCTTCAGTTCATGGATCGGAGTGGGAAACAAGTACGCCGACATACCGAACAGCGCCACCTTCGGCCTCGTCTTCTTGAGCATCCGCTTCGTCTTCTGTACATCGATGTTCATGATCTTTGGATCGAACGGGTAGCTGACCGCTTTGAGCCCTCTCAATCCGAGCGCGCCGAAACTCGCGGCTGAGATATGACCGCCGTCCGCGAGTGCATGGGTCGAGATGACATCCCCTGGCTTTGCGAGAGCGAAGTAGACGGCGAGATTTGCCACCGTGCCGGATGTGGGCCTCACATCTGCATATTTGCAGTTGAAGAGTTTCCTTGATAACTCAATGGCCTTCGCTTCCACAACGTCGACGAATTTGTTGCCCTCGTAGTATCTCTTCCCGACGGTGCCTTCGGCATACCGGTTGTGGTAGTCGCTGATGAGCATCTCCCTGGCCAGCGGGCTGAGGAGATTCTCCGAGGCGATCATCGGGATCGAATCCGAGAAGAAGCGAGTGTGATCCATCACCGCTTGCCGAACAACCTTCGCATCCTTATTCATCTGATTCTGCTTCGGTCAAGGTCGAGCCCAATAAAAAACCTCTGCTACAGCATGTCTGAGATTTTTCCGCTTAGCTCTGTTGAGTGCCCTGCTTACTCTCCTTCGGAGAGAAAGTCGACTTTGTAGTCATCATTAAATATTGTGTATGACATTTTGACATACGTATCAAAGGACAGAGAACATGGTCGCTAGGACATCCAGGCTGAATCTTCGCGTTTCGGACGAGCTCCTCGTAATGTTAGAGGAGATCGGGGCGCGAAAGGGACGCAGGACAGTATCTGACGTGGTCAGGGACGCGCTGGAGAGATACGCGGAGGAAGAGGAAGACACCTGGAACTCCGAGATCGTCAAGTCGAAGATCCCGCGCGGAACGATGGATGCCCTCGAGACTCTTGTCATGGCCGGAGATGCGTCGGATGTGTCGCAGGCCATCAACTTCGCGCTCAACGACTGGGTCGCCTCAAAGACCGAGTATCATCTTGAAGGTAGGGATGCCCTCAGGAAGAAGGTCGGAGAGGTAATGGAAGAGAGGGCGACGAAGGGACGGCTGAAGTCAGTGGCCAAGGAGATGAGCGAGAGGTAGAAGGGACTGCCTCGTGCTCGTCGCTGTAAAGGGAAGGAAAGGGAAGGCTGGCGGTTGCCAGAAGGATGGGATGCACGCCTACGGGGGAGAGAAAGCCTCTCCCTCATTTTGCCCTGATCCGAAAAGACTCTCTTGGTTCAGCTCTTCTTGAAGCTCGTGATTTCGTCGACCGGTGTTGGATCGACTCCTGACAAGAAGGCGGAATAGACGCTTGCGAAGTCTGCGAGGAGGATGTGGTTCATCATAACCTCTATGCGACTCTTGCCGTGCGCCTGGACGTCGATCGTTCTGACCGAGCTTGAGATCGTCCCTCTGAACTTGTCAAATCCTTTATTCATTTTCGGATCATCAATGAGATCGTGCAGTAATAATGCGGTGAATATCTGGGAGCGCTCATCGCGCAGCCAAGGCACTATCTCGTTGTGAGTGATCTCCGGGAAGGTTCCGAAAAAGCAATGCTGCTTCGCATTCTCATTCATCTGCGTCTTCCAGCGCCTCGCTATCGATTCCATAGTAACCGGGGCAATGGCGACTGGAACGAACCCGTGGACGGTGTGCGCTATCTGCTTGGCCGGGTTCTTCTCGGTCAGCACTTTGATCGCGAGTTCATTCTTGATGAAGTTCCTGCACGAGCCCAGCGCGGAGGTCAAGGAAGAGCCGGCCTTCTTCGTCAACCCGAGGCGATCGCATACGGTAGCGACAGCGGAGAAGACGAGCGGCAGAGAAGCGCGCGGCATTGGAACCTTCTCGAGCTTGATGAAGGGCAGGCGCTTGGATCTGGCTATCGCCGCGAGCTCACCGTCAGATGAAATCAAAACGATGTTCTTGACCTTCGACTTCATGACTCGATCGAGCATGGAAAGAGTCTCGACCGTGTTGCCGCTGTAGCTGCAGCAGATCACAAGGGCGTCTTTTCTCAACGGGGCGGAGGGTTCGAATCCTCTGTCGACCGTCACCCCTCCGGCGATGCTTCCGCCGAGCCAGTCTCGAATGAAATCGCCGCCGATTGCGGAGCCTCCGAGGCCGAGGAAGCGGATTCCCCCGGCACATTGATCCATGTCCAGCTTGACTTTCGATGCTGCCTTGCGACCGGATTCAACGAACTGGGGGAACTTTGAAAGCGTACCGAGCATATCGGATTTATCGAGCAGGAGCATTTTCTCCGGATAGTCCAACATCGTTTGAGCTTATACGAATGAACTGTATTTAATCGTTCCAAAGACCAAGGAACTGAAATTTTGTCGTACTTTCATTTTGCGAATTTCATAATAAAGAAAAAAGAATATTTCCATGCCAGCGCCGAAATCGATTTTGCATATTAAATGAAAATCAACAATCTTTCTGGTAACTACAGGATAAGTAGATGCACTACGGGTAATAGAGCACGGGGGTTTTCAGATAGCCTGCAAGGAAGACAATATGACGGACTTGATTACGAAGGCTTGTGAGGAACTCCGCAACGGGAAGATGGTCCTTGTTTACGACGCGGACGGCAGGGAAGAGGAGACCGATATGGTCGTCGCTTCCGAGTTCGTGGATCAGGATATCGTCAAGGCCTTCCGGAAGGACGCTGGCGGATTGATCTGTGTGACGATACCTCCTGAGACGAGGCACTGCATCGGCATCCCGTACATGGTGGACGTCCTCCAGAACTCGAAGGAACTTTACCCCATCCTGGACGGGTTGAAGGCCAACGACATCCCCTATGATGCAAAATCATCGTTCAGCCTCACGATAAACCACAGAAAGACATTCACCGGCATCACCGACAGGGACAGAGCATTGACGATCTCGGAATTCGCTAAGATCGTCCAGCTTTCGAGATCGTGCGACAACGGTCACGCCGCAGACACATTCGCGAAGAACTTCAGGTCACCGGGGCACGTGCACCTCCTTAATGCTTCTGAGAAGCTCGTCCTCGACAGGCAGGGGCACACGGAGCTCGCGACAGCGCTGATGGTGCTAGCAGGTCTCACGCCGACTGCGACGATATGCGAGATGATGGGCGACGACGGCAGGGCCCTCTCGAAGAACAGAGCGCAGAAGTACGCTGCAGATAACAGCCTGCTTTATCTCGAAGGCAGGGAGATCATCAAGAGCTGGAAGGCAAGGTAGGGGTGGAAGAATGGTCCGGGTGGTCGCGACAGGAGTGTTCGATATCATTCACCTAGGGCATGTGCACTTCCTCGAGAAGGCAAAGGACCTCGGAGACGAGCTCGTCGTCATCGTCGCGAGAGATAAAACGGCGCGCAAGATGAAGCACGAGCCGATAACGTCCGAAGGAATGAGGGTCGAGCTTGTCCAGTCGCTCAAACCTGTGGATAGGGCTGTACTCGGCTACGAGGACGACATGTACCGGATCATATCAGAGGTCCGGCCCGACATCATCGCGCTCGGTTACGATCAGAAGTTCGACGAGAAGGAGCTCGAACGCGAGCTGAAGAAGCGCGGCTTGACGGTGCGGATAGTGAGGCTCCCGCATCTCGACCACGACCTTGACGGGACTCGGAAGATCATCAGGAGAATAGTCGACTGGAACATCGCACAGCAGAAGCTCAAAAAAGTCGAAGGGGCGAAGAAGAAATGAAGAGGATAGGAGTCGCAGATACGACCTTCGCGAGAGTCGACATGGGAGCGATAGCGATCGACGAGCTGAAGAAGCTGGGCACTGGTTTCAAGGTCGAGAGGTACACCGTCCCAGGCGTAAAGGATCTCCCAGTGGCGTGCAAGAAGCTCTTCAGCGAGAGGCAGTGCGATCTCATCATGGCGCTGGGGATGCCCGGCGGACAGGAGATCGACAAGGTCTGCGCCCACGAGGCGTCCACCGCATTGATACATGTCCAACTGATGGTGGAGAAGCACATCATCGAAGTCTTCGTGCACGAGGACGAGGCGAAGGACGAGAAGGAGCTCGTCTTCCTTGCAGAGCAGAGGACCCGCGAGCACGCCGCGAACGCATACAATTTATTGTTCAAGCCCGAAGAGCTGACCAGGAAGGCCGGCACAGGTCAGCGGCAGGGCTTCAAGGATGTCGGCCCGATAAGGTGAGGAGGAGAAACTTATGGCAAAGGGAATGAAGATAGGCATTGTGGCCAGCGAATACAACTTCGACATCACGATGATGATGCTCGAGAGGGCCCGTGAGCATGCGAAGTTCTTGGGTGCGGAGATCACGAAGGAGATAAACGTGCCCGGGGTCTACGACATGCCGCTCGCGGTCAAGAAGCTCCTGACGGACAAGAACATCGACGGCGTCGTCGCCATAGGCGCGGTGATCGAGGGCGAGACGAAGCACGACGAGGTCGTCATGGGGCAGACGAGCAGGAAGCTCACTGACCTGGCTGTCGAGTTCAACAAACCGGTCGGCCTCGGGATCAGCGGTCCTGGCATGACCAGGCTGCAGGCCCAGGAGAGGGTCGACAAGGCCAAGGAAGCGGTCGAAGCCGTCGTGAAGATGCACAGCAGGCTGAAGTAAAACATCCATGCGGCCGCTGGCATCGCTCAGCGGCCGATTTCGCTTTTCTCAGAAAGGATAGCCCTGCTGCGAAATTGGAAATCAATTTATACGGTCCTTGGCTAGGATGAGCCCGTGGCAATAGTACGACTCGGAAGCAACGCGCTGCGCTGGTGCGACGCGTGCAATCTTCCAATCCTTGAGGAAAAGATCTGCCCGGTATGCAAAGGCGACACGCCCGTAGTCCCTCTCACGCCGCCCGGTGATTGCAGACCTGCTTTCGAGTATGATCTGAAAAAGATAAGGGATCTTGCGGATCGCCAATTCGGCAGCGGTTCCGGGGAACTGCTCCTCCCCCGTGACAGGATCGCCATTCTTAACAGGTGCCCCGCGCTGGACAGGATGGATGAGATCGTCTCTGACGGGGAGGTGCTCGGGGCGATCGTTTTTGAACCGCTCGAAGGAGACAAGATAATTATTCGGCCTCCCGCCGCGACAAGGATGCTTTCCCGCATGAAGGGGAAAGTGATCGCCGACGCAGGCGCGCTCCCTTCGATCATCGGTGGGTCGAATCTCATGGGACCAGGCGTGGTCTCGGCCGATGAGGGCATCGATATCGGGGACGAGGTCGTCGTCCTGAACCCGGAGGGGGGGATACTGGCGACGGGGGTCGCCAAGAAGACCGGGTCCGAATTGAATGCAAAGGGCCGAGGAGCCGCCGTCAAGGTCAGGTGGATAGCCGAGGATGATGGGCATACTGGAAACCTCCCGAACGATTGGAGAGCAGTCGTTTCAGCGAACAAGGCCTACATCGAAAGAAAAGTCCAGACCGCGAAGAACTTCATCACCGACCTGAAGAAAAGATACGACAGACCGATCGCGGTCTCCTTCAGCGGGGGGAAGGACAGCCTGGTGACGCTGCATCTCGCGATCGAAGCTGGTCTGCGTCCTCAGATACTCTTCGCAAACACCGGTCTCGAATTAGATGAGACGGTCGAGGAGGTGCGCCGGGTGGCCGAGGAGACCGGCTTGGACCTCATGATAGAGGACGCAGGAGACGCGTTCTGGAACGGTCTTGAAATCTTCGGTCCGCCAGGAAAGGACTTCAGATGGTGCTGCAAGACCTGCAAGCTCGGCCCGACGACGAGGCTCATCTCGAAGAACTTCCCCGACGGGGTCGTCTCGCTGATCGGTCAGAGAAGCTTCGAATCGGAACAGAGAATGCGCAAGGGCTCTGTCTGGAAGAACCCCTGGGTCCCCGGGCAGATCGGCGCCTCTCCGATCCAGCGATGGCCTGCAATCCTCGTCTGGCTCTTCATCTTCTCGCGTGACCTTAGATACAATCCGTGGTACGAGAAGGGGCTTGACAGGATCGGCTGCTTCATGTGCCCTTCTTCGGACATCGCCGAGCTCGAGATAATCAAGCAGATGTTCCCTGGATACGCCCGTTGGGAGAGTTATCTGAGGGGATATCGAGAGAAGAGGGGTTGGCCAGAGGAATGGGAAGCGCTAGCCGCATGGAGATGGAAGCACACCCCGCCTGCCATGCGGAACAAGATGAAGGAGCTGTCAATTGAGTTCGATGAACCAGAAATGGCCGAGGATAACGCCCCTCTGAGGCTAAGGGTCGCTTCCGGGTACCGACCGTGCACCGATGGCGGACTCAGCGCTGAGGGAGTGTTCTCCCGCAAGCTCGATCTCGAGAGAGTCCAGAACCTCTTGAACATCATCGGCCCAGTGGAATATCACAAGGAAGAGAACATCGCGAAGACAGGGGATGTCATCGTTTTTGGCGAGGGCGCGGTCACGATCAAGGATAAGGATGAAGCGGCGATGTCGGACCTCAGGAAGAGGCTGGAGCAGATCGTGATCCAGGCGATGCTCTGCGTGGGTTGCGGAGTATGCACAGGAAGGTGCAAGAACGGTGCGCTAAGCGTTAAAGACAGGATAGTGCTGGATACCAATCTCTGCACGCATTGCGGGGAGTGCCTCGGTCCCTGCCCCGTCATGAGGTTCGGAGAAGAGATCGAATGATCAAGAGGAGCCGAGCGCGATTCTCAATGCCTCAGCGACCTCGCACACATTAGCTCCCCAGGGGACAAGAATCAGATCACCGTCGACGTCGACTTCTTTCTTTATCTTGCAGCATCTGGAGATCGTCGGAATCCCGTCCTTGGCTTTCATGAACTCTCGCGCACAGATATTTGCGAGGTTCGGTTTCGAGCCATATATCTCTTCGAAAATCCTAGCGGATAAAGAGCAACCGACGAGGACCGACGACTTGATCTGCTTCTCGGAAAGTTCGGGCGCCTGGTCCAAGAAATATTGCTTCCTCTTGCCGACCTTGTCAGCAGTCCCGTCATAGGATGACCTGCAGGGCAGAAGGACGACATCCGCCTTCGCCTCTTTCACCAGATCCAATATGTTGATCAGCTCGACGTCGATCTTTAACAATGACAGGCTCTCGCCGACCAGCTCCTTAACGATTGATTCGAGCTTTGAGGGGTTCGGCGGGACAACGTCGATCAACCTGATTCTCGCGGGAACCTTGACGTCGACGAATGAGATGTGCTCGAACCTCCCCTGGAAGACGACCATCTTGCTAGGATGTCTCGATTGGACCTTGAGGAGGTTGCCGATGTGGAGCACGTCGAGGTCGGGCTCTTGCACGAAGCATGTCCTCTCAGGGAGCGATAGTATTTTGATGCTCTCGACAGGTTGGAAGAGGTTCTTCGTCCGCTTCTTGGATATCTGGATGACGGCCCAATTCTTTCCGCTCTTGACCGCGCAGAACTTCGTCTTTGTGTACGAACGTCTGCCAAGGAAATGCTTCTGGAGGTTCTCCTCCGTGAGGGGGAATGAGACTTCCGCGACCCCGACGTCGCCGCAGTGCTGTGGTATCATTCGATCAGGCCATCGGCTCACCACGTCAGATATTCTGAGGATAAATAGCCTTATCTCCTGACGAGGGGATGACCAGGGTGAAGGAAATGGCGAAATGGAGAGTGAATGTCCTCTGCATAGTAGGCGCATTCATGGGCCTCGTAGCGATATTCTGTGGATGGGGTGCGCATGCATATACACCAGGGGCACCTCAGGAGAATCTCCTGCAGATAATAGATCATATGCTCAACATTCACATATTGGCTGGATGTGTTCTTTTTCTTATTGGATCCTTAATTGCCTTCTTGAGTCCGATGGGAGGCATCGTTCAGTTAATAGGAGTGGGTTTGTTCATCTTCGGATGGACTTCTTGGCCAGATGGCGTGGGACCTTACCTCGGCATTATTTCAGCATTCATCTTGGTAATTAGCATGGTCAAGCCAATCGGACTCAATTACAAAGGTCCAACAGATCTCAAGGGAAGGCTGTTGACATTTAGCATGAGCAGGTAGATTCGGAAAAGCCTTGAAAGGGTTTGAGGGGAAGACGGGCAATCGTTTCAAAGACTGGCTGATATTTATCCCAGTCTGAGGCTCAAGTAAAAGAATTTATCTTTAACAGGACAGAAGAAAAAAAGCTGGATAGTTTATGTCCTGTAACTTACGGGACAGAATGTAGGGATTGGAGGACAGAAATCAACTTATGTCCTCTTTGGAACAGCTTCCATCCTCGCTGCCGGCATGCAAACAAAATGTTCTTAAGCCTCTCCCTTTATTCCTGCCAGGTCATCAGACATGGAATGCTTCTTAATCCTTGAGGACGGATCGGTTTTCAAGGGGCGCTCTTTCGGTGCCAGGAAGTCTGTTTTCGGGGAGATCGTCTTCAACACGGGTATGACCGGGTATCAGGAATCCCTAACGGATCCGAGCTACCGCGGGCAAATCCTTACGATGTCCTACCCGATGATCGGGAACTACGGAACCAACAAAGAGGATTTTCAGTCGTCAGCGGTCCACGTCAGAGCATTCGTCGTCCGCGAGATGTGCGAGCTTCCGAGCCATCGGCTATGCGATGAGACTATCCATGAATACTTGAAACGGAACGACACGCGTGCACTCATCACGAAGATCAGGCAGCACGGCACCATGAGGGCGGCCGTAACCCATTCTTCGGATCACGAGAAGATCGTCAAAGAGCTCCAGAGCATGGATTATCCCTCAGCGAGCAACCTTGTCGCAGAGGTCACCTGCAAGGGCGTTGAGAAGTACCCAGGAGGATCGAGTAAGCACGTCGTCCTTGTGGACACCGGGATGAAGCTGAACATCCAGAAGGAGCTCATCAAACGGTTCACGGTCACGAAGGTCCCGTTCAACTATCCTGTCGATGAGATTCGCAGGCTGAAGCCTGACGCGCTGTTCATCACGAACGGTCCAGGCGATCCGGCGCACCCCGAGATGCTCGCCTCAACGGTCAGGACAATAAAGGAGCTGTACACAGAGATGCCAGTTATGGGCATCTGCCTCGGACACCAGCTGCTCGGGCTCGCATTAGGGGCGAAGACCTTCAAGCT
>Ga0315286_10003769_pt1 | contig 14420 bp, 15 predicted proteins | sample YL17G10_0_MG_FD_205038 | JGI IMG/M metagenome (GOLD analysis project Ga0315286, IMG submission 205038) | Sediment microbial communities from Yellowstone Lake, YNP, Wyoming, USA - YL17G10_0 | ecosystem: Environmental > Aquatic > Freshwater > Lake > Sediment | place: USA: Wyoming | collected...
TAGGCGCACGATGCCAGATCAGAGACTCCATAGTAGATGTTGGCGTCACCGTACCGGATGGAACCGTCGTCGAATCCGGAATCCTCAGCAACGCCAAGGCCACGGATCGATAGGTGTCCCGATGGCGAAGAAACTCAAGAAGGTGCAGAAGAACCCGCTTGTTCTCATGATTGAACTATTGCTGCCTTGGGTGGTGATGGGCGCACTCGCAGTAATCCTCACTTCCATTGGCACTTCCCGTGAAAGCGCGATTGTATTTGCTCTTGCCGGTGGTCTCGGCACGACGGGATTGATATTCGTTTTCGAGAGAAGACGCAGAGTGACGAGAATCAGAGTACGAGACCAAAGACAGAATCGTTGACATGTCGGAGTAAGATTCAAGTCGAGAAAGGGGGATGCGCGTCTGGAGGATGGTGCATCGAATGAAGAGCGGTCATTACTTCCTGTTTCACAAGTTGATCTCGGTGGCGTTTGCGGTCTTCGTCGTTCTGACCGTCGAATTCGTTGTCTTCCGTGCTCTCGAAGGGCCAGTCATCGTGCCAGGATTCGACAACCATGGACTGAGAGAACGCACGATCGAGGACTGGGCAACGAATAAAACGCTGGTAGTCCAGTACTTCGTCTTCATGAAGAGAATGCTGACGGGCGACTTTGGGACCAGCACTGCGGTCTGGAAGGGCGCAGAGGTGTCGGGCGCCATCTATTACAATGCTGCGAGAACAGCAGTGTTGTTCGCATTGGCTGCATTTCTCTCAATAGCTTTGGGGACCTTGGCAGGAGTGCTTGTTTCGAGGCGGAAAGCTCGTGTGTCTGGAAGGGTGGCGGCGCTCCTCTGGCTGCTACTTTTCTCAGTATCCGCGTTCATCTTCTCCAATCTGATCATCTGGCAAGTCGTAGGGAGGTTCCATTTGGACTGGCCTTTATGGGGAACCTTTGGCCGCGACTATCAGTCTATGAACATTCTTGGGAAAGCGTGGGATTTCGCGAAGCACGCAGTCCTGCCAATCGTTTCGGTCGTTCTTGCTTGCTCTGGCGCCTTTGCGCTGGTTGTACGCGAAGGCATTCTCAAAGCAATGAATGCGGAAGGATCCAGAGGGCTTGAGATTGCACCCCCAGACGCGGGAATCTCGATTCATCCTACACACGTCTCGGACGTATTCCTCGCATTCGCACCGCACTTGAAACTGCTGATAATGTGGGTTCTCAGCTGCGTGCTTGTCACCGAGTTGGCCTTCTCCTGGCAGGGTCTTGGTCTGCTCCTGTGGGATTCCATTATGATGCGTGACTTCATCGTCTTCCAGGCATCTTTCTTCGTCATCGCGTTGTTGGCAATCTTCTCCATCTTCGGGTGGGACATGATCATCTTCCTGTCTGGAAGAGATGGCACCAAGGATCCTTCTAGGACTGGCTTTCCCGAGCAGGCAGACGTCGCGGCCTCAACTAGTGCGACAGCAAGACTGCAGGCAATCTGGCAGGAGTACGGGAAGAGCGCAAGCGGGTTGATCGCTCTCTGCGTGTTCCTGGCACTAGGAGTCATGGCGGTAGTGGGGCCCATGGTTGTGAAAATAGACTCTGGTGCACTGGGCGCCTCCAATCCCGACCCGGTCGCCTATTTCGTGCAGGGAGGGAGGGACCTCTACCTTGTCGTGTTCCTGACGGTCCTGATGTCCACAGTCCTTGGTGTCGTCGTTGGAGTGATCTCACTGGAGGCGAGAGTGCTCGATCGAATCCTCATGTTGCTTGTTGATGCATTCCTCATTCTTCCGCTCTTGCCTCTTGCTATGGCCGCAGCGATGAACGGATTCTACTCCAATCCTAGCATCCTCCAAATCGCTTTGCTTGTCAGCATCGTCTCGTGGGCTCCGATCGCGATGATCGTGAGGGAGAGAGCCAAGTCCTCAAGACAGGCTTCCAGGTCTCGCTACAAATCGCCCGACGCCGTGTGGCTACACTTGCGCGATGCTATATCCGTAGGCAAGCTCGTGGCAGTGATCAGTGTTCTGGCGCTCACATTCCTAGAGTTGTTCGCGCCCTACAACCTGCACAGCTGGGGCGCAGCCATCGAGTGGGAATACGGGCATGTCGGTTTCCGTGAACTCAGCCTGTATTGGATTTTGCCAGTCTGTGGCATCGTGCTGCTGGGAGTGAGCTTCTACAAGGTGCTGGAGCACCTTGAAAGAGCACTGACGAAGGTACATGAGGTCTGAACCTCAAGTCCTCTTCAAAATCCGAGACGGAGCAACAAAAGGAACAGCGACCCGGCGATCGTCGCAGCCGCGGGAATGGTCAGTATCCAGGCGATGACTATTCTCTTGCCTACCCCCCACCTGACCGCGGAGAGCCTTCTAGTGGCTCCGACACCCATGATGCCACCTGAGATCGTGTGTGTCGTGCTGACAGGTATTCCCAGCCGGGCAGTCGAGAACAACATGACCGCGGCGCCCGTCTCCGCGCAGAAGCCCTGGTAGGGGTCGAGATGTGTCAGCCGCGTCGCCATGGTCTTGACGATGCGCCATCCACCGAAGAATGTCCCTAACGAGATTGCGACACCGCAGGCCACCATTACCCAATCCTGCACGGCGAACGCACCGCCCGACTCGACCAAGAGGACCATGGTGATGATTCCCATTCCCTTTTGCGCGTCATTTGACCCATGGGCATATGAATAGAAAGCTGATGATCCCAGTTGGAGTCTCCGAAACCACCCGTTCACAGTGGTCTTCGAGTACTTCCTTGCTACCCACATGACCAGGATGGTGAGACCAAACGCAGCAGCCATACCCGCCAACGGCGAGATGACTATGAATGCCACCGTCTTCAGGGTGCCGCTCCACACGATCGCGTTCAACCCCCAAACAGCGCCACCGGCGCCAATCAGACCTCCAACGAGTGCGTGGCTGCTGGATGTTGGAATGGCCAGCCACCAAGTGATGAGATCCCAAACGATTGCACCCATGACAGCGCAAAAAAGTAAAAGGGCTCCGTACTTGAGTATCAGGCCCTGGTCGATGATGCCCTTGCCGATGGTCTTTGCCACCGCCTGGCTCAGGTAGATTCCCGCGAAGTTGAAAATCGCTGCCCATGCGACGGCTTTGACCGGCGAGAGGACCTTTGTGGCCACCACAGTGGCGATCGAGTTCGCGGAATCGTGGAATCCATTGACGAACTCAAACGCCAGAACTAGTGCGATTGTCACTGCCGCGAGGCTGAACAACTCCATCAGAATGCCTCTATGAGTTCTTCATGAAGACGTCTTTTATCACGTCGGCCGCATCCTCGCACTTGTCGGTCGCCTCTTCCAAGTATTCGTATATCTCCTTCAGCTTAATGATGTCCACGGCATTGTATTTCTTGAAGAGCTCGGCGACCGCCACATGCGTTATGTCATCTCCCGTGTTCTCCAGTCTGTTTATCTCGATACAGTGACTGAGTATCTCGTTCCTCTTCTTGAAGTTCTTGAGGTCTTTGACTGCGTGGTTGACCTCCTTTGAAGAGGTGACGATAACCTCAGTGAGCTTGATCATGTCAGGTGGGATCGACTTGATCTCATACGACCATATCCTATGCGATGCAGCCTCGACGTAGTCGAGGATGTCATCGAGTCTCGATGTGAGCTTCGATATGTCCTCCTGGTCGATAGGCAGGACAAATGTCTTCGTCAAAGCCTCCGCAATCGTGTGCACCATCTCGTCGCCCTTATGCTCAATATCCTTGATCTTGTCCCGCTTCTGTGCGACATTGTTGAAGTTCTTGACCATGTCGAGCAGCGCTTCCGAACCCTCCAATACGATGTCCGCCTGCTGCTCCAGCATGTCGAAAAAGTGCTTCGACTGCGGGATTATCCATTCCTTGAAGCCCATCCTATGTGCTCCCCCTTGAGCCAACATAATTCTATGCGATTATAAACTCTTGTGGATGCGACCCGCCGGTTGTATTGTGAAGTCCGAAATCGATTTCAAATGGCTAGTAGATAGTCGGTCTTCCGCAAACGGATAGCAAGCTTTTATTTGGGATTCGAACATCAGTGGTCTGATGGCTGAGGAAGGGAAGTTCCCGAGGTTGTTCGGAACGAACGGCGTCAGAGGAGTCGTGAACTCAAAGGAAATGGACCCCTTGTTCGCGATGAGACTCGGCATGGCGATTGGCACATTCATGAAAGGCCCAGTCATGATCGGGACCGATGCGCGGACATCCAACGAAATGATCAAATCGGCATGTGCGTCCGGCCTTATGGCGACGGGCTGCAACGTGCTGGATTGTGGCATCATACCTACCCCGACACTGCAATATGCGGTGAAGACCGGCAAGGTCGCGGGGGGGGTGGTCATCACGGCCTCTCACAATCCTCCCGAATTCAACGGAATCAAGGCAATCGACAAAGACGGCACTGAGATGAACAGAGAGAATGAGGAAGCCATCGAGAAGATCTATCACGAAGGCACTTTCGTCAGAGCGGACTGGGCCAGAATCGGAAGACTCGCGACTCACGCGACAGCCATCGAACGATACATCAGCGGGATTGTCTCGAAGGTTGATGTTGCTGCTATCCGAAGAGCCAATCTCAGAATTGCCGTCGATTGCAGCAACGGGGCAGCAAGCTTCGTGACCCCGAAGTTGCTGGAGAGGCTGGGCGTGAGATATGTCACCCTGAACGCTGACCCGAATGGTGCGTTCCCCGGGCACAACAGCGAGCCAACACCCGAGAACACGAAGGACCTGGTCGAGCTAGTGAAGTCAGGGAAGTTCGACTTCGGCTTCGTCCACGATGGGGATGCTGACCGGACCATATTCGTCGATGAGAATGGGAGATATCTCTACGGCGACAGGAGCTTGGCCATAGTGGCGAAGTACCTCTGCTCCCAGAAGAAGGGAAGGCTGGTGGTCACGACCGTCGGCGGCTCAATGTGCATCGAGGACGCAGTCAGGATGGCCGGAGGATCGGTCATCTATACGAAGGTCGGGTCCCCGATTGTCGCGAGAGCGATGATGGAGAAGGGAGGCGCTTTCGGGGGAGAGGAGAACGGAGGTCTCATCTTTGCTGAGTTCCAGTACTGCAGAGACGGAGCGATGGCGGCGGCCAAGATGCTCGAGATAGTCGCCAAGGAGGGAAAGCTCTCGGATGTGAACGACCGCATCCCTCAGTACAGCCAGTGCAAAGTGAAGACCGCATGTCCCGATGAGAGTAAGCAGAAGGTATTGACTGAGTTATCCTCATCCGCGGAAGGGAGGAGGATCGACACGACCGACGGCGTCAAGATATTCTTCGACGAGGGCTGGGTCCTGCTTAGGCCTTCTGGCACCGAGCCGATATTCAGGATTTACTCCGAATCGAAAACCAAGGCAAAGGCCGAACAAATGGCAGAAGACTACAAGAAGCGCGTTGAGAATATCATACGAGGTTGACCGCTACTTCCTCGCTTGCATCGATTTCCATTTGACGGCCATGACCTCGCGCATCATCCTTGCCCCGAGTATGGACGTATTGCCGTTATCATACGGAGGGCATATCTCGACGACATCGAAGCCCACCAATCGGTCACCTAGTCTGTTGATCACATAGCGGACGTCCCAAGGGGTCAATCCGAACGGCTCAGGCGTGCCCGTGCCTGGGGCGTAGGATGGGTCTATCCCGTCGATGTCTAGGGAAAGATAGATGTGCTTCCTCTTCAGCCTGGCTAGCATCTCGTCAAATACCTTCTCGGTGCCTTCCTTGTGGATCCTGAACGCATCCGCGTACAACGCCTCGTCGACCTTCTCATCAGCTGATATCGAGCGGACGCCGAATGCAAACGCGTTGCCCTTTCCGACATGATCAACAATGCGCCTGTGCGCGCACGCGTGGCTGTTCTTGAGACCCTGGTACTCGTCCCTGAAGTCGAGGTGGGCGTCGATCGTGATGACTGCAATGTCTTCGAACGCCCTGACGATAGGCGGCGATATCGAGTGCTCTCCCCCGATGAACATCGGGAACTTACCCGCGGAGACGATCCGCCTGGCCTCTTCGTTCACGGACTCGACCATGTCGTCCACCGAACCTTCCTCGTACAAATCGCCAGCATCGTGGACGGCTATGTCATCGAACGTTATCCCGTGTTCGAAATTATCCTTCTCGAAGGTCTGCGAAGTCTCTCTGACCGAGGTTGGCGCGAACCTTGTACCGCTCCTGTAAGTGGTTGTCTTGTCGAATGGCACGCCTACGATGACGAACTTGGAATCTTCGAAGGAAGACATTGCATCTGCGAATCTCAGCATGCCGCGGATTGGCATCCCTACACCCTTGTGATCTTCTTTCTATCCATGGCAACCAGATACAATATGTCCGAACCAGGCTTCAAATCGTCCTTGACTTCATCGGTGATGGGCAGGTGGAACATCTCGTAGGTCTCGAGGTCCATGAGCTGCACCTCCGCACCCATAATGGCGACGATCTGCGCCTGTCGCTTGTCGATGAGCGGAACCTGCACCCTGTGCCTCACGGGATAGACAACGCTCTTCTTGTTCCCATCGAATATTCCGATCGCCTCGATCCTCGCCTTGGCTTCTCCGTGCTTCCCAGGTTTGGAAGTAGAGATGCTCACAATCTTGCACGGTTCGTCGTCTATGACCATGTACCGGCCCTCTTTCAGCTCCCTGACTTCCGCCTGCTCAGTCGCCATGAATACCACTTCGCTAGGCACCGATAATCGTGGACTGCTAAAATACTTGCCGTCAGCGCCGTCCCCTTCTGTTCCTGCCAGAAGTGCGTTTCGGTGGAGATGGATGCTGCTTCTTGATCTCCGCTATCCTATTCTCCACCTGAGCTTTGAGAATGCCTGAGATATCGCTATGCGAATAGAAGTCCGCCCTTGCTGCTAGGCATATCTTCGCCGCCAAGGCGCGCGCGATCGCCCCTCTCTGCCATCCGGGAGCGTTGTGCACGGACGGGTGGGTGAATAGGATCCCGTGCTTTGGCGGCTTGCTGCCTTCCTTCAGATGTCGGAACATCGCCTTCTCGGCTCCCAGGAGCTGGACGGTGCCTGATGGGAACGATGCGAGCCTCGACAAACTGCCGGCGTACATGATCAGCCGCGCACCTACGATCGGCCCAGCCAATGCCGTGATGTTCGGGGCGACCTCGCGCATTCTCAGTTCGATGTACTTCTCGATGCGGTCCCTCGCAGAAAGCGATTCCCTCAGGGCGGCCGATAGCGTCGTGATCGAATTGAGGTCCTCCACCGCGACATCAGAACCGATTGAATCCATCTTCAGGCTCAACGCCGACATCACCTTGTCCCTTGAGCCGTGCTCTGTCACAGCTCTGACATAGGATTCCCCGCTGACAACGTTCTCAAGTTCCGGGAAGTGAAGTCCATACCACTCGTGAAGTCTCTCGGACAGTAGATTCGTCGTCGAGAGCAAATCATCGTAGGCCCGCACGGCTTGGCCGAGATGGACATCCGGTCCAATGCTGGTCCTCACGGCGTGCTTGGCCAGCGCGATGGTCGCTTCTCTGTAGAGGTCAAGTGCAAATCCGTAGTCCTCTGGTTTTATGAACGAGGAATCGAACTTGACCTTCCTGCCGTACTCGGCCAGCCTTCGGTCTGTGACCTGTTGTGCTGAGGACGCGAGGCTCAGCTCCTCGGCGAGCACCTCGCCTCTCCTGATCCCATCAAGCCTAGCGGCAATCTCCTCTGGATTCTTTGGGAAAAGGACGGCCTTTCGGACCTTGCCCTCGTCGCAGAGGAATGCACCGAACCACTTGGTTGTGAGGATCATCTCGGACTGTATCCTGAACTTGGCTAAAAAGCCTGCCGGGGATCATTTTCGAACAAAGGCTGTTCTCTATCTTCTGAGCTCGCTGAACTTCCCAGGTGTGAAAACGCCTTTCTCCGTGACGAAACCCCGTACATACCGCGCGGGCGTGACATCGAATGCCGGGTTGAGAGCTTTCGAACCTCTTGGAGCGATTCTGCAGTCCCCGACCATCAGCACTTCGTCCTCAGACCGCTCCTCTATGACGATCTCCTTGCCCGTTCTGATGTTGCGGTCGAATGTGCTCACCGGTGCAGCAACGTAGAACGGGACCCAGTTTTCCTTTGCGAGCACTGCCTTCGTGTATGTCCCTATCTTGTTCGCAAAGTCCCCGTTCCGCGCGATCCTGTCCGCCCCAACGAGTACGAGGTCCACCGAGTCTTTCATGTAATGGCCTGCGGCGTTGTCTGATATGATTGCGTGATCAATGCCTTCGTTTACGAGCTCCCAAGCGGTCAACCTGGCTCCCTGGAGACGCGGCCGGGTCTCATCCACATACACGAACACCCTCTTACCTGACCTGTGAGCGACCCTTATCGGCGCAAGTGCGGTTCCGAAGTCCACTGTCGCGAGCGCGCCGGCGTTGCAGTGAGTGAGGATCTTGTCTCCGTCCTTGATGAGCTTGGAGCCGATCTCGCCAATCTTCCTGCACATCGATACGATGTCATCCGCATACTGGTCAGCAACCTTGACCAGGTCTTCGTCGCACTTGGTAAGCATCAGATTCACTGCATAGGAGAGGTCGTGAGCGGTCGGGCGAGTCCTTATGAGAGACTTCGACGCCTTGGTCAAGTCCTCCTTCTTCAACCATGCGAGGGCCATCCCGTAGGCTCCAGCCGCGCCGATTGATGGCGCGCCTCGGACGGTCATGTCGGAGATCGCATTGACCATCTCCTTGACCGATCTGATCGAGACTATCTTGAACTGGTTCGGAAGGATGCGCTGGTCTATCGCCTTTACAGTTCCTCCGTCCATCCAGAGGGCTCTGAAGTCCTTCATGCCCTTTGCGGTCTTGACTATCATCCTAGATCTGGTCCTTGAATGAGATTGAGGTGATAAAAGAATCGGGTCAAATACAGTCTCCAAAAGGCTATTAAACCAAGGTGGTGTTCATCGCCCCGCGACAACGGGCCTATGGTCTAGCGGTTATGACGGCGCTCTCACACAGCGCAGATCACCGGTTCAAATCCGGTTAGGCCCACTCAATGACATATGTCGCCTCGGTCCGGTCCAAGCTAGTCGATACGCAAAGGCAGGAAGGTCACGATTTGGAGATTGATTTGCATATTCATTCGCAATACTCTCCAGACAGTCGTTCGAAGCCAGAGCAAATCGTCAAACGCGCTCTGGAGTTGGGGCTCGGAGCCATCGCTGTGACCGATCACAGTTCGTGGAAAGGTTGGCTGGCAACCTCGGAGATTTCCCCAAAGGAGTTGCTCGTAGTCCCAGGCGCCGAGCTGAAAACCGAAAGGGGAGACTTGCTCGCCCTTTTCATCCGTGAAGACGTCGGTACGAACATCTTCGCGGAGGCAGTGGATGCCATCCACAAACAGGGAGGTCTAGCGATCGTCCCTCACCCGGGTGTCTCACCCAGGATCAGGAAGGAGGACATCTCTCTCGCGGACGGACTCGAAATCTTCAATGCCACGCTTAGCGAAAAAGCGAACGGAAGAGCCGTACTCCTCGCGAAAGAGCTTGGCAAGCCCGGAATCGCCTCCTCAGATGCGCACTTGATCTCGGAAATTGGGAACGGAGCGACACTGGTTCCCACCTGCACATCGATTGAGGAACTGCGGCATGAGCTGCTCAGGAAGCCGGAGGTGTCCCGGTCAACGAGATCCAACCCACTTCTTCATAGAATGAATGCCGCGGTTCTCTTTGGCCTCAAGGGCGTCTGGCAGAAATGATCACTTTTGTTTGAGCACCCTCACCTTTGGGGACTGGGGGCTTTGCATCTGTGTGAGGAATTCTTCAATCTTGATGATCCGGTTGTTCGTCCTCGCTATGTCCTCTTTCATCGCTGCCACCGCGAGCAACAGCTCCTCGTTCACCGAGTTCTTCGGCTGATCTCTCAGTCTTTCCTGAACCTGAGTCTGAAGAGCCTCGGCCGTTCTGTCAAGGCGTTCGAGTCGAATCTCTAGATCCTTCGGGATCTCAAGTTTCAGGGGTTCTCTCTGCTCAATCCCTTGGAGCTGTATATGAGCTGCCTGGACCGATTTTTCCAGGTTCGCTAGCCGGAGCTCCAAGTCGCGAGGAAGCTGAAGGTCTGAAGGGTGCTTCGATTGGCTTGCCATCGCGGCAAAGCCCTTGTCTATCTTCCTGTCAGATGCTGCCAGTATCACGGCCAATCCCTTTGCGATCCTCTCATCCGCTGTTCTGTTGATCTCAGTCAGAGTCTTCTTGAGAGACTGCTCCAACTCCTCCAACTTCTTATCCTGAATCTCAGCTCTCCGCATGACGTCCGAGAGGTCCCCGAGGTCGTTCACCAGGTTCTGGAGCAATTCTCTCTCCTTCTCACCAATGCTGGACTGGGTTGGAGCCCCAGGGTAGTTCTTCATGGCATCGACCATGGCCAACATGTCCACACTTGGTCCAGCACTGAGAATCGCATCTTTGATGGGCCCAAGCCTTGCCAGCTCCTGCTCGCCAAGCTTGAAAGCGTTCTTGTTGCCCTGACCCACGCGCGTCATACCTTCCAGTATCTTCTCGAGCTGGACGACCGCCTTCGATATGTCAGAGTCTTCGAGCGACCTTATGTCCCTGACTGCGTCGCGCTTGCCCCTGGATATCGCGTCTGCAACCGTGACGCCCTCGTGAGCATATACAGTGACGAGATGATCCACGCCTGAGAGAGCCTTTCCCTCGACGTAGTCCCAGCCGCACTCCTTGACCGACACTTCCATCTTCTCTGCCTTCTCGAACAGCATCGCGAAGCAATGGTTCGGCATCAGACAGACCTCGATCTCGTGGAACTGGTTCCGCGCAAGGAGAGGAGGATGCTCCGGCCTTTCCTTCTTCACAGTATTGAGATAGGCGCCCATGTAAGTGCTCGCGTAGTTCTCCAGGTTCTTCCTGGAAGGCGAGACGACGGTCGGGGGGGAGCTCTCCATGTAATTTCCTGAGGATTATCAACTAAGCAGTAATGAGCTTTTGCTTTGTGGTTCCGAAATCCGATTCTGTGCGCAGTCAGTGCGGAACGCGCGCAATCTGAAGATCGACCTGACTGACCAATCCGACGAACAGCCCAAGTCTGAAAGGATTATATATTGTGTTATCCCATGGGACATTTCTGGCAGGCAAGCCAGAATCGTACCGTTCTAGGCCGTGGTGCAAGTGAGCATAATCAAATCAAAACGCTACATCAAGAAGGTTGCCCTGGTGGGTGATTCCTCAGTCGGGAAGACATCCTTGATCAGGAGATTCGTTGTCGATGTGTTCGAGGACAAGTACATCGCAACAATCGGCGCGAAGGTCAGCAAGCGGGACATCGAGTACCACCTCCCCGACAAGACAGTCTATCTCACTATTATGATGTGGGACATCCTGGGTCAGAAGGACTACAAGAAGATGAGGACCCAGGGACTGACCGGAGCGCACGGAGTCGTGCTGGTCAGCGACCTGAGCAGGCCGGAGACAATCAAGTCCGCTGAGGAGTTCTGGCTCCCGGAGGTCTGGGAAATCTGCCAAGGGGCTCCGGTCCTGTTCGTCGGGAACAAGTCGGATCTAGCTGGTCCCGACTCTCAGGGGGCTCAGTCCTTGAAGACCATCTCGGAAAGAGCCGAGATGCCGGTGGCCATCTGCAGTGCGAGGACTGGAGAGAACGTGGCCACCGCTTTCAAGAAGATCGGAGAGATGATGCTGGCTGGCGAGCTTGGTGAAAAGAAGAGTGCTGAACTCACGCCTGAGTCGCTTGCAGCTGCAGTGGACGACGTCGTCAGCGACTTCTGCGAGCAGTACGGCGACACAACACGGGCGATGGAGATCATCGAGAGGGAGTTCACGAGGGCGAAGGTGAATGTGAACCTGCCCTCGAAGGATTCTCTTCTGATGGCGATCGAGTACCTGTCCGATGTGGAAAGGGATGTCCACGGAAGAGACATATCCGAAGTCAACAAGCTCAGACGCTGGAAAATGATCGACGAGGCGCGCTGAGCCATCATGTTCATTCCAGAGAGACTTGGTTCGGTCGTTTGAATGGTTCAAATCAGAAAGCGGAGGCTTGAAATAGCACTTCAGAAGCTCAAACCGCTGTCCAGCAGGAGCGCTACTCTCGAACAGTACGCCACTCCGGCAAACATCGCAACGGACGTTCTCTGGGAGGCCTACACGGCCGGGGATATCATGGGAAGATCGGTCATGGACCTAGGCTGTGGCAACGGCATCTTCGCGATAGGCGCGAAACTCTTGGGAGCCGAATCAGTGGCCGGAATTGACATCGACCCTAGAGCTGTCAAGATCGCCAAGGAGAATGCCGATTCGCTCTCCCTCGACATCGGTTTCACGACAGAGAACATCGAGGATGTCAAGGCAAAGGCCGACACCGTCCTGCAGAACCCGCCCTTCGGTGCCCAGACGAGCCACGCAGACCGCGCATTCGTCAAGAAGGCCCTAGAGGTTGCTCCGAGGGCGTATTCCATCCATAATGACGGAAGTGAGCAATTCCTGGAGAAGCTGGCCAGGTCCCTCGGCGGCCGATGCGACGCGGTGAAAAAGTATAAATTCGAGATACCATATGCATTCGAATTCCACAGAAAGGCTACCGAGACGATTTCAGTAGTTCTTTTGAGGTTTGAGAGATAGGTGATTGTACTGGCGCAAACTGGTCGCAAAGTCCTTCCGGGCGAAGAGGTCGCCATAGCCGAGGAATACATGTCCGGAGAAGGCACGTATGAGCAGGATGGCAAGATCTATGCAAGCGCGGTGGGGGAGCTTGACCTCGACCCGAAGGAGAAGCTAGCGAAGGTCGTGCTCGATAACCCGCCGATCGTGCTGTCCGAGGGTGACGTCGTCCTAGGGGAGATCTCGGACACGAAACCCGCGATGGCAATCGTGAATATCGTAGCCCAAGAAGGCAGGGACAGGGCTGTCTCGAGCGAAACTCTCGCATCTATACACGTGTCTAAGCTCTCCAGCTCGTACGTCGAGGATTCTGGCGATGTGATGAGACCGGGGGACATCATCCGGGCGACGGTGATACAGGCGGAACCGTCCGTGCAACTGTCGACTGCAGGACCGCACTTCGGAGTCGTCAGAGCGCTCTGCGGAAGGTGCAGAAGCCCGCTCGAGAAGAAAGGGCGCTCGCTGTACTGCGAGAAGTGCGACAGGTCCGAGAACAGGAAACTGGCGGACGACTACCGTAGCTTCGTCGAATAGTCACATGACAAATACCAAATAGCGCAGTCGATGATAGGCAGATGCAGAAGGGGAGGCATTGTCCGACAGTGACAAAGAACTCCTCGCTGAGATCGCTCGTCTCAGGGAGGATCTGAAGCAGCTAAGAGAGATTGTGAACGTTCTCGTGAACGTTGTCATGGAAGAGGATCTCGAGGACGAAGATCCCGAGTTCCCTTCATATCCCGGGACTGATAACAAGTTCAACATCTACAACTGATTAAAGACCCAGAGCGCCTTTTCCCCGCAGGGAAAGAGCATGAAGAACACCTATTTCTTAGACAGCATGAGGGCTCAAGAGAAATGGCGGGTTGAGGACTCCATCAACCTGCTGCCCTCCGAGAACATGACTAGCCCGCAGGCGAGAGCGCTCCTGTCTTCAGACTTCGTGAACAGGTACACCTTCCCAATCAACGCCGAATATGCCGGGGAGTTCCTGGAGAACTCCTACCGAGGCACGAGGATAACCACTGATGTGGAGCTCAAGGCTGAGGAGGTAGCCCGGGAAGTCTTCAAGTCGAAGTTCGCGTGCGTTCAGCCTTTGTCCGGCCACATCGCAGCCATGATAACCATAATCTCAACCACTAAGAAGAAAGACTTGATGTGCGCCATAGCCTCGGAGAACGGTGGCTACGACGGATACGGTCCTGCCTACATGCCGGACATATTCGGCTTGAGAGCGGGTACACTGCCATTCGATGCCGACAATTTCAATCTGGACACACAGGCCGCGGCGGACCAGATTAAGAAGCAGAAGCCAAAGCTTGTCATTCTAGGGGCATCGCTTATCCTCTTCCCGTACGACATGGTCCCGATAAGGGAGGCGTGCAAAAGGACAGGCACGACGCTTGTCTACGACGGCTCCCATGTTCTGGGCCTCATCGCAGGGGGCGAGTTCCAGAAGCCGCTCGAGGAAGGCGCGGAGATACTGTACGGCTCCACGCACAAGAGCTTCTTCGGACCCCAGGGAGGCCTCATCGTGACGAACAGCAAGGAGCACGATGCTGCCATCAGGAAGAACCTGACTTGGAGGATAGTCGACAACGTCCACTGGAACCGGGTGGCGTCACTAGGCCAAGCGCTGCTCGAGATGAAGAGGTTCGGGCCCCAGTACGCGAAGCAGGTCATAAGGAATTCCCAGAGGCTTGGGAGGGAGCTCAAGGATCGTGGCTTCCCGATCATGTTCGAGGACCTGGGGTTCTCGAGGTCCCACCAGCTTTTGATGGACGTCAAGGAGC
>Ga0315286_10003770_pt1 | contig 14419 bp, 13 predicted proteins | sample YL17G10_0_MG_FD_205038 | JGI IMG/M metagenome (GOLD analysis project Ga0315286, IMG submission 205038) | Sediment microbial communities from Yellowstone Lake, YNP, Wyoming, USA - YL17G10_0 | ecosystem: Environmental > Aquatic > Freshwater > Lake > Sediment | place: USA: Wyoming | collected...
GCCGGCCTGACCGGGGGAATGACTTCCAGGTTCGGCTGGAAGACCTCACTTACCCGTCACAGCGTGGCGATGCTGGGCCGCAACAACGATCTGGACACGTCGAAGGCGCGGCGCGAGCTCGGGTGGACGACGAGAGTGTCCTACGATGAAGCCAAGCAGCGCATCCGCGACTGGATGATCGAGGCGGGTCTGACCGCTTGATACGAACTCACGGTGTGGGCGTGACGGCGCTGTCGAGGGCGCGATCCGCGGCCCGCCGCCTCCTAATTTGACACACCACCGCCCGTTCGCTAGATTGGCGTCGTGCTGCCGGTGCTGGTTCAGACGCTGCCCCGCTCCGACCGGGCCAACCTGCTGGCCATCGTCTTGGGCGTGGGCATGGCGTTCTTCCTGGCCATCGAGCCCACCCAGGAGTGGCTCCTCCTGCTCCTGGCGGGCCTGGCCGCCCTGGGCACCGACGGCGTCCTCCGCTCCCACCCCAGCAGCCCCTTCGCCCGCATCGACGACACGGCCTCCTTCCTCTTCCTGCCGGCCCTGCTCACCCTGGGCGGCGGCCTCTTCCTCGAGGACGTGGTCAGCGGCTACTGGTCGGCGCCCGTCGGGGCGCTGACCACCGTCGGCTTTGCGGCACTGCTCAACGGGCAGTACCTGTCGGTGGACGCCCGCTGGCCCGTCTACACCACCGCTCGCCTGGTAGTGAGCATCGGCGCCTACGTGGCCGCCTTCGCCCTCTACTCCGTGGTCTACGAGTTCGACGTGGGCCTGCTGGGGGGCGCCTTCTGCGTCGGGCTGGTCAGCCTCGTCCTCTCGCTGGAGGTCCTGCGCGAGGCCACGCCCGTCGGCGCCACGCTCCAGGCCCGCACTGCGATCGTCTACACGGGCGCCATCGGGCTGTTCCTGGCGCAGCTCACCTGGTCGCTCCACTTCCTGCCGCTGGAGGGGTTCCTGGCCGCCGCCTTCCTGCTCCTGGCCTTCTACGTGGCCACCGGCATCGCCCAGAACTACCTGCTGCGCCAGCTCGATCTGGCCACCGTGGGCGAGTTCGCGGTGGTGGCGGCTGTCGGGCTGAGCATCGTGGTGATAGCCCACAACGTGGGCTGACGAAAACAAGAACACCCCTGAGGGTTGAAACCCTCAGCTTTGGGGAAGCTGCGGGATTTATCCCGCAGGGAAGAACCTAAGTTAGTTCCACCAGCGGCGGGATGTCCCGCGGCCAGAGGTCGTTCCAGGGGCGCTCCTGCTCGTAGGCGTAGGAGGCCTGGAGGACCAGGTCCTCGCGGTGGCGCGGGCCCACGATCTGGAGGCCCGCCGGCAGCCCCGCATCGGTGAAGCCGGCGCGCACCGTCGCCGCCGGGTGCCCGGATAGGTTGAAGGGATAGGTGAAGGCGATGAACGCCATCGGGTTGAAGACCGGCTCGCCGTCTATCTCCGGGGGCATCCGGCCGCGGGCGTCGAAGGCCTCGGTGGGGAGGGTCGGCGTGAGCAGCAGGTCGTAGCGGTCGAAGAGGCGCCAGAGGAAGTTCACCAGCTCGGCGCGCTCGCGCTGGGCCAGGCCGTACTTCTCCGGCGTCAGGTTCCGCACGCTCTCCACACCCGCCAGGAAGCCACGGCCGAACTCGGAGCGGTGCTCGTCCAGCAGGGGGGCGATCTCGGCGTAGACCTCTCCCGAAGCCACCGTCGCCCAGACGAGGCCGGGGTCGGGAAACGACTCCTGCATCTCCTCCACGGCGTGCCCCAGCTTCTCGAACACGCCCACCGCCTCGCGCACCTCGCGCATCACGTCCGGCTGGACCCGCGCGTACCCCAGAGTCGGGCTCCAGGCGATGCGCAGTCGTTGGGGCAGGCGCGCCAGGGTCTCGACGTAGGAGATGCCTGGGTGGGGCAGGGAAGCGGGGTCCGAAGGGTGTGCGCCCACGACGGCGTCCAGATACAGCGCCGCATCGCGCACGGTGCGGGTGATGGGCCCCAGGACGACGGTGTCGCTCCAGGGGAGCGTCTCGAACGGGCCCAGGGGGACGCGGCCGAACGTCGGCTTGATGCCGTAGCAGCCGGTGTAGCAGGCGGGGATGCGGATCGACCCGCCGCCGTCGGAGCCGGTGGCTATCGGCACCATCCCCGCGGCGACGGCCGCCGCCGACCCTCCGCTCGAGCCGCCCGGCGTGCGGGTGGGGTCCCAGGGGTTCCGCGTCACCCCGAAGAGCAGGTTCTTGGTGAACGTCGCGGAGCCGAACTCGGGCGCGTTCGTCTTGCCCAGCACGATGGCGCCGGCGGCGCGGAGCCGCTCCACCTGCACCGAGTCCCACCGCGGCCGGTGGTCCTTGAACGGCACCGAGGCGTGGGTGGAGGGGAAGCCATCCACGTCCTCCAGTTCCTTAACCCCCAGGGGCAGCCCGGCCAGGGGCCCAGGATCCTCACCGTGCGCTATGCGTTCGGCCATGGCGCGCGCGTCGGCCAGGGCCTGCTCCGGGCGCATGGCGATGAAGGCGTTGAGCACGGGGTTCGTCTCGTCGATGCGGGCCAGGCAGGCCTCCATAAGCTCCACCGGCGAGAGGGCGCCCGAGCGGATCTGCTGGGCGAGCTCGTGTGCGGGTGTGAACCAGAGATCGGACATTGGGCACCTCCGGCGGCATCCACCGCGGGTCGCATCATACTCTGACATGGCTGTGCGGGGAACCCCGCCGCTCACGCACTCTCGACCTGAGGGGCGGCATGCGGTATCGTGGCGGGCGAACCGAAGGAGCGACCATGGACTGGTTGAGCGAACTGCGCCCCATCTTCTACCCGCGGACGCTGGCCGTGGCGGGCGTCTCCCGAGACGAGGCCAAGTTCGGCACCCTCTTCCTGCGGGCCCTACTGGACTTCGGGTTCAAGGGCAAGATCTACCCCGTCCATCCCGAGGGGGGCGAGATCCTGGGCCTGAAGACGTACCCCAGCGTTCGGGACATCCCGGGGCCCGTCGACCTAGCCGCCATCATGGTGCCGGCGCCTCTCGTCCCGACGGTGCTGGAGGATTGCCTCGCGAAAGGCGTGCCGGGCGCCGAGGTGTTCACCTCCGGATTCGGGGAGACGGGAGATGAGCGGGCGGCGGCGCTCGAGCGCGAGCTGACGCGCCTCGCTCGACGGGGCATCCGGATCGTCGGGCCGAACTGCTTCGGCATCTACTGTCCCGCCGGCGGCCTTACCCTTCTGCCGGGCGGCAACTTCCCTCGCGAAAGCGGGCCCGTGGGCTTCATCTCTCAGAGCGGCGGCCACGCCGTCGAGTTCGCCCGCGAGGCCAGAGGGCGAGGCATCCGCTTCAGCCAGGTCATCAGCTACGGCAACGGCTGCGACCTGAACGAATCTGACCTGCTGGAGTGCATGGCGCAGGACGACGAGACCAGGGTCGTCGCCATGTATCTGGAAGGCCCGCGCGAGGGGAGTCGGTTCGCGCGGCTGGTCAAGGAACTCGCGCCGCGAAAGCCGGTCATCATCTGGAAGGCGGGCCTCACCCGCACAGGCGGAAGGGCCGTGCACTCGCACACCGCGTCGTTGGCCGGGGAAGAGGCCGTGTGGGATGCGTTCTTCAGACAGACCGCCGCCGTCCCCGTCCGCGGTCTGGAGGAGCTGGGCGATACTGTTCTCGCCTTCATGCACCTGCCTCCGTCCACCGGCCGGCGGGTGGGGGTGGTGGCCGGTGGGGGCGGCCTCAGCGTGGCCGCCGCCGACGCCTGCGACCGTCTGGGCCTGGAAGTGCCCTTGCTTGATGACGGAGTCGAGGCTAGGCTGCGGGAGATTCTTCCCGCCGCCGGCACCAGCCTCAGGAACCCGCTGGACATGGGCGTGCCGCTCGTGCCGGCGCCCGTCTTCGAGCGTGTCCTGGACGTGGTCGCCGCCGCAGAACAAGTCGAGACGATCATCGCTACGCAGGGGATGTTCCACGTTCTCGGGGGCACGTTCGGGCCCCCGCCTGAGCTGCGGGACCGTTTCCTCCAGGCGCTGGTCGAGGTGCCGGGGAGGGTGAGAGACAGATTCGGGAAGCCCATCGTCGTCGTCCTGCCGGTGGACGGCGACGAAGTAGAAATGATCGAGGCCGAGAAGGGCCGAAGGAAGATCCGGGATCAGTACCTCAGCCTGGGCATCCCCTCGTACCCCACGCTGGAGCGGGCGGCCAGGGCCGTGGCCAACGTGGCCGCCTACTACGCGAAGACAGCCCACGCGCGGTAGGTGTATCCTCGGCAGAACGGCCGAGAGAGACACGGATGGGTATTCATGGCCAGGCAGGCGCTGCCGCGCGAATGCCTCATCACGCCTGAGGAGGCGGCGGCCCTGGATGGAAGAGCTTCTCCAGAAGGGGTGATTGTGTAGCCAGTCCTGCTCGAAGGTGATATTTCGGAGAAATCCGAAGCTCCATAGCGCAAACTGCCAGCAAGGGGCCAACGAGGCTGTAACAGACCGTAGCCATCGCCACTCTATTACGGTAGAGATACCACGACGACGGAAAGCCTTATGGACGTTGGTGTCTGCTGTCAGGTATCTTCTCCTAAGGCTAACAAGGATGATTATGCAGAACACCCCAAGGGAGTGCTCATGATTCTGCGCGACCCGGAGGCACCTGCTCTAACATCTGCCATAGCGTACTTCTCCATGGAGGTGGGCCTCGATCCAGCCATGCCCACCTACAGTGGCGGCCTGGGCGTCCTCGCAGGGGACACGCTGCGGGCCGCTGCTGATCTGGCCGTGCCGATGGTGGGGGTGACGCTCCTGCATCGCAAACCCTTCCGCCAGCACCTGGACGCCCGTGGCGTTCAGACGGACACCTCGTACGGCTGGGACCAGAAGGAATTCCTGGAACCACTCGAGCCCCATGTAGTCGTGAATATCGAGGGGCGGGAGGTGGAGATACAGGCGTGGCGCTATCTTGTGCGGGGAGTGTCCGGCCACATGGTGCCGGTGTACTTCTTGGACACGGCGGTGCCGGAAAACAGCCCCTGGGACCAGACCCTCACCGACAACCTGTACGGCGGAGACGACCACTACCGCCTGTGCCAGGAGGTAGTGCTGGGCTTGGGCGGCATAGCCATGCTCCGGGCCCTGGGGCACGAGAAGGTGCAGCTCTATCACATGAACGAGGGCCACTCCGCTCTCCTCACCATGGCCCTGCTGGAGGAACAGACCGACGGGCGCGGCCTTCGCGCCGCGACCAAGAAGGACAAAGAGGCGGTGCGCCAACGATGCGTGTTCACTACCCACACGCCCGTGCCGGCGGGCCACGACCAGTTCTCCCTGGATATGGTTCGGCGGGTGGTAGGCGACGAGCGAACAAGCGCTCTGGAGGCGGTCGAGTGTTGCTTGAACAACACGCTCAACATGACCTACCTGGCGCTGGTCTTTTCGCGCTATATCAACGGAGTCTCCCAGCGCCACCACGACATCTCGCACAGCATGTTTCCTGCCTATCCCATCAACTCCATCACCAACGGTGTTCACGCCGTCACCTGGACCGCCCCGGCGTTCCAAGAGCTCTATGACCGTCACATTCCTGAGTGGCGCGTCGACAACCTCTATCTGCGCTACGCCATAAGCATCCCGCTTCAGGAGATCCAGCAGGCCCACGCCGCGGCCAAACGGGAGCTACTGGCAGAGGTGAAGAGCCGGACCGGTGTACGCCTGGATCCGACGGCGATGACCCTCGGTTTTGCCCGTCGTGCGACAGCGTACAAGCGGGCGGAGATGCTGCTCTCTGACCCGGATCGTCTGAAGAGGATAGCCAGCCAGGTTGGCCCTCTCCAAATCATCTATGGGGGTAAGAGCCATCCTCAGGATTCGAGCGGCAAGGCCATAATCCAGCGTGTCTTTGAGCTTGCTGCTCCGCTGAAAGACATTGTGCCCATCGTCTATCTGGAGGAGTATGACATGACGCTGGGCAAGTATGTCTGCAGCGGTGTGGACGTGTGGCTAAACAATCCGCAGAAGCCCCACGAGGCGTCCGGCACCAGCGGCATGAAGGCCGCCCTCAACGGAGTGCCGAGCCTGAGCGTTCTGGATGGCTGGTGGATTGAGGGGCATTTGGAAGGTGTCACCGGCTGGTCCATTGGCGACGATTGGGACGCCGAGAGCAATGTCGCCAGGGAGACTCTCTCTCTGTACGACAAGCTAGAGTACGTGATTCTCCCCATGTTCTACGGAAGGCCGACTGCCTTTGCGCGGGTCATGCGGTCGGCCATCGCCATCAACGCTTCGTTTTTCAACGCCCAGCGGATGATGCTCCAGTACCTCGAGAACTCCTATCGGCTCTTCGGCTAGCGGCTCGGAGAGCTATCAGGGTGGTTGCGGCCGTCCGGGAGGAAGGCCAGAACCGTCTGGCTCTCGGGCGGGCAGGAGGCGGCCGATGGCGGAGAGGACATCTCCCGGCTTGACGTAATAGATCATGCCCGTGACGCTGGGAATCAGGAGCCTGTCCCCCACAAGCAGCAGGTCCGGGTCGTCGATGACGTCCGGGTTGGCCCAGATGGCGTGGTCCAGGCTGATACCGAAGGCCGCGGCGATGGATGTCAAGGTATCCCCCCGCTGGACGGTGTACATGAAGTAGGCGGGCTGTCGCGTCGCTGTGGGGGCTAGCGTGGCTTCGGGCGTGAGATCGAGCGTGGGCTGGTCCGGGTGCACTTGCCTCACCGCGACGCCGGGTTGGGCCGTCGGGACCGCGGGAAGCTGCGGGCCCTGGCTCTGTCCGCTGCTGACCATGCGGTCTGCGCCGATGAGAACGCTGGCGATGGCCATGACAAGGGTCAGGCTCAGGAGGAGGCCGTGCAGGGCGTGTCGCCGAGAGCCAAATAGCGGCAGCCGCGAATGCGGTGAAGATTCCGGTTCTGCGGAGTCTCCCCCGTTGGCAGACTCGGCGCTCGCTGGCGGCGCTATCCCCAGGCTTCGACTTAAGCTCACCAATTCGCTCAGGAGCTGCTGGATGGGGATGTCTGGCAGCTCCGAGGCCAGGGCGGCCTCCTGCGCCTCGGCGTTGGCCTCAAGGAAGAGCTGTACGAGAGCGGGGTCCAGGGGCTCGTCCGTCTCGGGTGCGGCTGCGCCGTTCTCGGGCGCCCTCTCTCTGGCGTCGGCCTCGCTTCCCATCTCGGCTCCTGGCTCGACCAACGGGTCGCCCCCGAGCGCCGGGGTCTCCTTCTGGGTGGTGGCCAGCCCTTCGCCATCGGGCTGCGGCAACAGCTCGTTTTCTCCGGTGCCACTCACGGCCGCGCCCTCGAGGCCAAAGACATCCATGCGTGTCACTTGCCGGCTTGGCGGAGCTCGGGGTCGCTATCGAGGGCCCTGTCCTGTCTTGGCTTGGCCCGAACCCGCGGTGTGATGCCCAGGCCTTCGCTGACGCTCATCAGGTCGCTGAGAAGGTCCTGGATGGGGATATCCTCCAGGTCCGAAGCGAGGGTGCTCTCCTGGACCTCGTTCTTAGCTTCGCGGAAGAGGTCCATGAGCCCGGCGTCCAGGGGGTCGTCCGGCTGGGGTGAGAGTGCAGCGCCCTCGGGCGTCTTCTCCGCGGCGGCGAGCTCGGCGGCCGCCTCGGCCCTCATCTGGGCCAAAGGGTCGTTCGGGGTGAGGATGGGCCCCGCCTGGGCGGCAGGGCTAGACGCAGCCTCGGGAGCGGCGGCGTCCGCCGAGGTTCCGGTCCCCGCCGTAGCCCCGGCCATTTCGTGACCGGAGTCTTCTTCCTCGCCGTCTGTGTCGAAGAGGAGATCGTCTTCCTCTTCGCCGTTCTCCGGCTTGCGTCTTCGGAAGAATTTCACGGCTGGCACCTCCGTTAGCTAACGGGCTGGGACAGGGTGTCCGAGAACATGTTGGCGGCCATGGGCGGCACCAAAAGTAGCAGGGCGCCGGTGGCGCACAGGGTCATGGCGCCGAACAACGCCATCTTGAAGTTGTGACCTCCGGCCGCAGCCCTGGGGGCGAACGCGTTCACCGCCGTCAGCATCAAGATGACGGTCAGGACCATGAGCTTGATGAAGCCCGTATCGAAATTCTGGAAGGCGAGGGCACCGGGGATCCCTATGTCCTCGGGGTTAATGGTCGTGGCGTTCTCGCCCCCGACGATGGACTGGGCCTCGACGAGCTTGGTGTTGAAGGCGGAGACAACCTCGCTGATGAACACTAGAGTGCCCACCAGGGCGATGTGCATGGGGATGATCACGTAGTTAAAGGTGGAGGAGACGAGCTTCCGCTTGGCCCGGAGGAGGGAGACCTTGAGGGCCATATCCGCCGAAAACCGGCCTACCTTCTCCGGGTCTCCGCCCAGGTCGATGGCATCCCAGAAGGCGCGCACCACTCGGTGGATCAGCTCGCTGCCGGTCTCCGCCATGAAGCGAGACCAGGCGCGGCTCGTGCTTATCCCGGCGGCCACGCGGGCGAGCAGCCGCCGCAGCTCCGGCTCCAAGGAGCCGATGGCGCGGCGGTCGATGTGACTGAGGCTACTGATGACGGTGCTGCCGCGGGCGGCGGTGACACCTCCTAGAGAACGGAGGAAGTCGGCGATGTCCCGGTCGCGGTCGTCCACCTTGCGTTCCAGCATGTTGGTGACGACGCCTACGGGCAGCACCAGGAACCCGGCCACGAGAAAGGCGAAGCCTATGCTCTGGAAGACGAAGTAGACCAGCAGGGCCATCAGGAGGGCGCCCGGGAAGAGGATGCGGGCCAGGAGGGACATGAGCTTCTGCTCCTGGGACTTGTCTTTGAGCTTGTGGATCATCGGGTCGAAGGGGGCGATGCGGTAGAGGAGATAGGCTCCCAGCCCGGCGGTGACCATGACCACGCCTTCCACCACCACGATGAGCAGGGAACCCATGTCGTAGATCATGTTCGAGATGAGAGCCACCAGGACCACCAGGTTGGTCGACACCATGAGGGCGACGAAGGCATCCGTCCACTTTCGCAGCAACTCCACGTCCCTCTCGTAGTCGTTTGTGTAGTCCTCCATATGGACGTGGGATTCTCGTTCCAGGAAGACGCTTTCGGCCTCGCCGGAGGCGAGGGAGTTGCCGAAGCGGAGGAGGAACTGGCGCATCACGTCGTCTACCGCGGTCTGCGAGACCACGTGGCAGGCATGAGCGAAGTCATGGCCGAGAGTCTGGACCAGGTTGGCCACTTGGGCGAAGTAGGGGGAGGGGCCGTAGTTGAGCTTGGCGGCGGCCTCGAAGAGCTGCATGCGGCTCACGTTCGCGGTGGAGAGACAGGAGAGGTAGGTGAGCACAGAGAGCAGGTCGAACTGACTGGCGTCGGGGTCGAACAGCCAGCCGCTCTTGATGCGGGCCAGAGCAGGGTCCCTGCCGGGGTGGCCCTGATCAGAAGAGGCCTTGTCTTTTTGCCTTTGCCAGAACTTGATAGAGCTCATAGAAGTCCTTCACGCCGGCCTGGTGGAGCTTTTCCAGCACCTTGGCCCGCCGCTCCACCACGGCATACATTGTGCGACGCTGATTAGGAGGGATGCCTCGCCGGACGGCGATCTTTTGCTCCAGGAGGTAGCTATTCATGTAGCCGGGGTACTCAAAGGTGTCCGTCACTGGGTCCCAGTGGAAGACCTCGGCGGAGGCGAAGGAGTCGCTGGCGTTGTCGTAGCCGAAGAGCTCGTTGACCGAGATGATGCGCCTCGCGCTCTTGCCATTGTTCAGCTTGACAGCGCTGATGATGACGACGACGTTGAGGTTGTCTATGTAGGTCTTGGGGACGCTGATAGGGTTGCCGGTGATCCTCTGGATGAGCTTCTCCACGGAGGCCGCGTGGAAGGTGGCCATGACCATGTGGCCGGTCTGCATAGCCTGGAAAGCGATGTTCCCCTCCTCGCCGCGGATCTCGCCGACCAGGATGGCGTTAGGCCTCTGCCGCAGAGCTGACTTGAGCAGGTCAAACATAGTGACGCTGGCCCCGTCCTCGGAGGTCCCCCGCACCACCTCGCGGATCCAGTTGGGGTGGGGGATCTGGAGCTCGGGTGTGTCCTCGATGGTGACGATCTTGCCGTCGGCGCCCAGGAAGCCGGTGATGGCGTTGAGGAGAGTGGTCTTTCCGGAAGCTGTCTCTCCCGAGACGAAGAGGTTCATCCCCTCCTCGATGACGATAGAGAAGTAGGCGGCCATGCGGTAGTTGAGGCCGTTGCCATCTGCGATGTCCAGGACGCTGAGAGGCGTCGTAGCGAACTTTCGGATGGTGAAGTTGCTGCCCCGCTTGGAGACCTCGTTGCCGAAGACGATGTTTACGCGGGAACCGTCCGGCAAGGTAGCATCGACGATGGGCCTGCGGTAGGTGACCGGCTTATTGATCCGCTCCGAGGTGCGGCGGAGGAAGGCGTCTAGATCATCGGACTGGTCGAAGATGATAGCGGACTTGAGGGCCTTGAACACCTTGTGCTCGACGAAGATGGGGCCCAAGCCGCTGCAGCTGATGTCCTCGATGTTGGGGTCCAGGATCAGGGGCTGCAGGATCCCCATGCCCACTTTGTCCCGCACCAGGAGATAGCGGACGGCCGCCAGTTGTTCTTTCGAAAGCTTGATCTTGCTGCCTCCTGGGCGCTTGAGGCCACCGCGGCCGTTGGACTTGGCCTTGTCCCCGCTGGCGGAGGCGCCATCGCCCGCGCGTCCGACGACGGTCACGCATCGCTTCAGCGCCTCCAGCAGGACCTCCTTCTGCTCCTCCGGCGTGGAGGGCTGCGGGAGCTTGTGGACCACATCCACCAGCCGGTCCTCTACCTTCTCCATCAGGGCGTCGCAGTTCTGGCCGACGACGGGCTCCACGGGGATGTAGTAGTTCCGGGGGTCTTCCGGGTCTGGGAAGATGTGGGCGAAGGTGGCGTCGCCCAAGGGGTAGATGATGTTGGGGCGCTCGACATCCCCCAGCTTGCGCGACAGCTTTTCGTGGTACTCCGGGACGCCGAAGTCCGCCATGGGGAGCGCGTGCAGGTAGGCGAAGAGGTGGTGGTGCTCTTGGGCCTGCTCCTTAAGCTCGGGCGATATGCCGGAGCAGACGGGGCAACTGCCCTCGCTGTGGGCCCCTCCTGCTTGGCCCATCTCTCCAAAGGGGAGGCGGACGTAAGGCATCGAGGGTCATCAGGCTTTCGTCTTGGAGATGGGCACGCTCTTCAAGCCTAGACCAGTCTGCACATTGAAGCTTACGGTGTTTTTGGCCGTCTTCACGGCCCCTCGGATCTTGGTCACCTCCAGGGTGCGCACCAACTGATCGCCCAGTTCCTCTATGCGCAGGCGGAGGTGGGCGTCCACGATGGAGTTGGCCCTGAAGCGGAGGGATTCGCTCATAGCGTAGGAGTGGAGGGTGGTGATGATGGTTCGGCCCCGGCTTGCCAGCTCGTTGCAGTTGGCTAGGAAGGAGAGGACGTAGCGCTCGTCGAACTGGAAGAGGAGGGGCGTGATGGAGTCCACGATGAAGAGGTCGCGGTCATCGCACTCCTCGATGTGGCGGAGCAAATGGTGGAGGATTCTTTCCGCCCTCTCCCGGTCCACCCGCAGGTTCGTCTGGTAGAGGGACAGCTGGCCTAACAGGTAGTAGTCGGTGGTGGACATGCCGAGGCTGTCCATCTGCTGCAGGAACTCGCGGGCGCTGGACTCCGCCAGGAAGACATCGACTTTGAGCCCCTCTTTGAGGGCGCCGAAGCCGAGCTGCTGAATGATGACGCTCTTGCCGGCGTCTGGGTCTCCCTCCACCAGGGTGACGCTCTCCCGGGGCAGGCCTCCCCCGAGCCGCTTGTCGATGTCCATCACCCCTACCGCGATGAGCCGCTTTCTCTGTTCCTCTTCCTCCGGCTCTTCCACCGCGGCGGGCGGCTGCTCTTCTTCCAGCCCCTGTTGTACAGCTCCTGTGGCGTCCACTTCCCCTCCCATCTCTGTCACTCCTCAGAAGTAGACGCCGCAGGCGATGGCGGTGTTGCTGGAGGAGAGGAGCCATCGGTCGGAGCTGTCTTTGCTGGGCGGGGCTGGGCGCGGCGGCGGCGGGCGAATGTATTTGGTTGGCGGCGGCCGGCCAGGGTAGCCAGGAAGCGCTCGCGGGCGGCTTGTGCATAGCGAGGCGAGGGCTCGACGCTGAATGCCTCGTGGAGCCGCTGGCACACTCGCAGCAAAGTCTCCAGGTCGGCCGCCAGGTCCGGGTAGCGCGAGGGACATTCGTCTACCTTGGCCCGGCCCGTCGTGACCGCCTCCAGGCAGTCCTGTAGCGCGTCCGCAAGCCTGGTCATGCTTGCCCTCGTGCCCGTTCACCATGAGCGCTCCGCATTTCTCTCTCCGCTCCTCAGAAGTAGATGCTATAGACGACGCCCGTCTCGGTGGCGAGGACGAGCCACCGGTCGGGGCCATCCTTGGTGGCGGGGTTGAGGCGGATCCGGATAGTCATCTCCTCACTGGTGTCGAGGATGCCGGGGTTGCGGTAGTCCCCGGAGATGCTGTCCACCGTCCACTGGTTGTCGCCGGGAGGGCTGGTATCGGTGTAGGGTAGCCAGACCACGTAGCGCTCATCGTCGGTGCCGTCATAGTTGATGATCAGGTCCATGTGGGATGGCTCCACGATGGAGGTGCGGCCTTCATTCCGGATCACCGCGGTCACGGTGGCGCCGCCATCGGTCACCTGCGTGGACACCACCGTCAAGTCAGTGCCCAGACGCTCCTCGGAGAGAGCCTCGATATCCCGCCAGGACTGGTCCACGGTCTGTACGGAGCCGCGGGTGGCGTCGGCCAGAATGACGCCGCCGAATACGATGACGGCGGCGAGAACAAGGGCCGGGATAAGGTGCTCCATTGCTTCACCTACAGAGTGAATACCTTGGTGGCGGAGAGGCCGCTGGGCAGGACGATGGTGCTCACGTATCCCGTCCCCGCCTGAAGGTCATACGTTAGATAGATAGTGATGCGGAGCGTGGCGTAGGGGGTCCACTCCGTGTCGTTCTCCAGCGCGTACTGCCAGCAGTTCTCGGTGCGGGGCGGCGGCGAGGGGTTGGGGCAAGTGGGCTCCGGGTCGTACGCGATGCGCTCGAAGGCATCCGTCTCGCCGAAGAAGACGTCGATCATGGTGAGGGACGGGATGGAAGAGGCGCCCACGTTCTTCGCCCATATCTGGGCGAAGTCCTCGCCCGCGACCCCCGAGGTCTCGATGATCTTGACATCGCTGCGTAGCCGGCGGCCCAGGACATCGCTGGCGGCGACGATGTCGCTGCTGGTGCGCTGGATGCTGGGGAGGACGGAGTTGACAACCACCACCGTGGCCACGACGGCCGCGATGATGAGGAGCATGGAGGTGATGACCTTATCCACGATTTACGTCCAGGTCGGGTTCACCCGACGCTGGTCTAGGAAGAGGACAATCTCTCCATGTCCTGCATTATCTTGAGCCAGCCCGGCTCCGTTTCCTGGGAGCAGCGGATGAGCTCCTGTAGGTGGGCCAGGGCCTGGCTGATGTTCGGGGGGAGGCATCCCCAGAGGCGGTGGATGGTGATCACCCGGTCCAGTTGCTGGGGCCCGATGGCGGCCATGGCCTCTGCAACCCAGGCGGCGAGGCTAACAGTGCCGACGGCAAGGGGCGGGAAGATGCGGTACGCTGCCGATATCTCCGCAGGCTCAAGGGCAGCCTCCGGGGCCCTCTTGCGCTTGCGAGGCGCCTCGTGCTTGGGGGGTGGTTCAGGTTCAGGAAGACCGCCATCCTCGGGCTCTTCGAGCTCGTCCTCCGTGGGCTCTTCGTCTGCCGCCTGCGCCGCGGCCTCGTCCTCCGTGTGTTCCTCGCCTATCGCCTGCTCCTCGGCCTCGGCTTCGTCCTCGATGGGGGGGTCGTCGGCGACGCTGGCCTCAGGCTCTTCGGGCGGGTTCTCCGTGTGCTCTTCGCGCTTCGCCTGCTCGTCGCGCTTCGCCTGCTCTGCCGCTTTGGCCGCTGCCCGGGCGGCCTCCTCGGCGGCGTTGCCCGCCGATCGGGCCGCCTCTTCGGCAGCGATGGCTTGCGAGGTGGTCTTCAGGTCTACGCGCAGGTAGGCAGGCTCTTGACCCTCGGACAGGGGGTTGGCTCTCTCTAAGATGACCTCCCGGACATCCAGAAGGACGTTACGGATCTCCGTTTTCAGGACTTTGAGCTCGTCCTCCAGTTCCTTGACCTTTGTGTTGACGTCCATATGACGCCGACCCCTCCCTTGGTCAACGCCTCGGAGAGCGTCAGATGCCGGGTTGCCCGCTGAAAAGGTCTAGTGCAGGTCCATCACATCGTCGATCGCCGGGGGCATGGTGCGGTTGATGAGGTTGGTGCCGCCGGAGGGGGGAATGACCTCCAGGGTGAAGGTCTCGTTTGGGACGAGGGTGCTACCGGCGGGTGGGCTGACGGTGATCTCGGCCAGCTCGCCGTTTTCCAGGAGGGTGTCACCGTCGTCGAGGATCCAGTCGACGGTGTAGGCGGTGTCGGCGATGCGGTCCTG
>Ga0315286_10003771_pt1 | contig 14419 bp, 8 predicted proteins | sample YL17G10_0_MG_FD_205038 | JGI IMG/M metagenome (GOLD analysis project Ga0315286, IMG submission 205038) | Sediment microbial communities from Yellowstone Lake, YNP, Wyoming, USA - YL17G10_0 | ecosystem: Environmental > Aquatic > Freshwater > Lake > Sediment | place: USA: Wyoming | collected...
CGTTCGTGTCCGTCCCTTCCTTGAGCAAGACCGCGATATCGACGCCCTTGTCGCGCAGGCCGCCGCCCTGGGGATTGGCCGGGTTATGCATGTGGGCCATGATGCTCACCAGTCCGCCTTGCCTCCAATACTCGATCGCCGCAGTATTGGGGACCTTGGTCGTTATGCTTCCCCGTCGAAAGTCCGCATAGTCGGCCCCCAGCAACGCTGGCCAATGGCCCGTCGATTCGTGAATCCGCTCCATGATCTTGAGGTTCGAACCGTTGCCGAAATCCGTGAACTGCCCGGAAACGATCCGGTTGTCGGTCTTGCCCGAGAGCGAATAAAAATATTCCAGCACCGCCTTGACCTGCGGATTCGACTTGCGGTTGGCCGGCTCGACGGCCCACGCCGAAGATACGCACACCGCCGCCAGGATCCAACTCGTTACGACTCGTCTCATGGGGTCTCCCTTCCTTCGAAACACGGTTTCGACACGGATTATTCCAATCTTCACGGAGCCGAATAAGTAACATCCGGTATCACGTTGCCGCCCAGGTCCGTAAGTTTGAGACTGAGCGACTAGTCCCCGCTGACGTTCGTCAGCTTGACCAGGAACCGATTATCCCCCTGCGCCAGCGCGATGTCCAGCGCGTTGGGCTTCGCTGTCCCGCACGTCCACAGTCATACCTCTATGACCCACCTATTGTGGAAGCGCGCAACAAAGGAATAGGCGAACCCCCAGCCTCGGCCACGGCCATGCCATTCCTGCCGCCGGCGAAGGATTGTAGATCCAAGACAAATCGAGTGGCCTTTGCAGGTCCCACCCTACCGGCTCGCCGCCATCGCGGTTTCCCGGTAGGCAGCGATGATCAGCAGGAATATCCCGACGGCCAGACAGACTGCTTCCGACCTGGATAGCCGGATGTCGCGGAGATTCATCACTTTCTCGGGCTTCCACCGTCCGCTCCACCGCCACCAACTGCGGTAATGGTAGACACCCAATGGCACCGTGGCGGCGACGATGAGGATAAATCCGAGGGTCTCCAGCCCGCCGATGGTCTGCCCCAGGGCCATCGCTTCCCGCACGGAGCTGTATCGGTCGAGGTCGTCGCAAAGAAAGGAATTCGTCCCCACGACTAGGCCCCCGGTGATCGCAAGAGACACCGGAACCAGATAACCCACGGGGACGCCCTTGATCCGATTGAAGTTGCATAAGACGATGATAAGGGTCACAACGCCCAGGTTGAAAAATAGAAACATGGCGAACTGGGACCAGAAGGATGACTGCCTGGCCACCGCTTCGGCGGACGCCATTTGCGGGCTGCTCCGCATGAAACCGTCGGGCAGAACATAGTACGCGAACACAAAGAAGACGTTGAAAAGAATGGCATGCAAGCCATACAACAAAAGGGCGCGCTTGAGCACATGATCTTGCGTGAAGCCCATCTTGGGGACATCTATCATTAGTAACCTCCTTTATGCAGATAGACGCCGATAGAGTCGTGCGCCTTCACGTAAATTGCCAAAAACTCTCAAAACATCTGTCCATCCACCCTCGCCGAGGTTTTCTGACGGCGATTCAGCCGGAATGCGGGCGTGGCCAACCAGGGATGTGCCGACAAGCGACGATCTGCAACGGGGGCACTTTCAGATACTCAGTGATACATGATGGCCGGCAGGATGCCAAGCACCATGGCTGCCGCCTGCACGGCTTCGATGGCTTCTTTCGTGGCTTTCCCGATGACCTCGCCGTTCACGATCTGTTCGATACGTCTTTTGCGTCCCTTCAGTTCCTTCTTGTCGAAGATAACCTGGAGGATATTGGCGCTGTCCGCCAGCGAGGCCAGAACCACTGTTCTATGATCGACGTCTGGCATATCAGTGAAAACAGCGTCGTGGAGCCGGTTGATGAGTTGTCTCTCAGGTTCTGGATCGATCTGCGGATAGATCTTCCGGGTAAAAATGAGCAGGACTTTATCCTCATCGGCCTGAAGAACGCCCCGTTGGCACAACTGGCGTGCGACTCGACGCCTCAGGTCCTTGATCCCCGCGAAGCGTGAAACCCACGTCTGCAGTGAAGCACGCCCTTTCGCGGTATTGATTCGTTCAAGGCATTCGTCGATCAAGGCGTTGCCCACAGGTGTTTCGTCAATGACGTCGACAAGTCTCTTCTTCCCGTGTTCCACAATTGCAGTGCGTCTCCTGAGAAGCAACTCGGCCAGAATGGCTCCGCCGATAGCGTATTGATACATGGTCCCCGGGGTGATAGTGCCTTCCCTATCCTTCAACGCCAAGAGCATCACTTCTTCATGAAGGAAAAGTCCGCTGTCTTCGGCCATCTGAGTATCCTCCTGCAACAACAGTCCATGGGCTCGAATTCCGGGGCATGCAATCCAGCCCCGTAGCCGTGCCCATCTCTATTTATTGACGCCTACGACAGGGAAACCTTCAAGAATAATCGCCTTAGCCGGGACTTCCCATTTGTCCTCATAGACGGTGTTCCTGCACCGTACGTGGAGGCAACACCGCTCTCATCGGCAATCAGCGCCCTTTTGCCAAACTGCGCCCAATCCACGGACTTGGGTGCGACTTCAGCCCGGATGGTAAAGACGCATCGTTCCACAAGTCCGTCTACCCCCCCTATGTCAAGCCCCCATCGGGCCGCCGGGGACCGCTTCAGCAACTGGATCTGGCACAAAGCGACACAACATTCACCATTGACCTCCAAACCGGCCAGACCTATGATCGGACTGTCTCACTAACGCCGTCCAGCTACGGGCCAAAGTCTCGCTTCCTCTTTCCCTCATCAGGCCCGGACGGCGGGCCGGGTACCGTTTCTCTCAAGTCAACTCAGCTTCATCAAAGGTGCCGGTGCCCGGCGTTTCTATCTATCAGCCGCCCCGTCCTGTGACCGGCTGGTTGGCCTGCGCAATTCCCCCAGGGGCGACGACTACGTTGGTGGTCTGGCCGGGAACGGTTGAAAGCCCCCTGGTTGACGGAGCACTCGTAGAACTGTAGACTGACTGTTGGGTTCTTGCGGTATGGTTGGACACACACGGGGGCTGTTCATGAAACGCCGAAAAGGATTCACGCTGATTGAATTGCTGGTTGTCATCGCGGTCATCGCGCTGCTGATGGCCATTCTGCTTCCGGCACTTCAAAGGGCCAGGGATCAGGCACGAGACGCGGTCTGCAAGTCCAACCTCAGGGGTGTGGGACTCGGGATCAGCCTGTACTTGGAAGACCATGAGCACACCATGCCCAACCTGCACACCTACACCATCAATACCAACGGTCATCTCTGGTGGGATAGCCAAGGGAATCCACTCCGGGCGGACGCCACGCGTGCGTATTGGGGTATCGCGTTCATTGACTACGTCAAGGAGCGTGAGCTGTTTGGCTGTCCCGCCTGGCGCAACTTCTGCGAAATGATCGCAAAAGGGCTGTTGTACGGCGGCGATCCCAAGCTGATCTACACCTCAGCCTTTGCCGTCAACGGGTGGCTCACGAAGGAGAACGTCACGCGCCTGCCGCATCCGGCGGAGGTCCTCGTCGCCCACGACCACGTGGAACCCAGGCTCGAAAACGGCAACCGGGCCACCAATACGGACATGCTCTTTCCCAGCCCCACAGGTGTAAATCTGACGCACTACCGCCAAGGCGCCCCCCGGGCCCCCTGGTACCGTGGGATCTTTCGCCACAACATGAGAGCACGTGGAGAGTTCAAGACCGGCGGCAGCCTCAACATCCTATGGCTGGACACCCACGTCAGCCGCCTTGATGAGACCACCGGCGAAGGCGTGCTCAAACGCTGGTATGATCCGCTGGGCAAGAACCCCTGAGCTGAGTGACCCGACTCAACCCCTGTTCATGAACATGCGACCCCACAGCCTCGACCGTGGCTCCTCCCACTGCACACGGAGATGGCCGAGCACCCACGACCCAAGTATATGTGCCCATGCCAGAGGATGCAGCCAAACGCAAGGTCGCGACAAGCAAACACGCACGCACCGCGAGATCAGTGGGGACGACTACCTCCGGTGAGGGAACAAACTCCACTATCCCCTGGGCACGCCTCCATCAAACGATCTCCCGCTGCCAGCCTCTATGTCTGTTCTCGCCGCGGCTGGCTTCTTATGGTGATCACCCCCGGTTGGCCCTGGATATTCCGTCCACGGATCAACATATTCAGAAAGGGTGCCTCATAGCGCCATTCTTTTATCTCCAAGTCCGTATTGTTGCTGGTCACCTCACGGGGTTCGAATCGCAACTTCACCTTCACACGTTGCGTTCCGTACATCTCCAGCCCAACCACGGCGTTGTCCGTGCCGCTCTGAAAGTCCTCAACGTTATAGGTGCCGTCGTTCCAGACGTAGGAGGGCATGTCCGATGTCCCTGTGGTAACGGTCAGGGCATACTGCTTGTTTTCCAGTTTTGGCAATACGACGTAGGCAAACCCCCGTTCTTCGCAATAACAGGCGATATCCCGACCGTTCACAGATGCCGAAGAGATGTGTTCACCGTCCCGCAACTTGTGTTTGAGCAGTAGATTTCCCAGCAGATCGAGCTCATAAGCCCAGTCGGGCATCTTGCCGTTGTCAACGAGAACAGTGTTTCCGGTTACGGAGATTTGAGAGAATTTCCTGTACAAAAACTGCGAGTGAAGTTGGGCTGTGTTCTTCGCGGTATAGCGGTTCGGATCATCCTTCACCTTGTTGAACCACGTTATCCATTTGTCCCCTGCTTCATGGTTATGGGCCGGATCGAGGTCCACAAAATTCGTCCAATGGCTGGTCATGAATTCCGTTTCGGGATAAGTATTCGGCGCGCTGTTTACAGCGTCCCAAGCAACGCCCCCGGAGCGGAGAAGAACCATGAGGCCGTGATCCGTCACATATTCCCTGTCCGGCGGCAAAGAGGCGTGTTTCACACCCCAGGCTCGCATGAGCGCCCCGGTATCCTCGGGATCGTTGGGGCTGTAATAGTAGTTGGCCGCAGCGGTTCGAACACTCTTGGGAAAGTCAATTCCGTACTGGTCGATGAGCTTCTTAAAGCATTCCATATGGCCCCATAAAACGTCATAGGGTCTCCTTTTCTGATTGTCAGCCCATTCGGCCCTTGACGATTCACGGGTCTGGGCATCCCAGAATTCATGTCTGACACCGTGCAAGCCAAACTCGATGTGAGCTGCGTTCTCCTTTACATAATTCATTACTACAAAATCGCTGTCGCTCACCAGGGCTGAATTGTCCCAGTGGGCTCCCTTTTCGTTTGTGGTTGGATACCGGGCGCAGATATTGGATCTGTCAAACTCACTCATGATGAACAGGCTCTTGATGCGCACTCCCACCGCTTTGCTGATGTAGACGACAACCTCATAGTCCTGCAAGGTCATCCTTCGTCCCCGGGGCAAGCCCAGCCGGTAAGGACCACCCGATTCATGCAGATCCCATCCTTCTTTCCAGCCCAGATCGTCAATATCGATGGCCATAGGTTTGGGAACGTTCATGGCGATCGTCGCAGCAGGGAAGAACAAGAAAGAGGCCACAAGTACGAACTTGGATGGAATGGACGTCTTCATGTCAACTCCTTTACCGCAGTTGTCCCATCGGCAGCTTAAGGTTGAAGAAAAGCGATGGCTACTGCAGCCTGATGGCAAGTACCATCAGGCCAACGAAGATCAACCCTTCTTCAAAAGGAGTAGCCATGCACAAGACAGCGTACCAGATCGTGGACAGAACCGACAGCAAGAAGGTCACCGAGTTTCCGTCCAAGGACGGCCAGTTGCTGCGGCCGATGGTGGAACTGATCGCCGGGGCCGAGATGGCCGCCGAGGAATTGACCGAAATCACCGGCCGGGCCGCTATTGAGGCCGTGTTGACCCTTTCGGCTCCGGAGACGACCGGACCCAAGCATTCCGGCAAAGCCGCCGCAGAGATCACCTGGTATGATCTGAAACCAACTGACGACAAAACTCGGGTCAATGAAGAATCCTGAACCATCTGACGACCGCCCATGTCCCAACGTTGGCTTGGATTCCCGTGGAGAATCCTGCCGATCTTCGCAACGGACGGGCAGAAATACCGGGTGCCGGGGTTTGGCAGCAGATTCACGACGCTCTCCGCGAAAAAGTGCGTCGCAAGGCGGGCAAAAAGCCCACCCCGAGCGCCGCGATTATCGATAGCCAGAGCGTGAAGACCACGGAAAAAGGGGCCTTCGCGGCTACGACGCGGGCACGAAGATCCTGGGCCGCAAGCGGCATCTGATCGTCGACACGTTGGGGTTAATTCTCCTCGTGGTCGTGCACGCGGGGAATATTCAGGATCGGGATGGAGCCCGGCTGGCGCTGGAGCGTTTGGGCCGAGGCTTTGGCCGCCTTCGGCTGATCTGGGCCGACGGGGGCTATGCGGGACAGTCGGTGGAGGAGGTCAAGACGGCTTACCATTGAACGCTGGAAATCGTCAAACGGTCGGACGACGTCACCGGCTTCGTCGTGCTGCCAAAGCGGTGGATCGTCGAACGAACCTTCTCTTGGCTATACCGCTACCGCCGCTTGAGCAAGGACTACGAACAGTTGCCGGAGAACAGCAAAGCCATGATTCTGATCGCCATGATTAACCTCATGAGCCGCCGATTGGCGCACGGATACGTGAAACAGAGCTTCTAAAACACTTTTTGAGACTGTTGTTCCGTTGCTGCTCTGGATTAGAACTGGAGTCTTGCACTGCTTCAGGTCATGTCCTTTTCGCAAGTGTGATCGCAACGGGTCCTCACGCTAAGTCCCCGGATCAGCGATCCAGCTTCACGATCACATAGGGCATCTCCACTTCCATATCCGGGTACATCCGGCCGTTGCCATAGGTGTCCACTGCCTCGACGAAATACATCAGGTCCCATTGAGGGACAACGAATTCACCCGGAATCGTGGCGGTCCACAGCCCCGTCTGAGGATCATGCTGCATCGCCTCGGTCCTATAGTCTTCAAACTGGGTGGCGTGCCGATAGCGCAGCCGAACCCATTTGACGCCGGATGGGTCCCAGACCTTGGCCGTCACTTCCAGGTTCTTGCCCGGCTTGGGAGCCTGGCCCCGCTCAAGATTCACCTGAGGCGGCTGATCGTCCTTTGTGATTGTCATCACGATGGGATCCTCTGCGCCGGCCGCAGGCACACGGCCCACTTGGCCTTGACCATCCGCGGCCTCGATGAAGTACTTGATCTGGCCGGTCCCGTCCGTCACAGGCACATCCACCTGGTACCGCCACTCTCCTGTGGGTCGCATGTCAAGAGATCGCCACGATCCTTTGTCGTCGCAATACCTGACGCGCACGTTGGCCACGTCGTCCCCTGCGCTGACCGTGGCCCGCAGTCGAACCGATTGACTCGAAACATGCCATCGAACAGGTACGTGAACGATATCGAGAGCCTCACCTTTGGAGCGAGGCTGCGCTTTCCGCTGTTGTGCCTGCAATTGATTCAAACCGTTATGCAGCTTCTGAAGCTCCTCCTCCCAATGGCGACTGAATCCCACGCGATGCACCCCGAACGCGAGGTCTTTGCTGTATACGTCCGCGGCCGCCCTCACCAATCCCTCCCAGGCCTCGACAGCCCGTCTCTCGTGTGTAATGGCATCGTCAAGGGCGAAAAGATCGCCCGTTTGTTGATATAGATTGTAGCACACGCCGGCCGGGAGCCTTTGTGCATGGTACTTCGCCAGACCGGCGAGGACCTTGAGATCGGTAGTGGTCGAGAGGAACTCGTTGGTACGCCTGTTCCCGACACTCCTCTCGGCGTCGGCAACGAGCTCCAGGATCTGGTTTGAGGTCTGGCGGAACCAGCGGCTGGTCTCGGCGGGCCGTCGCATGGCCGTGTCCGTGCCTTCCATCATACTCTTCGCCTGGTCACGCAAGCTGATGAATTGCTGAACGTCGCTGCCTTCCGCGTCGGCATATTGCGGCAAGTCGTCGATGCGCATCATTTCCGCCCAGCCCCGGGTGGTCGGAAAAAGCTGATAGCGATAGCTGGCCGCGACGATGCGAGGAAGGACTTGGCTCGCCAAGTGCAAGGCTTTCATCAAGGACGGACCCGCCTGCGGGCCGAACCGACGGTTGAACTCGCGGCCCCAGACCTCCTCAGGCGTCTGGGGATTGTAGCTCACGCGTCCCCACACCTGGTAGTAATGCCAGTACCGCTCGAACTCATAATCGTAGTAGCGGTACTGGGGATCCAGCAGCGTCAATGGCTTGGCATCGTGTGGCTCTCCCAACATCCATGTGGCGAGCATCTCATTGATCTCGAAGCTCTCGCCCCCATAGAGATGGGCGCTCTGTGCAAATCGCCTGACATACTCAGGGTCACCCCAGAGCAGCAGCCGCGTCGTCCCGCCGTTCCACAGACGCCAGTGGACTTTGTATCGTTGAGGATAGCGCAACAGGTCGGCATACCCGTGACGCCGGTCTCGCTGGTTCTGCCGGTTGATGTGCGTCGGATGGAAAGGCAAGCCCATCTGCTCCATCCAGTACTTGGTGGTCACTCGCACCTTGAGTCCCTGGTCCAATCCGTCCTCGATCACCTCATCCGGCAGCTCCTTGGCCCGCAAATCCACTCGGATGCCGGGACGCATTTGTTTGATCATGCCGAAGATCTCGTGCCAGAACCCCTTCATCTCATCGCGCTGGAGTCCCGACTCCGGGTGCATTCGGAACTGAACGGCATCGATCTCGCCGAAGACCTCCAGGAACTTGTGCATCGCCGCTTTGTTGTATGCCGCCAGGTTCTCGGCCGTGATGCCCCAAACCAAGCCTTCCGAAGGTTTGTCCGCTTTCTCTGAGGCGCCCTCGATCCCTCCTGCCTGGACGCCGCCACGGTATACGTGATCCCAGATACCCGCGGTGAAGTCGACGCCGTGAGCGTGAGCGATCTCGATCATCTGCCTGAAAGCGGCCACGTTGCGCTGCTGTTGCTCTGCGGTAATGCCGATCAATTTGACCTGAGGAAAGTCGGCAATGTCAAAGAAGTACGGGTATGGGGGGGCCATGAATCCGCCGTTTTCATAGCCAAAGATCACGGCAAAGCTGTTGATCCGGCTGCGGGCCAGCATGTCAAAATACCGTTGCCAGTAGGCCTCGTCATAGAGACGACTCTCGAAATATGCCCGCTGCATCGTGTAGATCGATACCGCCCGTTCCAACACGTAGGGTCTTTCGCTAACGTCTCGAATGGGTACAAAAAGATCGTCGGTCCCGTCGTTCCACGAAACCCGGTCCGCCGCATCGAGTGCGGCATACATCAGCCCGCGAGCATCTGATCCACAGAGGATAACGGCCGGCTTGCCTTCCACCTCAGTTCGGCGGACCACGAGGGCCTCAGGGCCTTCCGGCAACTGTGCGTTCAACACCTTCAGCATCTGCACGGCCGTTCCCGGATCTGAGGTCAATCCTGCGAAGATCAGGAAGTCCATCTGTGTGGGTGCGGCCTGCTTGAGCCGCTGCACCGACAAACCCTGCTTCCGTAGGGCACTTTCGAGCGAGGCCAGACCGTATTCGGCACATCCCTCAACCTTTGCGTCAACGACCATACCGACCCGTTTGCCGGCTCCCACCGAAGTCCCGCACAAGGGAAACGACGCCAGCACACAAATGGTCAGAACTGAGCCCGCCAAGATGGACCTGGTCATACAGCTTCTCCTGCTTGCGATTCCGATTTCTCCCGTGCTCAGACGCGACGCACGATGTAATACGGTTGGTTGGCCAGATCCGCGTTGAGGCCCGGCTCGAGCCAGGCGTCACCCAGGTCATCGCGGAGCTCGAAGTAGTAAAGCAATGGGTAGGGTGAATCGGTGTATTCGCCTGGAATCACAGCGCGATATCGGCCGCCGTCACCCGACATTTCCACCGTCCGGTACTCATCGGATTGGTCCACGTGCCGGTAGTGTAGAACGGCCGAGGCCAGTTGGTAGCCGGCTTCGACGGAGATCTCCAGCGGGATCGGTTGACCCGGGCGAAAGGTGGCCGGCGGCAGGTGCTCGCACCGGGGGCGCGCTTGCCGTGGAGTGGCCCTGAAGCCGGGGCGGGAAATGGCCGCCGCCCAACCCGGCGCCGAGGAATCGGGGGACGCCGGTTCTTTCTTCGACTGGGCTTCCATATCGGCCAGGTCCTCGTCGATCGCTTTGAGACGGTCCACCCAGTGGCCCCGCAAGACAGCGTTGGGGCCAAAGGTTTAGATCAGGGACGTAAGCACCCTTGGCCACCTCAGACAACTTCGCCCAGGCGTCCCGGCTGGCATGGTAACGCTTCAGCGCCTCACGTATGGCCACGGGATCGCCGGACTTCTGATAGAACGCATAGGCGACGGCAGCGCGGAGCTTGTCGGCGAAATAGCTGGCGGTGCCGGCCTGAATGGTCGTGTCGATGGCCAGCCGGCGGAAGGCGGGATCAGAGGGGTTGGCGACCTTGTCCCGGGCTTTCGACAAGCTCGTGTTGGCGACCCGGGCCAGGTTGTCCAGCCATTGTGCCACCTCCAGGGGCGAATATTTCCCGGTGCGCTTGCCGCTCGCCAACTCCTCGGCAAATTCGCGGCACGTCGTGAAGAGGGCCGGATCAAGGGGACTGACATCGCCGAACCGGTTGCCCTTCACAATCGGAACGTTGGTGTGGATCTCGGGCCAGTACCCGTTGTTGGAGCAAGAAGGCGTATGTGCCGTCGTGATCAGAAGGAGCACGCGGCTGGCGTGCCCGAGAGCGATTTCGCAATCGTTCGCCGCCGGGCCGAATTCCGTGCGCAGATACCGGCTCCACACCTCGCGCGGCGTGTTGGGATTGTAGAGCATCCGTCCCCAGATGCGGTAGGTGTAGAGGTACTTTTGCCAACTCCCACCGGCGGGACGCAAAGAGGCATCGGCATAGCCATCCCGGCTACCGGCAAGACCGGACCCCATCCGGCCCTTGAACGACAGCGGCTCGCACAGTTCCACTCCCAGGCTGCCACAAATGTTGGAGTAGCGGCCGTAGCCCGCCGCCAGCGCCGGGTCGCCCCACAGCAGAAGCCGTTGCGTGCCCGGCCAGATGCGGAACAGCACGCCGAACCGGCGATCCTCACGCAGATAGTCGGCGTAACCGTATCGGGTGAACTGCCGCACGCGTTCTATGCTCGGCTTCGAGCCAGGGGCGGGCCTGGCCCACTCGGCCGCCTGAATCGCCGCCTGGTGGTAGGGCAGGCCCTGGTGTTCGGCCCAGTACTTGGGAGAAACGGCCACGGGCATGCCCGTGGCCAGAGCGATATCGATCAGCTTGAAGTCGATGCCCTTGCTGTGGATGTCGATCTCCCGCTTCTTGCCGGCGCGAACCACCCCGTCATAGATCGTCCGCCAGAATTCGTGGGAGCCCTGGGGAATCCCGCTTTCGCTGTGACAGCGGAAGGTGACGCCGTCGATCTTGGGGCAGCTTTCCAGCAGTTTGTGCAAGGCGTCGCGGCAATAGGCGGCGTGATTGGCCGGCGTGAGGCCCTCGATCGGGTAGTTGACCTTGGGGCTGTCTTTGAAATCATACGCATGGGTCCAAAGAGCCAGTTGAAAATGCAGCCCCCGGCCGGTCGTCTCCTCCACGATAAAACGGAGCATCTCGAGATTGCGGTCGCGTTCCTCATCGGGCAGCCCGACGGCCCTGACGTTGTAGCCCGGCACCGAAAGAAGAAACGGGTAGGTGAAATAGAAATAGGAATCCGGGATGCGCTGCGGCGAGTTGTAGCCGATCCCGAAGGTCATGGCAAAGCGGTTGATCCGGTGGGTGGCGAGCATCGAGAGGTACTGCCGCCAAAACGACTTGTCATAGTACCACGCCTTGTCTTCGAGGTCGCTGGTGAACAGCCGGGCGATGCTGCGAACCGGGTTGGCCGGCCGCTCGACGATACGGTCCGGTCTTTTCAGCTCGGCGATAGGATTCGCCGCGTGCTCAACGCGGTCGGCCAACTCCAGCAAGGCATAGACCAGCCCCCGCACATCGGAGCCCGTGGCCAGCAAGACGGAGCGGCCGCCCAGGGTGCCACGAACCAAACCGGTCGCTTCCGGGACGTCGGGAACGCTGAGTCCGGCGGCGCCAAGTATCGTACGCGCCCACGTCGAGTCTCGACCGGCAACCGCTATGCACACAGCCGCCGGCGCGACTTGATCCAGCGAGGAGTACAGCTCAACCGAGATGCGCCGCACCTTCAGCCGGTCCTGAAGCTGCCCGATCGCCCAGACGACGGGCGGCTGCTTTGTCACCTCGTCGGTTGGCGCAGATACAATCGCCACTGTGGCGGACGAACCTTGGCCATATGCCGCCGGGGCCAGAAGTTCGACACCGGCTACTACGGCCGCTGTGTGTGCAGCCGTCTTGATGAAATCCCGCCGCGTTTGGCCGCGAATGGACTTGTGAGATTGTTCTTTCATGGCAAGAAGCTCCCGTTTTGAGTTGAAATGAATCTGCATTGCGGCGATCCTCAGACCCCTCTGTCTCCGGAGATGTTCTTCTGGACCTTGCCTCCCATGGTCAGGTCCACGCCGTCCTTGCGCAAGGCGTCCTGAATCTCGACGACTTTCACCTCCCGCGGCACAATGCCTTTCTTGGCCGCAATCGCCGCCGCGAGCCCTGCGGCATGGCCCGTAGCCATGCAGTTGCCCATGCTCTTGCCGGCGGCCATTGCCACGTGCGTTGCGGAGATGCAGCGCCCCGCCGTGAGCAGGCCATCCACCTTCTCAGGCAATATCGCTCTGTACGGCACATCGTGGACCTTCATGTCCGTGAACTTGTACCCCATGAGGTCCAGATACCCGCTCCGCCACGCCACCACGTCTTCGAACGTTCGACCGCTGGCGGCATCTTCTTCGGTCAGCACGTACTGACCTTTGACACGCCGGGTTTCCCGGACGGCGATCTGGGAACCGGTGGCAACCAGCTCCATATCTTTCAGTTCCTCGCCGCCGAATTCTCGCATCGTCCGAATCATCTCCAGCGCCTGGCGCCGGCTCACACACTCGGCCTGCGACCGCTGCAGCGGGTCCGTCACGTCGAACTGCCCGATGTCCCGAGTCCCGGTGTGATTGACCCAGTAGTAATGGCAATTCGAGACCGTGTGGAGGCCCCAGCTCTTGGGAATCAGCGGGTACTTGCCCCGCGCACCATCCGCAGCCTTCTTGATGTTGGCACGGCGGGCCTGCTCCTTGGGGACATTGGCCAGGCTCAGCAGGAGCGTGCTCGGCATGCGAGGCTCTTGTGTCTCCATCATCGTTTCGGCGCCGGCGAAATACGCCACATCCGCATCGCCGGTGCAGTCCACGACGGCCTTGGCGCGAATCGTCGCCAGGCCCTTCTTGGTTCCGACAACGACCCCAGTGACCCGATTGCCTTCCATCAATGCGTCTACGGCCGCCAGATGCACGAGATACTTGCATCCCACCTCGTCCAGGGCATCAAGCACGGCGACCTTGAGGTAGTCCACGTTGCAGTACAGTTGATGCTGGCCGATGAACACCGCCTGATCGCCGTAGGCCAGCAGCTTCTGAATGAGCATCTCGTGTATCTGTGATCGAGGCTTGCTTTCCGGCCGCACCTGGTTGATCGGCATCCCGAGGGACCATGCGGCGACTCCGCCGAAGAAACCGCAGCTCTCCATGAGCAGCGTCTTGGCCCCTGTTCGAGCAGCTCCCAGAGCCGCGCCAATGCCCGCCGGCCCCCCACCGACAACCAGCACATCCGGCTCATACGGAATGCCGGCCCGTGCGCGGACTGTCGGCAGACTGGCCGTGGAAGCTGAGCCTGCACCCGCCACGGCTGTCCCCGCGGCCGTCAAGAATGTTCGACGGTTCATCCTCATCTGTCGTTTCATCATACCAAGTTCCTTTCCATCCGCGACTTTGTAGGACTGCTGTGTGCGTTGGCTATTGGGGACGCCACATCTGTTCGGTCATCTTCTGGGCCTGGACCCAATCGGAGTGCCCGTCCAGGAAGGCCCCATTGCACCCGTCGCGATGGCGGGCGCGGGCCACTCGCCGCTGTCCGTCAGGGCCAGTCGGCAGGTGTCGGGGGTTCCAGACATCGAACTCGCCCCGGCTGCCGCCCAATCCGGTCTTCTCTCGGACAATCGCGCGCCATGATCCATTCTCATTGTCCGCCAGGAAGATTTTCAAGCTGGGCTGCCGGAAATCACTAACCGGGCTAAAGCCAATATACTCTGAGACACCGTCTTTCCAGGAGTTGATTACGTAATCAAGCGTTTGCTCCTTGTCGGGATACTTGGGGCAATTGTACACTCCCATCTCCCGATAATCCTGGTCCTTGTCGCCCTGGCCCCCAATGTACGGCATGAATTTGAGAATCCAGACCCCGCCATTGCGAGGGAACTTGCCGTTGTTGTCCCCGGTGTATAAGGTCAGCGCCAGGCCGATTTGCCTGAGATTGTTGC
>Ga0315286_10003772_pt1 | contig 14418 bp, 10 predicted proteins | sample YL17G10_0_MG_FD_205038 | JGI IMG/M metagenome (GOLD analysis project Ga0315286, IMG submission 205038) | Sediment microbial communities from Yellowstone Lake, YNP, Wyoming, USA - YL17G10_0 | ecosystem: Environmental > Aquatic > Freshwater > Lake > Sediment | place: USA: Wyoming | collected...
TCAAAGGCGCCGCAGGCACTCATTCCTTGCTGCTGGCCGACCGGCACTGGGCCTGCGCCGTGATAATTGCTCAGAGGTATGATATCCGCAGACCATGTGGGTGAAGCGGCGACGTTCCAATGAAATAGCGTCGGAAGGCTCTTGCCCGCGTATCGGGCGTAGGCCGCGGCTTCATACCAGCTGATTCCTCCTACCGGATAGTTCTCTTTTCCTTTCTGATAATCTCCCCCCTCCCAAATGGCCGGCCCGGGGCGGCCCGTTTGATCCTTGAACTCGTTCATCGCCTGATCCCAAGGCACGACCCGGGCCTCCTTCGCGAAGGGGATGGTCCAATATTCCCTTTTTTCGTATCCTCCGCTCTTGATAAACTCGGCGTAATCTTTATTTGTGACTTCGTATTTATCAATGAGATATTCATCAAGCTTGGCGGCTTTGAGATAGTCAAGCCCTGGGCTGTATAGATTGTATTCTCCGCCCGGCACCCTGACCATTCCCGCAGGAAATTGACCGGTTCGAGAGAGAGGGATATCGGAAGTTTTATCCGCAGCAGAAAAAGCCGACTCCAGGTCGACATATCCATCCATCTTGATACTCATCCTGTATCTTCCGATCGGCAGCCTGAGACCATCGACAGGCGTCTGCCCTTGATATTCCCAAGTGCGATCTGTTGGGAGATATCGGTTCAGATTGATCAGAGCGCCCGGCGGAGTTGTGTGAATGGATATGGTCCTGGCAAATGTGGGCCAAGCCTTGGTGAGCCTTGGATCCTTCGAAATATACTTTTCAGCTTTGCGTGCGAGTTCAAAAGCGGCGAGATAGTCTCCTTCATAAGCCAGACGTGTTATTTCTGGAAGCGCCACATTATTCGCCCAGCGGACCTTGGCTTGGCGGCTGAGGGTGGAATAGGTCAAGAAACCCAGGGCGATGAGGATAAGAGCGGCAGGAACGCCGACAAGAGGCTTGCGGATGATGCGGAGGAAGGAACGAAGGTTGAGGACTCCGGCCTTCTCCTTTTCGAGAGCCGCATGGAGCTTCCTGAGGTCGGTCAGCATATCAGCAGCTGAGCCATACCGGTCTTCCACCTTCTTCCTCAGCGCCCGACGGATAATTCGCTCGAATTCTTCGGGCACTTTGGACACGATCGCCCTGAGCGGCGTCGGCTCCTCGTGGATAATATTATGGATGACGGCCGACTCCAGGTCCCCTCTGAACGGGAGATTCCCGCTCGCAAGTTCATAGAGCACGATGCCCAAGGACCAAATATCGGTTCGCGCATCAACCTTGTCGCCCCGAGCTTGCTCGGGCGACATATAGGCGATCGTTCCCAACGTCGTCCCTTCCTTAGTAAAGGCCGATCCTCCGCGCAGTTTGGCCAGCCCGAAGTCCATGATCTTGGCCTGGCCGCTCCCGGTCACCATGATGTTGGCGCTCTTGACGTCCCGGTGAACGACCCCTCTCTGATGAGCCTTTTCCAAGCCGTCTGCCGCCTGGATTGTGATATCTAGAGCTTCTCCGATAGGCAGGGGGCCCTTTTTGATCTTTTCCCTGAGATTTTCTCCCTCGACGTATTCCATAACGATGAAGGGTTTATCTACGCTTTCGTCGACTTCATGAATCGTGCAGATATTCGGATGGGAAAGCGCTGCGGCCGTACGTGCCTCCTGAATAAAGCGTTCCCTGGCCTCCGGATTCATACTTAATTCCCGAGGAAGAAATTTGATAGCGACTATCCGCTTCAGCTTCATATCTTCGGCTTTATAGACGACGCCCATACCGCCGTGGCCGACCTCTTCCAGGACGCGATATTTTCCGGCCAACAAGCTGCCGAGGGAAGCTCCTACACTCGGAGTTGCGAGGGTCCGGGTAAAAGCTTCCATCTCTTCTTCGGTGGCATGGATCGGCGTCCCGCATTTGCTGCAGAAACGTGAATCGTCCAAGATATCAGAATGGCATTTGGGACACTTGCTGGTCATGTTCCCCCTCCTCAGTATTTGAGGAGAGGATAATGCGGCTGAGGGATAAAGTCAATGCGAGGCCTCAATGGACCTCATTCCGTAAAAACTGGCAAAACCAGGGTGTGAGGGCACGGGACAAAACCGCTGAAAAAGGCTCAGTTTTAGTCACTCAGGCTGAAAACCGGGAAAGTCTAAATGTCTGAAAATCAGGGGGAAACATAGCGTGCCTGAGAGGATTCGAACCTCCGACCTTTGGATCCGGAGGGCGCGGGAGTCCCGTTTGCCAACCCTTGGTCTTTTGAGAACGAGCGGAGACCGGTTCGTTCCATCACGCGAAAGGCAAGACGACTGAACTGGTCGACCGGCCGAAATATCACAATTCAGCCCTGTATGTCGACATTTTGTCGACATACTATGCTGATTTAGCTCATTTTTCTGGCTGGCAGAAGTTTTTGGCTCTCTTAGGCGAGTCCGGCAGGCGTCGGTTCCGGCTCTTCAAAAAGCCGAATATATGCTTCATAACGGAATCGACGATTTCTCTTCTGCCCGGTGATCTCATTAAGAATGCCATGTTCGGCCAGCTTCTGAACTAGCTGATTAGCCGCCGGGTTGCTTGTACCAGTGATAGTCCGGACTTCTTTTACCGATATGATCGGACGCTTATAAAGATGCTCCAGTACCCGATGGCCGTTTCCGGCCGCCCTGCCCAGGTGCTCGGTGATCAGAGTCCGGTGACTTTCCCGGAGCTCGAGAATGCGCCGCGCAGTTTCGGTGGCCTGAGCGCTTACCTCGGCGACCCCGCGGAGGAAGAAGGCCAGCCATCTTTCCCAATCGCCAGTATCACGAACGGCCTGAAGGTGGTCATAATAAGCTTGCCGATGGCGCTTGAAATAGTATGAGAGGTAGAGAACCGGCTTTTGTAAGGCCCCTCGCTCGCATAATAGAAATGTAATGAGCAGACGGCCGACTCGGCCATTACCGTCCAGGAAAGGATGGATGGTCTCAAACTGGACATGGGCCAAGCCGATCTTGACAAGGAGCGGAATGTCGTCATCCTGATGCAGGAATTTTTCCAAGGCTCCCAGGGCTTCTGGCACATCCTCGGGTGGCGGAGGGACAAAGGCCGCTTCAGCCAGCGTGCAGCCGGCAGGGCCGATCCAATTCTGGCTGCGCCTTAGTTCACCGGGTGCAAGGGTCGAACCGCGCACGCCCGTAAGGAGTTTTTCGTGGATCTCGCGGAACAGGCGTACTGAGACCGGGAGCTTAGCTAAACGCCCAAGACCGTAATTCATGGCCTTGACGTAATTGACGACTTCAGCCACATCGCGCGGACCCTCTCTCGCGAAAACCTTCGCCTCTGCGGCCAACAGGTCCTGCAACGAGCTCTGCGTTCCCTCGATCTGGCTGGATAACACCGCCTCCTTGCGAACATACATCAGGACGAAGAGGTCAGAATTGGGGAGTGTTTGAATCGATCCATCCAGACGCCCGAGCTCTCGGTCGGCTTTGGACAGGAGCGCTTGAAGCGCTCCCGTGAGCGCAACGGGAGGCTTTGGCGGCAAGGGAGATGGAATGAAGGCGGAGTACCCGCTTCCCTGCCGTATCAGCCTGCCTGCACGGGCCGGAGGACCGGGTTTTGCCCCTGAATTTGTCATGACAATCTGCCTTTCCTATGCCGAAATCAGGCTACTTATAATAAAGCCTGCCTTTATTATAAAGGAGGGTTTCTATTATTACAAAGACTTTCTTTTCTATAAACTTTAGGCTGCTTAACCTTGAGGATTCGGTCCTAGACCGTTGGACACCTCGTCCGAGGGAGTCAACCGCCAAGCCGCTGATAAGGCTGGGCATGCGGCGGGTCAAGACCCCCATTGGATCCGGAGTCAAAGGGTATCCTGCGCTATCTAATTGATAGGCTTGACTATGCGGCAGTACGATTATTCGCTTTTGCCCTTCTTGTGCCAATGATAGCCCTCTCAATGGCAAGGTTATAGATACATGGGGGGAAGCGAAGGTCCTTGTCGAGGGCTGGCGAAAGGAATACAATCGTTTTCGGCCTCATTTCACCGCTCCCCATGATGCTCACTTTCGGATGAGCGGCACAGTGAGGGTCAGAAGGCATGTCCGAACGGGGGTAGCGCGATGGAACACGTCGACGTCATCATTGTAGGAGCCGGACAGGCGGGCCTTGCTGTCAGCCATGAACTCAGCGCAGCGGGGATACAACACGTCGTACTCGAGCGTGGCCGAATAGGACAGACGTGGCGACAACGCTGGGATAGCTTCTGCCTGGTCACGCCCAACTGGACAGTGCGGCCGCCCGGGTACCCTTACAAAGGATCGGACCCCGACGGCTTCATGCCGCGCGACGAAATCGTCGGAATCCTGGAGAAATACGCAAGAAATTTCGGGGCGCCTGTACGCGAGGATGTTACGGTCGCCACTGTGGAATCGCCGTCTGCAGGAGGCTTCATCCTTAAGACGTCGTCAGGCGAGCTTCATAGCCGTATCCTGGTCCTGGCCACAGGTGCTTACCAGCGCGCCCACCGGCCAACGGTCGCTGACACGCTCCCCCCCGGCCTGCCGCAAATGGACCTTTATGCCTACCGGAATGAGCGAGCCCTCCCGGCCGGGGGCGTGTTCATTATTGGTAGCGGTCAATCCGGAGCCCAGATCAGCGAGGAGCTGCGCGAGGCGGGGCGCGAGGTGGTCCTCTCCTGCGGCAAGGCCCCATGGGTGCCACGTCGCCTCGGCGACCGCGATATTGTCTGGTGGCTCGCTGAGACGGGCTTCTTCGACCAGTCGGTCGAGGCTCTCCCTACCCCGGCAGCACGGCTCGGCGCCAACCCTTTGGTCACCGGCCACGGCGGGGGCAGAGACTTGAACCTTCGCACACTTCGGGCCATGGGAGTCACTCTGACCGGTCGTTTCTTGGGGGCGCAGGACGGGATTGCCCGGTTCGCGCCGGACCTGGGCGAGAGCGTCGCTTGGGGAGATCAGCGCTATCGAGAGCTGATGAGACTTGTCGGGGGACGCGCAGTAGAATTGGGGATCTCCCTGCAGATCGAGGAGCCCGAAACCTTCGACGCTGAGGCGCCCGAATCGGTGGACCTCTCCCGCTTTGGTGTCGTTCTCTTCGCGACCGGCTTCCGTCCGGACTACCGCTCGTGGCTCCCGTGGCCTAACGCATTCGATGACCTCGGCTTCCCGCTCCAAAAAGATGGCGCAAGCAAAGTCCTCCCTGGGCTGTATTTCGCAGGCGTCCACTTCCTGCGCACACGCAAGTCATCCTTGTTGCTCGGAGTGGGCGAAGATGCGAGCATCATTGCACGTCACGTTGTCCTCGCCCTCGCCAGGAGCGGGCCCCATCCATAAGCGCTTGGTCAAAAACTCAGCTGGGATTGTGAGAAGAAACCTAAAGCTTAGGGACTCGCCCCCTGGTTTGGTCTAAATGCCCCGCCAAAACATCACATATTGGGGAAAACATGGCGTGCCTGAAAGGATTCGAACCTCCGACCTTTGGATCCGGAGGGCGAAGGTCTTCTTCTTGATGTAGCAGATTACAATATAATTAAGCGAGGCTGGTTGGCTGGCTATAGCGGAATTGTGTCAATCTTTGCTCAGCCATCCATAAGTAATTCCCCATTGCGGAGATACCATTTTAAAGGGATGAGATCCTTTCTTCCGCTATCCTGAGCTCAATTTGACATCTAATTGCGCCGCGACTTATCATACTTAGTAGGGGGACGAGGCAAAATTGACGCAAAAAAACTCACCCGCCCGGCACGAGAGAAGAGAATTTCTTAATAATTCAACCCGTATGCTCAATAGCCGAAAATGCCTTCTAATAGTCCGTCACTCCATAAAGTTCTGCCTCTGTTTCATATTCCCAATCCTTGTCTTCTGTGTAGCTTCCATTTCCCGTTCTCATGTTAACTTCTGGCAACAAAGCAGCGAGGGATTTAATGGTGGTGCGATTTCTGCTCTAGCGGTCGATTCACTCAATAGCACCATTTATGCCGGTACAGGCGGCGGGGTTTTGCGATCATCAGATAGTGGCATGAGCTGGACGCTCGTCAATAGCGGCTTGGCGAATCAAGGTATTGGATCCCTTGCCGTCGACGCAAGCGGTCATGTTTTTGCCGGTACGCACGGCCATGGCGTTTTTCGGTCGAACGATGGCGGTGCCCATTGGAGGCCAATCAATTCGGGCTTGACTGTTAGAAACGTTTGTTCATTGGCTATCAGTCTCAGCGGAACAATTCTTGCCGGCACAGAGGCCGGCCACTTCCTCAGCCCGAATGGGAGTGGGCTCTTCCGCTCTTCAGATCACGGGAGGAGCTGGACCCGTATAGGACTAAGTTCGGGCTTAACAAGTGCGGATATTCAATGTCTGGCCGTAAGCGCGACAGGTCCCATCTTCGTAGGTTCCGATAGTGTCTATAGGTCAACAGATGATGGCAAAAATTGGACGAAAGCAGACATGGGCTTGACCGGTTCTTATGTAACGTCTCTCGCTGTGAATTCACGTGGCCATGTTTTTACGGCCAATGAAGGCAAAGTCTTCCGCTCCGTTGATAACGGGTTAGGATGGAAGCAACTCAACTCTGGTTTGAGTGGTGTTTCGGTTGAATCGCTTGCTGTTAGTCCGACTGGGCTGATATTTGCCGGGACTTATGGAGGCAAGGTTTTTTCCTCAACAAATGATGGGGACAACTGGTCAGAAGTCTATTCGAGCTCGACGGATTCTGACGTAGTCTTTGTTGCCGTCAATCCGAGCGGTCACATCTTCGCAGGTACGTGGGGGAGCGGAATTCTCCGGTCTATGGATAACGGCAGGCATTGGTCGCGAGTGCATACAGGCGCCCCCTATGCTATTGTCCTGTCCTTGGTAATCAGCCATAGCGGACACGTCTTTGCAGGCACTCGAGGCAACGGCATTTTCAAGTCGATGGACGGGGGGAAAAACTGGGCAGAAGCTAGCGCGGATTTAACGAATGGCACTGTCTGGTCTTTGGGTGTCAATTCGAAAGACCATTTGTTCGCGGGGACCTGGGGCAGCGGAGTTTTCCGTTCTACGGATAATGGTGCAAGCTGGCGTCAAATCAATCGTGGGATGACGGCCAAGATTGTTTTATCCCTAATAATCACCTCAGATGATAACGTCTTCGCCGGAACTAATGGAGGTATGTTCCGCTCAGCCGATAATGGTGAAACCTGGACGCAGATGAACAGCGGCCTAATCGACAAGCTTGTCTTCTCGCTTGCCGCAGATTCTCTCGGCCATGTTTTTGCCGGCACCAACCGCGGCGGTATTTTCCGTCTGGCGGACGAAGGAGATCGTTGGATACGTGTCAGTAGCGCATTCTCGGACTCTGATATTCGATCTCTCGTCATCAATTCGCGAGGTCATATTTTTGCCGGCACAAATGGGATGTATCGCTCAACTGATTATGGCGCTACCTGGACTGAGATCAACGCAGGGCTTACCAACTCTATCGTGTTCGCTCTTGCCTTCAATTCAAGCGGCGATATTTTTGCTGGCACGGATGGCGGTGGTATATTTCGTATGGTAGGGAACTCTGAACGTTGGACGCCTATCAACACAGGATTAACGAACACTTCCATTTTGTCTCTCGTATTGGACTCAAAGGGTTTTATTTTTACCGGCACTTCTGGTGGCGGCGTGTTCCGCAGCATACGGTCAACAACCTCGTTGTATTAATAGTCTCTACGATCCTAATCTATTTCGCCCAGGACCCTAGCCAACCGGGCTGTGCCCAACTTTACGTTACGGGAGCAGGTGCAGGAACTGGGCGACGCGTTAGCGAATATCCGCAGGCAAAATAGGGCAAGCGCAGGCGAAGGAGGAGCGTATCAGGGACGCTCCGTAATAATCTGATTTTCGCGACCATATGGGGAAAACATGGCGTGCCTGAAAGGATTCGAACCTCCGACCTTTGGATCCGGAGGCCAACAGTATCCCAAGCTATCTATTTAATATTTATACAAATGTGGCTCTATAGAATATCTCTTGTGCCACGTTTTGGACTATATCAGGAGGCAGGTTCAAATACCGAGATACTTACATTATGGGGAGACCATTCTCAGGGGATGAAGTCCCGTGTCAGGCCCGCAATCTGGCACAGGATCATATTTTGACCTTGCTATCGAGTCATACTTTATTATAAAATTGGTGCGCCTCAAAAGAGGAAGGAGGGAAAATCATGAAACTCTGCTTCTGTCGGTTCTTGTTGGCGGTGGCCGTAGTTGTTTTGGCCATATTTTGGTGGCCGGCAATGTGGGCCAAATGGGTGATCGTCGCCGCGGCTGCGATCCTGGCTATCATGAGCCTTTTTTACCAGACGTGCTGCTGTCGAAGCATGAAAAAAGCTGAAGCGGGAGCCGAGAAAGCCTAAGTCTGCAGACTTCCCCCGGCGAATACTTCATTCGATTCGGGGTAATCAATCTCGTCCTGACGAATTCGTTACCCCGAAAATAGTATTTCTCTGATTGGATAGGCGTCGGCTTCTCGACCGCGTATCGCCAGGATTTGCTTCGCGACCTCTCGGTTGAATTCCCGGACGGAAAACGCGTATATCCTGCCCCTTCCCTTTACGACTGGGCAAACTCCTTGCCCAGCTTGTAGGCCCGCTCCAGATAGATCCGTCTCGTATCCGCGTCCGCTATGGAGACTCCATAGAAGATGGTCCTCCTATTATAGTTTTTGACCAAATGGATCAGTAAACAAGGGGAATGAGTTTTCTCGTTCTTTGCTGGTAGGAGACATAAGGCTCGCCATAGGCTTTCCGCAGCCCGTCTTCCTCGAGGGGAACCAGCATGCCCAACAGGAGCAGAATGGCGATTCCGAGTATCCTTTGATCGAGCAGATGCATTTTTGACTCCTTAACGTGAACGTTCAAACGCGGGGCAAAGCACAACTCTCAGCCTGATTTTGGTTTCAAAGAAACAGTTTGGGGATAAGTCTTTTTCGCTCGATGACACAGCGGGCCTCCTCGGTGCAGTCATCCTCCTCTCCGGTCGCCAGAAATCGTACTCGAAGCGTGAAAACGCTGTCAAGCGCTGGAAAAACGGCCGCGGCCTGATTCGGATGGACGATCTGTGGATAATAAATCCATGAATTGTATATAAGCCTCGACTGTCAAGATTCATGACGTGTTGGCGGCTAAAAAGGACTTAAAAAGGCATACATGCGCTTATAGACCACAGAGCCCAGCTCCTGCACAACTCGTTGATTTTCTCAGGTCAACAGGGGGGAATTGAATGGCGTGCCTGAGAGGATTCGAACCTCCGACCTTTGAATTTCGAGTCCAGCGCGTCTACCAGTTCCGTCACTCCGGCTCGCCCTATCGCGCTCTCAAGCTGCTAATCTACCGCAGAAGCTTTGAAAGGTCCTTCGTGTATCGGATACTATTTCACTTTAATTTCAAACTATTTAATGCGAATAGTTAAGCCCCTCTACCACCTCCATTACTACAATCAGCATTGCAATGATTCCGATGATTGTAGCTAATATCACAACGAATGAGCGATCCTTGAATTTAACCAAGCTTACTACCGCCGTAACGAAAGTAGCAATTCCGGCAATCATCGCACATATTCCCACAATGCGAATTAGGGGGGTCCCTGGCAGGATTCCTAAAAGAGGCTTCCCAAGAATAAGCGCTATAAGAAACAAAAGGAAAACTGCTGACAATCCACCTGCCCATTTTCCAAGTTTTGTTTTCGGCATGACTTTCCTCCTTCTAATTTAAACAAGAATCTTGTTTTCCACTGAGCCGGCGCAATGAGCTTTCGTGTGGCCGTTATCCCCCATCCCAACGTTAGGGATGATAAGCGCGATTAGCAGGGATGTCAACTCTGCCAGAAAAATGATACGAGACCTGTGCTGCAGCCCCTATGGACATAGAAGAAATAAGTGGTCAATCGGGTGGCAGGGCTGACCAGGAACTAGTTGGCGACCTCTTGAAGACCTTTCCATTGGCCTCGGTAAACTCCGTCCTTTCGTGCCGTGTGGACACGGCGTGGACAAAACCGCTAAAAATGGCTCAGTTTTAGTGGCTCAGGCTGAAAAACGGGAAAGGCTAGATCGCTGAAAATCAGGGGAAAACGTGGCGTGCCTGAGAGGATTCGAACCTCCGACCTTTGGATCCGGAATGCCCTAGACTATTACTTACTTTCCTTCTCTTCCGCTTCGTATATCTGATGCCGTTTGTTAACATCAAGTCCGCTGAAGTCCTGAATTACATCCCTAATCCAACGGACCTCTACATTGACTTTTCCCGCGTACTCGCCAAGACCCACATGAACAACCTGATCGTCACAGTTTGATTTTCCGCGCATGCCAGCGATTTCCCGCATGTAGGATCGTCCATTCGCCTGCACGGTGACACGCGCGCCGTAAGCCATGCCATTTACATGCTTTCTGCCATGGAGTCTCAGCTCGATCCAATTAGCTGAAGCCGGAGTCTTTCCCTTGTCAATCAGCTCGTTCTCGTAGAGAAGCAGGCCTTTGTTTCCATCAAACACAAACCAATCCAGGTCGCCGTCGTTGTCGAAATCGGCGGCCGCTTGTCCTGCCGCATTGGCAGCGAATGCTCCGGTCCGAAAGGTAACCTCCCGAAAAGAACCGTCGCCAACTCCCTCATAGAGCTGATTCACCCAGACACGATAGGTGTTGATTATCGACAGGTCGAGATGGCCGTCATTGTTGAAGTCGGCCAGCAACGGGTCTGTATTCGTTTCGCGGAACACAAGGCCCGAATCGAGCGTGTGGTCCTCGAAGCCATGACCTGTGTTGAGGTACACGCGCGAGAGGTCCATGATAAACGGCGGATTTTGAAATATATACCTTGGGTGGGAAAAGTTTGCACAGACAAGGTCCATGGTGCCGTCTTCATTGAGGTCGCCCCAGACGGCTCCGGGGGTTTGTCCCCAAAAAGTTGAATCTCTCCATACAGTCCGCAATCCCTCGACGCCCCGATCCAGTCCCTCGGGAGTCTCCGGCCGCCTGTCAGCCCCGAACCAGGGCGCGGCAGCGCATTGGATAAAGACCGCCTTCTTCCCCTCCGAGACATTGCGCCACAGCGTATTGCGGTTGTTCGGGTAGCCAGAGTTGGCCACAAAGATGTCCGTGCGCCCGTCGTTATCGTAGTCCCCAGGACTGACGCCGTGGCCTACCGGCATGACATCATCCCCCGAAAATCCCCAGGTATTTGTGACGTCCTCAAAGGTTCCGTCCCCTTTGTTACGGAACACCTCGGTTCTTCCAACTTCGTCGTTCTCCCTGCTGGCCAGGTACACATCAATCAGACCATCGCCATCTCCATCAAACAGGCCAATCGCCGCGGGATTCTCCGGCACTCGGTTTGCGGGACTGAGAAGGGGCCGGAAAATTCGCCCTTTGGTCTGTAACGAGACGCCAAACATCTTTTTGCCTGCGACAACGACGTCAACCAGGCCATCGTTGTTGACGTCGGCAAAAGCTGCCAACGTTCCATTGATATCAAGACCCAGCTCTTTATCAACACGTTTGAATTTGCCGCTGCCCCCGAGGTTGCGCCATAACCCTCGACCCGGAATCAACAGATCCGCGCAGCCATCGCTGTCGTAGTCCCCGAGAACTGTTTGAGGGGGGCCGTCCCCTATACGTAACCCGCAATCCTCAAGACCGGTGTTACTCACAAGCTCGAAGCGGATAGTCGTGTTGGGCTGGTCCTTGAGAAACGGATTTGCGACGGCATCCATCGCAAGCCCGCTTTCAACGAGGCTATAGGCGAGCAGAGACTCATCCATGATAAGGCGCATGATCTGCGCTTGAGCTATCGGATTGGCTAGCCGTATGTTTTTCACATACTCTCTTAGCGAGTCCGTCGAGTACCGATAGTGCTTCTCGGCGAGTTCCACGCCTTGCCGCCTGTCTTCCATGTTCTTAGACGAGACGAATCCGATAACGAAATACTTGGCGCTATTAATTGCCGACCTCCGGAGCGCCCATTCCTCTCTTCGAAGCTTGGGATCTTGGAGCGAAAAGGACTCGGGAGACTCCAAGATCGTACAGATCGGCTTTTCAGATTTTTGCCAAAGGCTGAGGGCTTTCTCACGCCGGCCGGTTCCCATCAGGCCCCAGAAATAGGCCCCCCGAATCGGATGCTCTCTCCACGTCCCATTCTGCAACCCTTCCAATGGCCCGTAGAGTTGGACGAGTTCATCGCCTGTAGTCGTTTCCCATTGATAGGCAAGGTTGACCTTTTCCAAAATGAGGTCAGCGGCTTCGTCAATCGGAAGCGTCTTGTGATCAACGCCCAATTTCAACAACTTGTCCAGATATCTAGCAGTTTCGAATCGGTCAGACGCATTGATGGCGGAGTTCAACTGGGACTTTAGCAGTTCAACATCCTCTTTGTTCCGGCAAGTCGCTGATAAAAGGCAACTCATGAAGAAAACGAGAAGAATTGATAAATTTCTAGTATTCATACTTTCCCCCGTTAAGAATCCCAATCTTATTAAAACTTTAATACACAAAATATATGAACGTCAAGCGAAAAAACCATTTACTTTATGCGGATTCTTGACTGTCAAGATTTATGACGTATTGGCGGCTAAAAGGGGCTTAAAACTACTTACAATTGCATAGACATCTCAGACCTTCGTTCTCAGCACAAGTCTTTGATTTTCTGGGGTTAACAGGGGGGAATTGAATGGCGTGCCTGAGAGGATTCGAACCTCCGACCTTTGGATCCGGAGTCCTTACGGCTCGCGAGCTACTTAGGTGTTAGCCGGTCTTGTACTTGGCACGTATCTTTGCGCCGGACAGCGGACCACCCAGCAGAGCGCTGATGTAGCAAATGTCAAGCGCTCCGGCGCTCAACGGTAGAACGCCCCACGCCATGGATATCACGCCGAGCGTATGGTCCCGATACAAATAGCCGACCACCAGGAATCCCATGCCGGCGACCAAGCGAAAGACACGGCCCGCTGGACTGTTGAGGAATCGTGAGAAACCCGATTGGTTGAACGCTTCGTGCCTGCTCATAAAAAATCTCCTTTGTACAAAAGATGCGGAATTCCATTTTTCGTGCCGCCGAGAACTACAGGTTTCGGGCTCAGAATCCACCCATTCCCTCACAAACCCAGATTATTCCGGCCCCGGAGAGTTGTCAAGAAATTTAGATTTCAGCCGCCAGATCGGATACATGCTTTAAGACTGTCAAGAAATGTGACGTGTTAGGGACCAAAAAAGGCTTAAAACAACCTACAAACGCTTAAAGACCATAGAGCCCCGCTCTCAGCACATAGTGTTGATTTTCTAGGGGCAACAGGGGGAAAATCGAGAGCGTGCCTGAGAGGATTCGAACCTCCGAGCTTTGGATCCGGAATCCCTTTTTCTCCCTCCCTCTGCATATGGGGAAATCCCTGTTTCCAGGGGGAAATGTCTTTTTTCCCTTTACGCACCTTTAGTCAGAATTAGGCGGGTTTACGCATCTATTGTGACACGGCTGTGACATGGCGGAGGGGTCTGCCTCAACGATGTGATATCCGATCAGCGCGGCCTCCGGCATCCCCCGCTTGAACATTCGATGGGTTGAATTAATTCGAGGAATGAATATAATGCTCGTCGGGTGCGCAGCGCATAGGGCGTTGCGTAGGTTTCAAAAGACGGATGGTCGGGCCGCCATCCATATCGTTTAGGGAACCTCACGTAGGTTGCCCTGAGGTCAGCGCTTGTTGAAAGCGCCGATATGGAGGCTACTGTGACCATTCCCAATCAACAAATCCCCACAAAACCTGAATCATCTAGCGGATGCCTATCTATCATAGTTCGCCTGACTTGGATATTTGGGGTGAGCCTTCTGGTTTTTGGCGCCATCTTTATTATCCAGGGAAACAACCCCGGTCTAGCCGACGCGATATTTTGGCTGATTGCGCTCGGGCTCATCTTGGCCCGTTACGTTGATATCAGGTATTTAAAGGGTGAGACTGCGGATAACAAGCCGGCGACACTCAAGCATTGGCGCCGATATTCGGTGATACTGCTTATAGCCGCCGGATTGCTCTATCTATTGGCGAAAATCCTCGAACCATTAAATCTGATGTAATGGGTCTCCGGCTGGCAATCCAGTTTACCGCACTTCTCGAGGAGGTCCCATGAGTCAAGGCTTGACGACCAACGGCTGGTTTTTCCTCATCTTTGGCTGGGGTTTCATCCTAACCCTAACCATCTACTGCTTCTCCCGCGTTCTCTTCGGAAAGAAGCCGGAGGTCGCCGTGGACGTTGGCGGCCGCGAGCAATGGGGCTCGCGCATCGGCCTCATTCTGGCCGTGGCCGGCAACGCCATCGGCCTGGGGAATTTCCTGCGCTTCCCGGTCAAGGCGGCAGCCAATGGCGGTGGCGCGTTCATGATCCCCTATTTCGTCGCCTTCCTTCTTCTGGGCATCCCGA
>Ga0315286_10003773_pt1 | contig 14414 bp, 14 predicted proteins | sample YL17G10_0_MG_FD_205038 | JGI IMG/M metagenome (GOLD analysis project Ga0315286, IMG submission 205038) | Sediment microbial communities from Yellowstone Lake, YNP, Wyoming, USA - YL17G10_0 | ecosystem: Environmental > Aquatic > Freshwater > Lake > Sediment | place: USA: Wyoming | collected...
CCAGCGTGGGCAAGACGTCTTTGGCCCTCAACATCGCCCAGACCGTGGCCGTGGAGGGCAAGGCGCCGGTCGCCATATTCAGTCTCGAGATGAGCGCCCAGGAACTGGGCGAGCGCATGATGTGCTCCTCGGCCCGCGTCAGCTCGCACAAGGTGCGCACCGGCAGCCTGTCGGGCGACGACTACGCGAAGCTCGTGCAGGCGGCCGGCGAGCTCGAGAAGGCCGAGATCTTCATCGACGACACCGCCGGCCTCAACATGTTCGAGCTGCGCGCCAAGGCGCGCCGCCTGCAGGCCAAGCACCCCATATCGCTGGTCATCGTCGACTATCTGCAGCTCATGTCCGGCGACAGCCGCGCCGAGAACCGCCAGCAGGAGGTCTCCAACATCTCCCGCTCCATGAAGCAGCTGGCCCGCGAGCTCGACGTGCCGGTGATCGCGGTATCGCAGCTCAACCGCAACCCCGAGGCACGCGCCGACCGCGAGCCGGTACTCGCCGACCTGCGCGAGTCGGGCGCTATCGAACAGGACGCCGACATGGTCATGTTCCTCTACGAGGACCCCAGCGACCCCGCGTCCAAGGGCGTCGTCAAGCTCAAGATCGCGAAGCACCGCAACGGCCCCACCGGCCTGGTGCGCCTGGGCTTTGTGAAGGACTACACCAAGTTTCGCACGCTCAGCCAGGCTGAGGGCTTCGAGTACGACGGGGAGTAGCGCGCCGCGCGCCGCGCCGCCGACCATGAGGCCTCATCTCACCACCTTCGCGGCCCCGTCGCTCGACCCTGTCGCACTGCTGCGCGGTTTGGGCCTCGAAGGGCTCTCGCCGGTGGTGCTGCTCGATTCGGCCGGCGGGTCGGCGCAGCTGGCGCGCCGGCACTATCTTGCCTGGGACCCCGTCTTTCGCCTGCGCGTCCGCGGCGGGGCGGTCCAGGTCACGGCCGAACCCGGCGCAGACTGGGACGAAGCGGCGCGCGATCTGGCACAGTCGGCGCGCGCGCTCGAGAAGCTCGAGCCATTCGAGGCGGTCCGCGCCGCCACGCGGCTGGCCGCGCTCCCGGGGGTCCTGCAGCCGGCCGGATGCGCCGACATCGAGCCGGTCGATCTGTCACGCGCCAAGTCCGCCCACTCCCCCGATACCGCCGCCGACTTTCCCGAGGCGGAGGCCCTCTTCGGCCTGCTCGCCTACGACGCCGCGCGGTACCTGGAGCGCCTGCCGGACACCACGCGCGACGATCTGGGTCTGCCGGACATCGATCTGTTCCTGCCCGGCAGGCTGCTGCGCTGCGACATCGCCGCCGGCGAAGCGCTGCTGCTCGACCGGCTTTCGGGCGACGAAGCTCACGCGGGGCAGGCAGGCAGGCGCGTGGGCGCAGCCCTCGCCGGCGCGCGCCACGGCACGCCCGCCGCCCTGCACGGCCACGACCTCTCCGTGTTCCGCTCCAACTTCACGCGCCCCGAGTACGAGGCCGTCGTCGCCCGCACCCGCGAGTATGTGTACGCAGGCGACATCTTCCAGGCCAACCTGTCGCAGCGCCTGGACGGCATCTACGGGCTGCCGAGCCTGCACCTCTACCAGACTCTGCGCACCGTCAACCCCTCGCCCTTCGCCGGGTATCTGAACTTTGGCGACTACGAGCTCATCTCGTCGTCGCCCGAGCGGCTCGTCTCGCTGGGCCGGGAGGGCTGGGCCGAGACGCGGCCCATGGCCGGCACGCGCCCACGCGGCGAGCGGCGCCCCGAGGACGACGCGCTCACCGAAGAGCTCAACCTCGACCCCAAGGAGCGCGCCGAGCACATCATGCTCGTCGATCTCGAGCGCAATGACCTCGGCAAGGTCTGCGAGTACGGCACGGTGCGTGTGTCGGAGCTCATGGTCAACGAGTACTACTCGCACGTCATCCAACTCGTGAGCAACGTGCGCGGCCACGTGCACCCGGGCCGCGACGCCGTCGACCTCGCCAAAGCGATGTTCCCCGGCGGCACCATCACCGGCTGCCCCAAGGTGCGCTGCATGGAGATCATCGACGAGCTCGAGACCGTGCGCCGCGGGCCGTACACGGGCTCGTTCGGATGGATCGCCGCGCATACTCTCGACCTCAACATCGTGATCCGCACTCTGGTGCGCGTCGGCGACCGCCTGTTCCTGCAGGTCGGCGGAGGTATCGTCGCCGATTCGGTACCGGATCGCGAGTACCGGGAGACGCTGCACAAGGCGGCCGGCATGCTGCGCGCCGTCAGCGCGGGCATCGCCGAGCACGCCGGCTGAGCGGCAGGCCGGCCGGCGCGATAGACTCAAGCCATGACTGTACTCATGCTTGACGGCGAGCTGATCGCGCCCGAGAAGGCGACCATGCCCGCCACCGACCGCGCGCTGACCCACGGTCTCGGCCTCTACGAGACGCTCAAACTGGTCGGCGGCATCCCGGTGTTCTTCGAGGAGCACGTCGCGCGCCTCGACCTCGGCCTCGAGGAGCTCGGCCTCGAGCGCCCCTGTGCCCGGGCCGAGATGGCCGCGCAGATCCGGCGGCTGTCCGCGGCCAGTGACGTGCCCGATGGCGCCTGCCGCGTGCTGGTCACAGCCGGGCCGCCGAGCGGCAAGCCCGGCCTGCTCATCCAGACCGACCGGCGGCAGTTCCCGGCGCGGCCGCTGCGCGTGATCAGCTACCTCGGCGTACGCGTGCGCGCGCAGCTCAAGGCGATGACCGTGATGCAGTCGTACCTTGCCCAGCGCGCGGCGACGGCCGCGGGCGCCGACGACGCCCTCCTCGTCGACGAGGAGGGCCGGATCGTCGAGGGCGCCACCTCCAACGTGTTCTTGGTCCGTGGCGGCGGCCTCGTGACGCCGCCGGCCGAGGGCGCCATCCTGCCGGGCGTGCTGCGCGCCAAGGTCGAAGAACTCGCCGGCGCGCACGGCATCCCGGTGGTCGAAGCGTTCGCGCGGGTCGCCGACCTGCGCCCCGACGACGGCATGCTGCTCACCAGCAGCGTGCGCGGCATCGTGGCGGTGGCCAGCGTCGACGGCAACGACCTGCGCGTCGATGAGGCGCTCCTCGGGCATCTGCGCGCGCTCGTCGGCGAGACCGAAGAGGCGAGCGCAGCCGCGTTCCGGCACGCGTACTGCTAGACCGCCCGCCCGGCCCCGGGTGTGCACATCGGGCGCCGCGTGGAATCTTCGCCCCATGAAGCGCATCGTGCTCATCTTCGTCGTCGCGGCGGCGCTGTCCGCCGTGGGGACTTCGCAGGTGACGAACACGGCGGGCGGGCCGCACGTCGCGGCTACCTGCAAGGCCCAGGCGGCCTTGCCGGGGCGTAACGGTAGAAGCCGCTTCCCGTGCGCTTCGTGCCTAGCGGCAGCGTCGCGGGCCGCGGATCGGCGCGCCTGCGCAAGGCTTTGTAACGGTGCAGCGTAACGCGCTATCGGCGCGGTATGGCGCGGTTCGATCGCGCCGTGATGCGCTTCAAGCGGGACGGCGCAGCGGCTGTAGCGGGACGCGGCTCCGTCCCTTGGCGCGCGCTCCAGGTCCCGCCACAGTCGCCGCTGCGCACGCAAGGCCACGCACACCCGGCAGTGGCATGGCGTTCCATACTCCGGATGCCACGAGCCGGCGCGTGGTGCATCGGCCTACGTGCTGTACTGCGGCCCCTGGATGCGAGCCGCGCCGCTGCGCGGGAAGGAGCGCCACTCGCAGTTCAACCACTCTTGCTCGACAAAGCAGCCGTCGCTCTTGTTCTCGGGACGGCTTCTCGTGAACGTGAGACGCTCGTCGGCGCACCAGGTCGCGAGGTGGTGGTTTGGATCTGCTTCTCGCTGGCCTTCGCAGAGCGCTTGGCCATCTCCTTCGTGATCGCTTGCCTCTGGCGCATCGACAGGGCCACCGTCGCTGCGCTCCTTGTCGCCCATATGCAGGGCTTGGGGTTCGGCGCCCTTCGAGCACCTTCTTATCTGAGGCAACGAATCGCTGTGGAGTACATTAATCGCAAGGCACTGCGGCCCTTGGTATTGCCTTGTTTCCGGATATCATATATACCACATTCTGTCGCATCTGTGTGGTAGGAACGTCCATGGAGTCGGGTCCGGGCAATCCGGCGCCGCAGTCAGGAGGAGGAATTGGCATGAAGCAGTACGAGCCTCACATCGACCCCATATCGCGACAAGATCCGCTCCGCCGAATCGTGGAGCACCGCATGTCGAGGCGCGACGTACTCAAGTACGCCGGCGTGGGCGCCGGCGCCTTCGCCCTCTCGCCGCTGCTGGCCGCATGCGGCGGCAGCAGCAGTAGCAGCAGCAGCGCTGGAGCAAGCGCGGCAAGCGGATCCTCAACGCCCATCAAGTTCGTGTTCTCCGCAGACCCGGTGTGGAACTGGCTGGAGGACAAGGGCATTATCAGCGAGATGGAGACGGCCTCCGGCTACCGCATCGAGCGCAACGAGACCGAAGACGAGTTCGCATTCTTCGCCGGCGGCCACGCCGACGTCGTCTCGATGGGCAGCTACGAGGTGCCGGTCCTCGAGAAGGAGACAGGCGTCAGGACCGTGACCTTCGCCAAGTACAACATGGGGAAGGACATGCTCTGCGTCGACCCGGCTAAGGGCTACAACTCGTTTGCCGATCTGCCGAAGCCCGGCAGGGTCGGCCTCGAGGCCGCGACGAACTCCGCGCACGCTTGGATCGCTCTGGCCGCCAGTGAGGGACGCACCCTCTCGACGGATCCAGGTGACCTGCAGATCGTGATCACCGACTTCGCCGTCGCGCCCGAGCTTGTCCTCAAGGGACAGCTCGACGCCGGCTGCACCGCCTACATGAACGCCGTCAAGTATCTGATGAACAAGAAGGTCAACGTCATGTACGACGGCATGGGGATCTCGCAGATCTTCGAGAAGTACTTCGCGCCAGGTCACGAAGGCTTCTGTAGCAACAACTTCGTGAGCACACAGAAGTACTACAACGCGCACCCGGGAGAGATCGCCTTCTTCGCGAGCGTCTGGGAGCGGGGCGTCCAGGAGTTCTGGGCCAACATGCCCGAGATCATCAAGCAGTACCCCAACGACTTCGGCTGGCAGACCCCGGAAGAGTACGACTGGGTCGTCAACCACCTCGAGAACGAGTGGAACGAGTGGGTCAAGACCGTCTACATGGATGAAGCGTGGATCAAGGGCGAAGACGGCGTGGTCACGCTCCTGGTGGACCAGGGGCAGATCCCGGCGAGCCAGCCGAGGCCCTTCTACGTGACCATCGATCCCAAGACCGGCCAGGAGACGTACAGCCAGCCCGCGGGCGCATGATCCCGGCGGAGGCCGTCCTATCCCTGAAAGAGGTGGCGCTGGTTGTCTGTCTCCGCTGACGTAGCCGGCCAATCCGCGCCGGCGATGCCGACGCTGACTGCCGACGTCGCAAAGAAGGCAGCCAGGAACAGGTGGAAGGCCCGCGGGTATTCGCTGCTCGGCGCGCTCACATTGCTCGGGCTGTGGTGGCTCGCGAGCCTCTACAAGCCCACCGAGTTCGAACTGATCCCGGGTCCCTACGAGGTGGCCCAACGGATGTGGGGCTTCGCCGTGGGCGACGCCGCACGCGGCGTGGAGCCCGGCTGGGTGTTCCTGAACTTCTGGGAGACCTTCGGGAAGACGCTGTACGGGTTCGCCGGCGCGCTCGTTCTCGGCGTACCGATCGGCATCCTGATGGGCAGGTTCCGCTACTGGAAGGCCTTCTTCTTCGACCTGATCTACATCACCGCCAACGTGCCGCTCGTCGTGTACGCGATCCTGGCCCTCATCCTGTTCGGCTTGGGCGACACCGGACCGGCGGTGGTGGTTGCGTTTATGGTGCTCCCCTCGATCACTCTCAACGTCGCTGCCGGCGTGGAGGGGGTCGACCGAGGACTGCTCCTCATGAGCCAGTCGTACGACCGTTCGACACGGCAGGCACTGCAGCACATCGTGTTCCCGACCTTCTACCCGTTCCTGTTCGCGGCGGTCCGCAACTCGTTCGCCTCTTCGTGGAAGCTCGCGGCGCTCACCGAGACGTTCGCAGGCATCACGGGCGTGGGCGTCCAGATCGGGGTGGCCTTCAAGGGCTTCGCCACTGCGGACATGATCGCCTGGATGCTGTACTTCGGCGTCTTCGTCGTGGCCATCGAACGCCTCGGGCTCATGCCTCTCGAGCGGTGGGTCTTCCGTTATCGGCTGAAGCGCGGCGAAGACGTCTTGCGCTTCTGATGGACCCGAGGAGGACTTCGTGACCGATGTGGACAAAGCCGTCGATGCTAACGACGGCCTGGACGCCGTCGACCCCGTCGACACGGCCAAGAACCTCGAGGATTGGAAGTGGGAGGGGGGAGACGCGCAGCGGCCGGGCACCATGGCCGACAGGATGGCCGACAGCATGGCCGCCGAAACGAGGCACGCCGCTCCGACAGCGAAGGACGGTAACCCGATCTGGCGCGCGATCACGAGCGATCGTGGCGCGCGCTGGACCTCGTGGCTGGTGATCCTCATCGTGTGGCAGATCGCAGGGCAGGCCAGCGAGAAGTTCCCCACCCCGCTGGGGACGGTGGAGCACCTGGTCAAGGAGTTCCAGGCTCCCTATCACGGTCCGTGGAGTGTCTGGAACAATCAGCTCGTGCAGAACATCGTGATCAGCCTGTGGCGCGCGTTGGCGGGTCTCACTTTCGTGATCCTGATCGGCGTGCCGGTCGGCTGGGCGATGGGCCGTTGGTGGAGGGTCCAGGCCTACTTCACCGACGGGGTGACGATCGGCTTGGCGCTGCCCGCCTACATCTGGGCCATGCTCGCCATCATGGTGTTCGGGTTCGGCATGAAAGCGCCGATCTTCACGGTGGTCGTCTCCGCCACCCCCGGGCTGATCGTGCACGTGTTGCAGGGTACCTTTGCCATCCCTCGGGAGTTGCAGGACATGACCCATGTCTACGGGGTGCCGTTCCAGCGACAGGTCCGCAACCTCACGCTTCCTTCCATGGCTGGCCAGCTCGTGGCGGGCGTGCGTCTCGCCGTCCTGGCCGGCTGGGGCTGCGTCGTTCTTGTGGAGTGGTTCGGGTCCAACGGAGGCGTCGGGTACCAGGCGCGTGACTGGTACCTGACGGCGAACTTCAACGGGCTCATGGCTTGGGCGCTGGTGATGATCGTGATCATCGTCTTCATCGACCGGGTGATCATCAGCCGGATCGATCGCCGGGTGCACCGCTGGCGCGGGGCCGTGGGCGGCTTCGGAGGCGGTTCGAGGGCCGGCCAGCAACGTGGCGGAGGGGACGCGGTCCCCGCGGACTCGACCCGAGACTGATGACAAAGGAGCGTGAAGTTGTTGTGGATCCGAGGGGTGGCGCATAATGGCAGTCCTTAAGGCATCGCATGTGGTGAAGGAGTTTCCGCCTCCCACCAAGAATCAGCCGACCGTCCGGGCGCTCGACGGCTTGGACTTCGAGATGAGCGGCCAGACCTTCGTGTCCATGGTGGGGCCGTCCGGCTGCGGCAAGAGCACCTTCCTGAACATCGTGTCAGGCGTCGAGACGCCGACGTCGGGGAGCGTCACCGTCACGAACGACGCGGGCAAACCGGCGCGTCTGGGCTATGTCTTCCAGGACGCCAGGCTTCTGCCGTGGCGCACCGTGCTGGCCAACATTCTGTACGTCCAGAACGACAGGAGCGAGGAGACGATGGCCAGGGTGCGGAAGTACCTGGACATCGTCGGCCTCACGGGCTTCGAGGACATGTACCCGGCGCACCTGTCGGGTGGCATGCAGCAGCGCGTCGGCATCGCGAGGGCGCTGTCGGTCGAGCCCGACCTGCTCCTCATGGACGAACCGTTCAGCCACCTGGACGCGATCACCGCTCGTACGCTGAGAGAGGAGCTCCAGGACGTCTGGGAGCGGACCAAGAAGACGATCCTGTACGTCACGCACGACGTGATGGAGGCGGTGCAGCTCTCGGGCCGCATCATCATCGTCGCGTACGGCGGCAAGAACTTCGCCGACTACGAGAACACCCTCCCGTACCCGCGACTCCAGCACGACCCCGCGGTGGCGGCCATGCAGGCTCAGATCCTCGCCGTGTTCGAGGACATGGAAGCACGCCGGCGTGAACTCGATCCTCGTATCGCTGAAGAGGCCGAAGCAGTGTCGAAGAGAAGGAGCAGAGTCTGATGCTGAGACATACCGCGCTTTTCCTGTGGCGTGACACGACCAACGAGCAGCAGAAGCTCGTCGCGTTGAAGGGGCTCGCCTACATGAGCTATGGGTGCCCTTCGGTGCGTGCCCTTGACTTCGGCACCGACCTGCTCGGGGGCAGCAGCCCGATGCTCGAGTTCAAGCCGTGGAAGCGCACGCCACCGTGGAAGGCGCGGGAGACGGGTCTGCCGTACAACTGGGACATGTTCCTCTCGCTGGACTTCGACGACCAGCAGGGCATGGACGACTACAACAAAGACCCCGTGCATCATGAGGTGGGGACGTACAACGAGTCGGTGTGCCGTCCCGAACGGACCTCGCGTATCGACTGGTGGTACGACGGCCCGCCGCGTATCGAGAAGGGGCTGATCCACCAGGTCGCGCTGTACCTCTGGCAGGACGAGGCCACCGACACTCAGAAGGACGACGTGCGCGAGGCGTTCCGCTCGCTCGACAAGTCCGTCCCTTCGCTCAAGTCGCTGGTGACCGGCGACGGCACGATCGGCACGTTGTCGACCGACTACGACCTCATCGTCGACGCGATCTTCAACGACCTGGACGACGTCAAGGCCTACATGGAGCACCCCGCCTACAAGGAGGCGCTGGCGCTCGCGGTGGGCGCGACGAAGAACGAATGGACGGCCCGACTCACGCACAAGATGGCGTCGGGCTGAGTTGACACCCCGGCGAGCGGCCGTGCCCGGCTGAGTGGTGGCGGGAAGAGATCACGTGCTGAGACACAGTGTGTTCTTTGTGTGGGGCGAGCACGCGACCGAGCAGCAGAAGCTCGTCGCGCTGAAGGGGCTCGCGTACCTGAGCTACGCCTGCCCCACGATCCGCTGCCTCGACTTCGGCACCGACCTTCTGGGCGGCAGCAAGCCTCTGCTCGAGGCCAAGCCGTGGGAGCGCACACCGCTGTGGCGCGCGAGCAAGTCGGGTCCCGTGTTCAACTACGACATGGCGCTGCACGAGGATTTCGACGACCTGGAGGGGCTGACCGCGTACAACGCCGATCCGGCGCACTACGAGGTCGGCGTGTACAACGAGACGATCGACCGCGAGGAGCAGACCGCACGCGTGGACTGGTGGTACGACGGCCCGTCTCGCCTCGAGAAGGGGCTGATCCGCCACTCGTCGATGTTCGTATGGCGCGACGAGGCCACCGACACGCAGAAGGACGACGTGCGCGAGGTGTTCGGCTCACTGAACGGCGTGGTCCCAACGGTGCGCTCGCTCGTCGTCGGCGACAACATCAACCACAAGTCGACGACGTCCTACGACTTCATCATCGACGCCCACTTCAGCGACCTCGCCGGCTTCGAGGCCTGCAGAGAGCACCCCGCCTACAGGGAAGCCCTGGCGCTGGCGGTGGGCGCCACGAAGTACGAGTGGACGGCGCGCATCACGCACCGTATGGCGTCGGGCTGATCAGAACGACCCAACGCGTGAGCCGTCGCCCGACTCGTCGCGCTCGCTCTCTTCCGGCTCCACGCAGCAGTGAGGGCCTGCCCTCTTCGGTCGGCGGTCAAGGCCACGACCGAGCGGCAGGCCCTCGCGTGTCGACAAGCGCGGTGAGCTCGGGACGACCGGCGTCGATGCAGGATCGGACGCCGACGTCCGTCGCTCACGGCGTCATGCCATCACCAAGCCGCCGTTCACGCCCAGCACCTGACCGGTCATCCACGCCGCATCGTCGCTGCACAGAAACGCGACGGCGGCGGCGATGTCCTCGGGCTTCCCGAGGCGGCCGAGCGGGATCGTGCGCACGAACTCGGGTGTGATGCCCGCGATCATACGGGTCTCCGTGGGCCCAGGGGCGACCGCGTTGACCCGTATGCGCTGCGGGCCGAACTCCTTGGCGAGCGCCCTCGTCAGGCCGATCACACCGGCCTTTGCCGAGATGTAGTGAGCGAGGTCGACGTTGCCCAGGTAGGCGAGCTCGGAGGCGACGTTGACGATCGCCCCGCGCCCGTGGCGGATCATCCGGGGCAGCGCAAGCCGGCAGCAGCGAGACGACCCGTACAATGAGACCTGCACGACCCGATCCCACTGCTCCTCCTCCATCTCGAGGAAGGGGATCCGGCTGAGGACGCCCGCGTTGTTGACCAGGGCGCCGATCGCACCGAGCACACGCTCGACCCGGTCCAGTGCCCGGCTCACCGACTCCCGGTCGGTCACGTCGCAGCGCACGGCGATACACTCGGGTCCCGCGGCCGATAGGCTCTCGGCAAGAGCGACCGCGCCCTCCTCGTCCTCGAACCAGCCGACCGCCACACTCGCGCCCTCGCAGGCGAGCCTGCGGCTCACGGCTGCACCGATCCCGGTGTTGCCTCCGGTGACGAGTGCGACGACGTCTGCCAGTCGGTTCATGCCGACGAGCTCACAACCCCAGGAGCTCGGTGGCGGTCTTCGAGAGGATGGCCTCCTTCTCGTCGGCGGTCAGGCTCTCGAGGCTCCTGATCCACGGGACGGCGTCGTCCAGGTCCATCGGGCACGGCCAGTCGGTACCGAGGACCACGCGGTCGGCCCCTACCGTATCGAGCAGGAACCGCAGCGTCGCCTCGGAGTGGGTGCAGCAGTCGTAGTAGAAGCACCTCAGGTACTCGCTGGGCGCGCGGTCGATGTAGGACCGCGCGTCATCGAACTCGGGCTGGTTGGGGAGCGCCCCCGCTCGCCATCCCTTGTCCATGCGGGCGATGCCGAAGGCCACGTAGCCACCGGCGTGCCCGAGGCAGATCTTGAGGTCGGGGAACTCGTCCATGACGCCGCCGAACACCAGCGCGCCGAAGGTGAGGGCCCGTTCGGTCAGGTTGCCCACGGTGTTGGCGAGGCCGTAGCGCTTCGTGCGGTGTTCGACCACCGTGTTGCTGCTCTGGTGGAAGAACACGAAGGCGCCCAGCTCCTCCACGGACCTCCAGAACGGACGGAACTGCGGCTCGTCCAGCTCGTGTCCGTTGACGTGATCGGAGATAGTGACGCCCTTGAAGCCCGGCACCGCCATCCAGTGCTCCATCTCTGAGATGGCGAGCGGCACGTCCTGCATCGGCAATGAGGCCAGGGCGCAGAAGCGGTCGGGGTACTGGGCGACTCTCTCCCTCAGCACCTCGTTGCAGTCGCGAGAGATGGCCAGCGTGGTCTGCGGGTCGAGCTCGTACTGCCAGAACCCGGTGTTCGCGGTGATCACGTGGACGTCGACCTCGAGACGGTCCAGGTCGGCCACGTGCTCCTCGGCTGAGATGCGAAACTTGGGGATATGAAGCTCGCCCACGTCGGGCCCGAGCGTGTGCCACTGGCCGTCCCGCTCGATCGCCTCCGCAAAGATGCGCGGCGTGATGTGGGCGTGCACGTCGATGATCGGCATTTCTTCTCCTCTCGAGCTTTGAACGTCTCGCAATTGGACGGGGAAGGCGACGCTCTCCGCGAGCCTCACCCTCCGCCCTGCTCTGGCTCAGTACAGGAACTGGACCCGCGCCGTGATCTCCTTCTGCGTCACTGAGGCCACCAGATCGGAGGCCGCTTTCATGGTCGGATGCGCGAAGTAACTCCCGAGCCCTTCGAGGTCGTCGAAGTCCGCCACCAGGACCATGTCCCAGTTTCCCTCGGACGCGCGGTGGTAGAGGTCGTGCTCCAAGTTGAGGCCGGCGGTCATCGCACGGAGACTGGGGACGACTCCCATGAGGTTGCTGAGCGCATCGCGGGCCTCCGCCTTCTGCGCTTCGTTCATGCCCTCCTTGAACTTGAACATGGCTACGTGCCTCAGCATGCAGACTCCCCTCGACGAGGCGCTTCGTTACATTGTGCATTGTATCGCATCGGCATCCCCCTGCCCGAGAAGAAGACCCGCGGCGACTCCGGCCAGGATCAGGGCGCAGCCTACGCCTGCCGCAAGAGTGATCGTGTCCTCACCGAAGAGAATGGACGCGCCCAGCCCTATCACGGGGATCGCCATCAGGAAGAGATTCGCCGAGATCGCCGGCAGACTCCGGCAGAGCGTCAATTCCCCCCACATCGCGAAGCTGGAGGCGGGCAGCACCTGGTAGGCGATGATCCCCACCACCATGGCGCTCCACTGAACATCGGGCGGTCCCTCCAGCGCCAGAGCGAGTGCGGCCGTCGGCACGGCCGCCACCATGAGCTGCCACGGCATCAGCTCGAAGGGCGTGGCGCGCCAGCGATGTGCCCGGATGTGCACCGAGGTGATGGCCGCCGTCTGCGCGGCGGCGAGCAGCATACCGAAGCCGAGGAGGGTGCGCGTGTCAGACCAGTCCAGCGCCCAGGGCTCGAGGAGCAGGACCAAGCCTAGGCATCCGAGCAGCACCCCGCCGACCCGCCACGGGGTGAGCTTCTCCCCGAGCCAGATGGCGGCGACCGGCAGGACCCAGAAACTGGCGGTGAATGCCACAAAGGAGGCGTGGCCGGGCGGAACGAACTGGAGCGCGCTGAACACCAGCCCGTTCACCAACGCGATGCGAAACAACCCGACCGACAGGACGATCGGCACGTCGTGCCGGTCGACCCTTGAGAGGCTGCCCCTCGCGGCCACCACGACGAAGACGACCAGGGCGGCGCCGACCAGACGGAAGGCCGCGAGCCACATGGCGTCCATCGCCCGGTCGCCTGCCGCCATGATGGGCCAGTTGAACCCGAAGATCAGGATGGTGGCGGCGCCGATGAGGTAGACGACCGGCCCAGCCACGGCGGCAGGCGCCTGGGGGCGAACGCCGGATCCCGACGCCCGTCCCCGAACACCCGATCGGAGGGTAGAGTCGGAGGGTGACGTGGCTCTCAGCCCAGCAATCGCTCTTCGTGGTCGACCCCGGACAGGACCGGGTCGGTCCTCAGCCGAGCGAAACCGACGCGCTCCTCCCAGTCAGCACCGAACGGGCCCATCGCGGTGCCACTCATGGAAGCCTCCTGATTCGGGAAGCGGTACTCTGATTGTCGATTCATCTGTGGACATGATGTATCCTACATGATGCAAAGCGCCCCGCCAGCGGTCTTGGTCTCGCACATCGTCGGCAGGCGCCCAGAGGACGAAGGGGACAGCCTCAGATGAAGAACGGCGCGCGCGGAGACAGGATTGGCGAGGGTGCCGGTGGCGCGGAGGTCTTGCCAAGCATCGAAAACTGGCGGACGGCTCAGGACTACGCGAAGGAAACCGTCCGCCGGGCAATCCTCCGCGGCGATCTGCCCGGCGGGTCTCGACTGATCCAGGCGGATCTCGCCGCTCAGCTCGGGGTCAGCACGACCCCGATCCGGGAGGCCCTTCGCGACCTCGCGGGAGCAGGGCTGATCACGCTGGACCGGAATCGTGGCGGCGTGGTGCGGGAGCTCAACTGGCAGGAGATAGAGGAGATCCGCCAGATCCAGGAGCAACTGAGGCCTCTGGCCGTGGAGCTGGCGGTCCGCGGGATCACGGATGAGCACCTGCAAAAGGCCGAGGTCCTGGCCGACCAGATGGACGAAGAAGCGGACTTGGCGAACTGGGTGGACCTCAATCTCCGGTTCCACTTTCTTCTCTACGAGGCGACCGGCGGGGGGCGCCTGACCGCCATCCTGAAGAGCCTGGAGGAAGCGTCCACCCTGTACGTGGCCCAGGCGCAGCGGTGGCACCCGGAGTTCCGGCGCGAGGCGAACGCGGTCCATCGGACCCTCATCGCGGCCTATCGGGCGAGGGACATCGACGAGGCCGTGGCGGCGATGGCAGCGGGATCGGTGAGGCCTATCGAGATGACGGACGACGAGGAGTGGCTTTCCACCGCCGGCGAAGGGGCGGGGGTCAGGAAGCGAGGGGCGGGAGAGCGGGGGCCAGGAAGCAAGAGGAAGCAAGAGGAAGTCCCAACCAGCGGAGGAGGTCGGTGACGATGCAGGAGGAGAAGGTCCGGATCGGTCTGGTCGGCGTCGGGTGGTTCGGCGGTACACGTGTGGCCAGCGCGCGCAAGAGCGGTGCGGCTGAGTTCGTCTCGTGTTTCGACCTCAATCCCGAGCGGCGGGACGCCTTCGCCGCCGACCACGGTTGTCGGGCAGCGGAGAGCCTCGCGGCGATGCTCGACGATCCGGAGATGGAGGCCATCCTCATCGCGACTCCGCATTCCACACACCTTGGGCTGGTGGAGGAAGCGGCGTCTGCCGGGAAGCATGTCTTCGTCGAGAAACCGCTTGCTCTCTCGGTGGCCGACGCGCAACGGGCAGCGGACGTCACGGAGAAGGCCAAGGTCGTACTTCAGGTCGGGCACAA
>Ga0315286_10003774_pt1 | contig 14413 bp, 15 predicted proteins | sample YL17G10_0_MG_FD_205038 | JGI IMG/M metagenome (GOLD analysis project Ga0315286, IMG submission 205038) | Sediment microbial communities from Yellowstone Lake, YNP, Wyoming, USA - YL17G10_0 | ecosystem: Environmental > Aquatic > Freshwater > Lake > Sediment | place: USA: Wyoming | collected...
TGGACTCGACGAATGCACTCGACGAGAAAGAGGTTTGCGTCATCACGCCGATTAGCCTGGAGCACACGGCGATACTGGGCAGGACAATCGACCGGATAGCAGCGGAGAAGGCAGGGATAATCCGCGGCGGCAGCACAACGGTCATGGGATTCCAGCAGGAAGAGGCCGCGACGGTGATCCGGCGGGCCTGCGACGATCTCGGCGCCAGCCTCGTCGACGTGGCAGCAGGCTGCACCATCGAACGGTACGGGCATACGCCGGAGGGGCAGGACTTTCGCCTGCGGACGACCGGTGGGAACTACGACCTGCACCTGCCGCTACTGGGACTGCATCAGCTCGAGAATGCCGCCACGGCAGTAGCGGCGGTGGAAGCACTGGCAGGTCATGGAGTCACCGTCTCATCGGAGGAGATCAGGCGGGGGCTGGCAAAAGTGCGCTGGCCGGGGAGGCTGGAGATGCTAAGGCGGCAGCCGTTGCTCGTGGTGGACGGCGCCCACAACGCCGAGTCGGCGCGACGCTTGCGGGAGACGCTGCTGGGGGATTTCTCGTTCTCGAAAGCGATACTCATCGTCGGGGCGTCGCAGGACAAGGAGATCGGTGAGATAGCCACCGAGCTGCAGCCCCTGGGAGCGGCGGTCATCGCCACCAGCGCCCGCCACCCCCGGGCTGCCGCCACGTCGATGGTGGCAGAGGCGTTTTCGAGGCAGAACATCCCGGTGAGCACGGCGGAGACTGTGCCGCAAGCCATCGAGGAGGCCCTGGCACAGGCAGGACGGGACGACCTAATCTGCGTCCTGGGGTCGCTGTTCGTGGCGGCGGAGGCGCGAGCCTACCTACTGGGCATCGAAGGGGATATGCCGTCCGGTTGAACGGAGTACGGACAGGCCCTAGAATCTGAGGGGCACCAAGCATACTAGAAGTTGGGATGGGAGCATGACAGAGAAAGAGACAAGACGGCGGGTAGTGATCACGGGCATGGGCGCGATGACCCCATTGGGTCTGTCGCCAGAGAAGCGGTGGGAGGGCTGCGTGGAGGGTCGCTCCGCCGTAATACCGTTGACGAGGTTCGACGCGAGCAATTACCCGGTCCGGATCGCCGCTGAGATAAACGACTTCGACCCGATAGACTACATTGACCGCAAGGAAGCGCGGCGGATGGCCCGCTTCTCCCAGTTCGCGGTGGCGGCGGCCCGCCAGGCGATCGAGGCAGCAGGGCTGCAGCTCGACAAGGAAGACACGAGCCGTATCGGCGTCATGCTGGGGAACGGCAACGGCGGTTTCCCCAACACAGAGGAGGCGATGCGGACGCTGTTGGAGAAGGGGGGCATGCGCATTGACCCCTTCTATGCACCAAAGATGCTACCGAACATGGCCGCCGCCCAGGTGGCGATCCAGTTCGGCCTCGGCGGCTTCAACAGTACGGCCATCACTGCCTGCGCCGCCTCCACGCAGGCAATAGGCGACGCCCTGGAGGTGATCCGGCGGGGCAAGGCCGAGGTCATGCTCACGGGCGGCACTGAGGCGGGCATCGGCGAGATTGGGTTGGCCACCTTTTGCGTGATGAGGGCGCTATCGACCCGCAATGATGAGCCAGCCAAGGCGAGCCGCCCCTTCGACGCCGAGCGCGACGGCTTCGTGTGCTCGGAGGGTTCGGCGATCCTGATCCTGGAGAGCTTGGAGCACGCAAAGGCCCGCGGCGCGACGATACTGGCGGACCTGGCGGGGTGCGCCTCAAGCGGCGACGCCTACCACATCGTCGCCCCCAGCGAGAACGGCGAGGGTGCGCAACGAGCGATGCGCTGGGCGCTGGAGGACGCGGGGATCACGATCAACGACGTGGACTACATCAACGCTCACGGCACCTCGACCGTCTTGAACGACCTGGCGGAGACGCGGGCGATCAAGGGCCTCTTCGGTGAGCGCGCCTATAAGATACCGATAAGCTCGACAAAGTCGATGATCGGGCACGTGCTAGGCGCAGCGGGAGCGCTGGAGTCGGTTGTCTGCGTGAAGACGCTGCAAACGGGGATCATTCACCCGACGATCAACCAGGAGAACCCCGACCCGGAGTGCGACCTCGATTACGTGCCTAACAAGTGCCGCAAGGTGGACGTGCGCACAATCCTGAAGAACAGCTTCGGGTTCGGGGGACAGAACGCCTGCTTGGTGTTCAAGAAGTTTGAGGAGTAGACATTGAGGATACTGGTCGTAGGTGGCGCCGGCTACATCGGCAGCGTAACTGTGGCGGACCTGCTGGCGGCGGGACATCAGGTCGTCGTCTTCGACAGTCTGGTGACCGGCCATGCCCAGGCGGTGACGCCGGGAGCGGAGCTGGTCGTCGGTGATCTGGAAGACCGCGAACTCCTGGAGGTCGTCTTCGATCGCTGGAAGTTCGACGGCGTGGTGTTCTACGGGGGGTTTATCGCCGCCGGCGAGTCGATGCAGGTCCCGGGGCGCTATTTCTTCAACAACGTCGCGAACGTCATCAACCTGCTGAACGCGATGGTCGACCACGGAGTGTTGCGCTTCGTGTTCAGCTCCAGCGCCGGTGTGTACGGCGAGCCGCCGACGGCGCCCATCCCGGAGGACGCGCCGATTGCCCCTCTCAATCCTTACGGAGAGTCAAAGGCGTTAGTGGAGCGGCTCCTCCGCTGGTATGACAGCCAATGTGGCCTCCGCTACGCCTCGCTCCGCTATTTCAATGCCGCCGGCGCGACGGAGAGACTGGGAGAAGACCACCGGCCGGAGACTCACCTGATCCCGGTGGTCCTGGAGGTAGCGCTGGGGAAGCGGCAGGCTATCGATATTTACGGGACAGACTACCCGACGCCGGACGGCAGTTGCATCCGCGACTACGTGCACGTATCCGACCTGGCGCAGGCCCATTTCCAGGCGCTGGAGCGGTGCGAGAAGGGGAGCGCCGTCTACAACCTAGGCGTCGGCCAGGGGTTCTCCAACCGCGAGGTGGTGGAGACGGCCCGCCGCGTTACGGGACACCCGATCCCCGCGCGGGAGGCGCCACGACGGCCGGGCGATCCGGCGACGTTAGTGGCAAGCGCCGAGCGGGCCCGCCGGGAGCTGGGCTGGGAGCCGCGTTTCACTGATCTGGGCGAGATCATCGAGAGCGCCTGGCGATGGCACCAGGCACACCCCAACGGTTACGGGGGCTAGCGGCGGAAAAAGACGCGGGGTCAGGCGGAAGGTAGCTCCTCTGAGCCAACACGCTTCCAGTTAGCCCCGGGCAAGCGCCTCTCTGGGAAGCATCCCCTCGAGAATACGCTCTAGGGCCATCGTGTGAGAGCAGACTCCCCTAACGGCAAAGAAATCGCAGGTGCAGTGCCAGCACTCCTGATCGAGGCTCACGTGGTGGGCATCATTCTCGCCCTGGAAGTCGACAGCGAACTTCCGAAAGCGGAGGCGGTGCCGCTCCTCGGCGTAGCGCTTGGCCTTTTCGATTTTGCCGATGAGGCTGGAGTTCATGTCTGCTCTCCTTAATGTACTGCAGAATGAAAAGGCACCGGGCGCTGTTAGCCGGTGCCTTACGTATCCAATATTCGGTTGAAAGCCGCGCCACCCATAGCGGGAAACGTCCTCTCCAATGCGGCTCGTCTGATGGTCAAATTGTAGGTGATCGGGGGCGACGCGTCAAGACGATCGGGGGGCAGAAACCGTCGGAGCGGGGAAAACAGCGAGGCACTGATGGCGGGCGCCGCCCGGCTCCAAGAAGCTCTGCATCAAGCTCACGGCGTTGACGGTCATCGCCGCACTAGGGGGAGCGGAGAACGAGTCCAGGAGGTCGGCCAGGCGGCCTCTCTCCTCGGGGGTGGCATCGTCGGGGACGCGGGCAAGCGTGAGATGAGGGGCGAAAGGTCGGTTCTCCCGGGGGAATCCCAGTGGCGCCAACGCCTTCTCGACAAGCGCGGCCAGCCCCGCCAGCCCCTCGACATCACCCTCTAGACCAACCCAGATGACGCGCAGGCGCTGCCGTCCACCGAAGCCACCTACGTGCCCCAAGCGCAGCTCGAAGGCAAAGGGATCGACGATAGCGGCAGCAAGAGCGCTTTCGATCTCCCTTCGCTTCGCGGCGGGGACTTCGCCGAGGAACTTGAGGGTCAGGTGGATGCCCTCAGGGCGGACCCAACGGAGGCGGCTCGTCGTGCGCGCCTTGAGGTCTCCCTGGAGACGGCCCAGGGCGTCTCTCACAGCGGCTGGGAGCTCACAGGCGACGAAGAGGCGGAGGCCGCGGTCTCTGTCAGCGCCGGTCATCAGGCAATCCCAAGAGGCGGAGGGCGTTACCGCCCAGGATAAGGCGCAGTTCCTGCTCGCTGAGGCCCGCCTTCCGGGTCTCGCGCAGACAGCGCTTCTGGGAGAGGAAAGGAAAGTCGCTGGCGAAAAGGATGCGCTCACCGCCGACAATGTCGATGGCGTGGCGATAGACGCTGGGGTCGTAGAGAAGAGGCGTGGCGGCCGTGTCGAAGTAGGTTGTGGCCAACGCCTTTTTCACCCTGGGCATAAGGCCGTAGAAAGGCAGACCGCCACCCCAATGAGCAGCAACGACAGTCACGCCGGGCGCCTTCTCGATGAAGCGATAGAGGGTCTTGAGGCTGAGACCGCTCTTGCCGGGGTAGCTGTGGCCCACAGGCTCGCTGACATGGAAGAGGAGAGCCAGGCCATGTGTCTTGGCCGCCCAGACCAGAAGGTCGGCCTCCGGGCTTGCTGCCAGGTCATAGCCCTGATCGTCGGGTCGCAGCTCGCCGAGGCCGAGGGCTCCCGCCCGGGCGCAGCGCTCGATCTCGGCCCGCGCCTCATCACCGGCCGTGGGCTGGACGATGCAGAAGGGCAGCAGGCGGCCTTTGCTGGCGGCGGCGCTCTCCAAGATATAGTCGTTGGTCTGTCGACAGAGGGCAACGTCCTGCCAGGCAAAGTTGACGACGACACTCTTGTCGATGCCGGCTTCATCCATGCTGGCCAGTAGGTCGTCGGCGGTGGCCAGCGATGCCTTGGGGTTACTGTACAGCTCACGGAAGATGGGATCGCGACGCAGGTAATCATCGCGGCGGCGGCAGACCTCCGGCGGGAAAACGTGGGCGTGAAAATCGACAATCATGGGCAAGCAGTAAGAAGAAAGAGCCTCAACGTCACAGCGCGGAAGCGGCAGCCGCTTCGTTATCGCTCAGCAATTCTCGATAGATGGACTCTATGGCATCGGCGATGGTGCTCCAGCCGAAGCCTTTCACCGCCTCGCGGGCGGTCCGTCCAAAGCTTTGACGCAGCTCGTCGTCGCTCAGGAGGAGAGCCATCCGCTCAGCGAACGACTGTGGGTAGTGCCAGGGAATGAGATAGCCCGTCTCGCCGTCGCGGACGGTGGCGGTGAGGCCGCCGACGCGGGAGGCAACGACGGGTGTGCCACAGGCCATGGCCTCCAGGGCCACCAAACCGAAGCTTTCGTAGTAGGAGGGCACGACGCAGAGATCGGCGGCGTTGTAGAAGAGGGGAAGCCGGTCGTGGTCGACAGACCCCAGGAAGCTCACCCGAGGAGTGATGCCAAGATCGGCGGTCAGCCACTGCAGCCGCTTTATCTCATCGGTAGCAGTACCGTCGCCGCCGACGATGAAAACCTGGAAGTCGGCCTCTGCTTTCAGTTGGGCAGCGGCAGCGAGGAGGACGTCGACGCCTTTCAGGGGCTCGATGCGCCCGACGAAGAGGACCATCCTCTTGCCGTTGAGATTGAGGGCGGCACGGGCGGCCTCTTTGTCGCTAGGCTTGAAGAGGCCAAGATCAACGCCGCAGGGCACGACGGAGATTCGGTTGGGGTCGGCTTCGTAGATATCTTCCAGGATCCGCTTCTCGTGTTCGGTGGCGCAGACGATGCGATCCGCCTGCCGCGCCACCTGCCGCTCCCCTTCGATCCGGCCGGGCGGCTCGCGCTCGGCGACGGGAGCGAGCTTCTTCGCCTCAGCAAGCGTATGGAACATCGCCACGAGGGGGATGTTCCAGCGTTCTCTCAGAGAGAGACCGACCAGGCCGGACAGCCAGTAGTGACTGTGAATCAGATCGTACTCCGTCCCCTCGGCCTGCTGGAAGGAGAGCAATTCGCGCTCGAAGTCCCCCAGGTAACGGTAGAGTTCGCCCTTCCCGGTCGTCTCTGGAGGTCCCGCCCGCAGGTGAATGACGCGAACGTTCTCGCTGGAGGAGACAATGTCGGGGCTGGAGGCATCGGCGCGGCGGGTGAAGATGTCGATAAGGTAGCCGCGCGTGGCCATCTCGCGGCTAAGCTCGCGCACGTAGACATTCATGCCTCCCGTCTCGGGCCAGCCCAGCTTGGCCAGAGGGCAGGTGTGGGCGCTGATGACGGCTATGCGACGCACGATGCTAGCTCGATTCTTCGATATCCTCGTCTAGGGCCGCCGGATGAGGCAGCGATGCACATCTAGGTCTCTGCCACCAAGATCGTACTTGTAGGGCTCGTCGCCCCGCAAGAAATCGAATTGCCTTCTTCCCTCTTCGATGGCGTTGCGCAGCACCAGGGCCTTAGAGATGAGCCCCACCGAGAGGAAAGACAGATCGGGGTCATAGCCACTGTTATACAACAAAACCCTCTTTTCGTCTTCAAAGCAGAGAAGAGAGGCAACACTCCGGCCGTTCATCTCCAGCATGTAGAGGGTGATCAGCCCTTCCGCCGCCAGGGCCAGTGCGGCGCGCCGGAAGAAGCGCTCCATCTCAGGGGTCATGAATTGAGACTTATCACAGCGCAGGGTCATGAGCCGGAGGAAGGTATCCATGCCGTCAGCGACGGCGGCGGGCGCCTTGAGAGCAGCGAGACGCAGCGAGACGGCGGTGTTCTGGAGGCGGCGCATCTTCCGTCGCAGCTCGTGGCGGTTCTTCTTGCCTAGCTGCGCCAGGTATTCATCCCAGGTGGGGGGCAGGTCAAGCTGCGGGCAGACCGCCTCCCGATCGACGCGCACCTCGAGGTTGCGCTCGCGGGCGAGGGCGGGGAGAAGGGTGAGGGTGGGGGAACCGGCAGCGAGGCCGTGCAGATCCATCTCCGTCCAGTCCTCCTCTTGCAGAGTGTCGAGGAGGAGGGCGAGAACCTCCCTCGCCTGTCCCGGCGCGAGGACGAAGTCCATGTAGTCGCAGATGTTGGGGTCGCCGACCAGTGAGAGGCTTGTCCCATCGCGCAGGAGGGGGGCCACGGCGACGAGCCGTCCGTCATCACGGACGGTCAGAAAGAGGGGCTGACGCCCACCGGCAAACTCCTCGATCCAGACACGCTGCCATACGGGATCGCAGAAGACCTTGCCGGCGCGGTCGCCATCGAGGAGGACCTGCCACTCGTCCTGCAGGTCTTCCAGTTCCTCGCGGGCGACGGCATAGGCCACCGTATCACCTTCCCTGAACCAAGGAGAGGAACTCGGCACGGGTAAGGGCGCTGCGGCGGAAGGAGCCGCGAACGGCGGAGGTGACAACACGGCTGCCCGGCTTCTTAATGCCACGCATTGTCATGCAGAGGTGCTCGGCCTCGACGACGACAGCGACGCCGTCGGGATGGAGGCACTCCTGAATCGTATCCGCCACCTGAGATGTCAGGCGCTCCTGCACTTGAGGGCGCTTGGCGTAGGCGTCGACGACGCGGGCGAGCTTGCTTATGCCGACGACGCGCCCCTTGGGGACGTAGCCGACGTGGGCGACGCCGTAGAAGGGGAGGAAGTGGTGCTCGCAGAGGGAGTAGAAGGGGATATCCTTGATGATGACCATCTCGTCGTGGCTCTCCTCAAGGCTCTCGCTGAGAATGCGCCGGGGATCGAAGTTGACGCCGGCGAATAGCTCCTGGTACATGCGGGCGATGCGCTGGGGAGTAGCGACGAGGTCGGGGCGATCGGGGTCGTCGCCGATGGCGGTTATGATCTCGCGCATCGCCGCCACCACGCGCTCCTCGTCCACGCCGGGGGAGTCCCTTAGTAGCCCAATAGTCGCGTCTTCGGTTGGATCATCGAATTCCATATCGGCCTCTTTTCCGGGGAAACCCGCGCCCTATTGTGTGCAAAGGGGTCACTTTAGATTGTAGCAGTTGGCGGATGGGAGCGGCAAACGCCAAATGCGGATAGCTGCCCCCTTTGGACCGCGAGAAGAACGCGCCCAAGCGCACGCAACGCGGAATCAGCTAGCCTAGGCCCAGCCCATTGCCTTTTCGATGGCTGCGACGTCGGCGGGAAGCTCGTGGAGGTCGGGCTTGGCGCTCATCGCCGTATCGGGGTCTTTGAGGCCGTTGCCGGTGATGACGCAGACTACGGTCTGCCCGGCCAGAGACAGCCCTTCCCTCGCCACTTTAAGGAGACCCGCCACTGAGGCGGCAGAGGCCGGCTCGCCGAAGATGCCTTCTTCGCGGGCGAGGCGGTAGTAAGCGGCGATGATCTCGTCGTCGGTGACGGCGGCGATGACGCCGCGGGACTCGTCACGAGCGGCGACGGCGCTCTCCCAACTCGCCGGGTTGCCGATGCGGATGGCGGTGGCGATGGTCTGGGGATCGGCGACGGGCTTGCCCTCGACAATAGGGGCAGCGCCGGCGGCCTGGAAGCCCATCATGCGCGGCCGCTTGTTGGCCTCGCGCAGGCGGTAGTATTCGAGGAAGCCGCGCCAGTAGGCGGTTATGTTGCCGGCATTGCCGACGGGGATGAACAGGTAGTCGGGAGCGTCGCCGAGGGCGTCCACGATCTCGAAGGCGGCAGTCTTCTGGCCCTCGATGCGATAGGGGTTGACGGAGTTGACGAGGGCTATGGGGTGCTTATCGGTAATGAGACGGGCGATACGGAGGGCGGCGTCGAAGTTGTCGTCGACGGCAATGATCTTGGCACCGTGGGCGACGGCTTGGGCGAGCTTGCCCTGGGCGATGCGGCCGCGGGGGACGACGACGTAGACCTCCAATCCACAGTGGGCGGCGAAGGCGGCAGCGGAGGCGCTGGTGTTGCCGGTGGAAGCGCACATGACGGCTTTGTTGCCCTCTTCGACTGCCTTGGCGACGGCAACAACCATGCCCCGGTCTTTGAAGGAGCCGGTCGGGTTGCAGGATTCGAGCTTGAAGTAGAGGGCGCCGCAGCCGACCTCTTTCTCCAGACAGCGCGAGCGCACAAGCGGGGTCTCTCCCTCCCCCATGTAGAGCAGGGGGGTTGCATCGCCGATGGGCAGGTGGTCACGGTAGCGACGGAGGACTCCGGGACCCGGCGACTCGCCTTTCCCCTGTCCGCGGGGGAACCTCGTTGTCTTACTGCTCTTTTTCTCTGGTGAGACCGGCGGCATGCTGCTGCAACTCCTTTATCTCTCTCTTTAGATCGTCAATCTGGCGCTGTTTCAGTTGTTGCTGGTTCTGAGTAAGCTTGAAAAGGTACTCCGCCATCTCGTCCCGGTACTGTTCCAGCCTTCCGCTCAGGACGTCGAGGCGGCCCTCATAGCCATGATGCTTGCCGTCGAGGGCGGAGAGAATGTTCTGCTGCTCCTCGGCACGGGCTTTCATCTCATTGATCGTCTCTTCAAGCTGAGTGGCCCGTCCCTCCAGACGCTGGCGTTCCACCCGCTGGAGCTCGATGCGACCCATAAGCTCGTTGAAGCTCTGGACTTTTCTCTTTTGTTCCTCAAGCTCAGATTCAACCCGGCGGATGACGTCGGTGACGAGGCGACCCCTCTCGCTTTCGCCCTCAGCCGCTCTCGTCAGACCTTCCAGAGCGGACTCTATCTCAGGCAATCTCTGCTCGAGACGGTTGACCGCCTCAACATTGCGGCCGATCCGGGTCTCTATTTCCTCTAGACGCCGCCCTAGCTGTTCAGCGCGAAGGGAGAGGGCGGCGGCAGACTCTTGTTGTCGCCGCGCCGCCTCATCCGCAGTGCTCTGCCGCTCCAAGATGGAATCGACCTGTCGCTCGACCTGCTGGACCGTCCGCGCCAGCTCACCGCGTTCCTGTCGCGTCCTCTCGCTGTCGGCCTGACGCAGGCGCGCTTCCTCTTCGACCTGGGCGCTGATCTTCTCGCGTTCCTGCTGCAGTTGGCCCACGACGGTCTGGATCTGGTTGAGCCCTTCCTGAGCCGCGGATATGCCGGCCACCTGAAAGTTGAGGCTGGTAAGGGAGGAGTCGACGTGATGCGACTGGTCGAGAAGCTGGCTGAGAAGCGTTTGGAGTTGCTCTACCTGTTGCTCAAGCTTGCCCACCTGGGCCTTAGCGCGATGGGCTTCTTCGTGGAGCCAGCGAAGACCGTCGCCGGTTTCCTCTTTTTTCTGCTTTTCGCTGGGCATGGCGACGGGCCCCTACCCTTCCACCCGGATGAAACTCCCTATCTCCGAGACTACTTCCAGAGCGGCCGCCTTCTTCAGAGCGATCTGAACGGCTTTCTCGCGGGCTTGGTGGGTAGTTATCACGATCTCCGCCGTCTGAGCCTCGGCATCAGCCTCTTTCTGGATGACCGTGGCGATGCTTATCTGATGCCTGCCGAGGACATTGGCGATCTGGGCGAGGACGCCGGGGCGGTCAGCAACAGTCACCCTCATATAGTAGCGTGTGGAGAGATCCGCCATGGGTTTGAGGGAGAGATCGCGGCGGCGCGGCCAGCGGACGGGCTCGCAGCCACCGTGGGTGAGGCGGTGACCGGCGTTGAGCACGTCGGCCATGACGGCGCCGGATGTAGGCAGAGAGCCTGCCCCCGGCCCTTGGAACATCGCCCGTCCGATGAGGTCGCCCTCGACCTGCACGGCGTTGAGGACGCCGTCCACCTTGGCTAGAGGCTCTGTGTCGGCGAGTAGAACCGGGTGAACGCGAGCTTGTATCTTGCGGTCTTCCTTCTTGGCCACAGCGAGCAGCTTTATCGCATAGCCCATCTCGCGGGCGTAACGGAAGTCCTTGGCGGTGAGGCCGGTTATCCCTTCCCGGTAGACGTCATCCGGCGTGACTTCGGTATGGAAGGCGAGGCTGGCGAGAATGGCGAGCTTGTAGGTGGCGTCTATGCCTTCGATGTCGTTCGTCGGGTCCGCTTCCGCGTAGCCGAGGGACTGGGCCTGTTGAAGGGCAGCGGCGAAGTCCTGCCCCTGCTTGCTCATGCAGGTCAGGATGTAGTTCGTAGTGCCGTTGATTATGGCGGATATCGCAGTGATGTCGTTGGCAAGGAGATCGCGCTTGAGAGGGGCTATGATGGGAATGCCACCGCCGACGCTGGCCTCGTAGAGGATGTCTACGCCTTTCTTCCGAGCCAGGGCCAGCAACTCAGGGCCATGCTTGGCCATGACCTCCTTGTTGGCGGTCACGACGTAGCGACCCATTTCGAGAGCCCATTTTATGTATTCATAGGCGGGTTTCTCGCCGCCCAGCAGCTCAATGACTATGTCGAAGTCGGGCTCGGCGAAGAAATCTTCGCCATCGGAGGTAACGAGTGCCCGGTCGAGGGAGAGGGCATCAGCCTTGGGGAGGTCTCTCTCCAGCACACGGGAAAGGATGAGGGGCGCGTTCAACTGCTTCGAGAAAGCATCTGCCTTTTGGGTTAGGACGCGGGCCACGCCGCCGCCGATGACGCCCAGCCCCATCAGCCCTACCTTCACCTCATGCTTACGGCTAACCACCGCTCGCCTCCGAGCCCGCGCTCTTCGCTATCTCCACAAGGCGGTCGAACTGAGCTTGGCTGAGGTAGGTCACAACCTCAACCTGTTGGGAGATTCCCGTCCGCCAAGTGGTCAGAGACTGTTCCTCTATCTGTTGACGCTGATCGGGAGTGACCTCTTTGTCAACGGCCTTCTCCAACATCTGATAGATGTAGTATGTCCCGTACTGGTATAAGGGCTGGCTCAACTGACCGACCTCAAGCGCAAAGACGACGCTCTCGATCTCCGGCGGCATTTGGCCGCGCGCCTGCCAGTCCATCTCTCCGCCCTTTCCCTTGGTCGCGGTGTCATAGGAGAGTTCCCCTGCCAGAAGAGCGAAGTCTTCGCCGGCCTGGAGCCTCTCCAGCGCTTTTTGGGCGTCTTCTTGGGTCACTACGCGAATGTCCCGCAGGCGGACCTGCTCCGCATTCGTGGGAATCTGGGTGCGAAGCTGCTGCCTTAGCTTTTCCTCGAGAAGACCCGCCGCAATGGTTTCCCGGTATTCACTGGGCTTGAGGCCGCTATCCTTCACAGCGTTGCGGTAGGATTCGGCGAAGGTACTGCTATCCGCTGTCTCGGGTATGCGCAGACGCAGGCGGATTTGGGCGTCGATCTCCTCTTCAGTCACCGAGATTCCAAGCTCAGGAGAGCCCTGGCGGTCCAGTTCCTCGCTCATCGCTCCATCGAGAGCGGTCTGCACTGCCGAGCGGGAGTTGCGAAGCACGAGGTCGGTTGGGTTGGCGGTGCGAATGACGTAGCGGAGACGGCGCTCCATGTACCCCATGTCGAAGGTTCTACCGCCGACACGGATGACTGACTCCTGATCCGGCTTGATGTTGCTCTGGTAGTAGCCGTAGGCAGCGATGCCAACGACGACCAACGCCACAAGGACGATCACAAACAAGATTATCATCTGGGCCCGCCGCTCGCTCTCCCGTCGCGGGCCGGGAGGGCGGGTCTTGATGCCATACTGGCGTCTATCGCGACGGGAAGGGGGCCTTTCGCCGAGAGTGGGGCCACGGCCAAGAATGCCCATTTCTTAGAGAATCCACCTCCGTGTCTAGGGTATAGGAGCAGACAGGGAACCAGACTCGATCTTCCCTGCCCGGAAGACAGCGATCAACTGCGTGAAGAGAAGCTCCCCGTTACGCGGACGTGGTCGGCTGTGTAGGGCAGAAGCGCCAGATGGCGGGCGTGCTTTAGGGCCAGCGTGAGACGGCGCTGGTGCTTGGCGCAAGTGCCCGTCTTCCGCCGGGGCTCGATCTTCCCCCTGTCCGACAGATAGCGTCGCAGGGCGTCTATGTTCTTATAGCTTATGTCGGTAATCTTGTCCGCACAGAAGAAGCAGACTTTGCGTCGCGAGATGTAACGCGGCCGCCTCCTCTCTCCTCTAGGCGGTGCTTCGCCTTGCGCCTCCGGTGCGGCCGGTCCCTCTGCAACAGTCTCTACGGGCTCAGCCGCTTCGGCGCCCGCGTCTACCTCTTCTATTTCTTCTTCGTTTTCGTTCACCTCAGTTGTTTTCCCACCTCTCTCAATCGTGTTCTTTCAGAACGAATCTACTTCGCTCAGTATACTCCGACACTGAGTATGATTGAAGGAGCCTTTCGATCCCGTCTCGTCATTCGAAGGGCAGGTCGTCAGGCTCGATGACATCTTGGACCGGGTCCTCCTCGGGAAGGGGAGCCGCCTGCGCCCGGTCGAGGAATAGGACGGTATTGGCTATGATCTCGGTACGGAAACGCTTTTGGCCGTCAGCGCCATCCCAGGAGCGCGTACGCAGCCGTCCTTCTACGTAGGCGCGCCGCCCTTTCTGGAGGAACTGGCTGCAGTTCTCGGCCAGGCGGCTCCAGGTAACGACATTGAACCACTCGGTCTCTTCTCGCCGCTCCCCTTCTGGGGATGTGAAGTTCCTGCTGGTGGCGATTCGGAAAGTGGTAACCGGATTACCGTTGGCCGTGTAACGCATTTCGGGCTCCGTGCCGACATTGCCGATGACCATTACCTTGTTGAGCCCCGCCATCTCTCCATCTCCTTTCGCCAACATACTCAAGTCCTGAGATCGGCCAAGGGAAACCTAGGGGCAGACCCCAGAAGGGTTCAGTCCTCGCCCCTTATCAGAAGGTGACGCAGCACCTCCTCGAAAAGTTGAAGGCTAGCCTCCAACTCCGCGGTCTGGGAGGGCTCCATCCGGAGATGAGTGATCACGTAACTGCCCTCCGAGCGCTTCTTGATGGGATAGGCCAGCTTCCTCTTGCCCCAGTGGTCGACGTCGATCACTTCTCCGCCCCGGGTAGTGACAAACTGACCGATGCGGTCAAGGGTCGCGGAGAGCTTCTCTTCGTCGATCTCGGGGTCGATAACAACCACTAGTTCGTATTCGCGCAACTAACCACCTCTTTCCCTCTGCCCGTTCTCAAGAAACGAAGGCATCAATTCTCGCGCACTCCGGGATCGGGTGCGCTCGATAACGAATTTCCTCTTATGGTCCTACAAGTGAGGCGGCGCAAATTATAGAGCCGCAGGCGGGCCACGTCAATGCCCTGGAAAGCCCCCAGATACGGAAGGGCGGGAGTCGGGCTAAATGAGAACAACCAGTTGTACGGATTTAGCGCCTTTAACCGATATTTTACATGGCTGACATAGACCCGAAACACATACTAGACACGTCTGAGAGATGATATAGGCGACCTCCTACCAGAGAAACCGCCTCCTGCCTATGCGGGGTTCCAAAGGCGGTGTCGGATTGGCGGAAGGCGGCTCGGCTCCCCCGGCCGTCTTCTGCTCTTTCTAAAGACGCTA
>Ga0315286_10003775_pt1 | contig 14413 bp, 13 predicted proteins | sample YL17G10_0_MG_FD_205038 | JGI IMG/M metagenome (GOLD analysis project Ga0315286, IMG submission 205038) | Sediment microbial communities from Yellowstone Lake, YNP, Wyoming, USA - YL17G10_0 | ecosystem: Environmental > Aquatic > Freshwater > Lake > Sediment | place: USA: Wyoming | collected...
GAATACGTCAGGCGTTCTCCCGGATCCGCGACGAACGTCAAGCCGCCGTCGATGGACAAGGCGCTCTTGATGGCTCTAAATCCTTGGCTATTGACGGACCCTTGTTTTTGGTCGAGCCAGTACATCCTATACGAACCGTCAAGATTGCGGACGATCCAATGCCCGAAAAGCGTATATCCTTCGAATCGATACCCCGGCTCCTTGGTGAAATTGAGTCCGTCGTTGGAAATCCAACTGACCATTCCCCACCAATCGGGGTCGGCGGGGGTATCCGCAACGGCGTAGTAGATCCTGTAACGTCCGTCGTCGAGGCGCATGACGAACGGATCGGGGCCGCCGTTGCCCGTCTGGGCCTGGCTCAAGATCACTCCTTCATACGTCCAACCGCTGGAGATCCTCAGGCACGAGGCGGGAGTCCCTGTGCACGTGTAGGGCTTGGGTGTGGTGTCGTCGGGAGGCTCCGTTCCACTGCTGCAGCTCGACGAGGCCAGGAGAAGAAGCGCGAGGGCTGGAAGAGCCCCGAGATGTCTTCTGTTCGGCAGGTTCATGGATGACCTCCCTCCCCGTTCAACGGTCTTGTCCGTCATCATATTTAAAAACGCGAAAGGAAGCAACGATCGGACAAGCCACGCGGATATCCCGCGAAACACATGGAGGGGGGCAAGAAAAAATGGCTCCCCGGGCAGGACTCGAACCTGCAACCTATTGGTTAACAGCCAACCGCTCTGCCAATTGAGCTACCGGGGAGCAGGCCGGATTAATTTAGCAAAAAGAGGCCGAAAAGGCAAGAGGGACAGCCCCCATGGGGACAGTCCCTAGAACCGGTAGCTGGCCTGCTTGGCCATCTTGCGGTAGTCGTCGCCCCACATCTCGACGACCTTGCACATCTCGTAGATCCGAGAACGGAGCCGGACGCCGATGCGGTCGATGAGCGACTCTCCCCCCCCTTTTTTGTAAAAGGAATCGCGTTTGTCCTCTTCGTCCTCGGTGTCGGGATAGTTCGTCGTGAACAGGGTCATCTTCTTGTGGTTGTAGCGGTGGTTGATGATGTAGAAGACCGTCTCTTCGACCCAGGCCGACGTCCTCTTTGCCCCGAGCTCGTCGAGGACCAGGACCTCGGACTGGAAGACGGGGGCGATGACATCCGATTCGGAGAGGGTCGACTCGGGCGTAAAGGTGCTCTGGATCTCCCGGATGAGGTCCCGGAAGTCGTAGAAGATGCAGGACGCGTCCTTCGTCCGCATGAGCTCTTGGATGATGGCCGCGGCCAGGTGCGTCTTCCCTACACCGCAGGGGCCGATGAAGACGAGCCCGACGTCCTGGGCCGGGTAATTATTGATGAACTGCCGCGAGATCTTCAGGGCGTCCCTGTGGGAGTCGTTGTGGACCTCGAAATTGTCCAGGCGGCAGGCCTGGTAGCGCCGAGGGATGTTGGCCTGGTCGAGGAGGGACTGCTTCCAACGGTCGATATAGCAGGAGCAGCGCTTGGCGACCTGGGAGCCACCGATGCCCTCGAGGAGCCAGCCCGTCCCCTGGCACCGACCGCAGACCTTCTGTTCGCTCAATTTAGATAACCTCTGAGGTGCTGAAGTTTGTGAGACCGACTGAGTTTTCTCATGGCCTTCTGCTCGATCTGACGAATCCTCTCCCGGGTCAGCTTCAATTGGCCGCCGATCTCCTGAAGCGTCCGCGGCCTATCGTCGTCCAACCCGAACCTTAATTTTAGCACAAGTGCCTCTTTTTCATCCAGTTCCCCTAGGATCTCGCGGATCTGCTGTTGGACGGAGGCCTTGATGATCTGGTCTACGACCGAGGGCGACGCGGCGTCGCTGACCCGGTCCTCGACCTCCAAGCCGTCGTCGTTGACCTTGTCGCTCAGGGACAGATTCCGTTCGCCGAGGAGCTCGAGGTCTTCGACGTCCGTTTCCGAGATGCCCATGGACTTGGCGACCTCCTCCCGGGTGGGCTCCCGGCCGAGCCCGGCCTTGAGTTCGGCGGTCTTCTTCTTCATCTGGGAGATCTGGTCGGACAGCTTCTGCGGGATGTTGAAGATACGCGAGGACAGCGTCAGGGCGTGGACGATCGCCTGGCGGATCCACCAGACGGCGTAGGAGATGAAGCGGACGTTGCGGGTCGGGTCGAACCGCTTGGCCGCCTCGATAAGCCCGATGTTGCCCTCGTCGATGAGGTCGAGCAAGCCCAGTCCCATGCCGCGGTATTTTTTAACGTAGGACACGACGAACTTGAGGTTGGCCTTAATAAGGGTCTGCAAGGCTTCTTCGTCGCCCTGGCGGATCCTCTCGCCGAGTTTCCTTTCCTCCGCCTCGGTGAGCGCCGGAAACTTCGCGATCTCCTCCAGGTAGTGCTTGAGGTTCCTGGAATCGAAGAAATCCCGGTAATCCATACTCACTCGTCCGGCGTTTTGACCTTGACGACGCCGCCAGGCCTGACGCTGACTAAGGCCCGTTTCTTCCTCTCGAACTCGTCCTCCTTGCCCTGGAAGAACTCGCGGCGAACGTACTCGAGGAACTGGTTGACCTCGGCCTCGATCTGCTCGATCTTCGCTCTCATGTTGAGGATGACCTCGACACCGGCCAGGTTCACGCCGAGGTCCCGGATGAGGTTGAGGATGATCTCCAGGCGCTTGAGGTCCTCGGCCGAATAGAGCCGGGTATTGCCGTCGCTCCGGGAGGGCGCAAGCAGACCTTCTCGCTCGTAAAGCCGGAGGGTCTGAGGATGGATCTTGAACATCTCGGCGACGCTGCTGATATGGTAATACTGGCTGGGTCCCTTTTCCGTTGCCTTTCGCGCTTTATTCATGTCATTTCGTTTCCGAAGAGTCTCTCGGATTGGGGCCCGAGATTTGCTCCAATTCCTTCATCATTTCACGGATCCTCTGGTTGTCGAATGGCGGCGGGACGATGAACACTTCCGCGTATTCGTCGCCGCGGCCCTTTCTTCCGGCCAGGGGTGCACCCTGCTCCTTGATACGAAACTTCTGGCCGGATTTGGTCCCGGGCGGGATACGGATGGTCGTCTTTCCCCAGAGGGTCGGGACCTCGATCTTGGCGCCCAGGGTGGCCTCGGGAACGGTAATGGGCACCTTGATGGAGATCGTCGCCCCTTCCCGCTTGAAAAAAGCGTGGGGGGCGACTTCGATGACAATGAAAAGGTCTCCGGGAGAGCCACCGTTTCGGCCGGCGTTGCCGCGGCCGGGGATACGGACCTTGGAGCCGTTGTCGACGCCAGGCGGGATGCGGACGGAGATCAGGTCGGATTTCGGGACCGCGCTCTGTCCCCGGCAGGCCCGGCACTCCTCGCCCGGAGAATGCCCCGACCCACTACAGGCCGGGCAGGCCCCGGAGAATTTCATGAAGCCGCGCTGGACGGTGCCGCGGCCGCTGCCGCCGCAGGCCGGGCAGGGCCGCTTGCGGCCTCCCGAAGCGCGGCCTTGACCGCCGCAAGTCTCGCAGGCGGCCAGCCGGTTGACCCGGATCCGGGTCTGGACGCCGTGAATGGCGTCCTCGAAGCCGAATTGCATCGTGTACTGGAGGTCCTCCCCCCGCTCCGGTCCGCCGCGCATCTGCTCGGCCTCGCGGCCGCCGCCGAACAGGTCGAAAAAATCCCTGAACGTCGAGGACCCTGAGCCAGAAAAATCGAAGCCCTCGAACCCCGGACCGCCGGGTCCGCGCTGGCCCGCGCCCTGAGGCATGTCGCCGGGCTGGCCGAATTGGTCGTAATGAGACCGCTTTTTCGAGTCGCTCAGGACCGCGTAGGCTCCCTGGATCTCCTTGAACCGGGCCTCCGCCGCCTTATCCCCGGGGTTGAGGTCGGGGTGGTATTTGCGGGCGAGCTTCCGGTAAGCCTTCTTGATGTCGGCGAGGGCCGCACCCTTAGCGACTCCCAGGACCTGATAATAGTCTCTCGCCATAACCGAACCTCGGACAGACGGGCCTTTCTCCGGCCCGGATGTATCCCGTCAGAAGCCGCCGGGTCTAGTTCTTTTTGTCGTCGTCCACGACTTCGGCGTCGATGACTTCCTCTTCCGCACCGCCGGCCCGGCCTTTGTCCCCATCGGGGGGCTGCTGTTGCTGCCGGTGACCGGGATCGCCGCCGGGCCCGCCGCCCGTCTGCGGGCCGGCCTGCTGACCGGCCTGCTGGTACATCATCTCCGTCAGCTTGTGCGAAGCCCGGGACAGGGCATCGGCGGCCTGCCGAATCCCTTCCAGGTTGTCGCTCTCGATGGCCTTCTTGGTATTGTCGATCTCTTTCTGAACGCGGTCCGCATCCTCGGCCGGAACCTTATCCTTGTTCTCCCGCAGGAGTTTCTCGAGGCTATAGACGAGCTGGTCGGCGTGATTCTTGGCGTCGATCGTTTCGCGCCGCTTCTTGTCCTCGCCGGCGTTCATCTCGGCGTCCTTGACCATGCGGTTGATCTCTTTCTCTTCGAGGCCACTGTGACCGGTGATGGTGATGGCCTGCTGCTTTCCCGTGCCCATGTCCTTGGCCGATACCTGGAGGATGCCGTTGGCGTCGATATCGAAGCTCACTTCGATCTTGGGGATACCGCGGGGAGTCGGGGGAATGCCGTCGAGATGGAACCGGCCGAGTGTCCGGTTATTTGAGGCTATTTCCCGTTCTCCCTGGAGGACGTGGATCTCGACGCTCGGCTGGTCGTCCGAGGCCGTGGAGAACGTCTCCGTTTTTTTGGTCGGGATGGTCGTGTTACGCGTGATCATCTTGGTAAAAACGCCCCCGAGAGTCTCGATCCCCAGCGTCAGCGGCGTAACGTCGAGCAGGAGGACATCCGTGACGTCGCCGGAGAGGACGCCTCCCTGAATAGCCGCACCGACGGCGACGACCTCGTCTGGATTGACGCCCTTATGGGGCTCCCGGCCGAAGAGCTCGCGGACGAGCTGCTGGATGCGGGGCATGCGCGTCTGACCGCCGACCAGGACGACCTCTTTGATGTCCGAGGGCTTGAGCTTGGCGTCGTCCAGCGCACGGCGTACCGGCTGGACGGACCGCTGGATGAGGTCTTCGCAGAGCTGTTCGAGCTTGGCCCGGGTCAGCTTCATGAGCAGGTGCTTCGGACCCGTGGCGTCAGCCGTGATAAAGGGTAAGTTGATCTCGCTCTCGAGTGTGGTCGATAGCTCGACCTTAGCTTTCTCGGCAGCTTCTTTGAGCCTCTGGAGGGCCATCTTGTCGCGGGTCAGATCGATGCCGGATTCCTTGCGGAACTCCTGCACGATCCAATCCTGGACGAGCTGGTCGAGGTCGTCTCCACCGAGGTGGGTGTCGCCGTTGGTCGCCTTGACCTCGACGACGCCCTCGCCGACTTCGAGGATGGAGATGTCGAACGTCCCACCGCCGAAGTCGTAAACGGCGATGACCTCGTCTTTCTTCCTGTCCATGCCGTAGGCCAGGGCCGCGGCCGTTGGCTCGTTGATGATCCGCTCGACCTTGAGGCCGGCGATCTGGCCGGCGTCCTTGGTGGCCTTGCGCTGGCTGTCGTTGAAGTAGGCCGGGACGGTAATGACGGCCCGTTCCACCTTTTCCCCGAGATAGTCCTCGGCGGCCTTTTTCAGCTTCTGGAGGATGAACGCCGAGATCTCGGGCGGAGCATATTTCTTGCCGTGGGCCTCGACCCGGACATCGCCGTTCTGGGCCTCCTCCACCTTGAATGGGACCTGCTTGATCTCCTGACCGACCTCATTGAAACGACGGCCCATGAACCTCTTGATGGAAAAGATGGTGTTTTCCGGGTTGGTCACGCGCTGCCTCTTGGCGACCTGACCGACCAAGATCTCTCCCTTAGCCGAGAAGGCAACCACGGACGGTGTCGTCCGACCGCCTTCTTCGTTAGGGATGACAGTCGTTTTGTCGCCTTCCTGGATAGCGACGACGGAATTGGTCGTGCCCAAATCGATGCCGATTATTCTTCCCATAACAGACCTCCTAAATTTATCTATTTAGCGAAATGATATTATATAATCTTAGCATGTACTTGTCAAGTCGTGGATAGAAAATTTTTATAACCGACTAATCCTTTTGTTTTCAGATGGTTTTAAAGGATGATACCCTTGATCCCATCGAAGAAATGCCAATAGATGGACTGGGCATCCTTGTCGTTTTCGAAGGTCAGTTCGAACTCCGAGAGGCTTGCTCGCCCGGGCGGGCCGAAGAGATTCCGGAGGGGCAAATCGACATACCAGCGCCAGCCTTCCCGCATCGACTCCGGGAGTCCTCCCGACGCCCCCTTTTTTGCCTTGATCACGATATGAAGCCCGTTATCGAAATCGAGGCCGAACTTTTTTGGCATGTCCTTGATCTCCAACGCCTCCAGCTCGAATTCGACGGGGTTGGTCCCGGTCGCCTTGACCGCGGCCGCCGGGGCCGCTTCGACTTTTTCGGCGCCCCCTCCGGGCTTGATGACGATCCTCTCTGGTGCCTTTAGGGCGGTCTTCCGGATAAGTTCGACGTTTCCCGTCAATTCCGGGCGGCCCCAGAAGCGCATGGACTTGAACGTCCAGGACCTGAGGACCAGCCCCCGGACCCTCAGCTCGAGCTTGCGCCCGAGGATGTCCAGGACGAAATAAAAGGCCGGGTCCTTGGCCAGCGAATATTCGGAGTTTATGGAATTCTGTTTCTTGATCAGCCCACCCTTATCCTGCGAAACTGCCGGAACGGCCGAAACGAGCCCCGCCAGAATGATCACAGCGATTTTTGTTGATGTTTTCATGATTTCAGTAGATGTAGATCTTCGCGCCAATCGGCACGGCCTTGAAGATGGCCTTGAGGTCCTCGTCCCCGACCCGGACGCAGCCGTGGGTGACGTTCCTTCCGAGCAGGCGCGTATATAGCGTGCCGTGGATGAAGTAGCCCTGCCCGAAACCCAGGGCGTAGTCCCCGAGCGTCCCCGCCTCGATCCTGTCCTCTAACCCCTTCGGGATGGACTCCCCTTCCTCGATGAAGGCCCAGTCGGGCTTGACCCAGTATGGATTTGTGATCTTCGATTTGACGCTGAACTCGCCGCGCGGCGTGTCGAAGACCCACTTCCTCTGCTTGCCCCCGGACTCTTCGAGGACGACCCCGCTGCCGCAAGAGACGACGGCCGTGCGGACGACATCCGTGCCGTTCTTGACATAGAGCCGGTTCTCAGCCGTGTCGATGACGAGGTACAGACCCTTCGGCAGGAGACCGCTCATCCTCTTCTCGAGCTGTAGGACGTTTTTCTCGACCTTGGGCAGGTCCTTGTCGGCAATCGCCCGCCCAGCCCCGGCCGGCGGCCAGACCGAAGCTTGCTTCAGGCCGACGAAATAGGCCGCCCCGAGGACGGCCAGGAAACCCAGGTAGGCCAAGGCCGCCGCCGCGATAAGAAGGCGCTTCACGAACATCTCAATTGTCCTTGATAGCCTTTATGACGTAGTTCTCGAGTTCCATGGTCCCGATGATCGTGACCGGAGTCCCGACCGAAACTAGGGCATAGAGCTCGTCCATCTTGTTGTTGTCGAGGGAAACGCAGCCGCGGGTCAGGCTGTCCGGGCCCCCACCGTGGATCTCGATGTCCCCGCCTATCCCGACGGACCCGGGGATGCTGCCGCGGGCTTTCTCCCTGGCGAACCCTCTCCTGTCTTCGTCGTTTGGGTAGTTTATGAGCAGGGCCTTGTGGTACAGGCTGGAGGGGATCTTTCGGATAATCGTGTAACGGCCTTCGGGCGTCGCGTTGTCCCCGGAATGACGCTTGTCGGCGAGGCCGTTGAAGCCGAGGCCGACATCGTAGGACCTGATGATCTCCCCGTTCTTATAGACGGAGATGCGCCGTTCGAGCTTGCTGACGATGAGGGCTGTCACGCCCCGTTTTCTGGAGTCGGCGATAGTTTCGTCCGCCGCGCTCTTCCAGGCCCGGACTTGGGCCGGGTCGAGGTAACGAGCGATGTACGAAACGACGCTCCGTTCGGCCAACGCGGCCAGAGTGGAGGCAGAATCGAGCTTCGCAGCGGCCTCATCGAATTTGGCTTGGTTCGTCAGGCCTTCGGCCTCCGAGAGCAGGATCGAAGCCTGGGCCAACTGCTTCCTGGCCTCTCCCCGTTCGACCAGGGACAGGGTCAGGCCGTCGAGCATCTGGAGTCTCCTACGGACCGCGGCGGCCGTCTCCGCAAGGGACGAGGTTTTCGCGGCGACGAGGGATCGGACCTTGGACTTGAGGGTTTTACCCGCGCTCAAGGCCGCCTCGAAATCCCGCCGCACCTGACCGTAATCCCGGAACCAGCCCAGCTTGAGGCTCTCTGCGTCGAGCGTCCGGCGGGCGGAGTTCAAAGATCGGATATAAGCCGCGTGCTCCTGGCCGGCGAAAAGAGAAGCACCGGCCCTCCAGAGGTCCTGTTCCTGAAGATCGGCTTCAAGAACCTCCGGAGGGACCGGCGAGGTTCGGCAACCGAAAAGCAAAACAGCCAGGACGAAGACGGCTGTCTTGCGAAAGATCACCTGCCCTTCTTGACCTTGGCGATGGCGGCGTTGATCTGTTCGACGATCGCGGCGGCCTTTTCCTTGATGACCATAGCCTTGTCCTTGGCGCCGAAGTAGTCCTCGGCGGCCACGGCGGACTGGACGTCGGCCATCGCGGTCTCGAGACCGGCGAGGTCGGCCTTCATGGCCTCGATGTCGGCCTTGGTGCCCTTGCCCTTGGGAGCCTTCTCGAGAAGGGCCTTGGCCTCTTCCCAGGTCGCCTTGGCTTCGTTCACCGCCATATCGGCGGCGCTCTTGGCTTCCGCGATCCGCCCGGGGATCAGAGCCTTGACGGCGTCGGCGTCGGCGATGAGCTTAGTCAGCTTTTCCTTGGCCGGGCCGAATTTCTTGAAGAATTTCTTGGACTGGGCCGTGACCTCGTCCATGGCGGCCTGGAGGTCGCCGTTGAGCGTATTCAGCTCATCCTTCGCGTAAACGCCGCCCTTGGCGTCGACCACACCCTGGATGGCGGCCTTGGCCGAGTCCATCATCTGGGTGGGTGCCTTGGCGCAGCTCGTGAACACGAACACGACGATGAGCGCCAGCGTTAAGCCTTTCACGATGTTCTTCATGTTTTGTTACCTCCTTGTGGTATTTTTTATGAAATCCGTGAGATAGGCGCCTTGTTGGGGGGTTGTATTGAGTTGGCTAGGGGGGGTGGGGAAAATCTAAATACGAGCCTTGGCTCTTCTCGTCCATGGATAAGTCACACTTTTCATCCGGCCAGGCGCTGAATATTAACCCGACCTGTCGGAATTTATACCACAACCGCGAATCCTTTGTCAACCCCTCGAATCCCCGGTGCTGCCGGCTTCGCCAGCACTGCCACCGGCTTGGCCGTGCCGGTGCTGGAGACCGGCAAGGGCGGTAGCAGGACCTGGGCTTGTTCGGGGTTAACCCTGAGCCTCGACGAACGGGTCAACCCGCGGACAGAAAAGAAGAGGGGAACCTGCGTTCCCCTCTTCGCCCTTAAGAATTCCGCTGTCTCTCGGTGTCCGGCCTCAATTGTCCGGATCGAGGATGATGCCTTCCTTCATCTTCTTCTGGACGTCCTCGCGCGAGGCACGGATGATCTCCTCGGCCATTTTGAAACGGACGTCAGCCGGGTAGTTGAAGCGGGCGACCCCCTGCTGGATGGCCATGGTGCCGACGGCCACGGCTTCGCGCGGGAAGACCTCCCATTCGTCCATGTTGGGGATGATGTAATCCTCGTGGATGCCCTTGTCCTCGGCCACCTTGGCCAGCTCGCGGGCGGCCGCGATGCACATTTCGTCCGTGATGGTCCTGGCCCGGACGTCGAGGGCGCCCCTGAAGATACCCGGGAAGCCCAGGGAGTTATTGACCTGGTTAGGGAAGTCGGACCGGCCCGTCGCCACGACACGGGCACCGGCCTCCTTCGCCTCCCAGGGCCAGATCTCGGGGATGGGATTGGCCTCGGCGAAGACGATGGCGTCCTTGGCCATGGTCTTGACCCACTCGGGCTTGATGGTCCCGGGCCCGGGCGTCGAAACGCATATGAGGACGTCGGCGCCGGCGATGGCGTCCGGGATCGAACCCTGTTTGCACTTGGGGTTGGTCCTCAGGCAGAGGTCCCATTTCTCCTTGAAATTCTTCTGGAGATTCTCCTTGTCGGCCCGGTCGCGGGACAGTATGCCCTTGGAATCGACCGAAAGCATGTTCGCCGGGTTAGCCCCGGCAGCCATGATCATGCGAGAGATGTTGATGCCGGAGGCGCCCGACCCGACGACGGTGCACTTGACCTCGGCGATATCCTTCTTAACGATCTTGAGGGCGTTGATCAGGCCGGCCACGGTAACGCAGGCCGTCCCCTGCTGGTCGTCGTGCCAAACGGGGATATCGCACTTTTCCCTCAGCTCGTCGAGGATCCGGAAGCATTTGGGTTGGGCGATGTCTTCAAGGTTGAAGCCGCCGAACGACGGCTGGAGCGCCCGGCCGATCTCAATGATCTTGTCCGGATCCTTCTCGTCGAGGCAGATGGGGAAGGCGTCGACGCCGCCCAGGTACTTGTAAAGGATCCCCTTGCCTTCCATGACCGGCAGGCCGGCCTCGGGGCCGATGTCTCCGAGCCCTAGGACGCGGGTCCCGTCGCTGATAACGGCCACGGAATTCCATTTGTTGGTGTACTCGTAGGCCTTTTCCTTGTCGGCAGCGATCTCCTTGCAGACCGCTGCGACGCCGGGCGTGTACCAGATCGCGAAGTCATTGAAATCGCGTATTCGGCACTTCAGGGCCGCGCCCATCTTGCCCTTGTAGAACTTGTGGAGCCTCGGGGCGTCCAGGGAAGGCTGCTGGGCTTTGGCCAACAGTTCTTCGACAGTGACTTTCTTCATATAATAACCTCCTGAAAATAACGAAGAATTATCATAAGATTTGGAATTAGAAAAGTCAATCCTTTTCCCGCCCTGGCGCGGCGTCCGTGGGGACGAAATCCAGGCGTTTGCCGGAGCGCCGGAGAGTGCCGAACGGATGGCTGAGGTCGTGGCTGAAGGCCAGAACCCAACCCTCCTCCGCGGCCCGGGCCAGGAGCGCCTTTTTGTTGTTGAAGGTCTCCACGGGGTAGAGGTCGTAGCTCATGATGTACGGAAGGTCGATGTGGGCCGCGGTAGGAACCGAGTCGCCGAGATAGAAGAACGTCTGTCCGCCGGAGACGACCTTGAGGCCCTGGTGGAAGGCCGTGTGTCCCGGGACGAGGACGGCCTCGACACCCGGCGCCACCGGAGCATCGCCCTCCAGGAGCGAGAGCAGCTTCGAGTCCCCTAACGTCTTCAGCCGTGCCGGGAGGTAGCTGGGCTTGTCCCGCTCGACGGGATGGAGGGCCTGCTCCCATTCGCCGCGTTGGACGACGTAGCGCGCCTTCGGAAAGGCCGGGACCCATCGGCCCTCGGCCGTCCGCACCGTGTTCCCGCCGCAATGGTCGAAATGGAGGTGGCTGTTGACGACGAGGTCGATCTCGCCGGGTTTGATGCCCAGATCGTCCAGAAGCCCGAAGAGCCCGGGGTCCCGCTCGAAGGAATAGAAATCCACGTACCTCCTGTCGACGTCGGGGCCGACGCCGGTATCGACGAGGAGGGTCGCTTCCGGCGTGCGGATAAGAAAGCAGTTGAGCGCTAGTGTGATCCTGTTCTCCGCGTCAGGGACGGCCCGCTTGGCCCAAAGCGTCCTGGGGACGACGCCGAACATGGCGCCTCCGTCGACCCGAAACGTTCCGTCGAAGAGCCGGATGACTTCGATGTCGCCGATGGCGATGCGGTCGGACGGGGGGATCTTCATTTGTCCAGAGGGATCGAGAGCCCGGCCCGGGCATCCGCGGCGAGGCGGATCTCCCCCGTGTCCATGCGGATGGCGTCGACGGGACAGGCCTCGACGCAGAAGCCGCAGAAACAGCAGCGGTTGAGGTCGACGACGAACCGGACCGCGTATTTCTGGACCTCGGGGTCGTCGTCCTCCGCGGCTTCGACCGAGAGGCACTCCGAGGGACAGACGGTGACGCAGAGCATGCAGGCGACACAGCGGGACTTGCCGTCCTCGCGGGAGAGGACCCGGTGGAGGCTGCGGTGGCGGGGCGAGAGCTCCTTGCGCTCTTCGGGATACTGGATGGTCACCGCTCCCTTTCTTTTCGTCCTGACGCCGAAGAGCTTCAGCGTGTGAAAGGCCATGTTGACGAAGAAGTGGCGGGCGGTGATCGCCCCCCCTCTCAGGAGCTCTTTCAGAACGCGCCAGCTTTTCATCATGTCATTCCTAGCGCGCCGCCAGGATGAGCCCGGTGGCCAGAATGTTGACGACACCCAGGGGGACGAGGACCTTCCAGCCGAAGTCCATGAGCTGGTCGTAGCGGAACCGTGGATACGTCCAGCGGATGAGGACCTGGAGCCAGCAGAAGAAGAACACCTTGAGGTTGAAGGCCAGGACCTGGAGGACGGTCACCGCCCAGGGCGCGACCTTGAGGTTCCCGCCCCACGGGAAGACGAACCCTCCGGCGCCCAGCCAGGGGACCTGCCAGCCGCCGAAGAACAGGGTCGTAGCCAGGGCCGAAAGGAGGATGACCTCGAGGAAGTCGGTGAACATGAACAGGCCGAACTTGAGCCCGCCGTACTCGGTGTAAAAGCCGATGATCTCGGACTCCCCTTCGGGCATATCGAACGGCACCCTCTTCGTTTCGGCCAGGCCGGCCAGGAAAAAAACGGCGAAGCCCAGGGGCTGGAGGAAGATCCCCCACTTGGGCAGGAACCCGAATAGCATCCCGCCTTGGAACTCGACAATCCTCGACAGCCGGAGAGAGGGGAAGACCATGATCAAACCGACGAGGGAGAGCCCCAGGGCGACCTCGTAGGAAATGAGCTGGGCGGCACCGCGGAGGCTGCCGATCAGGGCGAACCTGTTATTCGAGGCCCAGCCGCTGATGAGGATGCCGAAGATGCCGAGGCTCAACATGGCCAGCACGAAGAGGAGGGCCGCGTTGAGGTCGACGACCTGGAGGGGGATCCTTCGGCCGAAGAGGTGCACGGCGTCCCCGAAGGGAACGGCGACCATGGTCACGGCCGTGAAGAAGAAGGACATCGTCGGGGCCAGCCAATGGAGGAGGCGCTGGGAGAAGGACGGGACGAAGTCCTCCTTAAAGAGCATCTTGATGGCATCGGCGAAAGGCTGGAAGAGCCCGAAGAGACGGAGACCGAAAATGGATGCCCGGTTGGCCCCGATACGGTCCTGCATGACCGCGCTCTGCTTTCGTTCGACCCAAGTGAGGAAGAGGGCGAGGAGGAGCGTCCAGGTCAGGGTCAGGACGACCTTGACGAGGAGGATGAGGACGTCAACAAGCATCGGGTCCTCCCCTGTTCAAGCCGAGGCCGTCCGCCAGGCAGCCGAGTATTTCGCGTTCGGAAACGACGCCGGACAGCGGCTCGACGGCCCGATCGAAGGTCTGGCGGAGACCGTCGATATTTATGTAGGTCCCTGATTTCTCAGCCGGAAGGGCGACGGGAAAGACGAAGTCGGCCAACCGATCGAGCGGGCTGGCGGAGGCGGAGAAGAGGAATTTCGAGGGAATTCCCGCCAGGGCCCGGGAAATCGCTTCTTCGGAAAAGTGTTCGAGGAGATACGATCCGAAGACGAGGAGGACCTCGACCGACGCTGCGAGCGCGTCAAGGTTCGGGAGCCTCGGCGAAAAACCGGCCTCGAGGACGCCGCGGGCATTGGGGACGCGCTCTCCAGTAAGGAGGGACCCGTCGGCCTCGCCAGGTACGGGATCGGCGAAATAGACACCCGGCAGGCCCAGTCCCTTAGCGAAAACTTTTTCGGCGAGGGCGAGTTCTTCGCAGGTAAGGAGACTGTTGAGAACGACCGCGATCCTGGCCCCGCGCTGAGCCTGAGGGATCCCGAGGATCCGGCCGGCGATCTCCTCGATCGCCGTTTTCCATGAAATATCTTCCCCGGGTGCCAAGATTCGCGTGATCCGAACCTGGCGGTTCTCGTCGATATCGCGGCGTCCGGCCCGGCCGAGGTCGCAGATCCACCAGCCGTTGACGGCGGGGTTCTCCCCCGCCCTGATCCGGAAAACCCTCCGCTGCTTTTCTCCCAGGGGATAACCGGAGACGGATTCGACGACAACAGCGCAGCCGCGGCCGCAGCGGGGGCAGACGGTCGGCCCCTTTTTGAGGAACCAGGCCCTCGTCTTGAACCGGAAATCGGCATCCGTGATGGCCCCTACGGGACAGATGTCGACGAGATTGCCCGAGTAGTTGTTATCGACCGGGACGCCGTCGTAAGTCCCGATCTCGGCCCGCACGCCCCGCTCGAAAACGCCCAGCTCGCCCGTCTCCGTGACCTTGCGCAGGAAGCGGACGCAGCGGGTGCAGAGGATGCACCGTTCGCGGTCGAGGATGAGCCC
>Ga0315286_10003776_pt1 | contig 14412 bp, 15 predicted proteins | sample YL17G10_0_MG_FD_205038 | JGI IMG/M metagenome (GOLD analysis project Ga0315286, IMG submission 205038) | Sediment microbial communities from Yellowstone Lake, YNP, Wyoming, USA - YL17G10_0 | ecosystem: Environmental > Aquatic > Freshwater > Lake > Sediment | place: USA: Wyoming | collected...
GCATCTTTCCAAAAAAGGGAAGGTAGTCAAATTTCGTGATCGTAGTATCAAATACCCCCGTAGTGTAGCGGTCAATCATGCAGGACTTTGGATCCGGCGACACCAGTTCGAATCTGGTCGGGGGTATGATTATCCTTTCAATCGTTTCCCTTTTATACCATGATGCAGAAGAACAGTGAATGATGAAAACCATCAGTTTACGATTCCGTATCTACTTTACAATCCTTGCAGCGGTTCTTATCATTGGCATGGCAGGGCTGATGGTCATCGAGAGTCTCTCCCCGCTCGATGCATTTTATTTTCTTATCGTAACGATTGCAACTGTCGGGTATGGGGATCTTCACCCGCTCACTCCGCTCGGAAAGATGTTGGTTATTGCGATTATACTTGTCGGTGTCGGTTGTTTTGTCGGTGTCGTGGCAAACGCCATCGAATATATGATCGAAATGCGGGAACGATCCCAGCGGATCGAGAAGCTGAACATGATCATCGGGGTCTTTTATTCCGAAATGGGAACAAAACTGCTTAAAAAGTTCAGCGCAATAGATCCGGGCATTCAAAATATCCAATCTGCTCTGGTGGTATCCAATAACTGGTCGGATGATGATTTTCAGAAAGTTCATACCCTGCTCAAAGAGCATTCATTCCGGCTTGACAGTCGTGAGCTTTCTTTGGAGGAACTCCACACGGTCCTCTCGCAGTATAAGAGGTTCATGCTCACGCTTCTCGAAAATCCCCAGCTGTTCGAGCACGACAGGTTTACTGATCTGCTCCATGCAGTTTTTCACCTCTCAGAGGAATTGAACGCTCGTGAGCGCCTCATCGATCTCCCAACAACGGATTATAATCACCTGTCCGGAGATCTTACCCGGGTATATAGCCAGCTCGTGATCGAATGGCTGGAGTATATGCAGCACCTCAAGAAAAAATATCCCTACCTTTTCTCATTGTCAATGAGAATGAACCCGTTCGATACAAACGCGTCAGCGATCGTCCGGGAATGACAAACCGGACCGTCCATAAATTCGATAATCCGGCAAATACCGGCGCATATAAAAAATAGTGCAAAAATTATGATATTTCCCTATTCGGAACCGTGTGTATCTAGACTATAACGATATACGCAATCAAAGACAGCAGGAATGCCAGGAGCAGCATCGCAAGAGAAAGCGGTGCAACGAATACGAGCATTGCGTTTACCGTACTGGCAAGCTCGGAGATCCGGTTGGAGCCGAAAACAACGATGTGTTCACAGTGTGCGGTGCTCCCGGCGACTTCTGATGGTGCAAGATTGTCGATTGCAGTTTGCAGCGCCTGCATCACAAATGGCAGGAACTCAGCAGCTGGGACAAGCATCCCCACCGGATTTTTGCCACTGATAGTGTTCACGACATGCGAGTCTGTGGTCATCACTTCAGCATGATCAACGATTGTCAGGATTTGTTCAAGCAGCACATCGCGTACTCCCAGAGCCATATTGTTGCCATCGATGAGAACATAGGCGGTGCGCTGCCCGTCAACCTCGGTAACCAGTACCTGTACCCCCAGATCCCCGAACCCCTGCTTTCTGCTGTACGGTAACAAAAGATGAGCAACTCCTGTCCTGAATGGATACAACCGCGTTGTGCGGCAACTGTCCATCGCTTCTAAGGAAACACGCTGGTACTCGGTTGCTGTCAGTGTCGCAAGGAGAACAGGCGAAGAAAGATCCGTCATGCAGTTATGCGCATCGACAACGGCAACATGGGGGAACCAGCGGTGACCCTCGGCCATGATAGTCATGCCAATTGAAAAATCAACGTCTTCTGTTCGTTGCGGTGAACGGGTAGTGACAAGAAGGACAGAGTCACCGAACCGCTGGTAGAGAACCTGCACGGATCCCAAGGTGAGGCGCCCTGACCTTCCGGCGACACTGGAATAGGTAATGTCATTCCGCGATTTTTGCAGTGCATCGATCACTTTGCCGATTTCTGTTTCCGATACGAGGTTGAAGTCATGCGTAGCACATCCATGCACAACCAGGGTTTCATCCTCAAAATTATCGTGCAATACTTTGGGAAGATTACCCCCGCCGATCTCACCCAAAGGACCGGGGTGCAGATTGGGGACCGTGAAAATTATCGGCTTATTATTCGACCTGCGGAAAAAAAAGCTCACTTGGGGAACAAATATCTCTTCCCCGATTTCCCGGAAGAAATCCTCCATTCGTTTGGAACCATCGGTCATATGAGCGATAAATGCGTTGAGTAATGCAAGCCCGCGAATTTTGAATGCACGATCGAGCGGACGTTCGAGCATCCAGATGAGAATGACAAATCCAAGACCGAAGACAACATGGAATACCAGCGCATAGATACCGAACGTTGGCGAGAAGAGGAGCATACCGGCAAGTATACCAACACCACTCTGGGTGAACGCCGGGACGATCATACGGGGAACCCGGTAATCGGCAATCGCTACGAGAACGAGCAGCCGGAGGCCGAAGATAAAACCCAGCGAAATCGCGTAGAACAGCGGGATGAAATTGACCGATACCAGGAGTGGAATAAACGTGATGATAACGGCAAAAACCGTACAGGCGAGTGCGAGAAGTGCTGACCGGTTCCAGGTCATCGTTTTGCCGTTATACTCGATGATTGGCTTTGTAAGGACAAGTGCAACAATGGCCGGGATAGTGAAAGCAAGCGTGCCCGAGAATGGCAGGGATGAAAATGGCAGAATCCCCCAGGCTCGTACTCCCGCCCCATCGATCAGAAGACCAAGGATGATGATAAGAAAAAGTGAACGTTTCCATGAGGGGGCAGTGAAAATAAACCGGGTGATCTGCATGAATTTGACATCACTGCCCTGGTTCATCAGGTAAAACCCCCGAGAACTATCTCATGGCGGTCAGGATACGACTGGATTTCGCTGGTTGTGTAGGTGATGGGGCGGGAGTAAAACGGCGCGTTGAGGGTAAGAGTCTCGTATTCCCCGCCTTCCCCGGCAAGATTGATGCGGTGGGTAGCAGCGACGCGTTTTAGTCTGTCGATAAGCTCATCATTGAAATGTGCGCCTAAAAAACGTTCATCCAGTCCATCCGCAGCAGTAACAACAATTATCACATCCATACGTCGGGCTATCTCCTCAAGAAGCTTCTCTGTATCCATATGCCAGAGCGGAGTAAAGAGCGATATCCCAAGCCGCTCAGTTATTGCCCTCACCCGCTCTGCCTGGTAAACCGATTCAACTGCGCCTGCAATCAGACCTTCAACATCCAGGCAGGAGAGTCCGGCTTCAAGATCAGCAAGTTCCTCTTCCTTGCGTCCGTGGGTGGGTATCTCTCTGTATGTCATTCCGGCAACCTTTGCAATGGCAGCTACTGCATCGATGTTTGCGGAGTGGAACATGTAAGAGTCCCGGTTTTCTGGATGAACGGTGACCATATATTCCACATCCTTACCACTATCAATTGCTTTCTGAATGGAGAGGATTGAGTCCTTTCCCCCGGAGGTGAGTGCTGCCCAGCTCATGATCAGCGATTCCTGGAAGCTGGTGATTCGAGCGTGCCGAAGTGCTGCTGGTACCTCAGCCGCATAGTGTTCCAGTCCGGAAGATGAGTCTGGCATCCCACATGTTCCACGACAAACGAAGCGGTGACCGTACCGATTTTGCAACAGGTCAGTGGTGTATATCCCTTTACATACGCGGAAAGGAACCCGGCACGGTACGAATCACCAGCCCCCGTAGGATCTGCTAGGGTGACCGGAACAACCGGAATGAAGTGCTCGGTACCGTCTGAATAGAGTGTACTCCCGTCACCACTCATGGTAAATATCGCAGTTCCGACCTGCCTGATGATCGTATCCTTCGTTACGCCCAGTGTTGTGCACATCTGACTTATCTCGTGCTGGTTGGCAAAAAGAATGTCTGTATTTGCAAGGATTGTTCCCAACTGCTCTTTGGTATACCAGAATACATCCTGCCCGGGATCAAATGAGGTGAACTCACTTCTTTCGGCAACCCGGCAATTGAATTCCGGATCTGCAGTCGCCATGTGAACGAACGGAAGAGAAGGAGCTTCTGCATGGGCGAATGCTTTCGATGCACCCCATTCAAAGAATGTCATCTGGTCCCCGGTATCATCGGTGAACATGAACGCTGTCGGTGTGTGTGCATCGGGAACGATAAAGAACTGCTGATGGATCCCAATCCTGTTCATCCAGAGGTCATACCCGCTGCCAGGGAAGTCACTACCGATACAGGAGATGAGGGTGACCTGTTCTCCTAATGATGCAATTCCTGCTGCGATATTTGCTGCACCCCCGCCAAAATAGATTTGCCGGTCAGTGATATGTGTTGAGCAATTCTTCGCCGGCAAATGAGATACCCTTGAGATGTGGTCGATGGCAGTGTGCCCGACAATGGAAATCATAGTGCCTGCACATCTAACAGTTTCAGCGGCACATCTCTCAGTGCCTTTCCGACAACTGATTTTGCAATGCGCTCCGCATGTTCCGGGGATTCAGCCCGGAAAACTTTCATCTCCAGGACGAGCCCGACAAGAGCGGTGTCAGCCACGACAATCGCGCTTGAAAGCGTCTCCTCACAGTACGGGCAGGTGAGAAAACCCGCTTCGACTTCCACATATTTTGCTGCCGGGTTGAGTCGCTTTCCAGCTTCGCTGATCGCAATTCCAATCGCATCGTCAAGTGATTTGACGTCGCGGAGGATCCACGCCGATTCCAGTGTCACTACATAATCAGGCATCTTTCTCTCTCCTTACCAGATATCCCGGTGCACGTGCCCTCCGGTATCCATCCGCCCGGTGAGCACGGCCGGGGGGTGTCCTCTCCCCACCGCAAGCAGTGCGATGGGTCGGATATGCTGTGGCAGAGCGAGGATCTCGCGTACATCCTCATCATTAAAAGATCCTGTCCAGCAGGAATGCAGTTTTTTTGCATGCGCTGCAAGCATCATGTATGTGCAGGCAATTGTTGCGTCTTCCAATCCGTACAGGATCCCACGCTCCCCATAGCGCGACATAGAGCGGACATAGTTTGCGCATACCGCAAAGATTGCACCAGCTTGTTCCACATGTACCTGATCAAATGCTGCCTGGGCGAGTGCAGCCTTAATTTCTTCATCGGTAATAACAATCACGTCCCATGATTCAAGGTTGCCTGCGCTCGGTGCGGTACCTGCACAGGTGAGGATATATTCAATCTCATCCTCCGTCAGAGGGTCACTTTCGTACCAACGTACCGAAGAGCGGCTTTTGAGAAAATCCAAAAAATCAGAGGATTCCATGTTTTTCAAGTACCTGCCATGCTTCCTGCGCCGGGGTTGTGGATGCACTGATTGCAACAGCGATCTTTTCAGATGCCTGTTCGGGCTGGTTACTTTCCGTGAGTGAGATCGCGAGATTGAGAGCATCGATCGCCTTTTTGAATTCTGATTGCCCGGTACTGTGGGCAGCAAACTGGAGTTCACTTCTCACGGATTCCATCAGCATGAGGAGCATTCGTCGCCCGCCAGCGCGCTCATTATCAGTAAATCCTGTTAATGCAAGGCATAACTGGGAGGTTATGATAAGTTCAGATTTTGCCCGTTCACCGAACTGATAACTCTTCACTGCGGTTCCAAGATCCATACTAACCATAGATGTTGTCAATAAAAGATAATTAGCATTGGGAAAAGGAATCCGTTACTATACACAAATATGCAATAAAAAATCAGCGGGGTTGGGTTAACCCCCTATGCTATTTTGGGTACTGATGTAACCCGGTTTTTAAGATTACCGGGTAGCTTTTGCCTTCGCACCCAATGCAGAGACCTTTGCCCTGCGCATGCGTCTGCGGATGAGTGGACTTGCCGTGGACTCGTTTAAACCGGATCCACCGGAACGGTCTCCCCCGCGTCTTCCTCCGCGCTTGCCACCACGTGCCCCACCCCGTCCTTGTGCTGCTTCATCCATTGCGTTAACTTTCTTGATATTCACGCCGGCTTTGAACCGCTGATTCGGGCCCGGTGTTTTGAGTTCGCCTTCACTCTTTGGAACAAGGCGGATCTGTCCCTTCACGCCTTTTATCTGTGCCCAGATGGTAGTGCCTGTTTTACCCATAATTAAACTCCTTATCTAATTCTGCTGCCCCACTCATAAATGTTCGCGCCTGGCATTCATGGGATGTGGATACGGGCAAAAAATTACGGTTTTTTTGCTGCAAGTGTTGCAGCAATTTCCTTTTTAAGGATTTCACTCACTATTTTTCCGTCAACAGACCCCCTCACTTCACTCATTACCACACCCATGAGCGGGGCAAGCGCGGCTGGTCCTTTCTGGAGGACAAAATCTGACCGGTCTGCAATGATCTTGTGAATAATAGATTCCAGCTCCTGACGAGAGACGGCCGGAGCAAGTTTCTGGAGCACCTCTTCAAATGTACTCCCGGATGCAAGTCCTCTGAAGAGATCGGGTATGGCCTCTTTTGCCGCCCTGCCGCTTTCGACGGCATGCCAGGTTGCAAGATAATCTTCATCGGATATCTTCCCTACTTCAACACCTTCCCGCCGGAGTTCGGTGCATGTTGAAAGGAGGGTGAATACGGCAAGTTTGGGTTTTATCCCCTCTGCCACTGCACGTTCGAACAGCGGGAGTTTTTCCGATAAAGCCAGCTGGGTTGCATAATTCCGGTCAATTGAATACTCCTGTGCGTAACGCTGTGCTTTTGTAGTCAGCAGCTCGGGAACGGTCGTCGCATTCCAGCGGTCATCATCAACGATCACCGGCAGCACATCGGTTTCTGGATACATCCGCGCTGCGCCAGGTAGCGGGCGCATATATGCTGAGCTGCCTGTTTCGAGCATTTTCCGTGTTTCTTCCGGAACCGGTTTGTCCGAGAGTGCCAGCTGTGCGCGGATGATCACCTGGTTAAGAGCACAGGCTGCCTGGTTATCATTTACCGCAGCAACAATTACCACACAGTCCTGGACACCCGCGTTCATATGGGCCCGCAACCGGGTGACCTCGTCCGCAGTGACACCATACGCCGGAAGTTCATCCGTGTGAAAAATCCCTCCAACCCCGCATTTTTTGGCATAGTCAGACATTTCGCTGCCGAGACGACGGTCTGGTTGTATCTCGCGACCGATAATGCCGGCAAAACCTTCAAGGCTGATGGCATAGATTCGTTTCGCCTTTTTCAGGACCGTGGATTTTGTTTCTTTGAAGAGTTCGGTTACATTCTTTGAATTATCATGAATTGATGCGTTTTTCTGCCGGAGTTCGTTCCTGATTGCGAGGAGATTTTGCTGCCGCTGGACTTCGCGCCTGACTACCTCAGCGATCAGGTCAAGTTCCTGGACTCCTTTGATCTCGACACGGGCACCGCCACGGATTGATATATTCACGTCCTGACGGATCGTGCCAATCCCCCGTTTTACCTTACCGGTCGAACGGAGGACCATACCAATATACTCGGCTATCTCCTGAACCTCTTCCGGGGTGTGCATGCAGGGAGAGGTAGTGATCTCGATGAGCGGGATACCCAGGCGATCGAGAGAAAAAATATCCTCTTTGACTCGTTGGGCTGCCTCCTCTTCAAGGCAAATCGTCTCGATCTCACCCCCATTAGGGAGTGCCCCATTCAGTGCGAAAAGCGCCGTGCGCTGGAATCCGCTGGTGTTCGATCCGTCTATAACGAGTTTGCGCATCGTATGCACTTGTTGGACGGGTGTCATGCCAAATATTTTCGCTATAGTAAGGCAGACTGAAAGTGCCTCATCGTTCAGTGGTGCCGGTGGCTCCTCATCGTTTTCAACAAGGCATGTGGTATCATAGGTATAATAGTGGAATTTCCGTTCACGCTTCATCTCTTCCTGAGCAGCCCGGTCGATCTCTCCCATCTCACTCTCAGTGACCCTGAGGTAGCGGAAGAATTCACCTGAATGTTCGATGCTGTCGCGGAGGAGAGTCTGGCAGTGGCAGAATAGTTTCTCCTTTGTATTCAGCTGCTGGTGGATCTCAATTCCGGCTGTTAGTCCTGCCGCTTTATAATCCATGGGTGCTCCTCCGGTTGCATTCGCCTTTGAGATCTACCTGCATAAGCGCAGCCGCTTTTTCCCGATCCCTCTCATTGCCCAGCACCCACATCATTTTCACGAGTGCCACTTCGGGAAGCATATCGCCACCTTCGATCACACCCGCCGCAAGCAGGTCGCGCCCGGTATCATAGACCCGGTCACAGACCCTGCCCTGCATGCACTGGGAGGTCATCACAACCAAGGTACCGCTTTTTATGAGTTTTTTCAGGGAGGGGAGGAGTGTGGTACTTACGTGTCCGAGCCCGGTGCCGGCCAGGACGAGTCCTTTGTACCCCTCGTATGCCTTGAGCACGTCAGGTGACATCCCGGGATAGAAATGGACAAGTCCGCAGTGTTCTTCCAGCTTGTCATGCAGGGCGAGCGTCTGGCTCCCCCGTCGTACTGCGTGGCTTTTCAGGGTTACTTCGCGGGATGGATATGCAACAGAACCAAGGGGCTCTATCCCCATGCTCCGGAATGCATCACGACGTGATGAGTGCATCTTGCGCACGCGTGTTCCCCGGTGAATCGCGCAGGTGTCATCGTTCGTAGTGGCATGCATTACCACCGCAACCTCCCCAAGATCGCTGGTTGCTGCGCTGGCGGCGCATACAGCATTCATCGCGTTATCACTGGATGGCCGGTCAGCAGACCGTTGCGATCCAACAAAAACAATTGGCACCGGTGTGTCGATCATGAAACTGATTGCTGCTGCGCTATACGCCATCGTGTCGGTACCATGGGTGATAATGACACCGCTAGCCCCGTTTTTAATCTCTTTATACACAGCACGGGCGAGTTCCTGCCAAATCGCCGGTGTCATATTCTCAGATAGTATGGTAGCAAGGGGAATTGTCCGGTAATGTGCAACCTTTGCCAGTTCAGGAATTGCCCTAAGAATATCGCTTGCATCAACCTGGCTGGTGACGGATCCGGTCCGGTAATCGATCCTGCTTGCAATCGTGCCTCCTGTTGATACTATAGACAGAGCAGGGAGATCATTTTTTTGCGGGACTTCAGATTTTTTTGGCAGGGATTCTGCAGGATGCCCAAAAAATGTGCAGGAAACCGGATTCACACCAATGTTGTAACCGGAATCCAGTTTTATTACTGCCATCCCGTCACGTTCGGTGATGAAAATTCCTTTCCGGCTTTTGCCACCAAACGTGCATTCGACCAGGTCACCTGAGGTAAATTGCGGGTTTATGCTACCAGCCTCCGGGCTTTTTCGATCAAGTCTTTTTTTGCCTTTGAAAGTTTAGCGAGCCGTTTATCGATATGGGAAGAATCCGCATCGAGCTGCTTTTTGCGTTCACCTATAGCGATCCTGATTGCAAAGGGTGCGGGTCCTCCGGGAGCTTTCCGGAGAGCAATGGAATAGGGTACTGCCAGAACCTCATCGATATTCTTCTGGGTGAGTCCTTTAGCCACAAGGGATATCCCTCCACCCACTTCCCGTGCAGCTTCTTCAAGTGTGGAAAGTGAGAGATTTCCTTTCTGCACCGCTCTCCCGACAATGTTGTGTGCGGTGCGGAAGGGAAGGCCGTATGTTCTGACCAGCGTATCAGCAAGTTCGGTTGCAGTTGAAAATCCTTTGCCTGCCTCTTCTTTCATCCGCTCAGTATCGAATGTTGCACTCGAGAGCATATCGATAAGAAGACGGAGACTCTCTTTTGCGTCCCGCATCCCGCGCCATAGAGGGGGGGTGAGCTCCTGGAGATCGCGGTTGTAACTCATGGGAAGTCCTTTAACGGTAAGGAGAGCGCCGGCAAATGCACCGAAGACGGACCCTGACTTTGCCCGCATGATCTCAGCGGTGTCCGGGTTCTTTTTCTGCGGCATAATCGAAGAAGTTGAACAGAATGCATCATCAAGGTCAACAAACTTTACAAATGACGTGCTCCAGATAATCAGTTCCTCGCAGAGCCGGCTCGTGGTCGCCATAAGGATGGAAAGGTCGGCAAGCGTCTCCAGTGCAAAATCCCGGGTAGCCACTGCATCCATCGTGTTTGTAACCAGCCCATCAAAACCCAGCAGGCTGGCAGTGTATTCACGGTTAATGGGGTAACCGGTGGATGCGAAAGCTGCTGCACCGAGCGGTGACTGGTTCACCCGCACGTAGGTATCCTTAAGCCGGTCGAAATCCCGGGAAAATGCCTGTTCATAAGCAAGAAGATGGTGTGCAAGCGTGGTAGGCTGGGCGTGCTGCATGTGGGTAAATCCCGGCATCACGGTCTCGATATGAATCTCAGCGAGAGCAACAAGCACTTCCCGCACTTTGAGGAGTGCCGACATCTGTTTGAGCATGTCTTCGCGCAGCTTGATCCGGATACATGTCGCGACTTCGTCGTTACGTGATCGTCCCATGTGCATACGCCCGCCAGCGTCTGCTCCGACAGATTCGATAAGGAATGATTCTATTCCGGCATGGACGTCTTCAAACCGCTCATCAAACACCTCTTTTGGGATCCCCTCATCAAAGAGTTCAAGCAGCGCTGAAAGGAGCTGCTTTGCGATGTCACGGTCGATGATCTTCTGTTTTTCCAGCATCAGAACATGAGCAAGATCCACAAGAATATCTGCGTCAGCAATACAGCGGTCTGAACGCATTGATGAGAGAAAGTGCATCATCTCACCTGTCCTCTCACCCGAAAGGCGCCCCAATCTTACAACATCTGTTCGCATCCGTTCACCCTCCTTTTTCTCTTCGTTTACCTATAGGTCGCACATTGATTAAATCCACGCCTTTCGCGCAGCGAGCTCGATCGCCCGCTGCACGGATTCGCGGGGGATGATGGTCGCGACGGGTATGCGGACAAGCTGTTCAATCACACTTGAAAGGATTGGAGCACACACGATTGCGACCGCACCCTCTCGCTCAGCCCTGACAGCAGCTACAATCGCATCTTCCATCGTATGGACCGGATATTCCCGGACCCTGACGCGCTGTGCATCCACCTCAGCGGTCCGCTCTTCAATTGTGTCAAGGACCGACCGTGCAACAATAAGACCAATAAACTCCCCTTCAGTTGTACGGTAGAGCTGGCGCAGGGCGCGGATTATTGCGCGCAGTGTGGAGAGGTTCGGTGAGCGTTTACCGTGAAGGATCTTGTATAAGGAACTCTGCGCAATCCCGCTTTTTTCTGATAATTCCCTGATACTTATACGGAGATCGTGGCGGAGAAGGTCGTTAAGCGTTCCAACAAATTCCTCGTCTGAGGCAAGTGCGGCGCGCGTGAGCCGGTCAATGGGGTCCACTTGTATCATATAATAGATACAATAAGGCTAATTCCAGAAAAATATTTCCTCTATTGTCCCCGATTTTTCTGCTACAATATCTCTTTGTGGACAATTAAGATAAATAATTAACCTTAAAGTAGCATTTTGAGGAACTATTTATGACAAAAAGAGAGAAAAAATGTCCATATCGTGCAATTTATGTATTGCCAGAACAACTCTCCCGTATGAAACAGATGAGGATTACGGCAATCGCGCTTGTCGCTATTGCACTCTTAATGCTCGCAGCCGGCTGCACCCAGCCATCAGGCACAAAGACCACTTCAAACGTGACACCGGTCAAAGAGCTTCGCATCGGCTACCAGCCGAGCACCCATCAGATGGCAGAAATTACTGCCATGGAGAAAGGCTGGTGGCAGCAGGACCTTGCACCTCTTGGTGTCATGACTGTCACGGATAAGGTCTTCCCGACCGGTGCTCCTGAAATGCAGGCAATGCTGGCGGGAGATATCGATGTTGCCTATGTAGGCGCAGCACCGGTTCTCAGCGCAGTAAGCACCGGACTCGATGCCAAGATTGTTGCCGGGGTAAACACGCAGGGTTCCGATCTCGTGGTCAGGAACGATCTTGATTACAAGGGCCCGCAGAGCCTTAAGGGCCTGACGATCGCGACCTTCCAGGCCGGGACTATCCAGGATACCATCCTACGCAACTGGCTTAAGCAGAATAATCTTACCCCGGATAAAGATGTCACCATAAAAGGAATGACTGGCGGTGATGCGGTTACCGCAATAACTGCTGGCAAGGTTGACGCCGTCTTCCTGCCGACCCCCTCACCCAGTGTCATAGTTAACCAAGGCAAGGGTAAGATTGTTGTTCAATCCGGTGAGATGTACCCCAATCATACCTGCTGTGTTCTTGTTGTCAGCGGCAAGCTCATCCGGGAACGCCCTGACATCGTAAGGCAGATCGTCAAAACAAATGACAAGGCCGTTTTATACAACGAACAGAATCTTGACGAAGCAGCAGCAATCTTTGCAAACAAGACCGGTACGAAACTGGTTGATGTCAAGGCCTCACTGAACGAATGGGATGGCAGCTGGGCATCAGATCCGAATATCATTATCAGTCCTGTCCTTGACTATGCCAAAATCCAATACGACTCCGGAATCATCAAAAAACCTTTGACTAAGGATGACCTATTTGACCTGAGCTTCTACCAGAAGAGTTAAAACACTGTAAAAAAATCCACTACCAACCCTTTTTTTCTTTGAAGTTCTTAACTACACAAAGCATTGGGTGGTTTCCCGGGAGCGATAATGCGGACAGAGTACATAGAGGAACACAGATAATGAAGGACGGAAAAAGCTGGTGGCTCGGTGCACTCGCGATCATCCTTGCACTGATCATCTGGCAGATCATCGCCGCTTACATCATCCGCTACCCTTTCATCCTGCCCGCACCCACTGACGTCGCCTCTGCGTTTGTCAGCCTGGTCCAGAATGGAACACTATGGCTTGACCTGCAGGCCAGTCTTGTCCATTTCGCAATCGGTCTCAGTTTGGCACTCATTGTCGGCATTCCCCTTGGGATTGCCATGGGCTGGAACCGGCAGTTCGATGCATTTATCGACCCTCTTATTGAGATTCTCCGTCCAATTCCGCCTCTTGCGTGGATCCCGTTTGCTATCATCTGGTTTGGTCTAACAGCATGGTCGGCCGGGTTTGTTATCTTCATAGGTGCCGTCTTTCCCATCGTCATAAACACCTATAGCGGGTTCCGCGGCGTGCCCCGGGTTTTTGTCGAGGCAGGAAAGATGCTGGGATGCATCAGAAGCCGGGACCTTATCCGCTATATTGCGTTCCCGGCTGCACTTCCGTCCGTAGCAACAGGTATCCGGATTGGGACCGGTATCGGCTGGATGTGTCTTGTCGCTGCTGAGCTCTTCGGCGTTTCGAACTATGGCGTTGGCCAGAAGCTCTGGTGGTACTACAACATCCATCAGATGGACAGCGTGGTAGTTTACATGATTATCCTCGGGCTCCTGGGCCTTTCCTTTGACATGATCTTCCGGTACTTTATCGATAAGCATTTCCTTAAATGGAGGACCGGGGAAGTGGTGTGATATGGGGAGTCTGAAAATTCAGGACCTCAGCAGGTCCTTTACCCGTGATGATGGTTCGAAGCTGGTTGTGCTCGATCACCTCATCCTTGACGTCGGGGACAAGGAGTTTGTCTGTGTGCTGGGATCTTCCGGATGCGGCAAGACTACCCTGCTGCGCCTTATCGCAGGACTTGACCAGGAACGGGAAGGGCAGATCATCCTTGATGGCGAAGAAATACACGGCCCCAGTCCGAAAGTCGGTTTTGTCTTCCAGGAATACTCCCTCTTCCCGTGGCGCACGGTTATTGACAATATCGCGTTTGGTCTGGAGATGAGGGGAAGCGGGAGGGAGGAACGGTACCGCATAGCCGAACAGTATCTCGTTCTTGTTGGCCTTGAACAGTTCAAAAACAGTTACCCCTCGGAGCTTTCCGGGGGTATGCGTCAGCGGGTAGCGGTGGCGAGGGCGCTTGCGCTTGACCCTGTGCTCCTCCTCATGGATGAACCGTTCGGGGCGCTTGATGCCCAGACCCGGAACATGCTCCAGAAGGAACTGCTCGAGATCTGGGAAAAGACCAAAAAGACGATTGTGTTTATCACTCACAGCGTAGATGAAGCGGTGTTTCTGGCTGACCGGATTGTGGTACTTACGCCCCGGCCAGGCCGGATCTGCCAGATTTTTCCTGTAGAGCTCAAACGTCCACGCGATCGTACCAGTGTGGAGTTCGCACAGGTCAGGCGCCAGGTACTCGATCTTATTGGCCAGCACTGTTCAATCCAGTAAGGTTTAATACGCCCCATCTCCATTTTATAAAAGCAGTTTGTGAAGCGTACCGGCACGAATATCTGATTATATCTGCATATGAATGCCCGCTTTTAACATTATTTCACAGGAGTAGGACGCGATGGTTAGAAAACCGGCAAAGATGTACAGGAACATTTCAAAGAAAGCCTATACGCGACGCGAATATATGGGTGGTGTTCCGGGGAGCAAAATCGTACAGTTTGAG
>Ga0315286_10003777_pt1 | contig 14412 bp, 14 predicted proteins | sample YL17G10_0_MG_FD_205038 | JGI IMG/M metagenome (GOLD analysis project Ga0315286, IMG submission 205038) | Sediment microbial communities from Yellowstone Lake, YNP, Wyoming, USA - YL17G10_0 | ecosystem: Environmental > Aquatic > Freshwater > Lake > Sediment | place: USA: Wyoming | collected...
GTAATACTCGTGATCTCGCATATCAACTACGGTAAGTTGCGTGAAGCATAGCCCTGCCCGATAATCACTTTCTGCTTGTCCATTACTCCCGCGGTGGCCTATAGTCTTTAGAGAGGCTGCTCTTATACACGAAGGCATGAGAAGAGTGGTGACACCTGGATGGCAGTCAAGCTGAGTGATGTTGCCCGGTAACGGGAATCGGGCCAGAAAGTGGCCAGCGGTCACGGTTCCCGTGGGCAAGAACAGCAGCGCCTCCCTCTCTATACGCCGCCAGCATTCGCCACGTGTGGCGCTCACTCACCCCAAGAAGCTGTGCCGCCTCCCTAACGCTCCACCGCCATTCCAACACCGCATTCATGATGCACAACCTTGTCTGCTCTCCCGTAGTCAATGTCAGTCCTTTCATCAACTGACATTTTCCCTGACCTGTTGCCTACTGACCTAATTGTAGACCGCCGACACTATCCTCCATTTGGCTATCGTGCAAGGGATACCCTTTTTGGAGCGCCAGGGTCATATAAAGCCCATACGGGGGGGTCAAAGGCATGATCCACACAAGTCTGACCGTTGTTCATCCAAGCTCAACTACACACTGATTTCAAAGGGGATATGTCGGGGCCTATTGTGTCCATGCCATCTTGGTAGGCCGAGCCCACCCTACTGCCCTTGATTGCTTGGAATTCTAGATACCATAGGCGTTCGGGAAGCCCCAGAGAGACATCTCAGGACAAGATTCAATGACCGTGAAATAGGGCGACTCAGGAGTGCCGGTTAGAGGCGTGTAGGGTGGGACCAGGTCACAAATCCGGAGCACTGCATTACAGGATAACAGGAAGACATCGAAGGCATTTGGCTGCACCCGCCCCGTCTTTCTGCCGCCGTGAGTGTGCTATAATGTGGCTAACGGAGAGAGTGTGGTGGAATATACGGTTGCGGTGAGAAAGACACCCGATGGATTCTGTATAGCCAGTTGTCCTCTGATTCCAGAAGCGCATGCTCAGGGGGAGACCTACGAGGAGTGTCTGGCTAGTATCAAAGAGGTGCTTGAACTTTGCCTCGAATACCGCAAAGAGCGCGGTGAGGAAATCCCAGAGGAAATCGGCACAACACAAGTTACAGTAGCCGTATGACAAGGCTGCCACCACTCAAAGCTCAGGAAGTAATCCGGGGACTTGAGACAATGGGCTTCGAGAGGGTTCGTCAGAGGGGCAGTCATGCCATATTCCATCATCAGGATTGCCGCCGAGCCCCGATACCCCTTCACCCCACCAAAACCATCACCCCTTACCTGCTCTCAGACATCCTCAAGCAACTCCAGATCGACGAAGGCCACTTCTTGCCAGCCATAGGCCGAATGCAGTCTCAGTAGCACCTTCGTTCGTTGCCGATTATGGAGATGTACTGGGTAGTTCAGATTTTCTGCTGGCTCGGCAAGATATGATTCTCTGCGAAATCACATCCGGTCCGAGCGCGTGAGACAAGTCTGGCTTCAGGTTCGTGTTCTGCTGACAAACCGGCCCTTGAGGGAGATTGGATTGTCATATGGTTTGGACATTGGAGCAGGTTAGGATTCCTGGAGTAGTGTCTCCGTAATCACTATACAGTATGTCATTCCGTGCTTGACACGGAATCCACCGTATATGGCTTCTGGATTCCTGCTTTCGCAGGAATGACACGGGTAGTTCCATTGTTAAGTCTTTTCAGTGACACTACACTGGAGTTGAGAGTTGGTGACATAATGGCAGGCGAGGTGGGTACCCCGTGGAGAAAAAGGCAACAATAGAAAACTCTGAAGTGGTGCTTGAGCCGGAGGAAGAGGGAGGTTATCACATCTATGCGCCTTCTCTGAAGGGATGTCATTCCTATGGCTCCCCCAAAGAAGAAGCTTTGAGAAACATAGCTGAAGGCCATCGGCCTATGGCTGGAAAGTGCTGAAGAATTGGGTATGCCTACACCTGAAAGAGACACCGTCACTGGAATGCGGGGCGGAAAGACCTGATGGGCGTTGAGAATCTAAATTGACAGCAACACCTTCCCCTTTCCTCCGTCATTGCGACACTCGCCTGAGGCGAGGGGAAGCAATCTGGTGGCAGGGAGGCATGCCATTGGTTACGCATCCCCACCCCACCAGATGGCTTCGGCCTGTCCGCCTGCGGTGGACTCCTCGCCATGACAGTGGAACGCTGGGGCAAAGCCCCAGACCCCACAATGTGTATCTCGGAGATGAGACGGAGTCGTAGTGGCGACCATTTACGGCGTCTTCGGCAGCTTTGCTAGACTCAAACAATTAGGCATATAATAAGGCAATGGCAGAACCAAAAAGAGCCAATCCCCTCCTGGCCATAGACCTGGGCGGCACCAAGATTGCCACTGCCTTGGTCTCCTGGGAGGGTCACATCCTTTGCCAGGAGAACATCCCCACACTGGCTGAAGAAGGCGTACAAGCCGTAGTCGGGCGACTGCTGGCGGCCCTTGACCGTGTGATGGGCAAGGCAAGCGTGCCGCTTTCTTCCTTAACCTCTGTAGCCATTGCTGCCGCAGGGGCCATAGATATAGAAAAGGGGATTGTCACTTCCTCTCCCAACCTGCCTGGTTGGCAGGATGTGCCCTTGAAGGACATGATACAAACAGCCGTGGGGCTGGAGACCTTCCTTATCAACGACGCCAGCGCGGCCGCCCTGGGGGAGCACCGCTTCGGCGCCGGAAGAGGAGTCAACAACCTGATCTATGTCACCGTGAGCACCGGAATCGGCGGCGGGATCATCCTCGATGGTAAGCTGTACAATGGCGTGTCGGGCAGTGCTGGCGAGGTGGGTCACATGACCATCGATGCCCATGGCCCCCGCTGCAATTGTGGCAATATCGGTTGCCTGGAGTTGCTAGCCTCAGGCAAAGCCGTGGCCAGGGAGGCCCAGAGACTGATAGCCCAGGGATCGAGAACGAGGATTATGGAACTGGCCGAGGGGGAACTAGAGAACATAACAGCGATAACCGTGGCGACTGCCGCCCGACAGGGTGACGCCCTGGCTTCTGCCATCATCTCCAGGGCCGCCACCTACCTGGGCATAGGCATCGTAAACCTGGTCAATATCTTCAACCCTGAGATGATTATCATAGGCGGTGGATTGGCCAGAATGGGCGATTTGCTCCTGATCCCTGTCCGAAAGGCGGTAGCCGAAAGGGCCTTCCAACTGCCAGCACAGAGGGTAAGCATTGTCCCCAGCCAGTTGGGTGAGAACGCCGGCTTGCTCGGCGCTGTTGCCTTCGCTCAGTCCTTATCGAAGTCTCTGTAACCACTTCCGCTTCTGGGACAGCCTCACTTCTTCGTCGCTTGTTTTGTAGCTGGCCACAAAAGAGTCCCGGAAAGCCACGAAGCTACCTTCTACAACAGCCTGCCTGATCCGCTCCATCATTCTGAAGACGAAACGCAAGTTGTGGATGGTGGCCAGCCGGTATGCCAGGAGTTCCCGGCTCTTGAATAGATGTCTCAGATAAGCTGCCGAGAAATGGCGACAGGTATAGCAGTCACACTGAGGGTCAACAGGCTCGTCCACATCCTTGTAGCGAGCATTCTGTATGTTGTATCTGCCCGTGGGAGTAAACAGGCTGCCATTCCGGGCGGTGCGGGTGGGCAGGGCGCTATCAAAAAGGTCGATGCCTCTGGCCACTCCTTCAACCAGGTCTTCAGGCGAACCTACCCCCATAAGGTAGCGAGGCTTGTCCTGGGGAAGGTAAGCGACCGTGTCCTCCAACACAGCCAGAGTCACCTCCTTAGGCTCACCCAAACTCAGGCCGCCAATAGCATAACCAGAAAATCCCAGGGAGGTGATATATTCCGCCGACTGCCGCCGCAACTCAGGGAAAACACCTCCCTGGACAATCCCATAGAGCGCCTGCCCCTCCCGTCGATGACTTCTCTGCGATCTCTCGGCCCACCTGTGTGTCCTTCGCATTGCCTCCATGACTGCCGCGGACTCCTCGGTATAGGGAGGACACTCGTCCAAGGGCATGATAATATCGCTGCCCAATCTCCCCTGAACTTCGATCACCAACTCCGGGGTGAAGGAGTGTTCACTGCCATCGATATGAGACCGGAAACTGACCCCCTCATCGCTAACCCGACGGAGCTGTGCCAGACTGAACACCTGATATCCACCGCTATCCGTAAGAACAGGGCCTTCCCAGGACATGAACCGGTGTAGTCCTCCCACCTTTTCGATGATATCCATGCCTGGTCTGAGGTATAGATGATAGGTATTGCTCAAAACCATTGTTGACCCAACAGCCTGGAGGTCGTCGGGCGTCAGAGTCTTCACCACCCCCTGGCTGCCTACAGGAAGAAAGACCGGAGTAGCCACCGTTCCATGGAGCGTAGAAAGCACCCCAGCCCGAGCCCGGGTGTCACTGGAGGATTTCAGCAATTCAAAACTGTGGCTCACTGTCCTAGCAAATGCCGCGCAATTATGGCCCGCTGTATCTCGGAGGCCCCAACATATACCTCTGTCATCTTGGCGTCTCGATACAGTCGCTCGATGGGTAAGGTCTTCATAGTGCCATACGAGCCGTGGACCTGCATCGCCATGCGGGTCACTTCAACAGCCATCTGGGAGCAAAAGAGTTTGGCTATGGACGAGGCCTGGCTGACATCCTCTCCCCTATTACGAAGCGAAGCTGTCCGGTATGTCAACCATCTGCCTGCCTCTATCCTGGAGGCCATTTCCGCCAGAAGCCACTGAATAGTCGGCATTTCAGCAATTGGTCTGGAATAGGCACAGCGTTCCTTGGCATATTTGACAGAAAGGTCAAGGGCTGCCTGGGCTACCCCTACCCCTTGAGCCGCCACCCCTATCCTTTCCATGCTTATGGCCTCCAGCATGATATCAAAGCCCGCCCCTTTAGAGCCAAGGAGATTGTCTTTAGGTACGCGGATGCCATCCAGACAAACCACAGATGTCCCCATTCCTCTTAGCCCCAAGGTCTCGCAGGGCTCCCGCAGGACAAAGCCGGGCGATGAGGTGGGCACCACAAAAGCGCTTAGCCTTCCCGTTTCATCCTTGGCAAAAACAGTGGCTATTGACGCCACAGGAGAAAGGGAAATGAAATTCTTCTGTCCTTCGATAGTATAGTCATTGCCTTCAGGTATTGCCCTGGTAGCTATGGCCTTGGGATCCGAGCCGGTGGCCGGTTCAGTGAAACAAAAACAGCCGAAGGCTTTACCACTAGTTAGCGGGACGAGGAACTCCCGCTTCTGTCGCTCATTGCCGAAACGGAAAAGGCATTCCTCAGACAGGATACTAACGGCTACAATAGCACCGACTGTCATGGAGGCCTGACAGAGCTGCTCCACCACAAGAGCATAGGCCAGATAGCCGGCACCGGTGCCACCGTAGGCACTGGGATAAGGTAGGCCATAATAGCCCAGCTCGCCCATTTGCCGTGCCAGAGCTAAAGGGAACTGGGCAGTGGTATCAATTTCAGCAGCCTGCGGCAGCACCGCCCTCTGGGCAAACTCCCTGGCCGCATTCTGTGTCATCTTCTCCTGTTCATTGAGATCGAAACTCATGATATGCTCACTTAACCCCTTAACAATATGTCGGTCGCATCCCCCGGTCTTCAGAGCAGCGCGAAGAGGAAACGAGGTTATGCAGTGGCATCTCCCAGGCTGACGAGGGATATCCGGTTGTTCGTATAGATGCACAAGCTGGCCGCAATCTCCATGCTTGTACGGACTATATCTGTTGCGGGCATATTGGAATGCTGGAGCAAGGCCCTGGCTGCTGCCTGGGCATAGCCTCCCCCGGAACCTATGGCAATCACATCGTCATCAGGTTCTATCACATCACCTTCACCAGAAAGAAGCAGGGTTTCCTTCTGATCAGCCACGATCAGCCAGGCCTCCAAACGACGCAGCACCCGATCGGTGCGCCATTCCTTGGCCAACTCTATGGCCGCCCGCCTTAGCTGCCCCCCATGCTTCTCTAATTGATTCTCGAACCGCTCAAATAGGGTCACGGCATCGGCCACCGACCCGGCAAAGCCGGCAATCACCTGGTCATGGTACAGAGTCCGCACTTTGTTGGCTCCATGTTTCAATACCACATCCCCTGTGGTGATCTGCCCATCGCTGGCCAGCGCCACCTGGCCACCTCTTCTCACCGCTATGACCGTTGTCCCTTTCACAACCTTTTCCATATCCCTACCCTTTATTCATAATCACGATTGTCTGATTTTTACTCATGAAGAAGCCAAGACATACTCCAGTGCCTTGCTTGCCTGATCAGGAGACACATCGTTTCTAATCACCGCTTTACCTATATCTGCCAGAAGCACCCATCGGATCGCCTTGTTCCTGACCTTCTTATCCAGCTCCATAGCCTTCACCACACCATCCAACTCTACACCCGAGCACTGGGTCGGCAAGCCAAACCTCTCCAGAAGCAGGCGCTGTCGCTCCACAGCCTCCCGCGGCAGCAAGCCTATTCTATGAGCAATAAGTGCCGCTCCCGCCATGCCCACAGCCACTGCTTCGCCGTGCAGGAAGCGCTGATAGTTAGTGGCCGCCTCCAGGCCGTGGCCTATGGTATGTCCATAGTTCAGCAGGGTACGTCTGCCTCTTTCCTTCTCATCCTGGCTCACAATCATGGCTTTAATAGCCGCGCTGCGGCCTATTGCCTTAACAGTAAGCTCAGGTTCCAACGCCATAAGCTTATCGGCGTTAGCTTCCAGAAAGGCACATAGATCGGCGTCGAGGATCAGCCCGTGTTTGATCACCTCAGCCCATCCGGAGACCATCTCTCGACGGGGCAGGGTATTCAGCGTCTGGACATCGGCCACCACGAGACGGGGCTGATGGAAGACGCCGACCATATTCTTGGCCTGCGGGTGATTGACCGCCGTCTTCCCTCCCACCGAGGCATCCACCATGGCAACCAGGCTGGTAGGTACTTGAACCAGAGGCAGTCCACGGAGAAAGGTGGCCGCCACAAAGCCTGCCAGGTCGCCTATCATGCCTCCCCCTAAAGCAACGATGGTATCGCCCCTTTCGGCCCGATGATCCGTTAGCCAGTCGTAGAGCGTGATAGCAGTTTCGATGGTCTTGGTAGCTTCTCCTGGGGGAACGGCAAAGGATTCGACTTCCAGTCCAGCCTTCTGAAGGCTTCTAGCGACTTTCATGCCATACAGAGAGAAAACCGTCTCATCGCTGATAAGATAGGCATTGCCAGATAAGCCAGCTTGCTGCATCGCCTTTCCCAACTTGCCCAGCAGTCCCCAGCCAACGAGGACAGGATAATGCTCGACAGCCGTGACTACCTCGCAGGATACGACACCTTTTTGGCGCAATGCATCGTCTCCCGGATGAGAACGCTTCCAGTAGTACCAGCCCCGCACCACTTCCTGGCCTACCTCTTCCACTGTGAGATTGTCTGTATGCACCGTCCAGTCAGCGATAGCATAGTATGGCTGACGGAAATCCTTCAATTCATGGATACGGTGAAGCGGTTCTGGAACGGCCAGGAGAGGACGAAGCGGGCCAGAGCCTTTGGCGTCCTCCAACAGACGCTGGTATATGGTTTGTGGCGCGGCTTCGAGGCAGACTGTGAAACCGCTTTCTTTCATCAGATCGCGGTTTCGAGGATCAAGAATGGCCCCACCGCCGGCGGAGATGACCACCCTTTCCTTTCTGCACGCTTTCAGGAGCATTCGTCTTTCCATCTGCCGAAAATGCGCCTCACCCTCCTGGGCGAAAATCTCACCAATGCTCTTGCCCGCGAGCTTGACTATTTCATCGTCGGTGTCCACCTGCCGCCAGCCAAGGCATTGGGCTACCTCTTGTCCCACCCTGGACTTGCCCGTAGTGGAGAAGCCAATCAAGATAATTCGGCTACCAGGTCTTTTACCCACGCTACCCCGTCTCGGAAGTCGTGCCCTCCCAGCGCCTCCGGATAGTGAAAGCCACTTTCCAGAATGACGCGACAAGAGTCGTTGTTGAATAGTATCACCTGCAAAACGCACGCAATATCCACCCATCCCTCTTCGGGCTTCTGACTGGGATGCACCGGAATATGGAGATAGGTGAAGTAATCCTCGATATTCCTGTTGTTCCACAAATGAATGGAGCCGATATGAGGAGCCAGTCGCTCCGCAAACTGGTAGAGATCAAACCCGTCTCGTTGAGAGGCGATATGCATGTGACCGGTGTCGAAGCAGTACTTCAGGCCGGGGAAGCACTGGCTGATCTCCATCAAGAAACCCAGTTCCAGAAACGGGCTGGGGCCAAAACCCTCGATATGGATAGGTATGCCATATCTCTGGCTCATTTCTGCCAGAGAAAGAGCGCTTTGCCAGGCGATCTTTCGCAACTCAGCATTATCGAAGCCACTGGTAGGGGTCAATGATGGCACCGGAAAGTGGACCACTACATATTCCGCCCCAAACTCCTTGGCCATCGCCATCGTTTCCTCGACCATTCTCAAGCTAAGCCGTCTCCTCCCTGCATCTACATCGCAAAGGAAAGACAATGTGGGAGGTGTAGGATACCAGGGGGCCTTTACCAGTGGGGCGTGGACACTCTTCGCCAAGTCGCACATCTCCACTTGCTTCTTCAAGCCCGGCAGGCTCTGCGAGGAGAAATTGTAGAACTCTCCCCGTCGCAACCCGTTGGAGGTTATCACCGTCTCAAAGTGATCCAGATCATGGCAATGGAAGCCGAGCCTAGTCATCCTAACCCCTGATAGACTCCATATAGCTATGATAGTTGCGCCGTGTCTCCCCCAGATTGTCGCCGCCGAACTTCTCCAAAAGAGCATCGGCCAGAACAATGGCCAGCATCGCCTCCCCTATAACACCCGCCGCCGGAACGATGCAAATGTCACTGCGCTCAAAATGGGCCTCTGTTGCTTGCCTGGTAGACAAATCAACGGAAGGCAGAGGTTTTCTGAGGGTAGGCACAGGCTTGGCCGTTGCCCTCACCACAATCGGCTCGCCGTTGCTTATTCCTCCTTCAATGCCTCCAGCATAGTTGCTGGCACGCTGCCACCAGTAGGGTGATCCATCGCCTATTTCCACAGCATCATGTGCCTGGGAACCCTTCAGGTCCGCCATCCTGAAACCAGCTCCGATCTCTACAGCTCTTACCGAGTTTATGCTCATCACTGCCTGGGCAATCCTGCCGTCCAGGCGACGGTCCCAGTGAACATGGCTTCCCAATCCAACAGGCACTCCAGCGGCCACAATCTCCAAGACTCCACCCACCGTATCCCCATTGGAGGCAGCCTCATCTATAGCCGCCGTCATAGCCATCCCAGCTTCAACATCAGCACAGCGAACAGGTGAGTTCTCCACAACCCCCCAGTCAATCGCCTCCTGAAGATTTGACCAGCGTCCCCCGATAGCTACAGTATGACTGTGAACCTCGATTCCGAATTCCTCCGTGAAGCGGCGGGCCACTGCCCCAGCCGCTACCCTGGCCGCCGTCTCCCTGGCACTGGAGCGTTCCAGAATGGGTCGGATATCGTCCAGGCCATACTTGATCACCCCCGCCAGGTCGGCATGTCCCGGACGGGGGCGGGTCAACAGATCCACCTTCTGATCAGGCGGAGAAACGCTCATAACCTGCTGCCAGTTCTCCCAGTCGCGATTCCAGATCAAGAGGGCAATGGGACTCCCTATGGTGCGCCCGTGGCGCACTCCCGATAGAATCTCCGCTCTGTCCTGCTCGATCTTCATCCGCTGGCTTCGGCCGTATCCACCCTGGCGCCTTTTCAAATCCCGGGCAATATAGTCCTCGCTCAGGCTCATACCTGCCGGCAAGCCCTCGATGATAACAGTCAAGCCCTTGCCATGCGATTCGCCAGCGGTGAGAAAGCGAAATCCAGTCACTGCTCTGCCTCTCCTAAGACCTCCGACTCCAGAATCATCCTGGCTTCCTCAGCCCAATGCTCTGTCACCAGGACGCTGGCCTGTCCCAGCCCATCGACAGTGATGCCATATATCAAGCCAGCGCTTTCATACTTCAGGATAGCAGGAATACCCTCGCTCTCCAGGCGCGATCTAATTATCTCAGCCTCCATACGTCGGCCGGTGAAGATCGAGACTAGCTTCAAGTCACCTGACAATTCTAATCCTCTCCTAAAGCCTGTTTCGCTCGCTTGTACATTATGTCAACTGGGGCTTCCTTGCCTACCCACAAGGTGAAGGAGGCTGCTCCCTGATAGACCAGCATAGCCAGCCCACCCAGAGCCCTCGCCCCGGCTTTCCTCGCTTCTTGCAGCAGCAATGTCTCTACAGGATTATATACCAAATCGCAAACGAGAACATGCCTCGGAATCAAGTCTGCCTTTAGAGGAGTCTCCTTCTCTGCCGAGCTGCCTTTCATCCCTAGAGGAGTACAATTCACCACCAGGTCGCACTGAGAGAGCGTCCTAGACAATGCCATCTCTTCCCACGGCACAATGCTTATCTCGGTACGCGTCGTGGCGCTTCTCCTCAGAGAGACGGCTAGTCCCTCCGCTCTCTCCACCTTCCGATTCACAATGATCAAATGTCCCAGCCGTTCCCCTGTCAGAGCGAAACCAACGGCTCTGGCCACACCCCCAGCACCGAGAAGAGCCGCACACTTATCTCGCGGCTCGAAACCGCCATCCTCTCGCAAGGCCCTCATGAAACCAGGCGCATCGGTGTTGTAGCCCAGCAGCTTGCCACTCTGGTTCACAACAGTATTTACCGCACCTATCCGAGACGACGCCTCATCCAGCTCATCCAGCAAGGGTGCCACCGCCTCCTTGTAAGGTATGGTTATGTTGGCCCCTAGAATTGAAGGTTGGCGGAGATGGTCTATGGTCGCCTCCAGGTGAGGCGCCTCTGTCGGCCATTTCTCATACCGAATGTCGAGCCGGTAGTAGTCAAACGCGGCTTGTTGAAAAGGGGGCGAGATGGAATGCCCCAGAGGATATCCAATGATAGCTACAAACCTGGTCATGACGAAGGGAAGCGCCTTTCAAAGAGATCGCTTGCTGTCCAGATACTCCTGCAGAATGAGTGCGGCGGCAGCAGCATCAATCTGTTCCCTCCTCCTCTCTCTCCTTTTTCCCGCCTCTATCATCTTTTGCTGCGCATTTACGGTGGAAAACCGCTCGTCCCATGTCTCTATAGGCATACCTAGACGCGGCGAGAGCTTCTGCAGGAAACTCTGAACGCGGCGTGCCTGCTGTCCCAGACTGCCGTCCAGCGAATAGGGCATTCCAGCTAGAACGGCCTCGACATGGTGCTGGCGCACCAACCGACATATAGCCTCGATGGTAGCTTCGGCATCAGCGGCCCCGATCCGGGTCAGCGGGGTAGCCAATGTCTCACTGGGATCGCTCATGGCTATCCCTATCCACTTCTCTCCGATATCAAGTCCGAGGATACGCATGCAAAATAATCCTTTCCCAGGTAGTATCCCGTTTGAAGCTGGAAGATAGCTGCCAGTGAACCTCTTTCAAGTTCATCTAGCAGATATCTAATGTGCAGCCTCCGAAATGCCTTTCATTAAGCTGTCATTCTGATCCTTCCGCAGGGAAGGAGAAGAATCTAGAGACCCTTCGGTCACCTAGGGCGACCTCAGTGTGACATGTTAAAATCTCCTGTCGCTTAATGAAGCCTATTAATGAGACCCCGCATCTAATGCGGTATCAGGTACCTCACCAGTCTCAGTGCTTCATCGAGCTTAGTCTTATCTCTACCACTGCCCTGTCCCAGCTCGGCTCTACCACCACCTCCCCCACCGACTACCATCGCCACCTGCTTCGCAATCTTGCCGGCATGCAATCCCTTGGCCACCAGGTCAGGGGTAACCATAGCCACAAAGCTGGGCTTCCCATCAAAAACCGCTGCCAATACGACTACACCACCCCCCATCTGCTCCTTCAATTGGTCGCCCATCTGGAGCATAGCTTCTGGACTGGTAGCCACAACTGCCGCCGAAAGCACATTTATGCCACCGATCACCTCAACCTGAGATAGCAGTGATCCCGCCATTTTCTTGCTCAGCTCGCGCTCCAGCGCCAGAGCACGTTTGCGCTCCCTATCCAGCTCTGTTAGCGTAGCCGATAACTTGTCCGGGACACCATCAGGCGAAGTTTGCAACTCTTGGGACAGCCTCTCCAGCACGGACAGCCGTTGTTCGATGAATTTTTCTGCCCCCCTCCCCGCCAGAGCCTCAATGCGCCGCATTCCGCTCCCAATGCTGCCTTCTGCAGTAATGTGCAGCAGGCCTATCTCTCCCGTGGAAGATACATGGGTACCACCACATAACTCCATGCTGAAGGGTGGATCGCCGATCTCCACCCGGCGAACTGTAGCCCCATACTTCTCTCCAAAGAGAGCGATAGCGCCTCTGGATACGGCCTCCTGATACGAGCTCATTCTGCCCACCACCGGCATGTCCTGTCTTATCTTCTCATTCACCAACTGCTGTATCTCCAGCAACTGGTCTTTCTTTACCGGTTCAGGTTGGGTGAAGTCAAAACGAAACCTGTCAGGAGACACCAGAGACCCGGCCTGCCGGACATGCTGCCCCAGCACTGCCCGCAAGGCTGTCTGAAGCAAATGGGTGGCGGTATGATTGCGGGCTATATCCAAACGGCGGCCGGCATCAACCTCAGCCTCGACACGGTCGTTGACGGCAATTCGCCCCTCGACCACCTTACCATGATGAACGATAAGATCGGGCAGAGGCCTGGTGGTCTGGGTAACGACCACCCTGCCACGCTCACCATGTATCTGGCCGGTGTCTCCCACCTGTCCACCCATTTCACCATAGAAAGGCGTCTCTTCCAGAATCACCTCTACCTCGTCACCCTGAGAAACCAAAGCCACTGGTCTGCCACCTAGCATCAGCCCTACGACAAGGGAGCCACGCCCCAACTCATCATAACCAACGAATTCAGTGCGAGCGATACCCAGTTGCTGATATGAATCCAAACCCGATATATCCGCCGTGCTGAACTTGTGGGCCGCTCTGGCTTTCTCCCGCTGGCGGTCCATCTCCTGTTCAAAGCCCTGTATGTCCAGAGAGAAGCCCTGTTCCGAGGCTATCTCGGCAGTTAGCTCCATGGGGAAGCCGTAGGTGTCGTAGAGCCTGAATATATCTTCACCCCGCATCCTCCTCTCCTCCCCCTCCATTTGTGTCTTTTCCATCACCCGATCAAGCCAGTTAAGGCCGGTGTTCAGCACCTGGCCAAACCTTTCCTCCTCTGTTTGTATGACACTACGAATAAGCTCTTGGTTAGCCTTCAACTCCGGGTAGATGTGCGTCATTCTTTCAACAACCACGTCAGCCAATTGGGTAAGGAAGGCCTCCTCCAACCCCAGCTTTCTGCCGAAGAGAGAGGCACGGCGTAACACCCGGCGGAGCACATAGCCCCTCCCCTCGTTGCCCGGAAGCACCCTGTCGGCAATGAGGAAAGTGATAGCTCTACCATGCTCGGCTACTATCCTGATGGCGCGATCAACCGTGTCATCCTGGCCGTATTTCTTCCCCGTTATCTTCGATACCACACCTGTAGTAGGCGCAAGAATGTCAGTTTCATAGACCGTTGTCTTGCCCTGCACCACAGCGGCCACCCGCTCCAGTCCCATGCCGGTGTCTATGTTGGGTCTGGGCAGGGGGGTGCGCTTGCCTTCTCTACTCTGGTCATACTGGGTGAATACCAGGTTCCATATCTCCGAAAAGCGAGCGCAGTTGCAAGCTGGCCCGCAATCGGGCTTCCCGCAGCCAGACTCTTCCCCAAAATCGTAGAGAATCTCACTGCACGGGCCGCAGGGACCCGAGTCACCGGCCGGCCCCCAGAAGTTCTGTTCCTCTCCCAGTCTGACGATTCTAGTCGCAGAGACTCCGTTCTGTTGCCAGTATTGGGAAGCCTCATCATCATCCAGAAAGACGGTTATCCAGAGGTGATCCGGAGGCAACTGGAGCCATTGGGTCACAAATTCCCAGGCCCAACTGATGGCTTCCTTCTTGAAATAGTCGCCGATACTGAAATTCCCCAGCATCTCAAAGAAAGTGAGATGACGGCTATCCCCTACGGAGTCTATGTCGCTGGTGCGGAAGCACTTCTGACAGGAGGCCAAACGGGGATTGGGCGGAGTAGCCAGACCCAGGAAGTAGGGCTTCATCTGCACCATGCCGGCGCTGGTGAGCAGCAGGGTGGGGTCGTTCTGAGGGACCAAAGAAGAACTGGGAACAACGGTATGCCCTTTTCCCTCAAAGAACTGAAGGAAGGCTTTTCTGATCTCGTCACCAGTCACTAGCGCTTCGCGTTTAGTCATCAGGGGAAGAGTATATTAGAAACACTGGTATTGGGCAAGATCGGTGCCTCCCACAATATCAGCAACCACCCAAGCCGATTTGCCACCGGCACCAGGGAAGAT
>Ga0315286_10003779_pt1 | contig 14408 bp, 18 predicted proteins | sample YL17G10_0_MG_FD_205038 | JGI IMG/M metagenome (GOLD analysis project Ga0315286, IMG submission 205038) | Sediment microbial communities from Yellowstone Lake, YNP, Wyoming, USA - YL17G10_0 | ecosystem: Environmental > Aquatic > Freshwater > Lake > Sediment | place: USA: Wyoming | collected...
GTTCTTAACATCTCCTATTAATATAATATTTGATGAACAGGACAAGGTTCTTAACATCTCCTATTAATATAATATTTGAAAACCAGGACAAGGTTCTTAGTTAAATATAAAAATATTCTTTTTCTTTTTATAAGATGTTATCAGATGAAGAAACACAGGAAATAAAACAAAAACTTTTTTTCCATATAGAATCTAATTTTCCTGAAGAACAAATAGAAAATGCAAAACAACAAGTTGAATCGATGAATTCGGAGCAGCTCGAGAACTTCTTAGATAGGAATAAATTAATAAAAGAAAAAGATTCCGAAAAGCCGGAAAAAGACGAATGTGTTTTCTGCTCTATTGCTTCTGATAAAATAAAATCTATAAAAATAGGCGAGAATAAAGATGCAATAGCAGTTTTGGAGATAAATCCGATATCTAAGGGACATTCTATAATAATTCCCAGGAAACACGTTAACAAGGCTTCAAAATCGGTTTTAAGCCTTGCAAAAAAAGTTTCCAAGAATATAAAAGAAAAATTTTCTCCTAAGTCTGTTGAAATTTCAAATTCCAAACTCTTTGGACACGAAATAATAAATGTTCTCCCTGTTTATAATAAAGAAAATTTTAATTCAGAAAGAAAACCCACAAGAATAGAAGAACTTGAAAAAATAAAAGAAGAGTTGGAAAAGAAAAAGGAAGTCATAAAGAAAAAATCTAAGATAGAAGAGATAAAGAATTTTTGGTTACCAAAAAGGATTCCATAATTTTACATTAAGCAACTTAAAAATAACAAATATAATAAAACTAATCAAAAAAACAGGAGAGAAAGCAATTCCCCTCCTTATCTTTACTTCTTTATATCTTTTCATTATCTGTTTTAAATCTTTTTTGCTGACCCCTTCCCATTTTGCCTTTAATTTTTTGTTTCCTAATTTTAAATCAAAGTAAAGCCAATCTCCTTCCTTCAAATCTTTTGATTTAATTATTTTAGTCATGCATGCCTCGTCTACTGCTTTGGAATAGAGGTACAAGTAAGAAGAGAAAAATATTAATATTCCCAAGATGAAAAATAGTTTCTCCAAGAATCCGAAACATAGAAAAATTATGCTTAAAACTATCAGAATAAGCGTCAGTATTTTGTTTTTCTTTAATTGCTTTAAAAATTCTTTTTTAAATGCCTTGAAATGTCTTACACATAGTAAAGCACTTGAAAATAAAACATAAAAAAATCCTGTGAAGAGAAAAATAAACATAAAATCAAAAAATATTCTGAAATTTGAAAAGAGTTGAGGATTTAACGGAAGAATTGTTCCTAAAGCAATCATTAATTTAGCATCTCCACCAGCAAAAACTTTTCCATAATATAATAAATTTCCTATAATAAAGAAAATTCCTAATCCCATAATTCCATTATAGAGAAAAGAGAAATCTGTTCCATTAAAGAGAGAGTAAAAAAATCTGAACCCTAAAGCCAATACTATCAGAGAAAAACTAATCCAATTTGCAATTTCTTTTGTTTTAAGATCTTGCATTACTGCAAAGATAATGTACACAAAAGCAAGAACCCATAAAAAAATCACCTCATACATAAGATATATTGTAAATTTAAATTAATAAAGTTTTAGAAAAGGAAATTTTAAGACTTTTTTTTGAAAACTAAACTTCTCTGAATACCTCCTTTTTTATAGGGATGTTTTTTCTTTTCTCTTTTCTTATCTTTTCTTTTATTTCTCCTTTGAGGAAAATCATAATCATTCATTTTTTAATAAAGAATTATTTAAGTACATAAACCAGGGCAATCGGTTATACTATATGAAGAAAAACTTTCTGTAGTAGCAAAATAATTACAAGTTCCCGATATTTCTTTAACAGTTTTACCGTTAACCTGAGGCAAATCATCTGCTTTTAATGTCCTGTTCTGACTACAAAATCCATAAACACTGCTTGTACCGCATGCAGCCTGACATTGATTTACTCTTGTATCCACATTACTTGCAGAAAACCATGAAGAAAAAAAACTCCACTTAGTGACAAATCCGAAAGCTACAAAAATCAAGACAAGAACTCCTAGAATTACCAAGATAATTGTCTCTACGCCTAATCCTTGTCCTCTCTTATTTAACATATTTAAAATAGGATTAATTTGTTTAAAAATGTTTTTGTTTATTTATTCATGGTTTTAACCATTTGACTTCGTAATAACTTATATCCCCTTCTTCGTCAACAATCGCCAGTAGCAAATTCTTTTTCGTGCTGTGAGCGACACGATTTTTTGCAGAGAACTCGTGCCATGTTAATCTGTTAGATTCATGTTCAGTGAAAACAATCCATTTAGCATGGCGTTCTCCCGGAGAAGCGCCTTTTTCATAAACTCTGAAATCTGCCCCAAATTTTAATGCGGTCTTAACCACATAGCCTCTTTCTCTTAAATCTTTGAACACCGGATATTTTATCTGAATCTTCTTGTCTATTTTCCTGCACTTTTCTACAAATTCTTTCTGATTTAATTTTTTATTTTTTGAAAATATTTCCATCTTTTCCCTTTCTACTAAAAACATCGCTTCTGTTAATGAATATTGGATTTTTTCGCCTTTCTGTTCCCCAAAATGACTTTTTTCATAGAGAGAAAATGCATCAGAGTTCACACTCAAAACAACTTCTCCGACAAGATATGCTTCTATTTTATTCATTACTATACCAATAAAGAATAATATTTAAAAATATGCTTAACACCAATTGAAAATGGAAAAAAGAAAATTAATAAAAAAAATAGAATTTGGAACTAACAGAATTTATTATGAATCTTTGAAACCGGATATTTTAGGAGAAAATGAAGATTGGGAAAAAAAAGGAAGAAAATATGAGATTAAAAGTCTTGATAATCTCTTAAGAGGAAAAATTTTTGAATTTATCATAGATTCTGAAGTCCGGAAAGATTTGGATGAATACAGAAGAAAAATGAAATTGAGAAAACATTTATATCAAAAGTAATTTAAATTATTAAATACTCTCATAAACATGGAATATAATTTTTCTGAAATAGAAAAAAAATGGCAGAAAAAATGGCAGGAAGAGAAGGTTTTTGAAGTTGGTGAAAAAAGCAAGAAGAAAAAATATTATGTTCTTGAAATGTATCCTTATCCATCTGCTTCTTTTTTGCATATGGGACATGTTCGGAATTACACTATAGGTGATGCTTATGCCAGATTCAAAAGAATGCAGGGATTTAATGTTCTTTATCCTATGGGCTATGATTCTTTTGGATTACCCGCAGAGACTGCAGCCAAAAAAGAAGGAATACATCCTAAAAACTATGCAGAGGCTGCAATAAAAAAAATAATGGAATACCAAAAAGCATTGGGGAATAGCTATGACTGGAGCAGAACTCTTGCGAGTCATGATTCTGATTATTATAAGTGGAATCAATATTTCTTTTTGAAACTTTATGAAAAAGGATTAGCTTACAGAAAAAAGGCTCCTGTTAATTGGTGTAAAACTTGTCAGTCTGTTTTGGCTAATGAAGAAGCAGAAGGAGGAAAATGCTGGAGATGCGGAAATGAAGTTGTTAAAAAAGAATTGGAACAATGGTTTTTTAGAATTACAAAATATGCAGATAGGTTAATTAAAGATTTGGATAAAATTCAATGGCCTGAGAGAATAAAAACAATGCAGAGAAATTGGATTGGGAAAAGTTATGGAATAGAAATTGATTTTGAAATTAATGGAAAAAAATGGAAAATTTTTACTACTCGTCCGGATACTATTTATGGGGTTACGTTCATGGTTATTTCAGCGCAACACGATAAACTTTTTGACATTGTTACTGAAAAACAAAGAAAAGAGGTCGAAAAATTCCTCAAAAAAATTAAATCAATAAAACAAGAAGATATGGATAAATTAGAGAAAGAAGGAGTTTTTACAGGAAGTTATGCTATAAATCTCCTTACAAAAGAAAAAGTTCCTATTTATGCTGGAAATTTTGTTGTAGCAGATTATGCTTCAGGGATGGTAATGGCGGTTCCTGGTCATGATGAAAGAGATTTTGAGTTTGCAAAAAAATACAAACTTCCTATTAAAGAAGTTATAAAAGGAAAAAATAGTAATGTGAAAAGTAAACCGTATATTGAAGAAGGAATTCTTGTTAATTCAGGAAAATTTAATGGACTGAAAAATAAAGAAGCAATAGAAAAAATTTCTGATTATATTGAAAAAACCAAACTTGGAAAAAGAATTGTTAATTACAAGATTCGGGACTGGATGATTTCAAGACAGAGATATTGGGGAACTCCAATTCCAATGATTTATTGTGAAAAATGCGGGGTTGTTCCTGTTCCTGAAAAAGATTTGCCTGTCTTGTTGCCTGAAAAAGTTGATTTCAAAGTTTTTGGAAATCCCCTCGTAGACAATAAGGAATTTCTTAATGTTAAATGTCCTAAATGCGGGAAACAAGGAAAAAGAGAAACAGACACGATGGGTGGATTTGTTGATAGCAGTTGGTATTTTTTGAGATTTTGTGATAATAAAAATAAAAAATCTCCTTTTAGCAACAAAAAAGTAAATTATTGGATGCCTGTTGATCAATATATCGGAGGAGCAGAGCATGCAGTTATGCATCTGATGTATGCGAGATTTTTTATCAAGGCATTAAGAGATTTAGGAATTGTGAGATTTGACGAACCCTTTGCTAAATTATTCAATCAAGGGATAGTTTACAAGGACGGAGCAAAGATGAGCAAGAGTGCAGGGAATGTTATTTATCAGACAGATATATCAAACAAATACGGAATTGATACTGCAAGATTATTTTTGATGAGCGTTTCCTCTCCAGATAAACAAATGGAATGGAATGACGAAGGAGTTGAAGGGAGTTTTAGATTTATCAGAAAAATTGCTGATTATTTTGACAATGTTAAAATTGAGAGAGCAGACAATAAAACAGAAAGCAGATTGAACAAAACAATTAGAATTGTTACAAAACAGATTGAAGACTTTGACTACAACTTAGCGATTATTAACATCAGAAGTTTGTTTGAAGCTCTTCCTTTAGAGACAAGCAAATCTATCCTGGAGAATTCTCTGAAATTATTACATCCTTTCTGTCCGCACATAACAGAGGAACTTTGGCACAAGATGGGAAATAAGACATTCATAAGTTTATCAGACTGGCCTGTTGCAGATGAAAAGAAAATTGACGAAAATCTGGAAAAACAGGAAAAGACAGTAGAAAATTTAATTGCTGACATCAATAACATTTTGAAAATAGTAGGGGAAAAGAGGAAAGTGTTTATTTATGCTATTCCCAATGAAAAAAGAATATACAAAGAGGCAATTTCTTTGATAAGCAAAAAGACTAATCTTGATGTTTCTATTTTTTCTGTTAATGATAAGGAAAAATACGACCCCCAAGGAAAAGCGAAAAAATCAAAACCAGGAAAACCTGCTATATATTTAGAGTAGCGAGGACACCAAGGTTTCCTAACTCCCAACCCTGCTCGTTTCTGGGGTTATTCGCAAAGTTGCTCGCGCTTAATCTTCCTTTTTAGATACCTTTTTATAATTCTCTTGACTTTTTCACTGATGAGGAAAGGGGTTATTATTGGTTTATCTTTGATTTTTGTTCTTATTTTATCCATCGTTTTTTATTTCTTGTTTTTTGCAGATAAAACATGCAATGACGGAACACCTCCTGACGAATGTTCTAAAATAAATCCTTATTTCTGTTCTAAAGGAACCTTAACAGAAAAGGCTTCTATTTGCGGATGTGGTTTAATGGAGACTGATGCAGATAAGTGTGTTTCATTTTTTCAAGAAGAACCTAAAAATATTACCTTGAACTATGTTTTAAGAGGGAAAAAAGGGAAAATAGACTTTGTTGTTTACAAAAGATTAGCAGATTATCTTTCAGAAATTCCACGTTATCTTAATGCAAATGAAAATCCTACTGCTCTTGATTTTAAACTTAAAGTGATAAATCAAGAAGAACAAAGAGAACTCTTATTGCCGCTTGTAATGGAAATAGAAAAAATAACAAGGGATAAAACAGACCAAGCGAGAATTGCTATAAGTTTAGTTCAAAATATTCCGTTTGGAATTTCCACAAAGACTGGCAAATTTGGAAATGTCGCAATGGAATATCAAAGATATCCTTACGAGGTTCTTTATGACATGAAGGGAATTTGCAGTGAAAAATCAGAATTGATGATATTCCTTCTAAGAGAAATTGGATACGGAACCTCTTCTCTTTATTACAATTTAGAAAATCATGAGGCTGTTGGAATAAAATGTCCAAGCGAGAGAGCAAATGCAGGAGAATTCTGTTTTATTGAGACTACAGGACCTTCAATAATTACAGATGACAGAACAGATTATTTTGGGACAGTCAGAGAATTAACCTCCTCTCCCAAAGTTACAAAAATTTCAGATGGAATTTCTTTGGGAAGAAACTTGTATGAATATAGAAACGCTAAAAATTTGATTGGCATTAGGGATGATATAAGAAAAAACGAAAAAATAAATCCCTTCCAATATCTTCAGTTTAAAAATTTAAAGAGAAAATATGGATTGCTTGATTTTAGCGAGTATACTTTTTAAGTTACAATTGCTTTAATTCTTCTCACTCCTGCAGAAGAAGATTCTTCTCTGATGATTTTGAATTTTCCTATTTCATCTGTGTTCCTCACATGCGGGCCTGCACAGATTTCTTTTGAAAAATTTCCTATTGTGTAGACAGAAACCCTCTCTCCATACTTTGAATCAAAAATGCCCGAAAAATTTTTTTTCTTTGCTTCCTGCGGAGACATTTCTTCTTTTATTACTTTCTGCGATTTTTTAATTTCGATATTAACCCAATTTTCTATTTTTTTTATTTCTTCCTCTGTCAATGCTCTGTTGAAAGAATAATCTAATCTTAGCCTTTCTGATGTGATATTGCTTCCTCTTTGAATTATTTTGCTGTCTTTTAGAATAATCCTCAAAGCAGACAAAAGCAAATGGGCTGCAGTGTGGAGTTTTGTTGTTTGCTCTGAATGATCTGCAAGTCCTGATTTGAATTTCCCTTTTGTTGCAGTTCTTGAAAGCTCTTGGTGCCTTTTCTGCTCTTCTTCAAAACTTTTATTATTGAATTGTATCCTGTTTTTTTTGCATTCTTCTTCTATCATTTCTATAGGAAAGCCATAACTTTGATAGAGAAGAAATGCCTCTTTTCCTGATAATTTTTTGTTTGAAGCAAATTTTTTGAATTGATTTATTCCTTTTTCAAGCGTCTGTTCGAATTTCTTTTCTTCTTTTTCAAGTTCGTTAAGAATAAACTGTTTCTTTTTTTGCAAGTGAGAATAATCTTCATAGATGTTAAATATAGGAATTGCTATCTTTGAGATAAAATTTTTCAAGCCCAATTCTTTCCCGTATCTTGTTGCTCTTCTTATCAGTCTTCTTAAAACATAACCCTGTTCATTGTTTCCTGCAATTGTTCCATCTGCAATTATGAATACTGAAGCCTTGACGTGATCAGCAATAATCCTCATGACTCTTGTCGTTTCTTTATCCTGTCCATATCTTATTCCAGAAATTTTTTCTATTAATTCTATTATTGGGGAAAAAGGTTCTGTTAGATAAACATCTTTTAATCCGCTTATTGCTAAGATTATTCTTTCTACTCCCCCACCAAAGTCAACATTCTTTTGCCTGCTTTCCTGATATTTTCCGTTACTATCTTTTACATATTGCATCAAAACATCATTCCCAATTTCTACCCAACTTTTATTTTTTGCATCAAATTTTTTTGGAGGGGATTTTGAATCATCTGTCCAATAGAACATTTCTGTATCTGGACCACAAATTCCTGTTTTTCCTACAGGTCCCCACCAGTTATCTTTTTTAGGCAAAAATCTTATTCTTTCTTTCGGAATTCCTAAAGATAGCCAAATTTTAGCGGAGACATCGTCTTTTGGAGCGTCTTTATCTCCTGCGAAACACGAGACTGCTAATTTTTCTATGGGGATTCTTAATACTTCTGTGAGGAATTCAAACGAATAAGATATCGCTTCTTTTTTCCAGTAATCTCCAAAACTCCAATTTCCAAGCATCTCAAAAAAAGTCAAATGAATATCATCTCCCACTTCTTCTATGTCTCCTGTTCTTATACATCTCTGAACATTACAGAGCCTTTTTCCAAGTGGATGTTTTTGTCCTAGAAGATAAGAAACAAGAGGATGCATTCCTGCGGTTGTAAAAAGAACTGTTGGATCATTTTCTGGAATAAGACTTGAATTTGGAATTTCTTTATGTTCTTTTGAATTGAAAAAGTCCAAATATTTCCCTATTAATTCTTTTCTTTCTATCATTAAAACAATAAGAACAAGGATTTTAAAAATTGTTTGTTGGTACAGAAAGCAGAGTTTTATAAAAAATTTATCTTCCTATGGAATTTAATCTTGCTTGTATGTCTTCAAGTTGAGATTCCAAATCATCATCAAAAACTTCTTTCTTCTGTTTTATTTCTTCTATTGGTTTCACCACATTGATTACTTCTTTTCTTTTTAATCTTTCAGGAATTTCTAAAAAAGGGAAAATAGCTTTAGTTCTCTTCATAGATAAATTTAATTTCCTCACAGCATTCAATATCTCTGATTTTATTTTTAATTCTTCTGTTCTCAATAAATTATATCCTCTCATCATTTTTAATATGTTAAGAAAGGATGATTCTAAAATTAAGAGGTCTTTTTTTGATTCGATAGATTCGTAATGCCCTAATTTAAAATAAATCGGATTTTCCTGTTTAATTATTACAGGCTCTTCTTTTCTTAGCGTTTTTTTAATTTTTTCTGGTTTAATTATTACAGGCTTTTCTTTCCTTGGAATTTTTTTCATTGTATTAACTTAATTTTGAAAAAATATTTTTATCTACCTTTTCAATTTTTTCTTTTATGTTAAAAATCTCTTCTTTCCAGAATTCTAAATCTTTTTCTTCCTTTTCTTTAATCTTTTCTATATCCGCCAACATTTTTTCTATTTCTATTATTTTATTTTTTACTTCTTCAAATTCTTTAGAGCCCTCTTCAAATTTGTCTATTCTCACAAAAATTGGCTCTGCTTCCATCATCTTCTGTTCAACTTTTGGAAAAAATTCTCTTTCGGTTTCCTCTTTTATAAGAGGTCTTCGCATCCCCCGCATTTCTAATTCCTCTTCTCCTGCGAATTCATTTGCTTCAACCTCTTCTACCTCTTTCTTCCCAGTTACAGCTTCTTTTATAGTATTCTGTGAAAATCTATTTCCTAAAGAATTATTTTGAAAACTTGGAAGTTGTGGAACCTCTTCATCATAAAAATCGTCTGTTTCTGGAAACTCAGGGAGTTCCGGAAGTTTTGGAAGTTCCGGCATTCTTGGAAGATCCTCTTTTCTTTCTTTTTTTTTGAACAGCGCCATTTCTTTTTTATTATTATATTTTAATGTATATAAAATACAATACAGGTTTAAAAATGTTTATTTTTTTAAAACGAAACCGAAGATGAAAAATTAAAATATTTTTTCCCAATTGTTTCAAGAAGTTAAACCGAAACTAAAAATAGGAAATTTTTGTATACGTTTTCGCAAAGCGAAACCGAAAGGTATTTATTTGACTTTTTTTTAATAATTCGATGCTCAAAAAATTTCTTGAAGAGATTATGGTATTGATTGTGGGAAAACAGGCAGAGCCTGTAGTCAGCTTGCTGGACGGAAAAAAATATGTTAATGAATTTATAATCGCAAAAAAACTCAATCTTACAATTAATCAGACGAGAAATATTCTTTATAAAATTTCTGACCACGGACTTGTTTCTTTTATAAGAAAAAAAGACAAGAGAAAAGGATGGTATACTTATTTCTGGAAGATAGAAATTATGAAGTGTCTTGAATTTCTGAAGACGAATCTAACAAAAAAAATGGATCAGATACATCATCAGATAAAGAGCAGAGAAACAAAAGAATTTTATGTGTGTGAAAGATGCCACATAGAATTCAATGAAGAAAATGCTTTGATATATAATTTTACTTGTCCTGAATGCGGAAATATTCTTTCAAGAAAGGACAACACTTCTGTGATAAGGGAATATAATAGAGAACTTGACAAATTGAAAAAGGAATTGAAATTAGTTGATGAAGAATTGAACAAAGAAAAAGAAAAATTGGAAAAGAGCAGGGTTAGAGAAGCGAAAAAAGAAGAGAAAATAAAAAAAGAAGTAAGAAAAAAGGCTGCAGATGAAAGAAAAAAAATAAAAGAAAAAGAAGCAAAAAAGGCCCAAAAAATTTCTAAAGTTAAAGTGTCCAAAAAGAAACCCAAAAAGAAAGAAACTAAGAAGAAAATAAACAAGAAAAAAAGATGAGCGAGATTTATAGAATTCAAAAGAGAAAGAGATTATTCAATTTTAATATAAATTTTTTATTGATTATAATAAATGTTGTTTGTTTTATTTTGTTTAGCATTCTTATATCTATTAATGCTGATTTTTTGAATTACATTGCTTTAAAGCCTTCAAATATAATAACTAACTTTTATTTCTGGACTTTTCTTACGAGCATGTTCATGCATGCAGGGTTTTTTCATTTATTTGTGAATATGTTTTCCATGTTGTTCATAGGAAATTTGATTGAGAGAATTATCGGAAAAAAGAGGTTTATTTCTTTTTATCTTTTGGCTGGTTTGTTCGCAGGGTTTCTTTTTGTACTGGTAAGTTTGTTTTTTCCTTCTGAAAATGTTTATGCTGTCGGAGCTTCTGGGGCAATTTTTGGACTTATCGGGCTTCTTATGGTTTTAACCCCTAATCTTCCTGTTTATATAATGTTTATACCGATTCCAATAAAAATGAAATATGCTGCTCCTGCTATGCTTTTTATCTTATGGCTTATTTCTTTTTTCGGAAATGTTCCTGTCGGAAATACAGCACATCTTGGCGGACTTATTTTCGGATTAATTTATGGATTTTACCTGAGGAAAAAGTATAAGAATAAAACAAAATATCTAAGTAAGTTATTTAGCTAATAAGAACCGAGGTTCCTAATACCTCCTATTGATATATACAACATGAAAAGAAAAAAGAAAAAAGAGAAAAAAAATTTTAATCTTTTAAATGAGTACAGAGAAAGCTGGAAGTATATCAAAGAATCAAAGAAGTTTATTTATCTTGTAGCCGGAATTTTTTTATTGTTTCTTTTAATCGGTTTTTTTATTCCAACCCCGGAATTTCTTTATGATGAAATTATGAAATTCCTAAAAGGACTTTTGACAGAGACTCAGAATATGTCTCAGTTAGATTTGATTGGTTTCATAATTTCTAACAATGTGCAAAGCACTTTTTTGAGCATAATTTTAGGAATGTTTTTGGGAATTTTTCCTCTTGCAAGCACAGTAGCAAACGGATATATGCTTGGTTTTGTTTCTTCAATAAGTATTAATAACAGCGGATTATTGAGTTTGTTTAGAATTCTTCCCCATGGAATTTTTGAGATACCGGCTATTTTTATTTCTCTTGGATTGGGGTTAAAAACAGGAATGTTTATTTTTCATAAAGATAAAATAAAGACTTTCAGGAATTATTTCTGCAATTCCCTTAGAGTTTTTTTGTTAATAGTAGTTCCTCTTCTTATTCTTGCAGGAATCATAGAAGGTACATTAATGTTTTTGCTTAAATGATTAATCTTTAAGGTCGCTAACTCCAAGCATAATCAAAATAAATCCTATTAAGATTACAGCCCAGACCAATCCACCCTTAAAAAAGCTCAATGCAGCCTCTCCAAGATTCCAGAAATTAGTCCACCAAACAAAGATTGCTCCGTTAAGGAAAATCAATCCAAATAAAATTTCAATCCATTTATTCATTTTATTTCTATATATTAACCATTTAAAAAGATTTTTATTGTGTAATGTATTTTATTGTGTAAGGTATTTGCTAAAGGCATATATTTTTAAACAAAATTTGAGGGATAAGATTATGGAACCAATAAAGCATATAAATATAAAAAAGAATATGAAAATTTCTGAGTTAGTCGGCGAGATGAAAAATGCGGGTTTTGGAGCAGGGAAAATAGGAAAGGCGGGTGAAATAATGAAAAAGATGATAGGAGACAAGGAATGCACTGTTTTTTTAGGAATTGCCGGAGCAATGGTTCCTGCTGGAATGAAAGAAATAATCATGGATTTGTTGGATAATGTAGATGTTTTTGTTGTTACAGGAGCGAATTTAACTCACGATTTGATAGAATCTCTTGGAGAGAAACATTATCAAGGAAATGAATTCAGCGATGATGAAACTCTGAACAAGAAAGGAATTGACAGAATTTATAATGTGTTCATGAAAAATTCTGTTTATGAAAAATTAGAAGATTTTTTTGAAAAAAATTTTTCTGAATTTGTTAAATGCAAGACAATAAAGGAACTGTTGTGGAAAATTGGAGAACTCGCGCCTAAAAATGGGATATTAAAAAAATGCTATGAGAAAAAAATTCCGATATTCTGCCCAGGAATTGCAGATTCTGGAATTGGATTGATGATGTGGGGCAGAATTGTTGAAGGAAGAGGAAAAACAAGCATAGATGTTTTTGAAGATATGAAAGAAATAATAGATATTGCATGGACAGCAGAGAAAAGGGGAGTTATCTATGTGGGGGGCGGATTGCCCAAAAATTTCATTCAGCAGTCTCTTCAGTTTTCAAAAGGTGCTGATTATGGAATTCAAATAACAACAGACAGAACAGAACCGGGGGGAAGCAGTGGAGCACCGTTGAAAGAAGGAATATCTTGGGGAAAAATGAACAAAGACGCTGAATTTGTTGATATTTTCTGTGATGCCACAATTGCGCTGCCTCTGATATGCGCTGCTGTAAAGGAATAATATGTTAACAAAAAAACAAATTATGCAAATTAAGGAACATTTAGAAAAAGCGCAAAATCCGATTTTCTTTTTTGATAATGATCCTGATGGATTATGTTCTTTTCTCTTGCTTCAAAGATATATCGGGAGAGGAAAAGGAGTTGCTATAAAATCCTTTCCAGAAATGAATGCTGAATACTTCAAGAAAGTTACTGAATTAAATGGAGATTATATTTTTATCCTGGACAAACCGGTTGTTTCATCTGCTTTTTTTGAAGAAGTAAAAAATTTCAACGTTCCTGTTGTGTGGATTGATCATCATGATGTGCAGGTTAAAATTCCTGATTTTGTTCATTATTATAATACTTCTCTAAACAGATTTAAAAAAAATGAACCGGTTACCTATTTGTGTTATAAGATTACTCAACGAAAAGAAGATTTATGGTTGGCTGTTGTTGGATGCATATCTGATAGATATGTTCCTGATTTTTATCCAGAATTTGTTAAGATTTATCCTGATTTAGCAATAAAAGCAAAAGACGCGTTTGATATTTTCTACAAATCTCAAATAGGAAAAATCGTGAAAATGTTGGGGTTTGCTCTTAAGGATAGAATTAGCAATGTTGTAAAGATGATTAAATTTTTGGCTGTTGTTAAAAGCCCATATGAGGTATTAGAAGAAGGCAATAAAAATCATGAGATGCATCTGAGGTTTAAACAAATTTATCAAAAATACTATAAACTGCTTGAAAAAGCGAAAGCAGTTGCAAATGAAAGCAGGGTTTTATTTTTTCAATATGGAGGAGATTTGAGCATAAGCGCAGATTTATCAAATGAACTCAGTTACCTTTTTCCACAAAAGATAATTGTAGTAGTTTATATTACCGGAATTAAAGCGAATATTTCTGTGAGGGGAAAGAAAATAAGAGGCGTTGTTCTGAAAGCGATAAAAGAAATAAAAGGAGCGACTGGCGGAGGACATGAAGATGCTGTGGGCTGCCAAGTAAGAGTTGAGGATTTGGGAAGATTTAGAGAGAATATTGAACAAGAATATAGGGTATAGAAAAATATAAAAAGCATTATTTATTCTTGCTTTTATGAAGATGAAATTAAGATGTATGTCCTGGAAGAATAGTTTTAGAACATATTGCTTAGTTTACACTTCAATTAAACCCTCAATTTAATTCAGCGTTTTTGTCCTGGGTTGGATTGGGTTGATTTCTGATAAAACTTAGGACAAAGAAAATTCTGAATGTTGAGAAGCGATTACGCATACGCGTTGCGAAACACAACAACAGATTACGTGTACTCGTTGCGAAACACAACAACAGATTACGCATACGCATCGCGAAGAACTGAATAAAAAAAATTAAAATGAAAAAAAGAGAACGCATGGAAAAAGAAATTGTAGAAAAAGAGTTAAGTCAATTGTTGGAGATTACTTTGAAGTTAGAAGATGAATTGAATTTAATGGAATAACTTCTGGAAGACAGAATTCTTTATTATTAGTTAGTATGCCCTAGCAATATAGACAATATGGTTTGCCTTTTTTCCGCACACAGCACATTTTCCATGGG
>Ga0315286_10003780_pt1 | contig 14406 bp, 15 predicted proteins | sample YL17G10_0_MG_FD_205038 | JGI IMG/M metagenome (GOLD analysis project Ga0315286, IMG submission 205038) | Sediment microbial communities from Yellowstone Lake, YNP, Wyoming, USA - YL17G10_0 | ecosystem: Environmental > Aquatic > Freshwater > Lake > Sediment | place: USA: Wyoming | collected...
TCCGCTTTCCACTTCAGGATACGACGACACCACTTCATGCCCGGACCACCCCATAGCAACTCTCGTGCCGAACAGGATTGGGACGTACCCTATTTTCGCCGTGACGAGCGGAGGGTCAGGGGATTGGTTCCGCGGACCGACCGGAAGTAGCGGGCGACGTGGCTGGCGTCTGGAAAGCCGAGGCGGCCGGCAATCTCGGTGAGGGTGCAATCCGTTTCGAGGAGCAGCCGTTCGATCTGGGCGACGTGAACCTTCTTGACGTACTCGTGCACGCCGCAGCCAAGGACTTGCTGGAACCGACTGGAGAGCCAGCGGCCGGACACGCCCACCTCGCGCAGCAGGTCGGGCACATAGACCGGCTTGTGGGCATTGGCCCGTATGAATTGGACGGCCCGGGCCACCAGAGGGTCCTCGATCACCGTGATGTCGCTGGACCGCCGGGTCACAACGCCCAGCGCAGCCGGGGTGATGGTCTGCGGACGGGGCTTGGCGCCCGTCATCAGCCGATCCAGCAACTGGGCGGCCCGGCATCCGGCGTCTTCGAAGTCCAGGGCGATACTGGAGATCGGCGGATTCGAGAGATTGCAGACGAATTCGTCGTTGTCCACGCCGACGATGGCGACCTCCTCGGGGATGCGCAATCCCGCCGCCCGGCAGGCATCGACCACCTGACGGGCGCGGTCATCATTGCAGGCCAGCAGGCCTATCGGCTTGGGCAGGCCACGGAGCCACTCGGCCAGCGACGTCCGCTCCCGGGGCCATTGACGCTCCTTGCGATGCCGAGCCTGCACGAATGCGCCACACTCGAAACCCGCCCGGTTGACCGCCTGCATGAATCCGTCCCTGCGACGGCGCGACCAGACCATGCTGTCATAGCCGACGAAGGCGAAGTGGCGAAAGCCACGCTCCAACAGATGGGCCGCCGCCAGGCGAACGATGGCCGGGTCATCTGTGACGATTCTGTGAGTACCAAGAACATCCTCATGCAGGTAGGCGACAAAGATGACCGGCACCTTCTTTTTCAAGAGCTCGAGCGAACCCTTGCGGTCCCTCATGATGATGCCGTCCACCTGCAAGGCGGACTTGCCCAGGCGAGTCTCGGCAACCGAGCCAGGCCCAACGTGAACCGGCGCCTCCTGCTCGACTTGCCACGGCCCATGCCGCGAGCGGTAGCGGCAGATCCCGCGCAGCAACCCCCGCCCAAACGCTCGGGAGGTCTCGATCAGCAGACGCACTCTGTAGGTCTTACTCATAGAATTGTCCTCTATGCTATCCTCCCGGCCCCCGGCTTACAACCACGACCGCCGACCGCTTCTATTTCAGATTTGTGATTGTCGATTTGCGATTGGCAGAGCTATAATAGAGGCGATGGTGACTTGCAGGTCTTAGACATGCTTTCAGGACATGCAGCGGAGGTTCAGGCATGAGCGATATGCAGGAGATGCGAATCGTGTTTCCCTCACCGGAGAAGCTCTTGACTCCCGGCGTCGTCGTTATCCTTTCCCTTGCCGTAGCCGGCTACATCGGGCTTGTGCTGGCTCCAGATGCCGTCTTCGGCGCACTGGCTCTGAACCCGCAAGGTGTCGTCCACGGGAGAATCTGGCAACTTGTGACGTATCCTTTTGTGAATGGTGCGTGCAGCCTGATCTGCAACGGATTGGTCATTCTCTTCATCGGGAGCGCTATTGAGCGGGAGTGGCGAACGGCATCGTTTCTCTGGCTGTGGCTGACGGTGTCGGTCTGTTGCGGCATCCTGTGGGTCTTGGGCAACCTGCTCAAGGGCGGCTCCGCAGTTGGCTTCGGGGCCAATGCCTGCACCTATGGACTCATCGCCACTATGGGAGTGCTCTTTCGAGGCAGACGGTATTTCGTGCTCTTCGCGACGCTGGAGGCGCAACACATCGCTATCGGCCTGATCGCCATAGGGATCATCATCAGCCTTCCGCAACCGATCACGCTGGCCTGGGTGGCCGGGGCGCTGGTCGCCTATTTGTACGTCAAGGCCCGCTGGAGCCTGGGAGCGAGAGCGTCGATGCGCCCTGCCCCGAGGCGGTCCGGCGGCAAAGGGCAATTCGTTGATATCGACTGAATACGGCAGCAGTGTGAAGTGTGAAGTGAAAAGTGTGAAGTCAGAGGCTTCGCACTTCGAAGCGCCAGCTCTTGCTTCAAACTTCAAACATCACACTTCAGACTTGAAACTCGAAGCGGCTATCGAATCCGCGACGAGGCACTTGACCCACTGCCGGCTGTGTCCTCGCGACTGTGGAGTCAACCGCACGGCCGGCGCGCGGGGCTATTGCGGCCTGGACGACAAGGCCCACTGCTTTCGCGAAATGCTTTATTGGGCGGAGGAGGCCGAGCTCACGCCTTCCCACCAGGTGTATTTCACAGGATGTAACCTCCGCTGCGGGTACTGCACCGTCTCGGAGTGGAACGAGCAGCCTCTGACCGTGGCCCCGATGGATCTGGAAGAGTTGATCCGGGCCGTAGACCGCCGCCGTAGGCAAGGAGCCAAGAATGTGAATCTCCTGGGCGGCGAGCCGACCGTCAGCCTGCCCGGGATTTTGACGCTGCTGCAAAGGATTCGGACCGCGACGCAGATTGTTCTGAACTCCAATATGTATTATAATGATTGCGTGGACGACCTTCTGCGCGGGTTTATCGACGTGTGCCTGGCCGATCTGAAGTGCGGGAGCCGCCGGTGTGCCGCCGCTTTGCTGGATGCCGAGGATTATGTCGATGTCGCGAGACACAACATACGCAGGGCGGGTGAGCACACGGACCTGATCGTCCGCCACCTGATCCTGCCCGGGCACATGGACTGCTGCACGAGGCCCACGCTGAAGTGGCTGGCAGCGGAGCTGCCGCAGGTCAAGGTCAGCCTAAGGGCGAATTATGTGCCGCCCATCGTGGCGGATTCGACTCCGAAACAGTACGTGACGAGCCAGGAAACCGAGGTGGCGGTTCGCTGCGCTCGAGATTTGGGACTCCATCTAATCCAATGAGCCAAACGCCATACAGACGGGAACAGGGGGATTTCGAGCTGCGAATCCTGCCCGATGGGCGGCTGGTGATGATCGCGCCGGACGAAACGCTCATGGAGATCGCCAAGGCATTCGAGCCATGTCATTGCGAGACCCGACGCGCAGCGGCGCTTCGCGCCGAGGGCGACGAAGCAATCTCAACGCTCGGCAGGGGAGATTGCTTCGCTCCGCTCGCAATGACACACGAATCCAGTGAGAGCACCAACGAGGGACAGCAACACCCGGAGAATCGGAATGGAGAAGCCCCAAACCCAGACAGTCAGTAAACAGATGGCCTCCGGGCAGCAGGCGAAGCCTCGCATGGGCGAGTTGGAGGTCCTGATCCGCGCCCGCTATCCTCTGCTCTACGTCATCAGTTGGGAGGAGCAGCGGGTCCTGGCCCAAGTGACCCAGATCGGCGCCAAGCTCAACAAGAGCGTCTTCGAGTGGTCGGTCAATACCGGGCTGGTGCCGGCGGGAACAAATCTGCAATCGCAGAAGCATCGCGACGCCGCGACGGAAGACCCGCTGGTGGCCCTTGGGAACGTCATCGAGCACGTGGAGCCGGCCCTGTACGTGTTCAAGGATTTCCACCCGTTCCTCAAGTGCCAGAACATGGCGGTGATCCGGCGTCTGCGCGAAGTGGCCTCGTCGCTCAAGAACACGTACAAGACCATCGTCATTGTCAGCCCGATGCTCGAGATGCCGCCGGAACTGGAAAAGGATGTCACGATCGTCGACTTCGACCTGCCCCGGGCGAACGACTTCACCGCCCTGCTGCACCGCATCATCGAGGAGGTCAAGGGCAACCCGAAGCTCAACGTGAAGATCAACGGACAGATGCGCGAGCAGATCGTGCATGCGTTGCTCGGGCTGACCCTCGCCGAGGCGGAAAACGTCCTCGCGAAAACCCTCGTCCAGCACTATGGGTTCGGGCCCGAGAGCCTGGAAGTCATTAATGCGGAGAAAAGGCAGCTCATCCGCAAAAGCGGCCTGCTCGAATACTATGATACCGACGAAACCATGGAATCGGTCGGCGGCCTGGATTCGCTCAAGAGCTGGCTGCTCAAGCGTGCAGTGGCCTTCTCGGACCAGGCGCGCGAGTACGGCCTGCCCGCCCCCAAGGGCGTGCTGCTCCTCGGCGTGCAGGGCTGCGGCAAGAGCCTGATGGCCAAGACGATCAGCAACATCTGGCGTCTGCCGCTGCTTCGCTTCGACGTCGGTCGTGTCTTCGGGAGCCTGGTGGGTTCGTCGGAACAGAACATCCGGCGGGCGATTCAGGTGGCCGAGTCCGTCGCGCCGGTGGTCTTCTGGATCGACGAGATCGACAAGGCGTTTCGCGGCTCCCGCGGCAGCGGGGCCTCGACGGATGCCGGCACCTCCGCCCGCGTCTTCAGCACGTTCCTCACCTGGATGTCCGAGAAGAAATCGCCGGTTTTTGTGATTGCCACGGCCAACGATATTTCCGCCCTGCCCCCCGAGCTGCTTCGCAAGGGACGTTTCGATGAGATCTTCTTCGTGGACCTGCCGTCGTTGCAGGAACGCCAGGGCATCTTCCGGGTCCATCTGGCCAAGCGGAAGATAGAGCCGGCGAAATTCGACCTGGAGGCCCTGGCCCGAGCCGCGGAGGGTTACAGTGGGGCCGAGATCGAAGAGGCAATTATCAGCTCGATGTTCGATTCTTTTTACGACAAGCAGGAGCTGACAACCGAACGTCTGCTGAACAGCTTGGGACAGACGGTGCCCTTGTCCAGAACCATGAAGGAGGACATTGACCAATTGCGTCAATGGTCCGTGGGGCGCGCGCATCCCGCCACCAGTCCGGACGCCGCACAAGAGGGACAGGGACAACGCAAGATCGAGATATGAGATGGCAGACGATCGCCCTGACAGCCTATATCAGAATGAGTGTCACGCATCATGTAACACCCGACGTTGTCACCCCCGCGAAGGCGGGGGTCCATACGATGGGTTACTGGATTCCCGCTTTCGCGGGAATGACATCGGGGTGGTCTTTGGTCATACGATCACTCTGTCAGAGGCTCGACAACAGAAAGGAGACGGATATGAGCACGGTACTGATTTTGGCCCCGGTGATCATCAGCAGTTGGCCGGCGATTTCCGTGGCGGTGGCGGGAGCCGCCTCGGCCCTGGGCTTTGCGATCCAGAAGACCGCCCAGGAGGCCCTGGCGGGAGCCAAGGCGGAGCAAGGCGATCAGAACGTCGAGATCGAGCTGGCCGACAGTGAAATCCTGGCGCAGAGCATGGCCGTCGACCAGCAGATCGTCCTGACCAAAGGCTCCATGCGGATCGTCGTCGAGCGGGACGCCCGCGGACGGTGCAAGGTCTGTGCCTCCGGCAAGGGGAACAGCAAGGCCCAACTCAAACAGGCGGCCGAGGAATTCACCCAGAAACTGACCCAGTGCTTCGTCTACAACAAGGTGATGAAGGAGCTCAAGGGCAAAAGCTTCCAGGTGGTGAACGAAGAAGTCACGCAGGACCAGAGCATCCGCATCCACGTGCGCAGATGGGTGGACTGACCGATGGCACAGCATGAAGTGGAAATCTCGATATCGAAGACCGGCGAAGTGAAGGTCCATGTCAAGGGCGCCAAGGGCAAGGCCTGCCTGGAGTACGCCAAATGGCTTACCAAGGTCGTCGGGAAGGTCAAGAGCCAGCAGATGACCAGTGAGCTATACGAGCCTGAGACGAAGTCCCGTATCGACCTGCATCAGAATCTCAAGGCGGAAGATGGTTCGACATGAGATGCGCCAGGTGTGAGTTCGAGAATATCCCGGGACAGACGCGATGCATGCGCTGCGGCAGCATCCTCCCCGATGAGCAGCGGCGCTGCGGCCACGCGGGCAGCGACGTGATCCAGATCTACCCGCCGCGGATGCCCGCATGGCGGAAACCCTTTCGAGGCACGATGAGATGGCTTCGGGGGTGGCACGTGATGCCGGAGAGATCCCCGGCATCCCGGATTCGTCGGGGCCTCGATCCGATCCTATCCGACAGCATGGTCGGCTTGGTGCTCAGTGTGATTCCGGGCTTGGCGCACCTCCTCAAAAGACGGTTTAGAGAGGTTGGCTTGCTCGTCGCGTTATGGTTTGCCGTTCTCTGCGCAGGTTTGTTCTTTTATGGAAGCCAGATCGGCTCCCTCCTGATCGGACTGGCCATCGGGATCCATGCGTGGATCGCCATCCAGTACGGTCTCTTCAAGGAGATCGAGGGTTTCATGGAGAGAATCGGGGCGGTTCTCATCGTCGTGGTTCTGCTCGCGGTGCTGTATTGGGCGGTGCCGCGTTTTGTGCCCGGCGGTCTCACCGGCGGCCATACGGCCCTGACGATACCGGCGATGAATGTCCACGCAGGCGACTATTTTCTGGTCCGGCGTCTCGGCCACGGGAGCGATCCACTGCCCCGGGGAACCCTGGTGTTGACCCAGCCCGAGGGCTATCGCAACTACCATCAGGATCGAGTCCTCAACCAGCGCCAGCGGATGATCGGGCAGGTCGTCGGGCTTCCGGGTGAAACGATCCAAGTCGTGGACCATGCCTACGTGGCCGATGGGCAGCGATTGGACCCAAGCCGTTTCCCCGTGCCGCGATGGCTGCAGCGTTACGCCACTCGCTCCGGCATCTTCATTCCCGCCCGCTCGTACTTCGTCAGTTCCGAGTATACGGTGGGAGGACACGGCAATCTCGGCCTCACGAATCAAATGATCGGCAACGCCTGCATCCTGGGGGCCTCGGGTATTCGCGGGCGGGCCTTCGTGCACTGGTGGCCCCTGAGCCGACGGGGATTCATAGAATAGGACCCATGGATAGATTTTCTCAACTGGAGTTTGGCGGTGACGACACGGCGCCTCGGGGCGCCAACTCCCGCGGCGAACCTGTCCGGGATGCGGAGTACTATTATAAGGAGGCAACAAAGTACTGGTTGGCCGCCGACTTTGAGCTTGCCTTACGCAACTACTCCCGTGTGCTCGAGCAGAACAGCACGATCTTCGAGGGCTGGGCCGGCCAGGTCCTGATGCTGATCGAGCTGGGCGAGTACCGCGAGGCGGGCGTGTGGGCCGACAAGGCCCTGGAGCTGTTTCCCGAGCATCCGGAACTGCTGGCCCTCAAGGCGCTGGCGTGTGCCCGCGATGCCAAGATGGACCAGGCGACCGCGTATTCGGACAACTCCGTAGGCAAGGACAATCTGACGCCCCGCGTCTGGCTGACCCGGGCCGAGATCTTCCTCGATCGAAAAGGCCCCATCGCGGAAGGCTGCATCAACAAAGCCGTTGGCTGTGCGGGCAAGCTCGGACCTGTCGTCAAGCTTGAGGCGGGCCGGTTGTTGTGCCGGAAACACAACTATGTGCTCGCCCTCCAGTACCTCAGGGAGGCCGTCCAAGGCTTGCCCCGCTCCCCTCTGGCGTGGTATGAGCTGGGCTGCTGTCAGGCCCGCCTGGGACTGCCCGAGGCGGCCCAGAGCCTGGAGCAATGCCTGAACCTGCGGCCGGACTGGAACGAAGCGAAGGAGATGCTCCGAAAGGTTGAGAATCGAGGATTCTTCAGAAGACTGCTGGGAAAATGAACTTTGGCAAAATGGACATTGGGCCTATATGAACCTCACCCTGGACATGCAGCAAATCCTGTCGCTCGCCCGACGGGAAAACGCATCGGATATTCACATCGTGGCGGGTCTGCCCCCGATGTTCCGGATCAACGGAGAGATCATCCTGTCGAACAAGGCCGCTCTTTCCCGGGAGGACACGGCCCAGTTGTCCTACAGCCTTCTCAACGAGGAGCAGAGGAAGGTGTTCGAGCAGAACTGGCAACTGTGCTGCTCGGTCTTCGATTCGAAGCTGGGGCGATTCCGCGTCTCCATCTACTACCACGCGGGCAATCCGGAGATGGCCATCCGGCCGGTGATGGACCACATCAAGAGCCGCGAAGAGCTCAGATTGCCGCCGGAGATCGCCGAATTCACGCATTTATCGAGCGGCCTGATCCTTCTGACCGGACCCACCGGCAGCGGCAAAACCACCACGCTGAACTACATGATCGACCTGATCAACAGCGAGCAGCGGTGCAAGATCATTGCCATCGAGGACCCCGTGGAGTACGTCCACAAGCAGAAGAAGGCCGTCATCGTCCAGCAGGAGTTGCACACCGACGTCAAGTCCTTCTCCAGCGCGCTGATCCACGTGCTCCGGCAGGACCCCGATGTCATCTGCGTCGGCGAGATGCGCGACCTCGAAACCACCGAGACCGCCCTGATCGCCGCCGAGACCGGCCACCTGGTGATCGCCACCTGCCACACCCCCAACACCCTGCAGACCGTGGAGCGGATCGTGTCCATCTTTCCGGAGAACAAGCAGCCGCAGATTTTCACGCAATTGGCCAGTTGTCTGCAGGGCATTCTGGCCCAGCGGCTCGTTCCGGCCACCGGCAAGAAAGACCAGCGGCTGGCCACCGAGCTGCTGATCATGAGCCCGTCGGCTCGCAAGCACATTCGAGACCGTCAACTGCACCTGCTGATCAACGTCATCCAGACGGGCGGCCGGCAGGGCATGCATACGATGGAAGACTCCCTCGTGGAGCTCTACCAGGCCGGGGACATCACCTACGACACCGCCATCTGCAATTCGTACGACCCCAGAAGCCTGCGTGAACGAATCCACAACGAAACTTTGCCGAAAGAGGAGTGATCGAGAGCAGCCGGCACAAGCGGAGGACACTTTATGTTCGAGCGTTTCACGGCATTGTGGAGACACATAGGCGGAGAAGATCGCATGTTCCAGCGATTCACGGATCGTGCCCGCAAGGTGATGGCCCTGGCCAATCAGGAGGCCCAGCGGTTCAACCATGAATATATCGGGACCGAACACATCTTGCTGGGCCTGGTGAAAGAAGGCAGCGGCGTGGGCGCGACGGTTCTCAAGAACCTGGACGTCGATATCAAAAGGCTGCGTCAGGAGGTCGAGAAGCTGGTCAAGAGCGGCCCGAACATGGTTATGATGGGCAAGCTTCCGCAGACGCCGCGGGCCAAGAAGGTCATCGAGTACGCTGTCGAGGAAGCTCGGGCACTGAACCACAACTACGTGGGCACCGAGCACATCCTGTTGGGCCTGATTCGGGAGAGCGACGGGATCGCCGCCCAGATGCTGATGAACCTGGGTCTCAATCTCGAGGGTGTGCGCAACGAGGTGCTGAAGCTGCTCGGCGTCGGGGAGGATCCAGGGCCGGCGCCTTGCTCCACCTGCGTCTGTGCAGAGGAAGAAGAGCCTCGCGAGGCGAACTACCACGACCTGCCGGTCTGGCAGAAGGCGGATGTCTTGGCGCAGCAGGTCTACACCGTGACGGGCACGTTCCCGAAAGAGGACATTCCCGGCGTGGCCTCCCGGTTGCGGGAGATCGCCCTGTCCATCCCGCCCCACATCGCCGAGGCGTGTGATCGACAAACCTCCGGGGAATCGAAATGGTTCCTGAATGCCGCTCTCGGCTCTCTGCGAGAACTCCGGTATCTCTTGGACTTTTCAAAGAACCTCAAGCATCTCACGGACCAAGACCATCAGATGCTCGATGACCTTGCCGACGAGGTCGGCACGCTGCTCCGAGAATTCCACGCGTCCCTGATGCGTTGACCACCGCAACAGCGGTGCTACTTGGCTCGGGCGATCCGGACCAGCACCACGCCGTGACGAGGCACCTTGGTCTCGAACTGATCGGTGAACACGCCCAGATCTTTCTGCCGCCACAGGTCACGGACCTTCTGCTTGCCTTTGATGCCCAGCGTCTGCCACGTGACTTTGACGGCGGCCTCGAACTCCGAGCGGTTGAACAGGCCCACGGCCTTGGACCCGTCCTCCATGTCCTTGGCCCAGACCTCCAGCATGCCGTCTTTGCCGACGCGCGACGCCTGCCGGCCCAGCGGGTCCTGGTTGACCTCCAAGACCTCGTCATCGGTCAGCAGGTTCAGCGTAAAGGCGTCCAACTGGGTCATGTCACAGCCGATCAGCAATGGCGAGCACAGCAGGCACCAGAGGCTGATGTGCGTGTATTGCTCGTTGGGCGTCAGCCGGGTGGGATGCAGACTGGGACCCCAGCCAACCTTGCCGACGATCAGCATGTCCGGGTCGTCGAAGCGGCCCGGGCCGACGTACTTCTCGTGGCCCCCTTGCCTAAAGCCGATGCCCGACAGGCTCGCCCAAGTGTCGGTGATGTCGCCCGTCGTGCGCCAACTATTGCCGCCGACCTCGGCGCCCCATTCCCACACGTTGCCCATTCCGTACTGGCACAGGCTGAAGAGGATGTCACGCGGGACCTTGTCCAACGCGGCGCGCATCACCAGGTAGGGCTTCATCAGGGCCGCGCGATTCGGGTCCTTCGGCGCGATCTGTCCGTAGCTGCACCAGTCGTACTTGAGGTAGTCGAAGCCCCAGTCGCCGTACTGCTTGGCGTCCTGTTCCTCGTGCTGATAGCTGCCGATGCACCCGCCGCAGGTCAGCGGGCCGGGCGAGGAGTACAGACCGATCTTCAGGCCCAGAGCGTGGATGTAGTCCACGAGTCCCTTCATATCGGCAAAACGCGGGTTCGGCACGATCCGGCCCTGGCCGTCACGCTCCGGTCCCTGGAGCGACGGGTCGTTGGTCGCCTTGGGCTTCACTTCCCAATAGTCGTCGATGTTGATGTAGGTCCAGCCGTGCTGAGTCAAGCCGCTGCTGACCATCGCGTCCGCGGCGGCCCGGACCTTCTCGGCAGTGACTGCCCCGGCGAAGCAGTTCCAGCTATTCCAGCCCAAGGCCGGCGTCAGGCCGATCAGGGGGCCGCACACGATTTTGAGCTTTCGCTCGGCGGTGCCCAGGGCGTTTTTGGCGCGCAGCGTCACCGCGTATTCGCCTTTGCCCTTCAGCGATCCGGTGATGATGCCGGTCTTCGCATCGAGCTTGAGCCCTTTTGGCAACCCTTTGGTGCTGAACGTCATGGGGCGATCACCGGTGGCGGCGATGGTGTACATGAAGGGATTGCCCGGCCGGACTCCGAACACCTTGGCCCCATTGACCCGCGGCTTCGGGGATGACTTCGGAGTCAGGATCACCGCTTCTTCCGCCGGCCCGTCGATGGTCACGGGCGCCGTGCCCTCGTATTCGATCTTGGCGTCGGCCCAGTCCGTGCGGTTGACGCCACTGCCGGCCTCACCCGCCTCGACCTGCAGCAGCAAGCTCTTGGCGCCGGTCAGGTCCACCTCGACCTTGCGGGCCGCCTCATTGGCCTTCATCGGGCCGCTGTTGAAGAGCTCCTTGGCGTCCCCGTAGACGCGGAACGTGGCGGTGCCGGTGGCGGCCTTGGCCTCATCGTCGATCCCGACCATGGCCGTGAAGCGCTTGGCCTTCTGGCCCAGGTCGATCCACAGCGTGCTGCTGCCGAAGGTCTTTACCCCGTCTTCGAACGTCTGGCCCGCAATCGAGATCGGGACCGGGGTGCTGGGCCTGTTGCCCCGGAAGCCGCCGCGAGACCCTCTGGCCTGCTGGATCTTGCGAAGGTCCAGCTTGGACAGGGACACCACCTCTGCATGGCAGACGGCTGCCGCCAGCGAGACGATCAGGAGGACTCCCAGGGGACGGGTCCAACGGCACGACAGGTTTCTTGCTGATCCGGACATGACCGCTCCTTTCCAAATGCACGTCGATTCCCGACGGCTCAAGGGTCTGCACACACACCCACGACGGCCTCCATTGTACGCGGTGTTGTCCCTACTGCAATGGCCTGTCCCCAGGGAATTGGGTTTGTTTCGCCCAGCCCGTTTTGGGAAGAATCGCTCCTAACCTCTGTGCCGCAAGGAACTTGGCCTTCACTTGGGCCGGGCAAAATTGGGTTTGTTTCGCACGATGGATCCTCTGCCGGCACGTTCGTAGTGACGCCGCAAGGCGCTCTGGGGGTCAGGGGTCGGGTGTCAGGGGTCGGGTCGCTGACCCCTGATCCCTGAACGATCCCTTCCGATGCCCTTACCGGCCCACGGCAACCCGCCGAGGCACGTTCCTGCATCGGTCCCGCCGCCGGCGGTTCCAGCTCTCGCGACAGCCGTTGTCTTCGAAGCTCGGCCATCGTTCTGTACAGGCTGTGCTCGATCCGGCGTTCATACATCAGCAGCCGGTCGAGAACCCGCGCATGGGCGAAGTCCTTCACGACCGCCCGGCCGAGGGCCAGATCCTCGTCGGCAGGGTTGGAATCGCCCTGATCAAGCTCCCGCGTCTTGGATCGCACCCACTCCTGCAGCTCGGGGGATAGTACCGGCAGTACCGGCGTCTGCTTCTCGTGCTTCTCGTCCAGCGCATCAAAGGCCGCCGTCTGGAGCCGCTCGGCCCGTTGCAGCCGCCACGAGAGACTGACGACACGCTCGGCCAGCACGGACTCCATCTGCCCGGCCGGGGCCAGCTCCCCGAGCATCTGGTCCCGATAGAACTCGAACTGCCCCGGGTCTTCTCCTCTGACGACGGCGTGCTCAGCCAGCAACCCATGCTTGACGGCGTTCTGCGAGACGACGGTCTTCCCCTCCGGCGTGCGCGGCCCCGTGGACTTCCGGGCGTTCGAACGATTGGCAACGACTTGCGCTTCACTGGCCATGACAAGCCCTCCAAATTTACGATTTACTATTTACTATTTACGATTTACGATTTACTATTCGGTTTGTTTATTATCTTACCGCACACACTGTTCTGCATCAAGTAAAATTCCGCCGGCGCCGCCACTTTTTTTCGGGGCCAGGGGCGGACGGCGATAACCCCTTATTGGGAAATGGATTACAGGGTCTGCGGCAGCGGTAGGGTGGGCTCCGCCCACCATCTTTCTGACAACCGATTTCTTAACCGCAGAGGACGCCGAGGGACGCGGATCGCGGAGGACGGAGGGCGGAGGACGGAGGGCGGAGGACGGAGGACGGAGGGCGGAGGACACACCGACGAATGCCTTCCAACCGCGAAATACGCGAACCATGCGAAAAAAGCCAGGACATGATCGGTGGCTACGTCTTCTTGAACCACGAATGGCCCCAGAATCCCCACCATCCCCGCACTACCACTGTGAATCTCTCCCGAAATGCCGTTTTTGAGGACAGGCAGTCGCCCCACCTGGCCGTGCCGGTTATATTTTAACTCTTTACCCTATAAGCAGTTAGACTTTGTGCTGGGCGAGACCACCAAGATCCCCAAAAAAATTGTGCCGGCATTCCTGTTTTGGCTTGACTTTTCCTTCGCAAAAGGGTTCAATAAAGTAGTATAGGTGAAGGGACTCCCCACTTTTCACACGCGTTCTGTAACAGCTCGCTACGGACGGCAGGTACGGCCAAAGGGTGATACTGGGTTCGTTGGTGGAGGAGTGAGAAAATGGGATCAGTCAAAACCGTTGCCGCATTGTCGATCGTTTGCGTGCTTTCCACTGCGCCTTTCGCGCCTGTCTGTCTCGGTACAGCAACGTATAGCGGCAGTCTTCAATATACGCCCCCGCCGCCTCCGGGGACAAGTGACGGTCTCTTTGTAGGCGGCCCCGCCGGGGAATGGGACAGTTACACGGCTACCTTCTCCTGGACCGTCACGGACACGGATACAAGCTATCCGGCGTATCCCTGGAAGTATGAGTACAGGATGCAATTGAGCGGGACCGCACACGGCTACAGTCATCTCATCATCGAGACGTCGGACGATCTGACAGCCGGCGACATCTACGGTTTGACGGGAGCCGTCCTCGACTCGCTCACGCTTCAGACCGTTCAGAGTGGTAATCCGGGGATGCCGGAGGATGTCTATGGCATCCGGTTTCTTCCGCCTACGTCCGGGATCACCGATCTGGCCTGGAGTTTCTATAGCAATCGGCAGCCGGTTTGGGGCGACTTCTATGCTAAAGACGGCGGATTTCAGGGCGTATTCAACCACCTCTATAACTACAACATGGATGCCTTCGGCGTAGCGAGGGGCTTCCTCGACCCCGATGGAATCGACACCAACCGGGACGACATCGACCCCACCGCCGGGCCATCCAACGGCTCCATTGACTTTCACATTCTCAGACCCGACACCGAGGGTCCGGTGATCCCCGCCCCAGGCGCGTTGCTGCTGGGCGGGATCGGCGCCAGCATTGTCACCTGGGCACGGCGGCGGCGGGTGCTATAGGGGACATTCACCCAAGATCCTTCGGGGCTGGGAGCCTGGCTCGCAGCCCTTTTTCATTGCGCTGCAAGAAGCCGCGGCAACAATAGGGCCAAAATGGAAATAGAAGTCAAGAGATCATCCGCAGATGGGGTGCATGACCGTTCTTGCGCCCTCTGCGAGACCACCCAAGCCCGAAGGGCGAAAGATCATAGCCCAGCCATTCATGGCTGGGAAACCGGGGCCCAA
>Ga0315286_10003781_pt1 | contig 14405 bp, 8 predicted proteins | sample YL17G10_0_MG_FD_205038 | JGI IMG/M metagenome (GOLD analysis project Ga0315286, IMG submission 205038) | Sediment microbial communities from Yellowstone Lake, YNP, Wyoming, USA - YL17G10_0 | ecosystem: Environmental > Aquatic > Freshwater > Lake > Sediment | place: USA: Wyoming | collected...
TGTACGCGGGGTACCTCGGCATCTACGGCAATTGCGTCATCGTCGACCACGGCATGGGCGTGCAGACGCTGTACGCCCACATGTCGGCGATGGATGTCGAGAAGGGCGACAGCGTAAAGGGCGGAGAGACCATCGGCCGCAGTGGCATGACGGGCCTGGCGGGCGGCGATCACGTGCACTTTACGACGCTTGTGGCGGGACGCCCGGTCAATCCTGTCGAATGGTGGGACCCGCACTGGATCGGCGACCGCATCGATCGCAAGTTGTTCGAGGCTGGACTCACGGCCGAAGCGCCGAAGGTGGCGGCCACAGCCAAGACGGCGCCCGCGCGTGCGAAGGCCAAGCCAAAGCCCACACCTCGTCCCCCGGTCACACCGCCCCGCAAGCACTGACGCGATATCATCAAGGGCCAATGTCCCGCCCGTCCACCGACGCGCCTCGGCCCACCCTCGCGACGCCAGACGGGACGCTTATGGCGTCGAGTGCCGCGCGCGGCCGAACGGGAGACTACGTCGCGCTTGCCAAGCCCCGTCTGAACATGCTGGTGGTTGCCACCACGCTCGCCGGTTACTACATGGCCGGGCCCGCACGAGCTAGCTGGATGGTGCTCGTTCACACTCTGGCCGGCACGACGCTGGTGGCGATCGGGGCATCCGCCTTCAACCAGTTGATGGAGATCGAGGCTGACGGTCTGATGCGGCGCACGAGGATGCGGCCGCTGCCGACCGGCCGTCTGACGCCGCGACAGGCGAGAATATTCGCGATCGTGCTCTCGCTCTCTGGCATCGTCGAACTCGCGCTCGGCGTCAACCTGCTCGCCTCGGGCGTCGCGACGATGACGCTCGTCACCTACACCGTGTTCTACACGCCGCTCAAGCGGCGGACATCGCTCGCGACGGTGGTCGGCGGCATTCCAGGCGCGCTTCCGCCGATGATCGGCTGGGCGGCCGTGCGTAATTCGCTCTCGATCGAGGCGTGGATCCTGTTTGGCATTGTCTTCCTGTGGCAGATGCCGCACTTTCTCGCCATCGCCTGGATGTATCGGGAGGACTACAAGCGGGCGGGCTTCCCGCTTCTGCCAGTCGTCGAACCCGATGGCGCGTCAACCGGCCGGCAGGCGCTCATCTACGCGGCTGCCCTGCTGCCGCTGAGCCTCGCGCCAACGGTGGTGGCGATGACGGGCAACGTGTATCTGGCGGGCGCCGGCATCATGAGCGCGCTGTTTCTCTCCCTCGCGGCGCGCTTCGCCTGGGATCGCACGACGGCGTCCGCGCGCCGCCTCTTTGTCGGCTCAATCGCGTACCTGCCCCTGTTGTGGATCCTGATGGTGCTCAACCGGACGTAGCCGATGTCCATCTCGGATCTGCCCGCCCTTAACGCCACGCTCAATGCCATCGCGGCAGCGTTTCTCGCGACGGGCTACGTCATGATCCGGCGCCGCCAGAAAACCGCGCACCGCCGGTGCATGATCGCCGCGTTTGTCGCGTCGGCGCTTTTCCTGACGTCATACGTCGTCTACCACGCCATCGCGGGCTCAAGACTGTTTCCGGGAACCGGTCCGATCAGGCTGGCCTACTTCTTCATCCTCGGCACGCACGTCGTGCTGGCGGCCGTCATCCTGCCGATGGCCATCGTCACGCTCGCGCGGGCGCTCCGCGGACACTTCGACCATCACAAGCGCCTCGCACGCTGGACGCTGCCGCTCTGGATCTATGTGTCGATCACTGGCGTCGTGATCTACCTGATGCTGTATCGACTGTAGGGTCCCGGACCCCGGCGGACAATGGGGTCTATCCTGCAAATGGGGTCAGACCCCATATTCCGAGTCAGCGGTACAACAAGTACTTCGCCCGCAGAATCCGCCACTGCGCCTCGGCCCGCGCCCAGGTGTTCGCGATGTCGGCCGGGTCGTCACCCGACCGGATGCGCTTCACCGTGTCCGCGCCGAACAGCCGTCCCACGCCATCGACATTGAACTGCGTCGGGTGCAGGCGGAAGAGCGCAGACGCCACTTCCAGTCCGACACGAACCGGCCGGAGCCGGCTCCGGTCGGTCACGGTGATGAACACGCCCTGGCAGAGCTGGTTCGCGAACTTGCTCGACGCGGGCGTGAACGAAATCGGGTAGAACCGCACGCCCGGCAGGCTGCGCCGGTTCAGCTCCGCCGCCAGGCGCACGCCGTCAACCCACGGCGCACCCAACTGCTCGAACGGCGTATCGGTGCCGCGCCCGACCGACAGGTTCGACGCCTCGATCGCGCCGATGCCCGGATACAGGCTCGCCGCCACCATGTTCCGCATGTTCGGCGACGGGTTCACCCACATCAGTCCCGTGTCGTCAAACCAGTCGTCGCGATTCCAGTACTTCATTTCGACGACAGTCAACGCCGCGCCAATCTTGTTCTCGGCGTTGAACAGCTTCGCCATCTCGCCAAGCGTCATCCCGTGGCGGATCGGCATCGGGAAGTACGCCGTAAACCCCAGCTCGGCAGGATCGAGCGACGGTCCTTCGACCTGGACGCCGGTGATCGGGTTCGGCCGGTCGAGCACGACGACGGCGATCTTGCGTTTCGCTGCTTCCTCCATCACGTAGGCCAGCGTGGTCGTGTAGGTATAGAAGCGGGCGCCGATGTCCTGCAGGTCGATGACGATGGTGTCGAGGCCCTTGAGCATGTCGTCGGTGGGCCTCATCGTCGCGCCGTAGAGCGAGTAGATGGGCAAGCCCGTCTTCTCGTCGGTGGAGGAGGCGACCTTCTCGTCGAGAATGCCGCGGATCCCGTGCTCGGGGCTGAAGAGCGCCGCCAGTTGGACGAGCTTGGCCGACGCCAGCAGGTCGATCGTCGCTTCGAGGTCTCGGGCGCGGCCGGTGTGGTTGGTGACAAGGCCCACGCGTTTGCCCTGGAGCAGCTTGAACGCGTCGGCACGCAGAGTGTCGATGCCGGTGCGCGTCCGTCCGTCCGTCTCATCCCCGCGTCGCGGCGCCGTGCCGGCGGCGCCGAAGTCGGTCCCCGTCCACCGTTGCTGCCTGAGCGACGCGGTGTCGGGCACCTGTGTCAGGGCCGACGCCACGATTGTCGCCACGCGGGCGCGAACCGGTGTCGCATCGCCCTTGCCGTCGGGGTGCACGCGGTTCGACAGCAGCACGACATAGGTTCTCGTCAGCGGATCGATCCACAACGACGTGCCGGTGAACCCGGTGTGGCCGAACGAGCCCACCGGCAGCAGCTCGCCTCGGTTCGACGAGTAGCTCGTGTCGATGTCCCAGCCGAGTCCCCGCACGCTTCCTGATGCGGCCGGCGAGGCGGGCGTCGTCATCTTTGCGACAGTGAGCGGCGACAGGATGCGCGCACCGCCGAGCGTCCCGCCCTCGAGGATCATCCGGCAGAAGCGGGACAGGTCGGCGGCCGTGCTGAACATTCCTGCGTGGCCCGCGATGCCGCCCATGCGCCGCGCGGTCGGGTCGTGCACGACGCCGCGCAGCATCACCTGCCCGGGGCCATTGCACGGCCATCCGAACGGCACGCACATCTCGGTGGGTGCGATGCGCGGACGGAGCGACTCGGGCGGGTTGAACATCGTGTCGTTCATGCCCAGCGGCGTGAACACGCGATCGCGGGCGAACAGGTCGAACCGCTGGCCGCTGACCCGCGCCACCACTTCGGCAAGCAGAAAGAAGTTGATGTCGCTGTAGACGAACCGCTCGCCTGGCAGCGACGTCGGCACCTCATCGCAGGCGCGCGCGATGGCTGTCTCGTAGCTTGTCCACGAGTCGTCGCTGAGATCGAGATCGGGACGCAGGCCCGAGTAGTGCGTCAACAGGTGGCGGATGGTGATCTGGTCCTTGCCGTGCCGGCCGAAGTCGGGGATGAAGGTGGCGACCCGGTCGTTCAGCCTGACCCGGCCTTGCTCGACGAGGATCATCACCGATGTGGTCGCCGCGACCACTTTGGTGACCGACGCCATGTCGAAGATCGTATCGAGCGTCATCGCCTCGGGTTGCGGCAGAAGCGCCCGCATCCCGTAGGCCTTCTGGTACACGACGTCGGATCCGCGCCCGACGAGCAGCACTGCCCCGGGCAACTGCTTGTCGGCGATGGCCCGATCGATAACCTTGTCGACGGTGGAGAGGCGCGCCAGATCGAACGCCGCCGACCGGGCAGACGCGGCGGGCCGGACAGGCGCGGCGGCCTGGCTGGAGGCCGCCGCAGCGTTCTGGGCAGCGGGTGGCTGCGCCATCAGGCCTGCCGCCATCAATGTCGACACGACGATCGCCGCGACGATACAAGTGTGTCTGCGCACGTGGGCCTCCCCGGCGATCCAACCGGAATGGTAAGCTAGTGCAATAGCATAGACCTTCACGTTCTGGTAGGCGAGGACATGACATCCCGAAAGGGCCGTGGCCGCACATCTCGGCCGACAGTGGCAGCCCCGGCCCGGACACGGCGTCCTGTTGTCGTCGCCGCTGCCGCTGGCCTGGTCATCCTCGTGCTGGCTGTCGCAACCTGGTGGTGGCAAGCGCCGGCGAGCCTGGATGGCCCGATCATCTTCATCTCGATCGACACGCTGCGCGCCGATCACCTGCCCGTCTACGGCTACCGCAATGTCAGCACGCCGGCGATAGACGCGTTCGCTCGCGACGGCGTCGTCTTCGATCGCGCCTACGCGCATTCGCCGCAAACGCTGCCCTCTCACGCGTCGATTCTGTCGGGACACCTTCCGTTTGAAACGGGGGTCAGGGACAACGTCGGCTTCACGGTCAAACCTGGCCTTCCCATGCTCGCCGAGTTGCTGCGCGCCCGCGGGTACGCGACCGGCGGCGCCGTGTCGAGTTTCGTCCTCCGGAAGGAAACCGGGATTGCCCGCGGCTTCGACTTCTTCGACAGCACGATGCCCGAGGCCGCGCCCGATAAGCCGATGGGCCAGATCGAGCGGCGCGGCGAAGACACGCTGGAGGTCGCGACGCGCTGGATGGGGGGGCTGTCGTCGCCACGGTTCTTCTTCTTCTTTCACATCTACGAACCGCACAGACCCTATGCCCCGCCGGCCCGGTTCGCGCAGTTTGCGCCCTATGACGGCGAGATCGCGTATTCGGACGAGATCGTGGGCAGGCTTGTCGGGTGGTTGAAAGCGCGCGGCTGGTACGACGGCGCGACGGTGGTGGTCTTTTCCGATCATGGCGAAAGCCTCGGCGAACACGGGGAGCAGGAGCACGGACTGTTCGTGTACGACGCGACGATTCGCGTGCCGCTCGTCATCAAGCTGCCGCGCCAGGCCCGCGGGGGCCAACGCGTCGCGGCCCCGGCGCAACACATCGATCTGGTTCCGACGGTGGTCGACTGGGTGGGCGCCGCGCGGCCGGCCGGGCTGCGTGGACGCTCGCTGCGGCAGATCGTCGAGCGCGGCACGAACGACCTCGGCGAGGCAGGTTTCTACGCCGAGGCGCTCTACGGCCGTTACCACTACGGGTGGAGCGATCTCTACGCGCTGACCGACGCGCGTTACCGGTTTATCAAGGCCCCGCGCCAGGAGCTGTACGACCTCGAACGCGATCCGGCCGAGAAGCAGAATGTCGCCGGTGAGCGGGCGCAGACCGCGCTCGCCATGCGATCGGCGCTGGACCGCCTGCTCTCTGGCGCCGCCATCGACAAGCCCGGCTCGGTGTCAAAGGAAGACCTCGCGCGGCTGCAGGCGCTTGGCTACGTCGGCACCCAGGTGGCGATTGCCCCTTCGCCGGGCGAGGCGCTTCCGGATCCGAAAGACAAGATCGGCATTCTCGAGACGCACCGCGAGGCTGTCGCACTCGGCTCGCGGCGCGAGTACGACGCGTCGATTGCGCTGCTGAAGACGATCCTGGCCGAGAATCCCCACATGAAGGACCTGTGGCTGCAACTCGGCATGGAGCAGGTCCGGATTGGCCGGCTGCCTGATGCGCTTGCCACGTTCAAGCGGCTCGTCGAGGTCGACCCTCGCGACGGCAAGAGCCTCACCAGCGTCGCGTCGGTGCTGTTCCACATGGGCCGCGTGGACGAGGCGGCGCAGCACGCACGGGCAGCGCTGCAGATGCTCCCCGAGAGCGATGGGGAGGCGAGAACGCCCGCGCACGAACTGCTTGTGAAAGTGGCGCTGGCGAAAAACGATCCGGCTGCCGCCCGCCGGGAAGCCGCGCTGGCCCGGAAGACCGACCCGACGCTGCCGCTGCCGGCCTACGTGGAGGGCCTGATTCTCTACAACCAGGGCCGTTACGCCGAGGCGCTGCCGCGCTTCCAGGAAGCGATCACCGCGCTCGGCGTGCGCACCATTGCGATTCAGGATCTCTACTACTACGCCGGCGACACGCTTGGCCGCCTGGGTGAAGGGCCTGCGGCCATCAGAGCCTTCAAGACAGAAATACGCCTGTCGCCCGAGAACCTCCGGGCGAACGCGGGGCTGGCGATGCTCTATCGAGCCGACGGGCAGGCCGCGCAGGCCGAGGCCACCATCTCACAGATGCTCCGCGCAGCGCCGACCGCCGATGGCTACGCGATGGGGTTGAGGCTCTGGACCGTCTTCGGCGAACGCGAGCGAGCCGCGTCGCTGCGGCAGGCCGCCGTCGCCCGCTTTGGCGCGCCGACCATCGCCCTGGCGGAGCAGCGCCTGCTGCCTGGCAAACCGGCAGGACGGTGACCGACGTCATGGAGAAGACGAAGACGCCGGCGACACTTCGGCGGGGAAAGCCCCCGGCGCCACAGCCATCGGCTCGCCGCCGGAGTCTCGACTGGCGATTGATTGTTGTCGGACTCGCGGGTGTCGCGCTGGCCGCAGGGGCGTACCTCGCGTTCCGGAGCTTCACACCGGCGGCCATGCCCGCCTTTGACCGGGGACCCGGCCAGAACGTCCTGCTGGTCACCATCGACACGCTGCGGGCGGATGCGCTCGGGTCGTATGGCGGACGCGCCAGGACGCCGAACCTCGATCGCCTCGCAGCCATTGGCCTCCGATTCGATTCTGCTCACGCGCACGCCGTCACGACGCTGCCGTCGCACGCCAGCATCCTGACAGGCCTCTACCCCACCGAGCACGGCATCCACGACAACAACGGCTATCGGCTGCCGCCGACACTGCCGACACTCGCGTCACGGCTCAAGTCGCAGGGCTTTGCCACCGGCGCCTTTGTCGGCGCGTTTCCTGTCGACTCGCGGTTCGGACTGACCACGGGTTTTGATATCTACGATGACCGCTATCCCGGCACGTCGGGCGGTCGCGAGTTCGTCCTGCCCGAGCGGCGTGCGGATGTTGTGGTCGCGCTGGCAACAGCCTGGATCAACGCGCAACAAGGCAAGTGGTTCGCATGGGTGCACGTGTTCGATCCCCACGCGCCCTACAGGCCGCCGGCGCCATTCGACCGCGAGTACGCGTCATCGCCCTATCACGGCGAAGTGGCGTACACGGATTCGGCCCTCCTGCCGTTGTTCTCGACGGTTGCCGCGGGCCAGGGCGGCCGGCCGACCATCGTGATCGTGACGGGCGATCACGGCGAGGGTCTGGGCGATCACGGCGAACAATCCCACGGGCTGTTTGCGTACGAGGCGACCCTGCGGATTCCACTGCTTGTCGCACAGTTCCACGCGGGCGGACCGTCGTGGGATGCGGCCGGGTCATCCGGCGCCGCAGCCGGCGGGCCCGGTGTTCCCACGCCAGTTCGCCACGTCGACATCGTACCGACCGTGCTGGACCTGCTGAAGATGCCGGTCGCGCCGGAACTGCCTGGCCGATCGCTCGTTGCGGCGGTGGACGCCGAGGCTGGTGACCCGAGGGGCTCGTATTTCGAGGCGATGTCCGCGTCGCTGAACCGGGGCTGGGCGCCGCTTCGGGGCGTTGTCGTGGGACGCGAGAAGTACATCGATTTGCCAATCGCCGAGCTTTACGACCTGACAGGCGATCCCGGCGAGGCGACGAACCTTGTCGCGAGGAACCCGGAAAGGGTGCGGGCGCTCGACGGTATCCTGCGCCTGGTGCCGACCGTTACTTCCATCGGCCCCCGCCAGGCGGGCGATGCCGACACAACCGAGCGGCTGCGAGCGCTCGGGTACGTCAGCGGAACGGCGAAGCCGAAAGCCCGCTACACGGATGCCGATGATCCCAAGCGGCTGGTCGGGATCGACCAGGACATCCACCACGCGATCGACCTGTACCAGCGTGGCCGGAGCGCTGAGGCGGTGCCCATCTACCAGCGGATGCTGGCAGCGCATCCGGGGATGGAGATCGCGTACTCGCACCTGTCGATGCTGCAATGGGAACTGGGCGACGGGCCGGCCGCCGTGGCTACGCTCAAGGCAGCGCTGGCGGCGGGCGTCGACAGCATCGCGGTTCGAACCAAGCTCGGCACCTACCTGGCCGAGAGCGGGCACGGATCCGAAGCCATTCCGCTGCTCGAGTCCGCGGTTGGCGGTGACTTCCCCGACCTCGATGCGCTCAATGCCCTCGGCATCGCGCTGGCGCGGGCTGGCCGGACGGAGGAAGCCGCAACGACGTTTCGGCGGATCCTTCAGTACAGCCGGTCGCACGCCATGGCGCTCGAGAACCTCGGGTCGATCGCCCTCGGCAGGCAGAATTTCGACCAGGCTCGGGACTTCCTGACCCGCGCGCTCGACAGCGACCCCTCGTCGGCGCAGGCGCACAACGGACTCGGCGTCGTCGAGATGAGCGCCGGAAACCGGAAGGCCGCCATCGAACACTGGAAGCGGGCCGTGGAGATCGACCCGACGAATTTCTACGCGCTCTACAACGTCGCGGTTGAACTGGTCAACGACGGCCAGCGCGACGCTGCCCGGCCGTACCTTGAACGGTTCGCCGGCACTGCGCCGAAATCGGCCTATGGTGCCGATATCGCCCGTGTACAGGCCCTGCTCGCGAGGCCGCGCCGGCCCTAACTCTGCGCCTCGGCCGCGTGCTACGATCCGATCTGGAGTTCAACCCCACAGCCCCCGGCAGGTGTCATATGAAGGCAGCATGTGTCTCCGCGATGGTGCTGGTGCTGGCCGCGCCCGTCGCCTGGCAGCCACAGGCGCTGGCAGCCCGTGGTGCGCAGGATCGCCAGACGGCACCTCAACCAGCACCCGTGTTTCGTTCGGGTGTCGACCTGGTTCGCATGGACGTGCGTGTGGTCGATGGCGATGGCCGCCCGGTCACGGACCTGAAGCCCGAAGACCTGGAAGTCGTCGAAGGCGGCCGAGTCCGGCCGATTGCGCTCCTCCAGCACGTGGTCGAACCCAGCGGCACGTATCTTGAGGTCGCGCGCCGCACGATCGGCGCCGACATATCGACGAACCGCGGCGCGCCTCGCGGCCATCTGTACGTCATTGTCTTCGACCAGAACCACATCACGCCGGGCAACGAGCAGCGGGCGCGCATGGCGGCGGAGCGGTTTCTCAAGACGCGGGTTCGACCAGGCGATCGCGTGGCGCTCTATGCCCTGCCGGGGCCAGGCCCCCACGTCCCGTTCACGGGCGACACGCGCGCGATCCAGTCGCAGTTAATCGCGGTGCGCGGCGGCCTCGACAAGGAGTCGTTCGGCACGATGGGCGGGATGACGCTGTTCGAGGCCTTTGAAATCACCCGTGGCAATGACACCATCCTCCAGCGCGTGGTCGGGCGGGCCAACGCAGATCCTTCGACCGACCTGCGCGTCGCTCTTCAGAATGCGCGAACCGGATTCGCCATCGATACGACGCCAATCAGCGTCCTGCAGAACGTGCTCAGAGACAATGCCAGGACGGTGGTGGATCGTGCGGACAGCCAGGCCAGGGCGTTTCTGATCTTGTTCGCCGATGTCGTCCGGGGCCTCGGCGGGATCGAAGGCCGCAAGTCTGTCATCCTGATCTCGGAAGGGTTCTTCAGCGACTTCGTGCACGCCGACGTCGATCGTGTCGCCGCGGCTGCCGCGCAGGCCTACGCGGTGGTGTACTCGCTCGACATCAATCGGCGGGGTGTCGATGTCAGCCAGGCTCAACCCGCGGGCAATGACGCCAACACCGAAATCCAGGATCGGATTGAGCCGTTGGGAAGCCTCGCGGCAGAGACATCGGGCGAACTCGTAACCGACGCCGGCAGCCGCCTCGACAGCGTGTTTGAGCGCATAGCCGATCAGTCTCTCGACTATTACGTCGTCGGATTCGAGCCCGAGGCCAACGCGAGGTCGACTGAAAAGGATCGGTATCACCGCGTCACGATCAACGCCAGGCGGCCCGGCGTGTTCATTCGCTCGCGCACCGGGTACTCGTTCAGGGATCCGGTCGTTGCCACCGACCGCCGTCGTGCGATCAACACGGCTCTTGCGGCGCCCTTTCCGCAGCAGGGCCTGCCCGTCGAAGTCACAACCTACGTCTCGCGCGGCAGTTCGCCGGGAGCCCACCGGGTCGTTATCAGCGTCGAGGCCGAAGTGCCGATCGAATCCGACGCCAACTCTCGCCCGGCCGACGTGATCTTTGTCGCGAAAAGCGCGCGCGACGGCAGGGTAGTCGCCAGCGGTACCGACGTGATGTCGCGGCCGCGCACGGCTGCCAGGGGTTTGGTTGGAACGGCTCGCTACCATGTGCAGTTCGTGGCACCGCCAGGCGAGTACCTGATGCGGGTGGTGGTGCGCGAGCCGGCTGGCGGCGTTGTCGGGAGCGTGGACCGGCGGTTCGCGGTCAACTACTTCGACGGAACGGATGTGACAGCCAGTGACCTGATGATCGGCCGCAAGTCCGACACGCTGCCCGTTCGCGCGCAGGCATATGCGGGGGAAGCGCTGACCGGCCTGCTGGAGATCTACGCGCGGGAGCCGAACTCTCTCGAGGCCGTCGAGGTGGCGGTGGCGCTCCTCAAGCCGGATGGCGAGGCGCTCGTCCGATTCAAGGCCGACCTGAAGGAGATCGATCGCTCGCCAGGCTCGATCTCATCGCGCACGGCTTCGATCGAGCTGCCGCTTGGCGGCGTGCCGGCCGGCGAGTACACGCTTCGCGCGACGCTCAAGGCCAGGGGCGAGACGGTGACAGAGCTCGAGCGCGCCGTGGTCGTGCTGGCCGGAACGCCGCCACCGACGCCCGGCCCCGAATCCGCCGCGCCGAGGGAGCTGGTGCCGACCGACATTCTGGATGGCGAGGTCGCACAACGATTCGTGGCGTTGCTGGGTCAAGGAACCGCCGACGCCGGACTGAAAAAGGCGGCTGGGTTGGCCGCAACCCGGGCGTGGGACGGCGTCGCGGCCGCCGTCTCTGCCTCGGCGGCGACCACGATGGCGGGACGCGCCTTGCGCGGGATGGGGCTGTTCGCGAAACGCCAGTACGTTGATGCGGTGGCCGACCTCCAGGCGGCGCTCGACCTCGATCCGACATCGGCGGTGACCGCGTTTCTGCTGGGCTGGGCGCAGTCCGCCGCCGGTAATCAGGCCGACGCCATCACGGCATGGCGCGCCGCGACGGTGGCGTCGCCGACGCTGGTCCCCGCGTACCTCGCGCTCGCCGATGCGTACCTGCGTCAGTCGCAGCAGGCGCTCGCGCTCCAGGTGCTGCGGACAGGACTGGCGGCTCTACCCAAGTCCGTCGAACTGCAGAGTAAGATCGCTGAAGTGGAGCGGCGGTAGCACCATGGTCGCCGCACTGGCTCTGATCGTCGTTCTGCAGGTCGTCACGCCAGCCTCCCGAGCGATTGAGGCGGGACGCCTGGCGGTGTCGAAGCCGGCAGCGATCGCGCAGCTCACTGGTGACACCCTGCCTGGCTTTCCGCTTCGGCTGGTCTGGTCACCCGACGGCCGCGAGGTATACCTCCGGCTCGTTCGTCGCGACCGGTGGGCCAACGAGACGCTGTTCCACTACTTCATCTCCGTCCGCGACGGCGTGCTCCGCACCGAAACCCGCGAGCCGTCGTGGGCGGTGACATCCTGGGCCTGGAAGTCCGCGTACACCTGTCCTGGCGTGCCGGCATTCAGGATCGAATCCGACACGCGAACCGAAATGAGGTCTGCGACCCACTCCGGTGCCGGAGGATCCATCGCTCAGAATTCAGGAGACCCGTACGGACCCGGTTTCGAGCTTGGGCCTCAGGGTCAGGCGATCCTGTCTGGCGCACTGCAATCACAGAGAATCACGACCATCACCTTGAGGGTCAAAGGGCAGATGGTCGGGGAGTTCATCAACGCGGAGCCGATCCCCGGACTGATGTTCGGCTGGGGCCCGGACGGTTTCGACGCATTGGTGTACGCCGACACCAGGCGCCGCCTGGTCGTGATGGACAAGGCCGGAAGGCGCCACGAGAGCCGCGACACCAACGGCGTCCTGTTGCCGGCGTGGTCGCCCGACGGCGCGCGGCTCGCCTGGCTCGAACAAGTTGGATCGAAGAAGTTCATCCTGACACTTGCAGACGTGAGTCGTCGCTGACCTTTGTGAGATTCTGCCAGGAGCCGTCGGCGCCTGAGTGCCGGGTCTGAAGACCCGGCCTGCACCAGACAGAGATCGTCCGATGTAGCCCGGGGGCTTCCTTCGACTCGCGCTCAGGTACGAAGGTGCTCGCACAGGACAGGTCAGACCCCGGGTCGCCCGGCGAGTGAGGGGCGCTCAGGTGCATGTGGGCATGACGGCTGTGGAGGATCATCATGCGTGCAGTATTCGCTATTGCGCTGGGGGGATTGGCCGCCGCTCAGACACCTGCTGTCTTCGACGCCACTCGCGTGGCGCTGTCCCCGCCAAAGATCGTCGCCGAAATCGACACGGCCAAGATCAAAGGCGAACTGGTCTGGCTGGCGTGGTCGAACGACGGCGCGACCCTTTACTTGAAGTCGGCGGAATTCGATCGGTGGCGCAACGAACGGGCCCGGCACCATCTCGTGCCGGCCACCGGCGGGACGTTGACCGCAACCGACGGAACACCGATCTGGGCGGCGGGGTATTGGATGTGGAAATCGGGAACGTCTGCGCCAGGGGTTCCCGAGATGAAGTTTGACACGGAGACGCAGACGCAGATGACAACCGCCGTCGGCACGGTGCGGGATGGCGGACTCAGCCAGTCCCGCGGCGACCCCTCGCAAACGCAAGTGGACGCCGATTACGCGTCGGCCCAGCAGGTGGCGAGGGTCACAATCAAGCTGAAAGGCCTGGTGATTGCCCAGTCGACCAACAAGGCGGTTCCGCCGGGATTCGTGTGGGGCTGGGCGCCCGCGCCTGTCGGCGGCCTCGCGTTCGTCGACGGGAAGAAGCGGCTGGTGCTGCTCGATCGGATGGGACGGACCATCGAGGTGCCTGGGGCGACAGACGTGCTGCTGCCCGCATGGTCGCCCGACGGCACGCGTCTCGCGTACCTCCAGAAGAAGGACAAGAAGAAGTACGTGCTGAATGTTGTCGAGGTAGGAACCCGATGAAGCCCAGCACGGCTCTCGCCGTGGCCGGCGTGTTCGCGATGCTCGCGACCCCGCAGGCCAGGCGGGCGCAGCAACCCCAACCGGCTCAGCCCCAACCGGCGTTCAAGAGCGCGACGACGGTCGTTGAAGTCGACGTGATCGTCCGCGACAAGGACCGCCGGTTTGTCGCTGACCTGCGCGCCGGCGATTTCGACGTGTTCGAGGAGGGCGTGCAGCAGGAGATCTCGGCCGTCTACCGCGTGATCGGCCCGAACGAGCCGGTCGCCTCGGAGGCGGGCGGCCGGGCAGCGCTTCCGTCTCCGCCGGCGCAGCAGGTCCAGCGTGTGCTCATCCTGTTGTTCGATCAGGCCCACATCCAGCCGGGCGGGTTCGATCGCGCGAGAAAAGCCGCGCTCGAGTTCCTGAAGAAGGACTTCCGCCCTGGCGACGTCGGCGGCGTCGTCAACGGCGGAACGATGGTCAACCAGCGGCTGACGAGCGTGCGCGAGGAGCTCGAGGCGGCCGTCGAGTCGCTCAAGCCGGCACCTGAAACCAGCACCGTAATTCGCGAGTTGCGCCAATGGCCGAGGTTTGTCGACACCTATGAAGCGTATCGTGTCACTCGCAACGAACCGGCAAACGAGCCCGGTGCTTCCACCGTGCTCGATCTTGTCGTGCGCCGCGCCTGCGTCGAACGACCCGGTGACTGCGAGCGGGGCGGCATCACGATGGTCGAGGCCGAAGCCCAGAACAAGGCGATCTTGATCGTCACTCAGGCAAGGATGCTGGCCAAGCAGACGATCGACACGGTGTCGGGGCTCGCCAACGGCCTTGCCCGACTGCCTGGGCGCAAGACCGTCATCCTGATGACCGAGGGGTTCTTCGTCGAAGACAACTGGGCCGATCTTCGAGCTGTCGTCGGCCGCGCGGCGCGCGCCTCGGTCCGCATCTATGCGCTCGACACGCGTGGGTTGAACCGGGGCTCGGCGAGCAGCGACATCCTGGTGAGCGCGAACCCTTCACAGCAGGCGCTGGCCGGCCCGACGCTGGGTGAC
>Ga0315286_10003783_pt1 | contig 14401 bp, 12 predicted proteins | sample YL17G10_0_MG_FD_205038 | JGI IMG/M metagenome (GOLD analysis project Ga0315286, IMG submission 205038) | Sediment microbial communities from Yellowstone Lake, YNP, Wyoming, USA - YL17G10_0 | ecosystem: Environmental > Aquatic > Freshwater > Lake > Sediment | place: USA: Wyoming | collected...
GGCTCGCTGGGACGGAGGCGGGGGCGACCCTTGTCGGCGTGATCCGGGGTCTGGCGGGCCAGCCGCAACACCCGGCAGGTCAACCACAGCGACCGGCAGGGCCGCCGCCGCAGGTGATTCACGTTCAGCCGCAGCGAACGGCAGCCGCCCCTGCGCAGGCTGCGCCTGTGCGCCCGGCCCCGGCAGCCAAGGCGCCCCCGGCCGCGAAGACGGTCGAAGAGAAGCCCCCCGCTGCGCCGCCCGCTCATGAAGTCGCCGAGCCGGAGGTTACGCTTGTGGAGGAAGTCGCGCCCGAGGCCGATGCCGCGTATGAGGCCGCCCAGGCGCCTCATGCCTCGTCCGGTGTCGCGCCGGAGCCGCAGGATGAGATGGATGCGCACGAGCAACTGCTCGTCACCGCGATCGAGACCGGCCGCCACGCGCTGGCCGACCTGGACCACTGCGTCACCGAGGCGCAGGAACTGGCGCGGGCGGGGGTGTGGCGGATCGTCAAAGGTATGGTGTCGTCGCGCAGCCCGGAGCACGCGAAGATCGAGGAGATTCGCAGCGGGGCCCACGAGGTGCAGGAACTCCTGAGGTCGTTCGAACACCAGGTGCGTGGCCTTCACGACCAGTTCGGCCACCGGGTCGATGTCGCGGATCTGGAGGGCTTTGCAAAGCACTTTGCGGAGGCCTTGGCCGCCGGCCCGCAGGAGGAGCACCTCGGCCACCGCGCGATCGAGATCGCGCGCGAGGCATACCACGACGTGCGGCGGATGTGCACGCGGTTGCAACTGGATGCCATCGCCCTGCGGGCGAAGCGCGCGGCCGCGCGGCGCTTCGCGCGGCACAGGGCGGGGTAGTCATACTACACACAACCTTGCGCGGCGGGTCGGGAGACCCGCCGCGCAATGGCGGAAGCACCTCTATTTTGTTTTCGGTGGAGCGGCCGGCTCGGCCTTGACCGGCTTGCCGTAGACCTCCACCTCGGTGTAGTGGTTCAGGTCGTCGGACGAGTTGCCGCGGCTATAGAGCCGCACGTAGCGGCCCGTGGCGCCCTTGGCGTCGATGAGGCGGCCGCGGTAGTCCTCGATGTACTCCATGTCTTTGCCGATGCCCAGGCCGGAGGTGTTGTCGAAGTCATTGTTGTAAACGGTCTTGACGTTCTCGATGAAATCGGGATCGTCGGCCACCTGGATAACCATATCGTGATATACGCGTTTCTCGGCGTGGTAATGCCAGACGACGATGGCGTAGATCGCGCAAGGCTCTTTGAGGTCGATCTGCACCCACTGCGTCTGCGGGCCGAGGTCCACGTAGCAGCCGTCGACGCCTTCCTTGTCGCCGTCGGTGATCTGCTTGAGTTCGCCGATGACGGGGACGGCTTCGCTCGACGTAACCGGCTTGCCGGATGCCACGTTGGTCGTGCCCTCGGGCACGCGGAACGCCTGGCGCGGCTTGTCGCTATACGGCTCCATGTAGGGCGACGCGGGGATATTCTTGGGTGTCGGGCCGCCGACGGCCTTGGGCAACTTGATTTCCAGCGGCACCAGTTGTTCCTCGGGCGTGCCGGAGGGCTGCGGCGGCGCTACGCCGCCGAGGGTGGGGACGTTCTGGGAGCCGGGACCCGGGTGCGTGAGCGTCCACGTTATTCCGCCCGCGGTCAGGAGGACCACGGCGGCTGCGGCGGCCGCCGCCCACGACCACCGGATCGCCGTCACGCGCTGCGGCCGGGGTGCGGCCGGGGCGCTGCGCTGCTCGCGGTACTCCTTGTGCATCCGCTCGCCCAGGTCCCGGACGAACTCTTCTCGGGGCGGCGGCGCACCGTAGCCGGTCTTCAAAAGGGCCGACAGGTTATCGCTTTTTTCTTCGGCGCACATGAGGTTGCGCTCCTTTCGACTGCAAAACACGCGCCCACCAAGGTGGGCGGCTAAATGTAACCATGAAATATTATCGCGGCGCCCGCTGGGCTCGCTCGAATGCCGCGCGAAACGCCTGCCGCGCTCGGTACAGCGATGCCTCGACGGCCTTTTCCGAGCGGCCCAGGCGCTGGGCGATCTGGCGGACGGAAAGGTCGTCCAGGTACTTCCACTCGAGCACCGTGCGTTCTTCGTCGGCCAGGCCATCCATGATCACTCCGACGCACTGCCGTATTTCAGCCGCCTCCAGCGCCGCCCGCGGGTCGTCCTCGTGGGAGGGCAGGGCGGCCGCCAGGTTCTCCTCAAGCGTGGTTCTCATTCGCCCTGCCCGGCGGCGGAGGTCCTGCACCTTGTGTCGCGCGATACCGATCAGCCACCCGCCCACGCTCCCGCCTTCCGGTGCGAGGCTGCCGATCTGCCGGACGGCCGCCAGAAACGTCTCGCTGACGACGTCCTCGGCGCTCGCCGAGTTCCCCGAAAGTTGGGCGAAGGCGTACCGCCAGACGGAGGGGAGGTGCTGCTGGTAGAGCGCCTCGAGGGCCGTTGCGTCGCCTGCCTGGATGGCACGGACCAAGTCGGCGTCGGTCATCGTAGTGCCTCCGGCTGCCTCTACTGGTCCCACTTGCGCCGTTAAGGCCTGCCACTGATTAAACCTCGCGGCAGGGGGCGGAATCACGCGGAAAATCCGCAGAGGAAAAAAAGTTTCAAGTTTCAGGTTTCAAGTTTCAAGTTAGAGGACACGAAAACGCCGTCTGCTTGCCGGGGCGCAGCCGTTTCCTTCAACTTGAAACTTGGAACTTGAAACTTGAAACTGTCGTTCACAGATTCCCGGCCGTCACGACCTTGATGAACTTGTAGAGAATGAGGGCCAGCATGACGATCAGGTAGACGCGCAGGAAGTACAGCGCGAACTTCGTCATCCGAGTCATCTGTACTCGTGGCATAGCACACCTTGCGGCTAGCTGCGGGCCTCAAGCCCCTTCATGATGTCCTTGTAATGGACGACGCCGAGCAGGTGGTCTTTCGCGTTGACCACGGGGATCATGCGGTACTGGTACTTGGAGAAGAGGGCCGCGAGGTCGTCGCGGAGGATGTCCTCGTCGGCCGAGACGACCGGTGCGGCCATCAGGTCGCCGAGGGTCTTGTCGTCGGTCGTCAGCAGCAGTTCCCGCAGGTCCACGACGCCCGCCAGCACTTTCTGTTCGCCCGTGACGACGTAGATGTACGGGATGCTGTGGCGGTCGCGGCCGGACGTGCGGATGGAGGCGAGCACGTCGCCCACCTTTGCCTCCTTCGGCATGACCAGGAAATCCGCCGACATCAGGGCCTTGGCCGAGGCCTCGCGGTCGGCCAGTATCGCACGGATTCGCGCCGCCTGGTCCTGGGGCAGCAGCCCCAGCATCTCCACCTGGTCGTCGTGCGGCAGGATCGACAGGAGGTCCGCCAGTTGCGGCACGGACATCTCGGAGAGGATCGTCCGGGCCCGCTCGTGGCGGAGGGCGGCGACCAGTTGTCGCTGGGCGCGCGGCTCGGCTTCCATGAGGGTCTCGGCGGCCTTGTCGGTGTCCAGGGCCGAGAACACGGCCTGCTGCTCGCGGCCGGAGAGTTCCTCCAGAATATCGGCCAGGTCCTCGCTGGGCAGTTCCTTCATTTTGCTGCGCGTGATAGAGAGCAGCAGGGTGTCGGTCGCAGTGTCTTCGACCGACAGCGGCTGCACGTACTTCCAGGAGATGAAGCGGTCGGGTTTCCAGGCGAGCCACTTCACGCGCCACCGCCTGAGGAACCCGTTGAACGAGACGTCCACGTGGACGATGAGCAACCGCCCCTGCGATTCCAGCAGGTGCACGTCGTTTACGACCTCGGTCCGCCGGCCGTCCATGTCGAGGATCGTCTGGCCCATCAGGTGCTCGTTCACGAGGAGCCATCCCGGCTGGTCGACGAACGGCGGGTAGCGGTTGCCCTCGGGCGGCTGGACGAAGATGGCGTCGTCGTCGATCTTGATCACCTTCGGCCACGGGATGAACTCGCTGGGGTTGCCCCAGCCGTGCGAGATGTAGATGCCCACCGCTTCCGGGTAGGGGTCGGACAGGCGGAAGACGAGGTCGGTCACTCGCCCCAGCCGGTTGTTGATCTTGCCCGCGCAAACGCGGCGCTTCAGGAGTTCCGCGAAATAAAATGTCTGGAAATCCTTGATGCCGGCGGCGGCCTCCGGCGTCTTCGACGTTCGAATGTGCACTGAATTACCCATGCGGCACCTCAGGAGCCCGAACTGAACCACTCGGGCATAAGAATGGTCATGGCGTAAGCGGTCGACATTGCGATAACCAACAGGATGATGCTCCAGTTCGCGATGTTCTGCCAGCGGGTGTTGATGTATCCGCCCATCCGCTCCTTGTCGTTCAAGAGGAGGATCAGGAAGACGAGGGCCGCCGGCAGGAGCGTCACCGCAACCACCTGCACGAACATGTTGATCAGGATCAAGAGGTCCGGCCGGTCGATGGCCCACAGCACCACGCCGCCGGCGGTCCCGAGCGTGGCCAGGTAGATCACGTAGAACCAGGGGGCGTCGCGAACGCTCTTATTAAGGGAGTGTGCCCAGCCGAACACCTCGCCCACCGCCCACGACGTCGAGAGGCTGATGCACAGGGCGCCCAGGAACCCGGCGTCGAACAGGCCGATGCCGAACAGCAGCCGCGCCCACTGGCCGTGCTGGCCCAGCAGCGGCGCCAGCGCATCGGCCGTCTTGGCGGGGTCCTCGATCGGGGGCAGGTTGTTGTAATAGAACGCAGCGCCAGTCGTAATGATGATGAACACCGCCACCAGCCCCGTGATGATCGACCCCGTGAACGTGTCGATTTTGCCGAACTTGATGTCGCGGACGTCCATCCCCTTGTCCACCACGGCGCTTTGCTGGAAGAAGATCTGCCACGGCGTGATCGTGGTGCCGATGTTGGCCATGATGATGAACACCAGGTCGCCGCTCAGCCCCTTTGGGAACTCGGGGGCGTAGAAGCCCTTGGCCACGAGGCCCCAGCCGGGGGCGGTGGGGGTGTTCATCGCCCAGATGGCCGCCGGAATGTACACCAGGTTCAGGGCGCAGAACAGAAGGGTCAGTTTCTCGAAGGTCCAGTACTTGCCCGTCAGGACGACGCCCATCAGTATGGCCGTCACCACCACGAAGGTGATCCACGGCGGAACGCCGAAGAGTTGCATGGCCGCGGTCATGCCGATGTACTCGGTCACCAGCGTCAGCCAGTTGATGACGGCCAGGTCGCCGATGGAGAACCAGCCCCAGAACTTGCCGAAACCGTCGAAAATGGCCTCGGCATTCCCACGCTTCGTCACGGCGCCCAGGCGCACCGTCATCTCCTGGACGAAGTAGGCCATCGGCACGAGGATGAAGAAGACCCACAGCAGGTTAAAGCCGTATTTGGAGCCCGTCACGGCATAGGTCTGGATGCCGCCGGCGTCGTTGTCGGCGACCATGGTGATGATGCCCGGCCCGACGACGGCCAAGAGGATGGCCGTGCGACGGTTCATCCGTCCGAAACGGTGAATGGTCTTGCTGATCCAGTACACGACTCACCTGCTGGTCTTCTGCGGAGCAACGCCTGACCCTCATTGTAGTATGACCCCGAGACTTCGTCACTTGGTCTAAAAAACGGGGTCCATACGCGCCAAAATTAAAAAGGGCACTCTACTCCGCCAGCGGGCCTTTGCAATCAGAAAACATCTTTTTTTCGGCCTCGCGTCGGCGCCTTCTCGCCGGGCAAATATCAACCCGAAACGCCCGTGGACACGGACCTTCTTTTCGTTACAATGGAACGTGTTGGTTTGCGGGAAGACCTCTGCGCAAGTGGTTGCGCAGGCACAAGACGGCCGGCTCGCTTGCGCGGCGCGGCCTAGGAGAGAGAAAATGAATTTCGGACGGATGCTCTGGTCAGCGGCCCTGGCGGCCGCCATTCTGGTCGGCGCTGCCCTGGCCGGCTGCAACAATAAGACGACAACCACGTCGAACGAACCCAAACGCGAGGAGAAAAAAATGGCCGAGCCGTTGCCGCAGGTCACCATCCAAACGACTAAGGGTAACATCGTCCTTGAACTGGCCGAGGACGATGCCCCGAACACCGTTGCCAATTTCATCAGCCTCGCCGAGAAGGGCTACTTCGACGGCCTCCTCTTCCACCGCGTCCTCGCCAACTTCATGATCCAGGGCGGCGACCCCAAAGGCACCGGCACCGGCGGCCCGGGCTACGTCATCGCCGACGAGTTCTCGCCGCACCTCAAGCACACGCGCGGCGTGATCTCGATGGCCAACGCCGGACCCAACACCGGCGGCAGCCAGTTCTTCATCACCCACGTGGCCACGTCGTGGCTCGACGGCAAGCACGCCGTCTTCGGCAAGGTCACCGCCGGCCTGGAGGTCGTCGATGCCATTCAGCAGGGCGACAAGATGATCAAGGTCACCGTCGACCGCAAACGCAACCATCCCTACCAGCCGCAGGTCATGCGGAAATAGCGCGGCAGCGGAAGGCATCAGTCATAGTTCATGTAGGGTGGGTGCTATGCACCCACGCTGATGCTGTTGCCGTTATGCTGTAAACGTTGGGTGATTGCTCCGTGTCCACGCCGAAGGCGTTGCTGTTATGCGTAGGTGCCTGCGCTTACGATACCCCCCCCCAACACAGCAGCGTGGGTGCATAGCACCCACCCTACATGTTGGGCGACAGACCCGCCGCGCAAATCACATCGCCGGGATCAGAGCCCCAGGCCCCAGTGCATGATGGCGAAGATGAGGGCGGAGAGTCCCGCCGAGACGGGGATCGTGATGATCCATGAACTGAAGATGCGGCGGACGACCTTCATGTCGATCGCGCCGAAACTGCGGGCGAAGCCGACGCCCAGGATCGCGCCGACCATGACGAAGGTCGTGGAGATCGGCAGGCCCAGTTTCGAGCAGATCAGCACGGTCGAGGCCGTGGAGAATTCGGCCGAGAATCCGCGCGTGGCGGTGATCTCCGTGATCTTCTTTCCCACCGCGATGATGACCTTGTAGCCCATCGTGGCCAGGCCGATGACGATACCCGCGCCGCCGAAGGCCAGCAGCCACGGCGAAACCGCGGTCGTCGCGTGCAGCGAGTGTTCGCTGAAGGCCTGCATGCTGCCGGCCAGCGGCCCGACGGCGCTCGCCACGTCGTTGGCGCCGTGCGAGAACGACATGTAGCACGCCGTCATCACCTGGAGGCGCCCGAACCAGCGCTCCACGGTCTGGTAGTGGTCGCCTATCGCCACCTCGCCGCGGTCCTTGACGCGCAAATGAATGATGATCCGCGTGACCACGTATGCCGTCAGCGCGATTCCCGCCGTAAGGCCGAGCAACTCGTAGAACGACAGGTCGGCGGCGGATTCCTCGGGCTTCCCGCCGCACAGCGTTATCCGCGGGAGCCCCTTGTACGTGGCCGACAGGAAGATGATTGCGAGCGTGGCCGCGAACCCGAACGGAACCACGGCCTTGGCCCGCGAGACGGGGTTCTTGTGCTTGAAGACGAATCGAACAACGCATTTATAAACGATGAACGCGCCGAGGCCCCCCGCCAGCGGCGAGATCACCCACGTCAGGGCGATGGTCCCCAACTGGCCCCAATGGATGCATCCCGTACCCCCGACTATCGGGCACAGCAGCGCAAAGCCGATGATGCCCCCGATCGTCGACTGCGTGACCGACACGGGATGCGACATCAGCGTGGCGATGTTCAGCCAGATCGCCGATGACAGCGCCACCGCCAGCATGCCGACGCCGAAAAGGTACACCAACTTCTCGGCCTGTTCCGGATCACCGCACTGGAATGTCTCCAGCGGAACGATCCCGCCCTTGATCGTCGCCGTAACGTTGGCGCCCACCAGGAAGGCGCCCAGGAACTCGAACACCGAGGCCAGGCAGATCGCCTGCCGCAACGAAAGCGTGCCGGCGCCGACCACTGTACCCATGCCGTTGGCCACGTCATTGGCGCCGATGTTCCACGCCTTGTAGAAGCCGATAACGACGGCTACTACCAGCAGCGTCTCGGTGGTCAGTGCCACTCGTATCGTCCTATTTCCGTACGATCATCAGCCGCAGGTTCTTGCCGACGTTCTCGGCGTGGTTTGCGATCCCCCCCAGCGAAAGGCAGAGTTTGTCCAGAAGCATGATGGTGATCGGCTCGATGTCCGACGCCCCGTAGTAATGGCGGGCCAGTTTGCGGCTGAGTTTGTCGGCCTCCCATTCCATGTGGGCGACGTCGCGGATCTTCTGGAGGACGTGCTCGGCGTCGGGGCCGACGAACGATTCCCTCTGAAGTTGCGCCAGTTTCTCCGCCAGGCCCAGCAGCGTCTCGCTCACCACGACGGCCTTGTCCACCAGCGCCAGGAACTCCGCGTGGTACTCCTTCGGGAGGTCGATCTTGCGGAACGTCGCCACGATGGAGAAGTCCTGCGCGTCGTCGGCGATCCGGTCAGTCTGCGCCAGGAACCGGGCCATGTCTTCGCGGTCCACTGGCAGAAAATAGCGCGACGGGAGATTCTCGCGGATCTGGTCTTTCAGTTGGTCCGCCTCGTACTCCGTCTTCGACATCTCGAACTGGAGTTCGTTGACCCGTTCCATGTCGCCGGCCAGGAGGGCGTCCGCGATGGGACGCACCATCTTCACGCACTCGTGTACTTTTCGGGAGTGTTCAACGAGCGGCTCGAAAGGCGACTTGCCGAAGACGCTGAGTATGCCGGCCATGAGATTTCCTTTCTGAAGAGGCGTTCAATGGGGGGGTATCCTAAACAGGTTACAGCGCGAATGCAAGCATTCCGGATTTTTGCAACATTGTGGACTCCCGGCGCGTCTATAGGGTAAGAGGGCGGTGTCTGTGCGCGTTTTGCGCATGCGGTACGCTTAGCGCCATCGGCTAGGGAGGTTTTCCAGTTGCACAACCTGTGCGTGAGGATCGAGAGGGCCGCCAGAATGGCCTTTCCGGCCATGGCTCTGGCCGCCGTGGCGCTCGTCGTGCCGCCGGCCGTCGCCGCGACGATCGACGTCGCGGGCGTCAAGACCGCCACCGGCCCTGCCGTCTGCCGCGTGACGGTCGAGAATTCCTGGGGCGTTCCCCTTGCCATGGCGAGCGGTTTTCTCCTCGGAGACGGGCGATTTGCCGTGACCGATCTGGGAGTCGTGGCTCGCCCCGGCGTCGACCGGGTTTCCCTTCATTTTCAGGACGGGGTGACCGTCGCGGTGCGCGAGTTTGGAATGGCCGACCCCGGCCTGGGCCTCGTGCTCCTGCGGTTGCCGGCCGATGCCCCGAAACGTCAGGGCCTGGCTCTGGCACAGGGGCTGCCCTCGCTGGACGGCAGCGCCCCCGTTGTGGTCGCCGGGTGGCAGTGGGGCCGGCAGTTCGAGGTTGTGGCCGGGAGGCTCTGCAAGGGGCCGCTGATCAAGGAAGTGGCGGCCCTGACGCGCGTCGATACGCCGTTCGGCGTCGAGTCATTCCTCCGGGTGGAGGGCGGGCGCCTCGACGGCGCTTCCGGGTCGCCTGTTCTTGACGCCGAAGGCACGGTCCTGGCCGTCAATCTCGACGTGCCTATCCGCACTGCGATTGCCACGCTGGCGATGCCCGCAACGAGCCTGCGAACCGCGCTGATGACGGCCGCCCCCCAATTGAAACCCCTCTCGGAACTGCCGAAGCCGCTTTGGCCGGCCCGGTCTCTGCGGACCCAGGGGGGCCCTGTTACGCCGCAGGCGTTCCTGGGGCTGATCAGCCAATTCAAGACCGCCTTGGCGTGCCAGAAGTGCGGCGGCAAGGGCAGGGTGACGGCTCCCTACGGCGGTGTTGGCGGCGGTGGTTATGGGTACGGCTACGGCTATGGCGACTACACCGTCACTTGTCCCACGTGCGGCGGCGAGACGGTGGTTTTCAACGAGGCTGCCCTGAAACTGCTTGTGACCGTTGCGGAACAGGGAACGAGCACGGTCTGGGCCCCCGTCGTGGACGAGCGGGTGCGGACCAAGATTCGGGCAGCAGGGCAGGATACCCTGGTGACCCTGGCGGGGTACGGCCACCGTTTCCAGCGGGAACTGGCGAGAGTGGTCGCCTCGGCGCTGGAGAAAAGCAGCCTGACGTTCCCTGCCGGCATTGCCCTCAAGGCCCGCGTTCTCAAAGCCCAGGATGCCCCCGATGGCCGTTACATTTTCCTTGCGCAGGATTCGAGCGTGACCTTTGTCGTACGGGTGGAGGACCTTGTGCCTCAGGGCGGCAAGGGCGTGAGTGCTCGCACAGCGCCTCCCGAAGGCAGTTGGGTTTTCGTGGCCGGGACGATCCTCGGACGCTGCAAGGCGGACGGTCGCAAGGGGCTTTTCGTCTTGCCGCTGGAATGGATGCCGGCGCCGGCGCCTGATGCGGGCCGACCGGACAGACCTGCCAGGCCGTGACGGCACGGCCCATCGCGTAGCAAATGGTCAAATCCCGCGGTCAAAATCCTTGACAGTTCCGCCGACCGGCATTAGGGTAACGGCAGTTGTTCGGATGGGCACCGGGGGTGGTCTAGCCTGGCGCAATGAGCGGTTCGCGCCGGAAGTCTGTGCTTCGCGCTTAAGGAGCCTTTCATGAAACGAGTGGCGCTGGTCGCGGTGCTGATGCTCCTGATCGTCGGGGGGCAGGCGATGGCGCAGCAGGGAGCGGGCCTCGAAGGCCTGCGCTCCAAGACGGCGTTGGCCGAAGGGGACCGCTCGCAACTTCGCCAGTGGCTCACCCAGACCGTCGCTACGATGATCACGAACACCGATTCGGACCGGCGCGGCATGACTGCCGCCCGCGATGCGATCCTTAGCGAGGCCCGCAGCGGCGGCAGCCAGTCGCCCGCGTTCCGGCAAGTCTTCGCCGAGGAACTCATCAACGCCGTCAAGGACGCCGAGAAGCGGGCCGTCAGCCAGGAATCCCGCGTGAGCCTGTTCATGGCTGTGGCCGAACTGAAGGCCCCCGAGGGGGTGCCGCTGCTGATGGTCGCCCTGGAGAAGGACCCGTATCCGGCCTCGCGGTACTGGGCGGCTCGCGGGCTGGACATGGCGGCCGACGCCATTGCCGAGAAGGCCACCCCTCGCCTGGAGCAGGAGATGTCCGCAGCCGCCGCCAAGGCGTTTGACGGGGACATCTCGATCATTGAAGCGTACCTGCTGCTCGACATGCTGGGCAAGTTCGACCTGGAGGCGGCCCATGACGCCCTGGTCGACTGCGTGATCAAGTTTGTCCAGCAGGCCCCGGCCTCCGACCCGATCGCCGTACAGGCCTACATCGGGGCGGTCACGTCCCTGAAGAAGGCCTATGCCAAGGAGGTCCGCCCCGAAGGCAAGGCCCGCGTCCTGATGGGCTTCGCATACCTCTGCGCCTGGCTCATGCCGCCTGCCGCCGACCCGAGCCTCATGGGCGCCCTGAACGCATCGCTCGAGGAAATCACCGGCGAGAAGGTGGGTTTTCCGACGAGCCCTGACCCGGTCAACGAGAAGTTGGCGCTCATGGATTGGATCGAGAAGTTGTATCGCGACAAGAAGATCCCCAAGCGGCCGGCGTTGCCGCCTGTCGTCGAGGACGCCGTCAAGGAACTCAAGAGCGCCCTGACCGACGCCCCCAAGTAGTCGCGGAGCGGCCCGCGTCAGTTTGTCGGTGTGTGCTCGTAATGCCTCAGTTACGGGTGCTGCGAGAATGTGGAATGTAGGGGCGAGGCATGCCTCGCCCGCGCTTGTGGGACTTCCTCGGGCGAGGCATGCCTCGCCCCTACGTACCTGAGGTGGCACGGCCACCAATGCGCAGGTTCCTGATACCCCTGGCGGTGGCGGTCGCCGTTACGTTCGGCACGGCGATGCTGGCCTATCGCACGCAAGGTCCGCGTGCCGACCTCGTCTGGACCGCCGGCACCGAAGTCGCCACCCTCGATCCCAACATGATGAACGCCCTCCAGGACGGGCGCGTCGCCGCCGCGCTGTTTGAAGGTCTCACTGTCGTGGATGCACAGACGCTGAAGGTCCGCCCCGGCGTTGCGCGCTCCTGGCAGGTCTCGCCCGACGGCCTCACCTACACGTTCGATCTCCGCCACGACGCCCGCTGGAGCGACGGCCGGCCCGTCACCGCCGAAGACTTCGTGTACTCGTGGAAGCGGGTGCTCGAGCCGAAGACCGCCGCCGAGTACTCCTACATCCTCTATCCCATCCGCGGCGCCAAGGCGTACTACGATGCAGCGACGAAGCCGGACGGCGGGGCCGACTGGTCGAAGGTCGGCATCCGCTCGGAAGGGCCGTACCGGATGGTCGTCACCCTGGATCGGCCGTGCGCGTACTTCCTCGACCTGGCGGCTTTTACGACGTACCTGCCCGTTCGCAGGGATATTATCGAGAAACATGGCAATCGCTGGACGTTGCCGGGTAACATCATCTCCAACGGCGCCTACCGGCTGGTCGAGTGGCGGTTTCAGAGCCGCATGATCTGGGAGAAGAACCCGTACTACTGGGACGCCGCATCGGTCGCCCTCGGGCGCGTGGAAGTGCGGGTTTTCAACGACGCGGTGACGGCCCTGGATGCGTACGAGACGGGCGCCGTGGACCTGACGGCGGTGGTGCCGCCGCTGGCGATCCCGCCGCTTCTGGCGGCGCGCGAGGGCGGCCGCCGCAAGGACGTGCAGTACGAAACCGTCTTTGCAACATACTTTTACAGGATCAACTGCACGCGGCCGCCGTTCTCCGATGCGAGGGTGCGCCGGGCGCTGGTGCTGGCGATCGACCGGCAGGCGATCATCGATCGCGCGGCGCGCGGCGGCCAGAAGCCCGCCTTCAGCCTCGTCCCGTCAGGTTACGAGGCCTACAAGCCGCCGCCGGCCCTCACCGAAGACGTCGCGGAGGCCCGCCGCCTCCTGGCCGAGGCCGGGTTCCCGGGCGGCAAAGGCATGGGCGAACCGGCGCTTCTGGTCAACAAGGGCATGGGCCACGTGCCTATCGCCGAGATGCTCCAGCAGCAGTGGCGCGAGCGGCTGGGCGTCAACGTCCGTATCGAGCAGGTGGAGTGGAAGGTTTTTCTCGACAGGATGAGCCACCTGGACTACGAGGTCGCGCGAGGCGGGTGGTACGCCGATTACGTGGACCCGAACACGTTCGTCGATATGTTCGTGACGGGGGGCGGCAACAACAACACCGGATGGTCGAACAAGGAATACGACGCCCTGGTGGACTCGGCCGCCGGCCGGATTGATTCCGCGGCCCGCATGGAGGACTTCCGTCGCGCCGAGGCGATCCTGCTGCGCGAAGTGCCGATCATCCCGATCTACTTCTACACGCAGGTGATGCTCGTCCGCCCGGGCCTTGAGGGTGTGTATCCCAACGTGCTGAACCGCATTGACTTCGGCGTGATACGCTGGGCGCCGAATGCGGCGCGGTAGGGCATCTTGCGCCCGCATGCGCCAATGCTGCGCGGCGGGTATGGAGGGGCTGTTGCCCAATACGTAGGGTGGGTGCTCTGCACCCACCAATGCCGTTTTTCTCGCGTAAAAATGGTGGGTGCAGAGCACCCACCCTACATGAACTGGGCGCAGGTGCAGAAGCCGCTAAACGGCAAACAGCAAACTGCAATGACTAATCAAACTGCAAACGGAGAAACGGCAAGGACCTGTCGCGGGCCGGGGCTTGCCTTTTTTGCCTTTTGCCTTTTGCTTTTTGATTAGTCATTGCAGTTTGCAGTTTGCCGTTTGCTTTGTACGCTGGGTGGATGGGAGGCCGCCGATGAAAACCTTCCCCAGGCCGCGCGTGGTCGTCAGCAAGTGCCTGGGGTTCGCGCCGTGCCGGTACGACGGAGCGATGATCTCCGACGAACTGGTCCGACGCCTGAAGGAGTACGTTGACTTTCTCCCGGTCTGCCCGGAGATGGAGATCGGCCTGGGCTGCCCGCGCGAGCCCATCCGCATGGTGTTCGCCGAGAGCGAGTTGCGCCTGATCCAACCGGCCACAGGCAAGGATTTGACGCAGGCTATGCGGCAGTTCGCCGAGGCGTTTCTGGGCGGCGTGGGGCAGGTCGATGGGTTTATCCTGAAAAGCCGGTCGCCGTCGTGCGGCATAAAGGACGTGAAAGTGTTCGCCGGCGCGGAACACGAGACGCCGCAGCAACTCGGCCGGGGGTTCTTTGGCGGTGCGGTCCTCGACCGCTATCCCGACCTCGCGGTTGAGGACGAAGGGCAACTGAGCGACTTCCGTCTGCGCGAGCATTTTCTGGCGCGGCTGCTTATGCCGGCCGAGTTTCGCCGCGTGAGCCGCGATGCGTAGGACGATTGTAGTGGATGCCGCGCGGCGAATCTCCATACGTGTTTAGCGGGGCGAGAAAAAGGGGGCTGCACCCGTTTCCGGCTGTATGGAAACGGGGGCTGTCCCCTTTTCCGGCAGGGCAAAGGGGACAGTCCCCTTTTCGCAAAGGCGCGAAAAGGGTACAGCCCCCTTTGCCCCCCCCCGCTAA
>Ga0315286_10003784_pt1 | contig 14400 bp, 12 predicted proteins | sample YL17G10_0_MG_FD_205038 | JGI IMG/M metagenome (GOLD analysis project Ga0315286, IMG submission 205038) | Sediment microbial communities from Yellowstone Lake, YNP, Wyoming, USA - YL17G10_0 | ecosystem: Environmental > Aquatic > Freshwater > Lake > Sediment | place: USA: Wyoming | collected...
CAACTCCTGCATGGCTTGGGTGAATTCCTCGCCTTGGGGGGAGCGGTAGTGCCAGAGCACCTTGTCTTCCATGAAACTCACGCCTTTTCCCTTTGTCGTGTCCAGGAGAAAACACGACGGCCGATTCGCCGAGAGGGGGACGCGACCGAATGCGTCAATCATCGCGGCGTGGTCGTGACCATCGAGTTCTTCAATGGTCCAGCCGAACGATCTCCATTTGTCCGTGAACGGCTCGAGTGCGATTGTCTCGGAGACTCTGGCCAGGCTCTGGATCTTGTTGTAGTCGATGAGCACCACAAGATTGGAGAGACGGTGATGCGCAGCGAACAGCGCCGCCTCCCACACGGATCCTTCGTCGCACTCGCCGTCACTCATCAGCACGAATGTCCGCCACGAAGCGCCCGTCAGCATGGCACTGAGAGCCATGCCCGCACCTATTGCCAGGCCGTGCCCCAAGGAACCCGTCGAGACCTCGACCCCGGGAATGTTCTTGTGAGACACGTGCCCGCTGAGAAGCGAGCCGTCCTGACAATGCGTCGTCAGCCAACTGCGAGGAAAGAAACCCCGTTCCGCAAGAACAGCGTAGACCCCAGAACCCGCGTGGCCTTTGCTCAGGATGAACCGATCCCGACCGTCCGAGGTCGGTGCCTGCGGATCGACACGAAGCGTACTTGCGTACAAGACCGCCAGCGCGTCTGCGCAGGACAAGACCGATCCAACATGCGAACTGCCGCCGCGGGAGGCCATGCGTACCGCGTGTCGTCTGATCTTGAGGGCCAGCAACTCGGAACTGCTCTTGGCGCCATTCATCGATTCGGGTGCGGTCAACGGACCTCCCAACTTCTTGTTTCAGCTACTCACTCACGCAGTTCTTCGACTTCGGCCGCCAGAGTTCCGGGCACGGCATGGGAACGGGCCACGCCCAAGGAACCCCAACTCGGCCTACCGCTGTGTGACAACCTCGTTTGCGCCCGGAGGAGGATACGGCACCAGCGGTTCGGTGCGGCGCGCAACACGTCGCAGTTCGACGTCCGCGCCCAAGCGTGTCAGGGCCCGGCCAACTCCGGCCAGAGCGCGGCGCCGAGACACGATCGCCACGGCCGTCAGGGCGAGGAGTTCGAGGTCCAGCCGGAACGATCGTCGTCGCACGTACAAGAGCCCAAGGCGGCTCTTCCACGGACGGATCAATTGGTTATACGAAACGTCCGGGTCGGCGCGGCCAGCGAGGATCTCCCCTTCGTCGGAAAACACGATTGACGAAAGATCCGTGATGCCCGGCTTGACCGTGAGCAGTTCACGCTCGACTTCAGTATACAGGTTCACGTCGCGGCGCACGTTCGGGCGCGGGCCCACGAGGCTCATGTCGCCCAGCAGAACGTTCCAGAGTTGCGCCAGTTCGTCGAGCTTGTAGGCTCTGAGCGCGCGACCGACCGCCGTCAGGCGCCGGTCGTCAGCCGACGTCGAATCCACGCCAGTCCGATCAGCGCCCGCAGCCATGGACCGCAGCTTGACCATGCTGAAGGTCCTCCCCTCGCGGCCTACCCGCGGGGCCACGTAGATCGGAGAGCGGAGATCCTGAAGCCAGATGGCAACCGCGAATACGCCAAGGACCGGTGACAGCAGAAGCAGCCCGGCCCCGGACACGCAGATGTCCAGAATACGGCTGGCATGGCGCCTGGTCATCCGCTTGGCGTCCTCCCCCTCACTTCCCATAGAACGCCCGCACGACCTGGATCACCTGTTCGACTTCGGCGTCATCGATCTCGACGTTCATCGGCAGCGAGCACACCTCGCGGCTGATGGCCTCGGTCACCGGAAAGCCCCGATCCGTCAGGCCGAGTGCCTGGTGCTTGTAATAGGGTTTGCGGAACTGCGTGAGCACTTCAACGCCGTTCTTCGTCATGTGGTCGGAGAAGGCGCTCCCGTGTTCTGATCGCAGCGTGTAGTTTTGATACACGTGGTCGAAGCCCGGCCGGTCGTACTTCGGGAGCATGAGGCCTGGCAGGTCACGAAGCCCGTCATTGTAGCGTTCTGCGATGGCCTTGCGGCGCGCGATCCAGGCCGGCAGATACGCGAGTTTTACGTCGAGGAACGCGGCCTGGATATTGTCGAGCAGGCACGTGAAACCATGACCGTGATACTCGCCCGTCTCGCGATCCTCCCCGTTGTACCGCATCCGGCGCGCGAATTGCGCCACCTCCGGGTTGTTCGTGGTGATCGCTCCACCGTCGCCATACGCGCCGAGGATCTTGAATGGGTAGAAACTCCAACAGCCGGTGATTCCCCAGGAGCCTGCGTGTTTTGCACGTATGCTGCTGCCGAGGCTCTGGCACGCGTCTTCGACCACCACGAGCTTGTGGCGCGCGGCGATGGCCATCACTGCCGGCATGTCGGCCATCCATCCACTCAGATGCACGGGAATGATGCCCCTGGTTCGACTCGTGACGGCTTCCTCGATCCTGGTGACGTCGATGTTGAAATCGTCGCAGACGTCAACAAGCACGGGCGTGGCGCCGACGTTGACCACGGCCGAACAGGTGGCAACAAACGTATGGGCGGGGACAATCACCTCGTCGCCTGAGCCGACGCCGGCCGCACGCAGCGACAGATGTAGCGCGTCGTATCCGCTGTTCAGGCCGACCGCGTAGGTCGTTCCGACGAATCTCGCAAGGTGTTCCTCGAATCGGAGAAGTTGGTGCCTGTCGATCAGGTCGCCCTGTTCCATTACCGCGAAGTACGCCGCGTCCAGTTCATGCTTGAGCTTCGCGTACAGGCCGCCGGGGTCGACAAATTTCACTCGCCGTTTCATTTGTGTTCTATCCGATGCAGCACGGAAGGCTCCACTGTTCCGATTCCAGAGATGCTCACGCTCGGGCGAGGTCGGCCCGGCGGTGACACACCGCATAGATGACTTTGTACCGGTCGGCGGCCGCGTCGTCGTCAAGGGGAACTGGCGGTCTGTATGTGCCGGTCGAGGCAGTGACTTCCGGTGGGAAGGCGACGAGCTTGCCAAAGACCAATCGCTTGAGGAATTCCTTGCCCTTCATCGTTCTGGGAATCACGTGGAGGGCATCGGCCGCCTGCCTCACGTGTCCGACGACCCGGCCTCCGACCCCATCCTCGTGCACGGGAAACCCGCCAAAGAGCTCGACAGCGAACCCTCGTGTCCGCAGCAAGGAGGCGAGCTCAGGACCGGTGAAGTAGCTAGTGGAATGCGGACTCCGGATGAAGCCGAGCCGAGCGGGATTGGCCGTTGCCAGAATCAACACCCCGTCGGGCGCCAAGGTTGAACGACAGGCGTCAAATGCGAGAGCCGCATCGGCAAGGAAATAGATCGCTTCAAACAGCACGATCACGTCGAAACACCCCGATCGGAAGGGCAGAGCCTGCGCGTCGAGACGCACCAGTGGAAGAGCCTGGCCGTAGTGTTCTCTGGCCGCGCGCAGCAACCCTTCGGTGCAGTCGCCCCCCACGATTGTCTGGGCATGTTGCCGCAAGTGCCCCAAACCCGTTCCTGGGCCGCAGGCGATTTCAAGTACCCGTTTCCCGCCACAGTAGTTTGCCGCGAAGGTGTAGCGGGTGCGCGCCATGTCAATGGCTTCCCGCGAAACCAGATTGCCGGCAGCCTCGGTCACGGGACGGTAATCAATAGCCATGTTTCTTAGGATCGACTCATCCTGGAGCGCAGCGGCAGTCGCGGCCGCCTCCAGGACAGACTCCAGAGCGCACCGGAGGAACTTGCCTCATTCGTCACGATCCCGGCCCTGGAAGATGTCAGGGGGCCTTGCTGTCGTGTCTTGTCCAGGGGCGGTTCTGGGCAGGTTGCACACGACAGCGGGAAACTTGCCCGCGCGAGTCCGTTCGATGCGATTGACGACTTCGACGCTGATCTGGGCGCGCCTCCCGACTCGCTCCTGCAGGTTGGCGCGGGCCAGTGCTCCGTCGTCGTCGCTATACCCATCGCCGGGAACGACGCGTATCCGGAAGATCTCCCAGTCGTCTTGCACGATCTGCGCCTCAGCGACGCACCTGACACCTTTGAACACCGGATCCAGTCGCCCGATCCGACGTCCGTCGAGCGTGAGCAGCACTGCGTCCACGCGCCCTTCTACCTGCCCCAGCAGCGGCAAGGGACTCCCGCACGTGCAATCCTCCGAACTCAGAGACCCCGTGTCACCGAGCCTGTATCGAATCAAGGGTTGCACGTCATTGACCAATCCGGTACATACGAACGTGCCGGTTTCACCACAAGGTACGGGGCGGTCCTGGTTATCCAGCACTTCCACAATCCCCATCTCGGGGCTCAGGTGCATCCTGCCGGCCTGGCACTCGGCCGCGAACGCTACCATTTCGGTGCATCCGTACTGGTCGTAGGTTAGACACCCGAACGCTTTCTGGATCGCCTCCCTCTGGTAGTCAAAGAGGACCTCTGCTGTCGTAAAACACGCCTGCAAGGGAACCGGTGCCAGCCCCCGCTCGACAATGAACCGGGCGAGAGCGTAGACACTGGATGGATACCCTTCGATGTAGTCCGCCGCGAACTCTCTCACCGCCCTATAGTAGTCTGGCAATCTCGTGTCCGAAAGATGGTACGAAGACATGTAGAGCTGGTTCCAGCGAGCATTGACCACCCAGTATGGCGGCGTCGTCCGATCGGGCGCGCACACTAGGTGCCCGCCAATGCTTATCGAGCGGTTGCGCCTTCTCTGCATACCCGCAACGGCATGCCAGCGCGCCTCCGCGTACGCGAAACGGGCGGATTCAATGCGTGCGTTGCAGAAGAGACGCAAGGGCGACCCTGTCGTTCCGGACGTGTGCATACTGAGGAGCGTCGTTCGGTCCAGGCTCCTGTCGACCAAGGCCTCGCCCTCGCGCCTGACCGTGCTCTTCTCCAGGATCGGTAAGGAAGGCAGCTCTGCGGCACTGTAGACGTGTCCAGGGTTGATGCCGGCCTCGGAGAAGGACCTCACGTAGTAGGGAACATTCGTCGCCGCACGGAGCACTATCTCCCTCAGTCTTGCTGCCTGGTAGTCCTCCAGTTGCTCTCGCGACCAGCGATCCTGTTCAGCGATCTCGCCAAGCACGCGGCTATAGTGCTTGCCGTGGCGCTCTCTGTCCCACTTGCGGGACGCCAGTGAAGCGGCCCACCTCTTGCCCCAATAGGGGAGGCGCCAGTAGGTCTGAAGCAAGAGATTTGCCATGAGGTTCTTCTTCCACTATTGCGTCTGTCTCGGAGTCGACGCGAGTCGTCGACAGAATCCCACGCCCTGCTTCTGCTAGGCAGGGGACCCCGCGGCCGCCTGGTCCCCGCCACTCAGCCGCCTGTAGGCGTCGAGCAATACGGAGTAGTTGACGGTATCCAGAAAGCGTTCACCAACGTGCGTGCGATTAACCTTGCCGGCCGATGCCAGCAGTGCCGGCTCCTCAGCGAAGCGACGAAACGCGCCAGCGAGGGCGGCAGCATCGTTCGGCGGAACAATAAGAGCGCCTCCTTCCGGTACGATGTCTTCCCGATGAATCCAGTCGGAAAGCACCATCGCCAGCCCCGCGGTCATGGCCTCCGTCACGGCATTGGGATGGCCCTCTCCCCACCATTGCGTGGGAAGGGCAAAAACATGCGAAGAGGCCAGGAGACCCAAGAGATCAGGGACGTCCCAGCCATGATCGACGACTTTGGTCCCCTGGGGAGGGGAGCGGACATACGCCAGAACCATGTCCCGCATAGCCGCGTCGTCACTTTGACCGCTAAGATGCAGTTCGACTCGTATGCCGTCTTTCGACAGGAGATGAAGGGACTGAAGAATCGTACCGAGGCCTTTGTCCCGTGAGTATCGTCCCGAGTAGATGATCCGGAGAGGTTCCCCGCGGACTTGGGGAAGCCGGGCCGGGATGACCCGGCGATAGTCCTCTTGCAGAACGACGTTAGGAATGTAGAGTCCTTCCAGTCCGTGGTACTGCTTCAAGTAGCCGACGTCCTTCACGCATTCGACGGAGATTGCATTCCCGGTCTTGAGAATTCGCCTCATCATTCCGTTCTGCAGCCTGAAACCACTTCTAGCGAGCATGGCCTGCAGTGTGCCCGCACGAATGTCCACCACCGTCTTGATGCCAGCGCGCCGCGTTACTTCAAGGATGGGGAACTCTCTGTAGAGCGCCTGGTATTTCTGCATGACGAGGTGGAGGATGTCCGGTTTCTGCTTCAAGCACCGTGCAAAACGGATCGCGTCGACACACATTCTCCTGGCCCTGCCTCCATCAGACGGGAGAGTCAGGTGGAGCGGAATGAACTCCACCTCGGGCTGGAACACCGGCGAAGAGATCATGTGACCGAGTATTCGCCCGTATGTCCCCGTCATGCTGTTTGGTTTCGGGTAGGGACCGGCCAGTGCAACGCGGATGGCGCGTCTACCAGAGAAGACCTCCGATCTATGCATAGAACCAGGCGTTCTGGCGGTACCAGGCGATCGTCTTTCCCAGACTCTCCTCCAGAGCAGCCGAAGCGGTCAACCCGATGGTTTCGGCAAGATGGTCGTCCGGCCAGGCGCGCAGCGGTTCTCCTTCCCTGGCGGGCAGGGCACCCAATTCCACAGAGACCGGATGCCCCATGACGCCGAGAATCAGGGCCGCCAGGTTGCGCATGCTTGTGGGCTTCAGGGCGGGCATGTTCAGGATTGGGCACACCGGTTCGGCACCCAACAGCCGTGCGGCGACCTTCAGCATGAGGCCGGCCGCCTCTTCGACAAAGACGAACCGGCGTTCTTGCAGCCCTTCAGTCATCTTGAAGTTGTCGCCGCGCAAGGCGCTGACGATCAACTCCGGTACGAACATGGTTGGGTGCTGGGCTGGGCCAAAGACGAGGGCGAACCGTGTTACACAGGCTTTCAGCAGGCCGGTGCGGATGCCGGACGTGACCAAGACCGTGCTCGCGAGTTTGCTTGCGGCGTAAGCGTTATGGGGCCGGCAAACAGATTCCTCGCCCCAGGGCATCGGTGCGAGACCGTATTCCATCTGAGTGCCAGGGTAGATCAAGACCGGCCGGTCATTGACAGTGCTGGTGGCCAGGGCAGTCAACAGGGCGATGGTCGTGCCGAGGTTGGAGTCGAGGCATCTCGGCCACTCCGCGGAATCCTGCCCCCGGGCGGTTTGCCCCGCCAGGTGAAGGACGACGTCAGGGCGCCATCTCCGAAGAATGGCAAGCCATGATGCCGGATCAGTCAGATCCGCCTCATCCAACACCACCCCCTCGCACGCGAGTGAGGCCAGCATCCGCCGGCAGAGAAGGGTGCTTCCTGGCAGGTCGATTCCGACGACAGACAGACCCAATCGATGGGCCAGCGCGGCGGTATTTGCGCCCAGAAATCCGTGGACTCCTGTTACAAGAACGAGTTTCCGCTCCAGGCCAGCGAGAAGCGCTTCACGCACAATCCGCCCCCTTCCGGATCAGCCGGACAGGCATCAATTCGCCACCCCGCCCACAACACGCGTCGTCACTGCGAGGGCCGCCTGGCGATTTCCACTCCGCGTGGCGCACTTCTGATGAGCCCGAAAGGGAGTTGGCATCATCCCAGAGAGGCCCAGCGACAACCAGCGAGTCGGGCATCGTTCGTGTAGTCAACAATCTGCCGCAGGGTGGTCTCGTCCATTGAACCCGGCTTACACCCCCGACGATACGCCTCCTTGTACCAGCCAACGGCGGCGCTCACCGCCGTCTCGAATGTCCAAGTCGGGTGCCAGTCAAGCACGTGAGCGGCCTTGTCAATCGCCAGTCTCAAGCAATGCGCCTCGGGCGGGCCTCCCGATTGGGAGAGCGTCAGCCTGGTTCCCTCTCCCCAAGCGTCGATCACGGAATCCACCAGGTCGCCCACTGTTCTCGCCGAAGCTGCTGCGGGCCCGAAATTCCACCCAGACATCAACTCGGGCATCGACCTGCCGTTTTCTCCCATGGTGCAGGCGAGATGGAGATACCCCGAGAGAGGTTCGAGGACATGCTGCCAGGGCCGAATGGCTCCGGGGTTTCGGACCGGGATGGGCTCGCCTCGAGACAGCGCTCGTACACTGTCCGGTACTATCCGGTCTTCCGCCCAATCCCCGCCGCCGATGACGTTGCCTGCCCGAGTGCTAGCGAGCGCGATCCCGTGCTCTGAGAAACGCTCTGGGAGGCAGTAACTCCACCGCCAGGCCGACAGGAGAATCTCCATCGCACCCTTGCTGGCGCTGTAAATGTCATGGCCTCCCAGCGGGTCGGTCTCACGGTAGGCATAGTAGGACTCCTGGTTCTCGTAACACTTGTCAGAGGTCACCGCCACGACAAGGCATGGGGCATCGCCGCGGTAGCCGCCCTCGGAAAGAGCTTTGAGAAGATGAGCCGTCCCCATGACGTTGGTGTCAAGCGTCTGCAGCGGGTCCTGATGAGACATCCGGACCAGCGCTTGTGCGGCAAGGTGAAATACGACTTCCGGTCGCGCGTGTGACACGTACTGCCTCACCCGCGGAAAGTCCCTGATGTCCAGGGTCGTGTGCTCAATCCGCCTCGAGAGGTCGAGTATCTGAAAGAGCGCGGGATCCGTTATCGGCTCAAGACCGACACCGCTGACGTTCGCCCCGAGATGCTGGAGCCAATAGCAAAGCCATGACCCCTTGAATCCCGTGTCCCCCGTCACGAGAACCCTCTTGCGGCGGAAGTAGCCTCCGAAGGGTGTGCCTTCGGCATTCACAGGCCGGTCCCCACGGCACCAGGACTCCAGGGGGCTTTCCCCCGGCTCCACAGGTCGTTCAGGAGTTGATACTCTCTTGCAGTGTCCATTGGCATCCAAAACCCCTCATGGACGTAAGTCATCAATTGACCGTCCCTGGCTATCTTCTGGAGAGGCTCTTTCTCCCATACACAATTGCTGTCGTCGCTTACGAAATCAAAGACGCCCGGCTCACAAACGAAGAACCCTCCGTTGATCCAGCCCGCCGTCGTTTGTGGCTTCTCCTGGAAATCGACGACTGCCCCGTTCTGCACCACGATCTCGCCAAACCGCGACGGGGGCCTGACCGATGTCACTGTGACCAACTTGCCGTGTGACTTGTGAAAGTCAACCAGGCGAGCGATGTTGACATTGCCGACCCCATCGCCATAGGTAAGCATGAACCGATTGTCGCCAATGTACTTCTGAACTCTCTTGATCCTTGCGCCCGTCATGGACTCCAGCCCGGTGTCAGACAGCGTGACCCGCCACGGCGGAATGGGATTGGTATCGAAAAACTCCAGGGAGCCGGGATCGGCCAAATCCACAGTGAAGTCCACCGCTTCGCATCGGTAGTTCAAGAAGTACTCCTTGAATTTCCACCCTTTGTATCCCAGGCACAGGACGAACCCGTTGTAGCCATAGTGGCTGTAGATACGCATGATGTGCTCGACGATAGGAGCAGACCCAATGGGTATCAAGGGTTTGGGAAGTTCCTCCGACAGGCCTCGGATTCTGGTTCCTTTGCCTCCACACAGAATCACTACTTTCATCGGCTTTTCCTCTCGCGGGCGGTTGATGGCGGCCCCTGGATCGGCGCGGCGAGCAGGTGGAGGGTCGGAGGTCGCGATCTAGGCATTCTCAACGGCCCCAGGCTGCCCTGTCCGAAACACCCGTCTCGCCGGTGCCGTACGCCATGTGCCGCCGGCGAGCCCCTCCAACTCTTCCCATTCGGTGCGTTCGAGGTTCCAGCCTGTGGCCCCGAGATCTTCCATCAACTGGGAGGAGCTTCTCATCCCGCAGATCACACACGACACGCCCGGTGTATCCAGGGCCCAGCGGAGCACAACCTGCGCAGTCGTCCTGCCCATTCGCGCTGCGATGGGTGTCACCAGTCCTGCGACCCGTAGCGCCTCTCCGAACCACTTCGGTCTCGCTGTGGCCAGCCGATGACGTCGGTCATCCTTGGGGAACTCCGAATCCCGGGAGTAGGTTCCTGCCAGCAGGCCGCGTCCCAGCGCCGCGTAGGCCAGGACCCCGAGCCGTCCTTCGCGTCCCCGACGCAGGACGTTCGCGGGGACGCGCGGGCCCACGAGACAGTGCTCCGACGCTGCGGCCGCGATCGCATTCACTTGTGTGGCAACTCCGATCTGGCGATCCGAGCAATTGGACAAGCCAATGTAACGCAGCTTGCCTTCGTCCTGCAGCCTGGAGAGCTCGCCGACAGCGTCACGAATCTGGTGGTCATCCCCGGGCCAGTGAAGTAGATACGTGTCGATGCAGTCTCTTTGAATGCGACGCAAGCTGTCGTGCACGGCCGCTCTGAGGTAACTGGCGCTGATGTCCAGTCTGGTTCGTGCTCTCGCCCTATTCTCGCACGTGCTCCACCGCACACCCCCTTTGGTCATAATCAGGGTTTTCGCGCGGTGGCGGCGGAGGGCTGATCCAAGCCGTCGCTCCGATTCACCGAGACCGTAGACGTCGGCCGTGTCAAACATGTTGATGCCGTGATCAACCGCTGCATCCACAGCCCGCAGCATCTCGGTCATGTCGATCCGGCCCCAGTCCTGTCCCCCGAGTTGCTCACACCCGAACACCAATCGACTTGTTCGCTCACGCGTGCCTGGAATGTTGACGTATTCCACTGTTCCCTTCTCTTCTACTGATCTGCCTCGCTTGCCTTCACGCCCTGCGGTGGGTTGCCAAGACCCAGAGCGTCCGCCAGACTATTCGCGCGTCAGTTCCCAGCGACTGTCGCCGGACGTACTCCAAGCGCAGCCTGTTCTTCTCGGGCCTGACGGTCCTGGCGTACACCTCGTCGGGGCTTTCTGAGCCCAGAGAACCTGCGAGGTCGATGAAGCGGATTGAAGCGAAGTCCGTGAGGCCAGGCCTCACCGTTAGAATGGCTTCCTCTTCGGTGTTGTACTGCCGTGTATACTCTTCGACCTCCGGGCGCGGCCCCACAATGCTCATTTCTCCTCTCAGCACGTTCACGAACTGAGGAAGTTCATCAAGCTTGTACCTGCGCAGGTACTTGCCCGCTTTCGTCACACGATGGTCGTTGAAACCGGTCGATGTTCCCCCGGCCCGCTCAGCTCCAGGAATCATGGTTCTGAACTTCAGTATCTCGAAGACTCTCTTGTGTTGACCTGTCCGCCTCCCTCGATAAAGAACCGGCCCGCGACTGTCGAGTCTGACGACGGCCGCAATGACCAGGAACACCGGCAGCAGCAACAGGATGGCTGCCGTCGCCGTCAGCAGATCGAGGGGCCTCTTGAGCAGGTAGGAACGCTGCAAAGGCGCGGCTGGTCCCTCGGTGTGCCGGCGCGCGCCGTGGATTCTGACGTTCATCGTGCCGCAAACTGCTCAAGGTGAGCCGCGTACCGCGCATAGATGTCTTCCGCCCGGAACCGTTCCTCGTACAAGGTGCGGCTTCGATTTCTTTGGCGCGCCAGTGTGTCAGGGGAGGACGTGAGTTCCGCAATGTGGGCAGCCAATCCCTCAGAGTCCCCAACGGCGTACGACCGGCCGATTTCGTGTTTCCTGATGAGTTCGGCCGCTTCACCGTTCAACGACGACACGATAGAGAGACCAAAAGCCATGTACTCGAACAGCTTGTTCGGGAGAGTATGGGGCGCGCTTGAACACGGCACCACGCCGATGCTCGAAAGTCTCAGCAGCGCGGCGGCATCAGCACCGCTGATCCAGCCGGTGAACGTGATGTTCGGAGAACCAGACGCCATAGCCCTGAGCGTCGCTGCCTCCTTGCCATCGCCCGCGATGGCGAATTGGATGTCGCGGTGTCCCTTCCGCCACAATCGACCCGCGGCTTCTACCACAGTGCTGAGGTCGTAGGACCGTCCAAACGACCCGACATACGTCACGAGCGCCCTGCCGGCGAATGGCTGGAACTGCGATGCGGCCGTCGAAAGCGCCACATCATCTCTCGGTTGATCCGGACACCCGAGGTAGAAGACCGCGTCGGTTTTTCGTTCCGCTCGTTCCGCCAGTTGCAGTCCCCAGCGCAGGTAACCCTCTGAAACCGCCGTCAGTGCCGTTGCGTTCTTGAACGACGACCGAAGACGCCAGTAGACCGGAGCCATTCCCAGCCGCGCAAGTGCTGCAGTTCTCGGCCTAAGCCGAGAGAAGAGGGCGTCGGGCCATACGTCCCTGATGTCGACCACAACTGGCACCCGCCAGGTGTTTGCGAGCTGCGTCGCAGCAGCAACGAGTTCTGGAATCGGGAAGGCGGCGACAATCAGGTCGGGCACAGGCAACTGCGTAGCGGCCTGGACAAAACTCCGGGCAAGCGATCTGTGGTGGGCGATTCGACGCAGGGACACGCTTGTGGTGTACCCCTTCCCTGGCAGCACATGGAGCGTTAGCCCTGGCTCAACCGGGTAGGTCCCAGGATCGAGGGCTCGGCGCTTGCGCTGGTGCGAGAATTCACTGGTCCACCAGGTCACCGTGTGGCTCCGGGATGCGAGCGCTCTCCCGAGCAACCACACACGCATCGGTTTTGATTCGGGCAGCGTTGGAAGGCTCTCGCCGTCCTTCAGGATCCACACATGCATTGGAAGTGATGTCGTCTGCTAAGCGGAGATTGTTCGGCGTCTGGATGGACCGTCGGAGATCAGAGGTTGCTGACGTCTCACCATGAGAGACAGCCCCGGGTGTCAAAGACCATCAATCAGGTCTCCGATTCGTTTCACCATAGAATCCACGGAGAACTTCTCCGAGATCTTCTCTCTGCCCTGCTTTCCCCACTCCCTGCCTGTGTCGGGATCTCGGATGAGAGTGAGCATTGCATTGGCGAGGGCATCCGGAGCCCCGGAGTCGATCAGCAGCCCCGTCTTCCCGTCCTCCACGAGCTCGGGGTTCCCCCCAACCCGCGTGGCTATGCATGGCCTCCCGCAGGCCATTCCTTCCATCAGGCTGTTGGACAGGCTCTCGTGGCTCGACACGTTCAGGACAACGTCGGAAGCCGACAGATAGGCGCCGGGATCTCCCTGCCAGCCCGTGAAGGTGAATCTGTCGCCGAGGCCCTCCGCGAGGATGCGCCGTTCAAATGACTCCCGGAGGGGGCCGTCCCCGACGAGGATCACGTGGAAGCCTACGTTCTCGGATGCCAGGATCCGTACGGCCTCGAGCAAGAGCTCGTGCCCTTTCCAGGGCCTAAAACCGGCCGCCAGGCAGAAAACAGTCTCTCCGCGCGAGGATCGGGCCACAGCGGATTCAGCCGGCACTTCGATGCCGTTGGGGATCACGGATAGCTTGGTCGCGTGCCGGGGAAAACGGGTTCGCACGAAGTCGGTGGTAGCCTCGGAGTTGGCCAGGATGCAATCTACGAAGAGGTAGAGAAGCCGGTCCACGAAGAGGTAGCGTGGACTCTTCCATGTTCCCAGCGACCTCTCGGTGAAGACCTTCTTGCCGCGTTTGAACAGCACGATGGGAAGCGCGACGATGTTGTGGGTAGAGAAGAACACGATGGCATTGAAGGCCCCGCAAGTCCGCAGGTAGCCAATCAACCAAACGAACCGACGCCACTTTGCTCCGGGGGGCGAGCTTGCGACGGGGATGCCACAGGCTTGCAGCCTCGGTCCGAAGGGTTCCGTCGCCGAGGAGGTGCAGAGCACTTCGACACCAAACCGCGCTTGCAGGCCTCGGGCTGTGAGGAATAGTTGCCGCTCGCTCCCGCCGTACGTGAGTTGGCCAATGACGAACAGGACTCGTTTCAACCTCGGTCCCCGGTCGGTGCGTCAGTTGGTGACATCCTGTGGCAAGCGCTTCCGTGCCAGGACATAAACCACGTCGAACAGGTTGATCGGAATCGACAACTTCCGGAGCGGCCCGGGGCATGGAATCCCCAGGTGCGTCAGGATGGACCCCAGCGTGTATCGCTTCCAGAACAACCTCTGCGCGATGACATCGAAGCCGTTTCGCTCGCACAGAATCTGGAGGCTCTTGCGAGAGAAGTAGTACAGGTGCTCGGGTGGGTGAACAAGGCGCCACCGCCGGCCCCAAAGGCGCGCGGCGAGGGATCCGAAGTCCCCCGTCGAGAAGAGCAGGAGGCCCCGACTTCTTAAGACCTCTCCGGCCTTTGCGATGAGACGGCCCGGGGCCTTCAGGTGCTCGATTGTGTCGAGAGCGACAACCAGGTCGGCCGAACCGGCGGGGACGGAACATTCCGGGCTCGTGAAATCACCTTGCACAACCTCGAGTCCTCGCCGACGGGCGACTTTGGAGGCATACTCGGAAATCTCGTACCCTCTGGCTTCCCAACCTCTTCGCCGCGCTCCCAGGATGAAGAATCCCATGGCGGACCCGACCTCCACGAGAGAACCGGGCGGCGTGTGCGCTTCCACCCAGGCGAGGAGGCTCTCCGCAGTACGCGTCATGGGCGCCTCGTCCGCCTGGAAGTCCGGATAGACCCCGTCCCGCCCCCCCG
>Ga0315286_10003785_pt1 | contig 14400 bp, 9 predicted proteins | sample YL17G10_0_MG_FD_205038 | JGI IMG/M metagenome (GOLD analysis project Ga0315286, IMG submission 205038) | Sediment microbial communities from Yellowstone Lake, YNP, Wyoming, USA - YL17G10_0 | ecosystem: Environmental > Aquatic > Freshwater > Lake > Sediment | place: USA: Wyoming | collected...
TGAATACCGCAAGAACACACCAATCGAAGGCTTCTACCAGCTACATGTTCTGAGTCAGCTGCCTCCAATGTCTCCGAGCACAGAGATCGTGGATCAGAAACTCCCCGTAGCCGGTCCAAAACGATGTTCATGCGGCAAGTTCGGTCGGAATCTGGCGCTTGACCAGGTGTACGGAGTGGGTGTTCCCATAATATACAAAAGGGAGTCCGTGAAGGGCGCAAAAGATTTCAATCTCACCAGCGAGTGGCTAGGTCTGTACGATGCTGGTCCCTGGGTGATTGTAAGTCACAAAGTCTATGATCTGTTCGAGAAGCACGATATCAAAAGGGTCGGGTTCGAGCCGGTCATCATTGAAGATTGAGTTTACTTGAGGGAAGTTCGTTTCTCAGTTTGGCTGGTGACTTTGAAAGAAAAGAGAACTTCATCGTTGAGGCCATGGGATTCATATTGAGGATGCTGCTTATTCATTGTCATCGGTTCTTGACGAATAGAGCCAGCTGTCGTCTCCAGATTCCTGCTCTCTGAGATTCCGCTTGATTTGCTTAATCAGTTCCTTTCGCTCCTCTTTTGACATGACTGGTGGCTTCGGATTGACAATAGTCTGAGCCGGTCCAAGCAACTGCTTCAACCTACGGGCTGCTCGTTCAGCCTCTGTCTCCAATCCCGCAGCTTTGAGCTTTTCGTCAAGCCGCTTTCTGAGCAATTCCTCCTCTGGAGTTCTAATGAACGATGGCCAGACTAGATTCTCCACCGGAATGAGACCACAGTTCTTGAATCGCTCTCGGACGATCAAATCCTTCACCCTCTCGGTAATGATGGTGTGGTAACGGAAACTCTCGAGAGTGAAGAAATCGCTGCCGTCCCAGGTTCTATCATTGACGAGCAGACCGTTCTTGTATGCGGAGAACCTTCTTTCGCCATATTCGTCCGCGTCCGTAATCGGTATAGACCCGGAGGCCGGGTGTGGTGCTCCTCCGTCTCCGTAGACACTAATCTCGTATAGGCTGGGAACCTTGGAGGTTCTCTTTGACTTCCGTCTGCATTTGACGTGTTCGACCAAATCGAGATGATATCCAGTGAAACCATTCTCTTTGAATTTCTCAGCAACGTGCTGAGTTATGAGGCATTCGCTGAACCATGTCCAGACGAAGTCAGCGATCGCGGCGGGAGAGCCAACCACGATCTTGAGGTTGCCACGATGGCACTTTCGAATCCTTCTCGACTCCTCAACGCTTTCAATGTGATAGTCCCAATCCATGCTGTTGTCCCACCAGGCTTTTCCGTACCTGTAGAACTCCCCTGGCCTTCCAAATATCCCGCCCTTCTCAGCATCCTTTGGATCGCAGAGCACGAAATACCCTTTGTCGTCGCTCATTGCACACTGCCTGCTCGTTATCGTCACAGCTATCATATGGTTCTTTCTGGCAAATCGGGGTCTATTTGAAGTTGACCTCGGATAGGACCATTCTGGTCATGGATCAGATAAATCCGAGCAAGCGCCAAGTAGGTGGGCCGAGCAAGACAAGAACTTGACCGAGCCGGTCGTCCTGGGTTCTGCCTCAATCAGTAGGAGCCTCTGACATCCGATCGAGGGCGCTGCGCCGAGACTAATTTCTTACCGGTAATTATATCTGGCAGTTTCAATTACCGGCAAATTCCAGGCCATAATCCGGGTTGGAAAAAGAAATCAAAGGGTTTTGAGAACTGGCCTCGCAACATCGCTCAAGAATTGAAATCAGGAAGTCGAGACCTGGCTAACGACGTATTCAGGCCCGGTTGGGCCCACTCTGTTTCTTCTTCCGGATCTTTCGAAAAAGCATTATGACCCGCAGACCTCATTTGGATGAACAAGAGAGCGACATATGATAACATTGTGGTTGGCTCTTGCCCTTCTGGCGATAGGTCTCTACGGCAGTTCGCAGGTGGCTCAGAAGTTTGCGCTCAACAGTCTCACCGCCCCCAACATGATATTCCTTTCGATAGTCATGCTGCCGATCTACTTCGTGTGCCTGGCTCCATTCCTCGTGACTGGGTTGATCTGGTCCCTGCAGCTGACCGCGTTCGTGCTTGGTCTAGTCGCGGCCACATTCGGGCAGCTCGGATACTACGCATATGTCGAGGCCGCGGAGAGGGGGCCGATATCGATCGTTGGCAGCGTTACCGCCGCATACCCTGTGATGGTGATAGTCGTAGCGATTCTCTTCTTTCAGGAGTCGCCCACCCTAACCCAGCTGGGTGGAGCACTGCTAATCACATGCTCCATCATCGCTCTTTCGTATGTTCACGGTGAAGCAGATAAGAAGAAACCTGCGACGAGAGGTTTTCTGTTCATCTGTATCGTCTCGCTTCTGCTCTGGGGAATGTGGGCGATTTTCACAAAGATGACGCTCGACCGGATCCACCCGCTGCTGTTCCTCGGGATATACGGGCTGATAATTCCGCCGACGGCTGTCGGATACTACAAACTCAAGGGGCTTGGAATCAGGGAGTCAATACCAAGGTGGTCTGTTCCCTTGATTATTGCAATCACAGCCACAATGGTGGCAAATATCGCGTTCTTTGCAGAAATCAATGCGATATCGCTTGGTCCAGCGTCTGTAGTATTCCCCCTGGTTGCGTCCAGTCCCCTCGTCGTCGTGCTGCTTGCGTACTCGTTCCTGAAGGAGAGGTTGTCTTGGGTAGAGTGGGCGTTTGTTGCATTGGTGATCGTGGGTATAGTCATGGTTTCCACTGCCTGAAGACCGGTCAATTCGTCGAGGCTCCTCCCGGAGCAGTCCCGCGCTACTGAGCACACATGAGCCAGCCTTATTGTTTCCAGGAGATCGCTGTTCGCAGTTAGTTTAGTCCCTTACCTTGCAAGAGTTAATACGCGCTGAGCACAATCCATGCTTGAGGGAGTGGATATGAACTGTAGAATACGCGGTGCGAGCTTGTCTGACGACGCGAAGTTCTGCGCTCAATGTGGGGCGAGGCTAGGTGATCAGCCGACCCACGAGGTCCTTGAGAACAAGGCATACCCCCGATTCGCGTTCTGGGGATCAGTTCTCCTCGCAATTGGGAGTACGGTTTTGCTTGAATTCAATATGACACTTTGGGGGGGGTACACAGAGGATTTGGCGACCGATGCCTTCGTACTGATGTCCTCGCTGGCTATGGCGGCATTCGTGATGTCTATAATGTTCATCGTTCTGGAATCGATGGGCATGATGCGGAGACTCGCAAAGAAGCTGACGGGAGCAGCCTTTGTAATAGGGGTCATGTTGTTCGTGATCGTAATAGTGGGGTTCGCAATCCGTCTCGTTGTCGAGATGCATAACCAGAGCTACTATGAACTCGCTTTGCTTCTCGGCGCGACATGAGGGGACTCACCCTTTCCATCGAAAGGTACGAAAACAGGAACAGCCTATACCCTCGACCATGGACGAGACTGATGCCAAGATCCTGAATCTCCTCAGGGAGAACTCCCGGACGAAGAACACTGAGATCGCGAGGCAGGTGAGTCTGACTGAGCGCGCGGTCAGGGCAAGGATCGAGAAACTTCTGAGGGAGGGCATCATAAAGAAGTTCACAATCGAGACTTCGCCAGTAGGTTTCGAGGGCATCGTACTGATCGATACAAATGTGGGAAGGACTGCTGCGGTCAAGGAAAAAGCCAGGGAAATGTCGGAAAGCGTCTTCGAGTGCAGCGGGGACTACGATGTCGCGGTCCGTCTGAGGGCGGATTCCTTGGACGAGCTCAACAAACGGGTAGATGAGCTCCGCGCTTTTCCCGGGGTTCTGAAGACTGCGACCCTTATCAAACTCGTGGAATGATTCGACTACTGAAGCCAGTGTTTCTCACGGCTCCACTCTCTTGAGGAAACCTTAATATTCCCAGCCACAGTATCACAGAGTGTGACCCAATGGACTTGATGGAAGCCATCAAGACTAGAAGGAGCATCAGGAGATACAAACCGACCCCCGTTCCCGAGCACCTCCTGAAAGAGGTTTTGAACGCTGCGAGGTTATCCCCTTCCGCAGACAACGCCCAGCCCTGGAGGATCATAGTCGTCCGGGACGAGCAGATCAAGCTCAAGATCGCTGCTGGGGCGAACGGCCAGAAATTCATCGCACAGGCGCCTGTCGTGCTTGTCGCATGTGGTGTGCCTGACGAGGCGTTTCAGACTGTTGGCGGATACATGAGTAGCCATGTGATTGATGTCGCGATCGCGGTCGATCACCTGACCCTCGCCGCGCACGCTCTCGGCCTTGGGACGTGTTGGATCGCATGGTTCAAGGAAGAGAAGATCAGGGAGGTCTTAGGAATCCCGGAGGACATCAGGGTGATTGCCATCACCCCTCTCGGGTATCCGGACGAATCCCCAGACAGGACACCTCGCAAGAACCTCGAAGAGCTGGTCAAGTACGACAGATACGAATAGGCCTCATTACGATGACATCATCCCATCCCTCGATTGGGACGGAAGCGGAGAGATATAAGTGGCATCCAAGGGAGTGTTGAGAACAGGCGAGGCGTTCTGCCTCTCCTGTAACGAAAAGGTCGAGGACGATGCCAAGCAGTGCCCGTCCTGCCTGTCGCTACTGGAAAACGAAGTGAAGGCATTCACATGCCCTAGGTGCAGGACTGTGTTGGCGCTTGGAAACCCTCAATGTCCCAAGTGCAATCTCAAATTCAAGGTCAAGGCTCTCAACCAGAGCCCCTCAGACGATGACAAGTTGCTCGAGAAGCTGATTGACTGGGGCAAGGGCCCGGTCGATGCGGGGGCCAAGGTCGCGCCGACATCAGTTCCAGCAGCCGGTGCCTCTCAGCCCGAAGTCGAGAAGCTCCAACTGCTGAGGATGAGCATCGAGGACTTGGTCGACAATCGGTCCGAAATGCTTCACAAGATGGAAAAGAGACTTGAGGAGGAGAAGGAACGGCTGAGTGTCATGAAGGCCTCTCATGACCAGGCTCCGACCGCTGCGCAAGCAGAGGCCGAGGTTGTCGCCCTTGCTGAGGAGATGAGCGACCTTATCATGCTTCAAGCTCACATGGAATCTCTGGCCGACGAGATAACTACACTGATCGACTCTTTTGACATAGGTCAGCAGGCGAAGGAGAAGGGCCTTGCCGCGAAGGCCCTTAGGATTAAGCTAGAGGAAAAAGAGAAGGAGCTGGGGGAGCTGAGGGCGAAGGAGGAGCAGCTCTCGAAGCGAGAGGAGATGGTAGATAGGAAGATCAAGGCCTACGCCTCCAAGAAGAGGCAATTGGACGACCTTGAAGCCACCATGAAGGAACGCCTTATGAAGCTTGAAGCCGAACGAGCCGAGCTGGACAAGATAAGATATTCTGCCTTGGGCGCCTCGACGGCAACCGAGGTCGAAGCGGTCAAGAATGAGTGGAAGAAAGAGCAGGCAAGGCTGAGGGACAAGCTCAACATACTCAAAACGGCGGTGCGGACTGATAGGCCGGGAGAGGACGGCGTGCAGCAGGAGGTTCAAGAGGCCGCGGCCGACCTTGATGTCGTGATCTCAGCCCTGGAGAGGGAGATAAACGACTTGTTGACCGAGAGGTCAGACACCGACAAGAAGCTCTCGGAGGCTAAGACCATGGACGAGGATCTCAAGAGGCTCCTAAGGGTGCTCGACCAGCTCTTGGGCCAGCTCCCGGAGGAGGTCATTGACCGTTTCTCTAGGTCGGAGGATTTCGCGCTCTACGAGCGCATACTAGACAAATTGAAAATCTAGCATATGATTTAATGTACATCTCGCAATATTACTAGAGTAGCAGGAACGCATCCACGCCTCCCCCGATGCGCGAACAGATCAACGGAGCTCAGCTACCATGGGCCTCAGAGATAGGGCTAGAGAGAGCGTGTCAAAGCCCCCGCAGGAAACCACACCAGCCAAAGTGGATCAGATACCTGAGGAAGTCCAGCCGGAGGCTCCACCTCCGGGGGAGCAGGGACCGCCTCTGGAGCTCTCGGTTACGTACCTTGTCGAAGAGGAGCGGCCAGACCTGGCCTACTCGCTTTTTATCGCCGCAGTGAGCCAGGGCATGAAGGGCATGATCGTGTCAAGAACCTACCCGAAAAACCTCAGGAAGGCCCTCAACCTGCAGGACATCCCGATCTACTGGCTGACAAACGCCATGAGCGAGGACGCCATCGGACCAAAGGATCTGGACAGGCTCAGCCTGACGGTCAGGAGCTACCTGGAGGAGGCCGGAGGCCAACTCATCCTGATAGATTCGCTTGAATATCTCATAACTAACAACAAGTTCGTCAGCGTCATGCGGCTCGTGCAGACCATAAGAGACCTTGTGGCCGTGCAGAAGGCCATCTGCATCATGTCCCTTAAGTCCTCCACGCTGGAACCGTCCAAACTCGCCTCCTTGCAGCAAGAGCTGGAGGTGTTCTCAGGAGACAAGTCGAAGATCGCGACGATTCGGCCAGAGATAGAGAACAAGCTGATCACAGAACTGCACCAGGACGAGCTCCAGATGGAAGCTCAGAGGCTGGAGGATGAGAAGAAGAAGGTGGCCATCAACCAGGACAAGATGGCATCCAATGCGAGGAAGCTGGCGGTGGAGCACTTGGAGCTTGACAAGGAACGCCAGGAGGTCCGGCAGACCCTGCTCAAAGTGCGGCAGACGAGGAAGGAGCTGGAGGACTTCAGGATCAAGCTTACCAAAGAGGAGGCAGAGCTCACCTCGAAGGTTAGGGCGAGGCTTGCCAAGGAGATGCAGAACCTAGACTCCAAGAAAGCGAACCTCGAAATGGTCGAGAAGGAGATCGAGCAGAGATACCTTCAGCTCGACAAGATCGTGAGCCTGAAAACCGAACAGAAGACCTACGAGCTCCAGAGTGAAATGAAGCGGCTCGAGGCCGACAGAAAGAAGCTGGCCGAGCTTACAGCGAGTGTGGAGGCAGACAGGGCTTCTGTTGATGCGCGCCTCTTGGCGCTAAAGGAGAAGGAGGAACTGGCAAACAAGGCGCTGGAAGAGGCAAAAGCCAGGGAGAAGAACCTCCAAGAGAGGGAGCACACACTCGCGCTCGGAAAGGTGGAGATTGAGAAGGACCGAGCAACGATCGACTCAGATCGTAAGGAGCTCGAGAGGACAAAGAAGAGAGAAGAGGATGAGATCGCCAAGACCAAAGCGGCCACGGAGAGGACCGCCTCGGACCTAGCCCAGCGAGAAGATTCACTGTCAAAACTCACGGGGGAGCTTGAGGCGCTCAGGTCGAAGCTGATCGGGCAGGAACAGGCTCTTCAGGAGAAGGAGAGTTCCGTCAGCTCGAGATTTGCAGACCTCGAATCAAGAGAGAAACAGGCCTCCTCGGCACTGACTGACTCGAAACAGATGATGGAGCAGGCGAAGCTTCTCGATTCCGCAGCGAAGAGGAAGGAGGAGACGCTCACAAAGGAGCACGAGCGTCTCCAGGACGAGCTCGAGAAGCTCAGGGCGGACCTGAACCGCAAGAGTGCGGAACTGCAGAAGAGGGACGAGAAGCTGAGGTCCGACGAGGACAGGTTCTCGAGAGAGAGCGAATCCCGGAAGAAGACCCTGAACGACCTCGAGACTCAGCTGAAAGAGCGGAGCTCTAGCCTGCAGATCCAGATAGCAGAAGTCGACGCTCGCGAGAAAGAGCTGAATGCGAGCGAAGCTCGGACAAATCGACTGAAGAAAGAGACCGATGAGAAAGCATTTGAACTTGCCAAACAACAGGCTTCGTTCGAGAAGGAATCGGAGGAGCAGAAGCAGAAGCTGATGCAGGAGCGCAACGCCATCGAGCAAGACAGAATCGCACTCGATAATGAGAAGTCGACCCACACTTGGAAGACAACCGATCTCCAGAAATCGCTCGAAGAGAAGCTGGTGAAACTCGAGGAGGACCGCAAGGAGGTCGACGAGAAGTCAATGCAGATTGACGAGATGAAGCGCATTTTGGACCAAAGATCCAGTGATGTGGCGTCCTCGGAACTCAAAATGGCCGAGGAGAGGGTCGAGGTCGACACCAAGAGACGCGAGCTGGCCAAAAAGAGTGAGGAGATCGAGGCGTCCGAGCGCGACCTTGCCATGAAGATCGACAACATCCGAAGCACGGGCGAAATGCTGCAACAGACCAGGACTACGCTCGACGAGAAGGAGCGGCTGATCAAGGAGCAGCTCAAGGAGCTCCAGAGCGCACAGTCGGTGCTCGCATCCAAGAAAGGAGCTTTCGAGGACCAAGTCAAGAAGTTCTCCGCTGAGAAGGAGGCTGTCCATGCGAAGGCAGATGAAGTCGCTTCTCAGCAATCCGAGCTGGAGGCGTGGAAGTCCGAGCTGGAGGAGATATCCCAGGCCAACGCGAAGAAGGACTCGGACCTCAAGGCGAGAGAGGCAGCGCTTGCGTCATCGAAAGCAGACCTGGATAAGCGGGAGGCTGACATCGCCCTGCAGAAGTCCGCGATGGAATCCAGCCATGTGGCGAGCGTCAGCATGCTGGAGGATCGAGGCAAGGCTCTGGAAGCAGAGTCCGCATCCCTCAGAGAGATGAAGGGCGAGATCGCGACCCTCGAAAAGAGCATCAGCGAGAGGGAGCAGCGTCTCGCCGCCGGAGAGAAGGACTTCCTCGACAGGAGGAGCAGGCTCGAAGGGCGCGAGAAGGAGGTCGCCCTCGCGAAAGACGCTCTGGCGAAGGAGGATGAGCGGCTCAAACTGGACAGGAAGGCCGTCGAGAGCGACAGGACAGACCTCGAAAAGGAACTGGCGACCTTCCATCAGACCACTCAGAAGACCATGAAAGAGCTGGAGGCGGAGAAGGCTCAGATAGTCACTCACAAGAGCAAAATCACTTCGGATTCTAGAGAGCTCGAGGCGGCTGCGGGCCAGTATGCTGAGAAGGAGAAACTCCTGAAGGCGAGGCTCGCCGAAGCTGAGGCGCTTCAGACAGAGCTTAGGTCGAAGGAGAAGAACCTGGCAGAACTCAAGGCGAACTTGGACGCTCGAGAGACGGAGCACGTAGAAAAAGCAGGAACTCTCGATGAGCATCAGAAATCCCTGAGGGAACATGCGGAATCGCTAGAGGTCATGAATGCGCGACTGCAGGCCCAGGAGAGCGATGTCGCCGAACGCGAACGAATGGTGGCAACGATTGAGGGGGCTGTTAACGAGAAGCAGGCCCAGGTAGCTGAGGGACTGAAGAACCTCGAGATTGACAAGAATGCCCTGGCAGCAGACAGAGAAGCGTTCGAGCAGGAGAGGCGTCTGCTCGAGGAGGAGCTCGCGAGGTCGTCAAAGGACCGCCAGGCACTTCAGGATCAAAGGGTGGCGGACAAGGCCCAAATGGAGAAATCATGGTCTGAGCTGGAGAGCGCCAAGGACGAGATCGAGGGAAGAACCAGAGAGCTCAACGAGAGGGCTGAACACTATGCGACCCTCGAGAAGGACAGGGAGGAGCTGGAGACCACGAGGAAGGCCCTCGTCGAAGCTCAGACAGTCATAACTGCAAGGGAATCATCCTCGGCGCGCAAGCAGGCCGAGATCGATGCAAGACTCAACGACTTGATCTCAAAGGAAGAAGAGACTCAGAAGATGCGGGACAAGCTGGCATCCCTTGAAACCGCCCTCCGCATGAGAGAAGAGGGCATGGACAAGTCCGTGGATGAGTACAAGGGAGTGCTCGAAGAGATTGCAGTCCAGAAGAGCGGCGTCGAGGTCAGAGAGAAGGAACTCACTAGGAAGACAGCGCAGCTGGAGGAAAACGTCTTGGATTTCTCTCTCCTCCAGGAGGACGTCGAGAAGGAGCGGCAGCTCTTGGCACAGAAGGATGCTGGGCTTGAGCAGCTGAAGAAGGAGCTGGAGAACTGGCGCAAGGAACTCCAAGAAAGGAGAGAGAAGTTGGAGGACGAGGTCCGGCAGAAGGTGGCTCTTCTAGCACAAGAGATGAAACCCGCCCTCAAGCCGCCGGAGGTCACTGAGGATTCGCTACTCAGGAAGGAACTTGAGATAAGGGCCTTCGAGGAGTCCGTGATGAACAGGGAGCGTGACCTCGAGACGAAGGAGAGAACCATCGCTCTGGAGATGGAGCGGCTGGAGAAGGAGCGCGTGGAGATCAGGGACTTGTGGGAGAGCGTGGAAGGCACAAAGAAAGGTCTGTCCACCGTGGTCGACGAAAAGACCGTCCAGGAGCTAGCCAGAAGGAAGGCCGAGCTGGACGACATGTACTTGAAGCTGTCCCAGCGCGAGGAGAAGATCCGCAGGGATGAGGAGCACATCGAGGGCGAGTGGTCCCGGCTGCAGCTGATCGAGGGTGAGCTCTCTGACTTGGCAAAGGTCCTAAAGGCGAAGGAAGAAGAAGTGAAGAAGTTGGAGAGTCAGGCGCAGGAGCAGGGCTGACCCCCGATGTTTCTGGAAGAATGTTTGCCCCTAGAAGACTGAGAGCTTGCCCGTGACGATCTGCTCCGTCAGCGAACCGATGTTCGCGAGCTTCTCATCGTATACCGCCCTGATCTCAGCCTCGTACTTCTTCGGGTTGACTCCTTCGGCGTAATCTATGCTGGCGCTTGCAGCCTGTGGAGCGTCGATCGGGTGGCCGATCTGAGACAATATCCTCGTGTGGACCTCGATGATGTCTCCCCTGCCGACCTTGTGAATCTCTCCCGCGACCTGGTTTGCCAGGAGGTTGTACAGCTTGCCAACGTGCGTTACAGGATTCTTGCCTGCGCATGCTTCCATGCTCATGGGCCTCATCGGTGTGATGAGCCCGTTCGATCGGTTGCCTCTGCCAACTGAGCCGTCGTCCCCATTCTCCATTGACAGACCTGAGACCGTGAGATAGTATATGTCCTTCGCGTAGTCGTCAGCGGTGTTGACGAACACGTTCACCTTCCTTTTTGTGAGCTTCTGCGCGTTATCGAGGCAGTTCTCTCTGCACTCCTCTATCACGCTCTTGTAGTGGGACTTGTCGGGGACCTTCGACGAGACAATCGCCACCGCGACTGTGAGGTCTATGTTGTTCCCCGTTCTGCACGCCATCACCTTGACATCCTCGCCGAGTTCAGGCATCTTCTTGCAGAGCTTGCTGTTCATGAAACGCTCCGTCTCGAGTGTGATCTTCTCGGTCTCGCTAAGCGGGGCGAACCCCACGCCAAATGAAGTGTCGTTCGCTAGGAGGCGCTGGTCGTACAAACCTCTGAGGTCTACACTTCCTTGCCCGATCATGCAGTCAAGGACGATATCCCACTCCACATCGAGGTTCTTGCACGTCTTCTCGAGGTACTCGGAGGCCGCCTTGAGAGCAGTGGTCCTGTACGGGAGCCGCTCCCCGTTCACCGTGGTCGTCGCCCTGCCAACTAGGAGGATGTAAATCGGCTCAAGAATCGCCCCGCCCCCGAACTTTGGAGCGGACTGCCCACCGACTATCTGTGTCTCATCGGTGTTGTGATGTAGGATTCTTCCGTATCTCTCGAGGTACATCTTGCACAGGGCTCTGCTGACGCTCTCAGCACACCCGTCCGCGATGCTGTCGGGGTGACCTATGCCCTTCCTCTCCACGAACTCGACATTCTGCTTCTCGATAGGAGGGCACGCGAGTTCTTCAATGAGAATATTCCTTTCCATGGACTCTCCTCTCAAAATCTGGGGGCGAAGAATAGGGTAGTCGCTTTTAACCTTTTCGGAGTTAGAGGTTGAGCCATCACCCCGCAGTCCGAAAGCGCACGAGAATAGAATCCGAGGCCTCGTTCAGCTGGGGATTTGTGAAGGAGTCCGAAGAAACGGTTTTCTCCTATGCATTCTTGCTGTATTTCGCTCTCCTTGCAGCCCTAGCATTGCCCTCAGGGATCAGACAGAACTTCTTCCCGGACAGCACGCCTGCAACGCCCTCCGTGCTCTCGATCCCCTTGTAGTCTTTGCACAGTCTGCAGGTCGGAGGACACACGCTCTCATGGTCCTTCGGCTCAGGGTACTGGAACGTCCCGCCCTCGTAATTCCTGAGTATGACGCGCTTGTCGGACATGGATATCAGGTAGTTGGGGGTCACTGGGATCTTTCCGCCCCCTCCAGGTGCATCCACGATGAACATCGGCACTGCGAAGCCAGACGTGTGACCTCTCAATGCCTCCATGATCTCTATCCCCTTGGCGACGGACGTCCTGAAATGCTCGATGCCCTTGGACAGGTCGCACTGATAGAGGTAGTAGGGCCTGCACCTGATCTTGACTAGCTCGTGAACGAGCTTCTTCATAATGGTCGGGCAGTCGTTGATTCCTTTCAGGAGGACGGATTGGTTGCCCACTGGTATACCCGCATCCGCCAGCATCTCAACTGCTCGCTTCGACTCCGGGGTTATTTCCTTCGGGTGGTTGAAATGCGTATTGAGCCAGATAGGGTGATGCTTTTTCAGCATGTTGCAGAGCTCTGGCGTGATCCTCTGCGGCAAGGTCACAGGTGCCCTGCTCCCCAGCCTGACTATCTCGACATGGTCAATCGCCTGGAGCCTCGCTATGATGCTCTCCAGCCGCTCGTCAGAAGATATAAGACAGTCTCCGCCCGAAAGCAGCACGTCTCTGATTTCTTCGTGCTCTTTGATGTACTTGATCGCCGCATCGACCGATTCCGCGCTCTTTTCCTTGTCGGTGTGACCTGCGAATCTCCGCCTTGTGCAGTGTCGGCAGTACATCCCGCATTGGTCCGTTATCAGGAACAATACCTTGTCTGGGTACCTATGCGTGAGCCCATGAACAGGAGAGTCGATGTCCTCGAAAAGCGGATCCTCCATGTCGCTGGTGCTGAAATCTATCTCCTTGATCGTGGGCACGGCCTGCATCCTAATGGGATCATGGGGATCGTCAGGATCCATGAGCGTCGCCCAGTACGGGGTGATGGCCATTCTCAGAACCTTCAGGGACTTCTGGACGCCCGCTTCCTCCTCCGGCGTGAGGTTGATGATCTCCTTCAGCTGGTCAACAGTCGTGACCCTGTTCCTGAACTGCCATTTCCAGTCGTTCCACTCTTTCTCTGTGACGTTCTTCCAGAGCGGAATCTCCCTGTACGGGCGCATTTCATTCACCTAAGAACTCACTGGACGACCACATTGTGACTCTGCGTATTTAGCACCTGCTCAGCAGTGAACTGAAGTTGTTACGAAGCTCGATTGGGCAATACGAATTCGGCAGTGCTGCTTCTCATGCATCGAATGGATTTCGGATGCCAATGTCCAGAGAAGGCATGCGCTCGCGAAGGTTGATTAAGAACGGTTAAATAGCCGGATTCGTGTTTGGAGAAAAGCCATTCCAGACTCGCCGAAAACGCTGTCTTGAACCGGAGTCCGGATTGGGTTCGAAACGGTCTCGTGGGATGGGATTCGCGAGGAACCTGATATGAAGAGAGTCGCAATTGTGGGAGCGGGGCAGAGCAGGTACGGAGAATTCCCTGAGAAGGGGATAAAAGAGCTGTTCTTCGAGGCGTACAAGGACATGGTCTCCAGTGTTGACAAGGGGTTCGACCCGAAGATGATCGATGCCGCTTACATAGGAAATCTCGGCTCTGGGGGATTCCAGCTAGGCAACATGTCAGCTCTCGTGTCCGAATATGTTGGCCTGCCGTACATACATACGGTCAGGGTGGAGAACGCATGCGCTTCGGGCGGCTATGCGCTCGTGTCCGCCGTAATGGACGTGCTCTCTGGAGCCCACAAAGCCGTTATTGCAGGCGGGGTCGAGAAGATGACGGATGTCTCGGGACTCAAGCAAAAGTACTGGCTTGGTGTCTCTGGGGATACCGAATACGAGCGGCTTGCAGGAACGACCTTCGCAGGACTATACGCCCTCATCGCCCATAGACACATGCACGAATTCGGCACAAAGAGAGAGCATTTGTCCATGGTGGCTGTGAAAAACCACAAGAACGGTGCCCAGAACCCGAAAGCGCAGTTCCAGAGAGAGATCACGCTTGAGCAGGCAATGAAGGGACCTGTTGTGGCTTATCCGCTGAACCTTTTCGACTGCTGCTCCACGACTGACGGTGCATCCTCGGTTCTTGTCGTGGACGAGGACATTGCGAAGCAGTTCACGGACACCCCCGTTTACGTCGCTGGTTTCGGGACCTCAAGCGACTATCTGGCAATACACGACAGGCTCAACACCGTCACGCTGGAAGGGACGAAGAGAGCTGCTTCGAGAGCGTACAAGATGGCAGGGCTGACACCGAAGGATATCCAGGTCGCTGAGGTGCACGACTGCTTCACAATTGCGGAACTGCTCGCATATGAGGACTTGGGGTTCTGTCCCAAGGGCAAAGCGGGACAGTTCATCGAGGAAGGGCACACGCAGATTGGCGGGGACATGCCTGTCAACCCCAGCGGCGGACTCAAGTCGAAGGGCCACCCGATTGGATCGACAGGGACGGGCCAGGCATATGAGATGTTCAACCAGCTG
>Ga0315286_10003788_pt1 | contig 14397 bp, 9 predicted proteins | sample YL17G10_0_MG_FD_205038 | JGI IMG/M metagenome (GOLD analysis project Ga0315286, IMG submission 205038) | Sediment microbial communities from Yellowstone Lake, YNP, Wyoming, USA - YL17G10_0 | ecosystem: Environmental > Aquatic > Freshwater > Lake > Sediment | place: USA: Wyoming | collected...
AATCTAATTACCTTAACATTTTCTAAACCTTTAATGGAATGCAGAATTTTTAATTGTACATCTTCGGGCAAACTTGTAGCTAACCCATTGGGATAAACCTCATTAGTCTGGTAGCCCTCCGGTTCTAAGAATATCTGATGTCTTTCTTTATCGGCAAATTTTACAATTTTATCTTCAATAGAAGGACAATACCTTACGCCTGTGGCCTTGATTACTCCGGTATAAAGCGGCGAGCGGTCTAGATTATCGAGGACTATCTTATGTGTGGCCTGATTAGTATAAGTAATATAGCAGGGAATCTGTTTTTGTTTAATTTCCTTTGTTGAAAAAGAAAATGGCTTAGGGTGCAAATCGCCTTCCTGGATGATAAGTTCGCAAAAACTAATTGAGTGCTTATCCAGGCGCGGGCAGGTTCCGGTCTTAAATCTTAAGAGATTAAAACCTAATTCTTTTAGGTGGCCAACCAAATCTAAACTTGCCGGCTCATTGATACGACCTCCATTATAATGCTTTAATCCTACGTGGATTAAACCATTCAAAAAAGTTCCGGGACAGATAATTACTGCACAAGAATTAATCTCTTCATTTGTATCGGTAATTACTCCTCTTGCCAGATTATCCTTAACTAATATTTTAGTAACTTCTGCTTCTTTGATAAAAAGATTATCCTGTTTTTTTACTATCTCCTGCACATGGCGCATATACATATTTCTATCTATCTGTGCACGCGAAGATTGCACTGCCGCACCCTTTGAGGCATTGAGGATGCGAAATTGAATCGCGCAGGCATCGGCTGCTTTAGCCATTTCACCGCCCAAGGCATCAATCTCTTTTACCAATTGCCCCTTGCCTACCCCACCGATTGCCGGATTACAGCTCATCAGACCGATGGTATCCAGTTTTAAAGTGACTAGCAGCGTTCGACAGCCCAAACGCGCAGCCGCCAAAGCCGCTTCAATTCCGGCATGACCTGCGCCGATAACTATGACATCATATTTTTCAATTTTAATCATTACGTTGAGAATCGTCCCTGACGATTATTCTTGCGCGGATTTTACCAGGAGGGGCATTATGTCTTGGCCTTTAATCTCACCCAATGAACCCAATTTTGCCGCTCTCTCCGAGAAACTTAAGGTGCCATCTGGTTTAATATTGCTACCGGAAATTAGTAAGGGCACCGGGTCAGCGGAATGGGCTTTAATCTTACAGACCGTAGAATGGTCGCTGGTGACGGCAATAACGGTATGCTCGATATCCAGTTTGGGCAGGAGGCGAGCAAAGAAGAATTTGTCTATCGCCTCGATAATTTCTTTCTTTTTAGAGAAATCGCCGTCGTGAGCGGGTTCGTCCGGTCCTTTTATATGCACATAAATACCGCCGTATTTTTTCAGCGAATCCAGGGCTATCTTTGCCCAAATAGGATAATCCACGTCTAAATGTCCGCAGGATGTCGGTATATCAATTACCTCCATACCGGTTAAAAGAGCAATACCTCTCTCAACGGGCATTTGCACAAACGAACCAAATTTTATATTATAGATACTCTCTATCTTAGGAAAATGCGGCAGTTGGTCTCCGGCATCCCGCGATAAAATTACATTTGCCGGTAATTTAAATTCCTGAATCCTTTTTTTATTCACATAAGATTCTGAAAGAATCTTATGTGATTTCTGGGTAAACTCATTTAAAAGAGCGGCGGCTTCTTTCGCTTCGCTGGAATTCTCATAGCCGGGCATAGGCAAAGATTCGGCCACCGTATTCGCAAACTTCTCCAAAGCTACCCCAAAGACTCCTTCTCGACTATAGGCCGGGTCGGTATTGGTTATCCATCCGGATAATTTAGAACGCATCCCCCGGATGACTAAAACCCCGCGGTGACCAATGGTATTTTTGAATTCAAAGGTGGCGCTGGATAGCGTAACCTTCGAATTTATCTCTTTGGCTAATGCCGAAGTTTCATCGATAGTCAAATTTCTGCCTACCCGGCGGTCTCTTATAGTCTTGCCATCTTCGGCAAGCGTGGAAAAATTAGTGCGTAAAGCCAAATCTCCGTCGTTTACCCTTAAGCCTTCGGCAAAGGCTTCTAAGGGGCCTCTTCCGGTATAATATTTGTGGGCATCGTAACCTAAGAGGCTAATCACCGCAATATCGGATTCCGGAGCAATTCCTTTTCCGACGGAATAGACTAAACCCGTTTTTCCTTTTTGGGCGAGTCGGTCAAGATGCGGCGTCAAGGCTGCCTCAAGGGGGGTCTTGTTATTTAATTCTTTAAGGGGCAGGTCGCCCAGACCGTCGAGAACAATGTATAAGATTTTTTTCATTAGCATTTAGAGAATCCGCAGGCCTGACATTTCATGCAGCCCTCTTCGTGGCGTAAGGCACCGCCGCAATCCGGACAGACTCCGGCAATATCTCCATGAAGGCTACCCGCGCTTCCATCATTATAGGAATGCTTCATGATAACCACCGGAACTTCCAGAGCAACCTTGGCCACCTGGCTAGAAATCAATCTTCTCTCAACTACCCGGGCAATGGCATCAGCGCAAGAAAAGATACGCTGCCCCTTCTCCCAGGAAGGCGAAGGACAGCGAATATTGCGCAACTGTTCAATAATGGACTTTACCTCGATACCGGAACGAAAAGCTAAAGACACTAATCGGCCAATGGCCTCCAGCTGCGAAGCAGCACAGCCACCGGCTTTACCCATCTGGGTAAAAAGTTCAAAGGGTGCACCAGTCTCGTCAAGATTAATCGTCACATAGAGATTACCGCAGCCCGTGGCTACCTTAGTGGTAGTGCCGATAATTACTTCCGGGCGGGGACGCGGAGCAATTTCCTTCTTAGGTTCCGGAATGCTTATCTGGTCTTTTTGTTCGCGATGGATAATATTTAAAACCTGTTCTTCGCGGCTGCGATCACGATAAACTGTAATTCCTTTACAGCCTAATTTATAAGCTAGAATGTAGGCCTTACGCACGTCTTCCAGCGTAGCTTCGTGAGGGAAGTTGATGGTTTTGGAGGTGGCATTATGCACGTACTTTTGAAATGCAGCCTGCATGCGCACATGCCATTCTGGAGAGATATCGTGAGCGGTGACAAATATCCTTTTTATATCTTCGGGGATAATTTCGATATTCTGCAGGGAGCCCGTTTCGGCAATCGTTTCCATTAATTCCCGGCTATAGAAACCGCGTTTCTTGGCCACCTCTTCGAATAAAGGATCAACCTCTACCAGTTTATCATTATCCATTACATTACGATAATAAGAAATGGCAAATAAGGGTTCGATTCCGGAAGAACACGGACCGGCGATGATGCTGATGGTGCCGGTAGGAGCGATGGTAGTTAAGGTGGCATTGCGTAGCCGATGCGCCCCTTCTTTCTTATCATAAATGCTGCCTTTAAAGGCAGGAAATACTCCTTTGTCTTTAGCTAAGCCTTCAGATTTATTCGTGGCCTCATTTAAAATAAAAGCCATGACCTTCTCGGCAAGAGCTATCGCTTCTTCCGAATTATAAGGGGTCTCAAGGCTTATCAACAGGGTTGCCCAACCCATCACGCCCAAACCTACCTTACGGGTGAGCCGGGTGGCTTTTTCTATTTGGGGCAAAGGGAATTTATTGACATCGATAAGGTTATCTAAGAAATATACTGCCAAACGCGTAACCTCTTTTAATTTATCCCAATCAATTTCATTGCGTCCTTCACCAGTCTTCTTATGCATCTTGGCTAAATTTATGGAACCTAGATCGCAACTTTCATACGGTAAAATCGGCTGCTCTCCGCAAGGATTAGTGCTTTCAATATTACCTAATTTTGGCGTAGGATTATCCTGGTTAATGCGGTCAATAAAAATAATTCCCGGCTCTCCGTTCTTATGGGCTTGTTTGACAATTAAATCAAAGACTTCTTTGGTATTAAGCCTTTTTACCGTTTTTTGCGTCCGCGGATCAATCAAATCATAGTCTTCGTCTTTTTCTAACTTCTGAATAAAATCATCGGTAAGCGCAATGGAGATATTAAAGTTGGTAATTTGTTTATTGTCGTCTTTGCAAGTAATGAATTCTAAGATATCCGGGTGGTCAACTCTTAAAATCCCCATGTTTGCCCCGCGCCTTGTCCCCCCCTGCTTGACGGCTTCCGTCGCAGCATCGTAGACCTTCATAAATGATACTGGACCTGAGGCAACTCCACCTGTAGTCTTAACCATAGAACTCTTAGGCCGCAAGCGAGAAAAGGAGAAACCAGTTCCGCCTCCGCTTTTATGGATCATGGCTGTAGCCTTTAAGGTCTCGAATATCGACTCCATGGAATCATCTATGGGGAGGGTGAAACAGGCGGAGAGCTGGCCTAATTCTCTCCCAGCATTCATAAGAGCAGGAGAATTGGGCATAAATTCTAAGGCCGCCATCATCCGATAAAAAGCTTCCTCTAGTCCTGAGATTTCTTTTTCCGTTTTACCATAGCTTTTCTCCGCCGCGGCTATGGCCTTGGCCACGCGCCTAAACATTTCTTCGGGCGTCTCGGTAACTTTGCCGTTTTCGTCCTTCTTAAGATATCTTTTCTCTAATACCTTTAAGGCATTCTCGGATAATTCCCGTGGCATCTTTACCTCCGCTTCTTTTTAAATGAAACCTGATATTTTATTCTTTATAAAGTATAGAACAGGAAAATTTATCTGTCAAGACAAAAATACCATATATAGTATTATATGATTGTTAAATATACAATAAGTTGTATTAAGAGTGAAAAGGCTGACAGGACTCCCGGATTACCAGCTCTGTCGGCAGAACAACCTTTTTTATTTGACGCTCTTTTTTCTTATGCTCTATTAAAAAACTTAATTCTTTTATCCCCTCTTGGGCCATTTTGACTAAGGGCTGCCTTACCGTAGTCAAAGCCACCGGCCCATAAAGGCCGGAGGGATTATCATCAAAACCTACGATGGATAAATCCCGCGGAATTTCTTTTCTTAGTTCTCTGGCCACGGCCATGACTTCAAGGGCCATGGAGTCTGAGGCCACAAATACCGCCGTGGGGGCATCGGGCATTTTGATTAATTTTTCTGCTGCTTGTCGGGCCTGACCGCGCGAATAATCGGTATTAAACACATAGAGGCTGGAGAACTTAATCTTGTTTTTTTCTAGTGCCCGCCTGTATCCTCCAAAACGCTCGGCTGCGGCCTGGGTCACTAAATCTCCGCTGATATGGGCTATTTTCCTATGGCCTAAACCGAATAAATAATTCACGGCGCACTCGGCACCTCCGGCATTATCAATAGCAATACAACTAACCGCTAAATCTCCAACATAATTATTGATTACTACACAGGGAATATCCTGACTTAAGGCATCTTGGAGTTGGTTACGGTTACCAATAATATCGGCAAAGATTATTCCTCCCACTCCTTTTAAATTCAGGGGCGTGTGGCTATCGGTAAGATGGAGTAATAAATCCAATTTTAAGGCTTCGCATAAGGTACCAATACCGCGGATCACCTCCAAAGCATAAAAGGAATAGAATATCCCTTCATAGCGCGGAATAATCAAGGCTACCACATTGCTTCTACCCGTCGCCAATCTCTGGGCAAACACCGAAGGCTGAAATTTAAGTTGTTTAATGACGTCTAAAACCTTAAGGCGATTTTTTTCTTTCACCGAGGTAATTTTATTAATCACCCGAGAGACGGTAGTAATCGATACGCCGGCAAGGCGCGCCACATCCTCTATGGAATTACTTTTGGAGGGACCTTTCTTTCTGCGGACCATTATAATAAAAACGTTGAGTCCGTTATGCTCGTTTAGTCCGTTAATTCCGTTATAACGAAATTAACGATAATAACGAACCTAACGAAATTAACAACTATCTAATCGTATCGCCTACTCTAATGGAGGCGACTTCTTTTTTTATATCACAAGCTGCAATGTCTCGACGGACCTGAATGACACTAATAGTTGCGATGGGCTTACCTTCGCTATACACCTGAAAGGTATCGCCTATTTTTATACCTTTATCTTCACCCAAATCGATAATCACAAAATTATCCTCTTGATTTACGGCCGAGATTTTACCTTGCGGCGTAACTGCGCTAACCTTTTCTTGCGGTAGAGACTGTGGCAGAGACGCCTTTTCTGCCTGCGGGTAGACGACTATCGGCGGTAACTCTATAGATTCTTTTTTCGGCACAGATATCTCTGGCCCGCGGCCACCGCGAAAAGCACCTAATTGTTGTTTTATGTCACCTACCTGGGATAACCTTTCTTCTAAAAGCAAACTCATTTCATTAAACCGGCGTTCAAAAGTGGACTTCTCTTCTTGAACGCGCTGAAGTTTAGTTTCCAAATTAATCTTGTATTGGCTTAAGATTTTTAATTGCCGCTTCAATACGGCATTCTCGTTCTTTAATACGCCGAGTCTTTCTTGTAGTTGGCGCTTGGTATTCGTCTCCAGGATACGCTCGGAAGTTATGTTATCAAACATCTTTTGCTGATACCCCATCTCCTGCTCTAAGCCCGTTTTTTCCTGAGTGAGGCCCCTTAACTCCAGCTCTAAAACGCCCTTTTCTCTCTGGAGTTGCTCATTGTCTATCTTGAGCGTTTTTAATTCGCTGCGTAAATTTTCCATTTGTAATTCCAGATCGGCTTTTGCCTGTAAAATTCCTGTCCAGTAGGTATCTTCCGTTTTAGGCAGAGGCGATTCCCTTGCTCCTTCCTCGGGTCTCAATAACCGGTCTTTATTTTTGGCGAGGAACTCCTCTTTTTCTTGAGATATCTGCTCATATTGTTTCTGAAATTGCTCTTTGCGCACTTGAATCTCTTCTTTTTCTTTAATAATCTTCTCTAAATCGCTATTTAAATTATTAATCTTCTCCAGAAGGCCCTGGCCATACTTAACGTCCTCTTCAATTTTTTTGCTGAGCGTTATATTTTCCGTTTTCAAATCATCTCTTTCGCGCTGGAGGTTTTTTTTGGCGGTGTAGGTTTGCAAATTGATAAAAAGGCTGATCGCTAATGCTGCTGCTATACCGATGAGAATAAATTTTATTTTTTGCTCCATTAACACTCGCTTACCAAAGCTGGGCAAATACCCTCTGCATCACTAAACTTGCTGCTCCCAAGGCCACTGCATTTTCTCTTAATTGAGAGTAGGCAATCTTTAAATCTTCGGCTACCTCGCGAAAGGCCCAATCTTTTACGGTTAAATTTACCTTATTTAAAAACCCTTCTCCGGCTTCCTCTAAGCCGCCCCCGATCACCACCACTTCAGGGTTCAATAAATTTACCAGATACGCGATCTTTATGCCTAATCTTGTGGCCGCCATCCCCAGGGCCGCATGAGCGATAGAATCCCCTGCCCGAGCAGCAATAAAAACACTCTTTAAGTCAACATTATCCAGGTTAGCCGAGGTTAACTTAAAGAATTGAGCGGCACCGGATTTATCTTTCGCCAATAGCGCCTTTGTATCCTCGACAATACCCAGATCCATCTCCCAGCGTTTTAAGAAACAGCCCCGCGCCATAGCGCAATTAAATGTGTCTTGTTCTTTATAGTTATAGATGGATACTTCACCAGCATAACCCTGGCTGCCGGTATAAACTTCATCATTAATAATTATCCCGCAGCCTACCCCGGAAAACATATAGATTACATTTTTAAAACCGCTCTTCAAGCCCAGCCAATGCTCGCCGAAACAAGCGGCGGTGGCATCATTTTCAATTAATGCCGGTAAATCGAATTCCTTTTCCATCAAATTTTTCAACGGCAAATCTACTGAGGCATAGGTATAATAGTGATCCATCTTCTGGGGCCAATGTATCGAGCCATCCTCTTTATTCACCAAACCGGCAATACCCACTCCGATACCTTTGATATTTGCGGTGTATTCTTTTGAGCGCCTCAATATCTCTCGGGTAATTTCTAATAAACATTCGGCAATTTCCTTAACCGATGCCCGGGGCCGGGCAATTTGCGTCTTGGTAATAATATTACCCTTCAGATCGACTAAAAGGCCCACCATATTTGCCAGGTTTAAACCCACCCCAATTATATATCCGGCCTGGGGATTCAAATCCAAAAGCACCGGCCTTCTTCCGCCTTCAGAAATATCAAGCTCTTTTTCGTGCACCAGATTATGTTTAATGAAATCGTCGATGTAATTTGAGATAGTGACCACATTTAAACCCATCTCTTTAGAAATATCGGGCCGGCTAATCGGGCCGCGCCTTCTTAAAATCTCCAAAATCTCAATATTGCGCTTTTCTTTTTCGGTAAGCTCTGCTTTTTGAAAATTTATCGAACGCATTTATTCTTTTTCCTTACTCCGTGGCTTTTGTCCGCGGATTTTTTCTCTATCCTGCGAAAATATTCTTTTTTTATCGCGCCAAAGATTAATTTTAAAATAGTTAATTTATTTTATTTATACTACTAACTATCACATAAGTCAAGCATTTTTAAACAATTAATGCATAAAACACATATTAAGTTTAAGAAATTAAACGTGAAATTTAAAATGAAGACTTAAAATTTAGGGTTTCCCTTTTTTTGCTTTAGTTTTGCCGTTTTTTGCTTTTTTGCTTTAGGTGGAAGGCTTATTTTTAAGATTATGAGGGACTAATAGACATCCACTAAATCGATATTTCTGTCAATGACCCCTGCAGGTGAGACTACTACCAGATTTATTTCTTTGGTTCCCGGATGTATATAGGTAGTACTAAATGTTGCGTCACCAACAGAAGGCTTAGCGGTTCCCGTATGGCCGGACCAGAGATACTCCAGCTCTATTTGCATGCAGCCGCTTTCCGCAGTATAAGGTAACGAAGTAATCTCAACCGTCTCATCTTTCTTTGCTCTATAGAGAGAAGACCGCAAATCCAATTTAGTCATATCGAACATGGCATATTCTTCTTTTAAGGAAACATCTAAGAATGTCTTCAGGTTATAATCTATGGGCCTTACTTCTTCTATCTCCCGCAATCTTTCTTGAACTAAGGTTACCGTTTCCGGAAAATCGCTTTTTGCCTCTTCAATCAATTGCCTATAATATTCTTTGGCTTTGACATAATCTTGCTCCCATTGACTGAGCAAGCCCAGCTGATATAAACTAGAGACAACCTGAGGGCTAGGGGTTTCTTTTTGCGCTAATCTGGCAAAATAACTCCTGCCGGTTGCAAGATCGCCTAATATATAGGTATAGATCATCCCGATTTTAAAATCTGCTTCTTGGGCATGGGAAGTCTTAGGATAACGCTGCATTAAATCTATATATAAATCCTTGGCCTTAGAATATTCCTTGGATTTCTCTAAGTTAAAGGCGCGCAAATAGATTAAATCCTCATCAAAAGCATCTTTTGGGCCTAGCTCTTCTATCTTGCCAAATACTTGCTCGGCATAAAAGGTATCCTTGGGATCCTGGTCTTTATAAGAAAAGGATCGGGCAATATCGATTAAAATGGGAATTAATTTTTCTTTAGGGTATACCTTGGCCATCCTTTCAATATAAGCATCATAAATAAGTTGCGCTAACTCCAGACTTCTCTCTTGATAAAACCCTAAAGCAGTATCCTTTAACCTGTCATTACTTATACTAGATTGAAGAATTTTATCCACATAAGTCCGGTATAATTCTTTGGCTTTTCCTTTTTCGCCGTAGGCCAGAAGCTTATCCGCGATCTCTTTTATGGGTTGATAATCTTGCGTTTCTTTTGAAAAATCTAAAACCGCGTTCATTAAATCGGATAACGCCGCACTGGCAAAATCATCCTGTTGGTCAAAGTGGAATCGCCATAAGATAAGCCGGGCATAAAGATGAAGGAGGTCTTCTGGTTTTGTCGCCTCGGTTGTTTTTTCTGCGGACTGAATTATTTCTTCGCGATAGGTATTACCGTTGGCAAAATATTCATCCCAGTTTTGGCTCTCTTCCAAATATTTCAGTTGGGAGTAACGCGAAAGCGCAATATAGTAATTCGTAAACGGCGCTAAGGTACTTTTTTTACTGCTTAAAGACTTTAAAAATTCTACAAAATCCGAATATTTATTGTCTTTAAAATAGAGGTCTTTTAGTTCTATAAATAACGGGGTCAACTCGTCTTGAGTTTTTGCCTCAATAATCTGCTTGCTTAATTTAACTAGGGGGACGCTATCTTGGGCAAATAGCTGGCGACTGATAACTGGGTAACTGGGTAATTGGGTAACTAATAATAGAAATAGTGAGGCAATTATTATCTTTTTCATTTTGGCTTTTCCTGACTGCCGGCAGGCAGGGGCTTTTTGGCTTTTAGCTTAAGAGTCGGATTTTTCCAGAATTCTCTTAAGACATAATATGCTTTGCGCGGTATGCGCTTATCCATCCCCAATTCCTGTTCTTCGGATAAAGCCACAATACCAAACCACTCTTCATTCATATTCATATTTTTGGGGGCTTGGATATCAAAATAATAACTTCCGTTAGACCAGTTGGATTCTGTGTCATGCACTTTCCAGCTTTCGGCGTCCGATTGGTTATGTTTCCACCATTCATCAGTCCATTCAAACATGGTGCCGCCTAAACAGCTGCCTTCTCCTTCTTTATTATCGGCTAAATTCTCGTAAATCTGGCGCCACTGCGATTCCAAAAAGAAGGCCTGCATATTCTGGTCCTCTGTATTTTTATAGGCATCGTAGGCATCCGCGCCAAACTCGCTGATCAGAATAGGCTTATCAAATGTGGCCTTCAGAGACTTAAAAAGATTGCCAAAAGTCTTACCTCTATATATGATACAGGCTACTAAATCTACATCCGGGCAATATGTCGCTGCCATATCTAAACCGATTAATTCGCCGTTGCCTAAGGCCACCGGATGTTGAGGGTCTATTGTATGCACTGCCTTAGCGATATCATTGATAAAAGAATAATAAATACGCGCGCGTATAGCCTTTTGTTTTTGGGGGTCCGGCTCTTTATCCGCTTCTTCGCAGGACCAGGGATTAACCAGGCCGCTAAAGGAATAATTATTTTCATTGCCCAATATCCATAAGAGCATCCCCGGTTCGTCTTTGTATAACCGCACCATATCTAAAATTTCATTTTTTATTTTCTCTTTAAAGTCCTCCTCGGCATAGAAAGGGCAAGGGTATTCCCAAAAACCCACCCAATTCCCTAAAATTGTGCGGATGCCGTAATTTTCATATAAATCCCTGATCACCTGCCTTACTTCTTCTGGATTATCATGGGCTTGATATAGCCTGATGGTATTAACCCCCATCTCCTTCATTAGTTTACCGTCTGCCATCCAAGGCTTATTGGGATCAGACCACCAGTCATATTCGTGATTTTGGCCTATGGGAATAGGATTATAGCAGACCCCTTTGACAATATAAGGTTTGCGATCTACGATCAGGCGATAGCGGCTGTTTTTTAATTTTTGGATATAAACCGCGGGCTTGGGTGTAGAGGCCATGCCCAAAAGAAAAGCCACAAGCAAAAAAGTAGGGACGGTTCTCAAGGCAATCGAGAAGTGTCCCCGGATAGGGGACACTTTTGCTTTAAGTTGAGAACCGTCCCTACTTTTTTTATTCAAACTTAATTTCATCGAGATAGAATGTTGCACCTTCGGGATTAACATCCACATTCGTTGCCCAACAGAAACCCCCGATGACGTAGGACATATCCTTGCCTTTTAAGTCAATGGTGTATTGCGTCCATTCTTTATTTAGAATTACCGGGCCGATACTGGCACTATCTGAGTCAGAATATTCACCCATGATACCGCCTAACTTAAACTCCTCAATCCTTTCTGCGCCCTTTGCACCCTTAGCCCAGAAAGTCAGCTTGGTGGCTTTGGATAAATCAAACCCTCCGTCTATCGTGCCCCAGTTATTCGCCGGATTCTGCCAGTAAATACCTGCCCAGCGTGCACCCTGAGTACCTTGGCCGGTATAGACAATCTTTATACAGGCATCGCCTAAATAAGGATCTTCTTTGCATACGCCATCATACTTAATATCCCCATAATCGCCCATCCAACCAGAAGGAATGAAATGGTTATTTACGGACCGGCTGTCGGCATAGACATAGAAAGGCATACTTTCTTGTTTTTTGCCTTCGGGCTTTACATTCGGGTCAGCCTCAAATTTTATATCATCCAGATAGAAGGTTGCGCCTTCCGGATTTAAATCCGCAGTACTTACCCAGCCGAAACCGCCACTGATATAGGAAAGATCTTTACCGCTAAGATTAATGCTGTATTCTTTCCAGGTATCGGTAAGCTCTACCGGGCCGAATTCGACATTTGCCGAATCCGGATACGTACCTTTGATCCCGCCCACGAAAAACTTCTGAATCACTTCGCCGCCTTTTGCTCCCCGCGCCCAGAAGATAAGCTTAGTCATTCCGGTAAGGTCAAAACCACCTTTTTTGGAACCCCAGTTATTCGCCGGATTCTGCCAATATACGCCTGCCCAACCCTGACTTTGGGATTTTTTCCCCGAGTAAACAAATTGTATCGCGGTTGTGCCGGAATGGAGATTTTCCATACACTGATCATTTAATTTAATGTCCCCGTAATCGCCCATCCACCCCGAAGGAATATAGTGATTTTCTTTGGCATTCTTATCCTTATAGACACCAAACTCCTTATTCGGTTTATCTACGGGTTTTTCTTGAGCAAAAGCCGGGGCCAAGAAACAGATGACAATTAACCCCATAACTATAAACCTTTTCATTGCTGACACCTCCTTTTGATTTTGCTGAATTACTTTTCTATTTTAAATTAAGCTTTTAGATTTTGGCTTTTAACTTTTTCCTTTGCCTTGCCTCCTTTCTACCTCCACATCTTTTTATAGATAAAATAGGATTTACGTAGTTGTCTTAAAAAGGGGCTTAAGTTTCCGTTGCCCTGACCGCAAAGGCCTAACCATTCCTCGTGCATATAGCCATCAGGAAACGGCCCGGAAAATAATCCTTTGGTATCATGAAGGGAAGGTTCATAGGCCTTCCACCATTCATCCAACCATTCAAAAGCAACTCCGCCCAAGGCATTGCCCGCCCCTGACCTAAAGGCCATATTGCACTCGATATCCTCCCAGGAGCCGCGATGGTATTCGGCCTGAAGATATTCTGTGTCTTCCACTGTTTTACCTTCGGCATAAGCCGGACAGCCAAATTCGGTAATGAAGACGGGCTTATCTGTTTCTTGTTTGACTTGTTTCCAAAGATAGCCAAAACCATAATCTCCCCGATAGGCATTGGTACCGAAGATATCTATGTCCGGCGCAGCTTTACCAAACTTATCCAGAAATAAGGTGTCCCCGCTGCATATGGCGACGGGATGCTCGGGATCGAGAGCTTTAATCTGTCTAGCCACCTGATTAGCAAATTTAAAAAACTCATCCGGATATTTATCGGCATTACAGGCATAACCATAAACGTTCTCGTTGCCCAGAAGCCAGAATAAAATAAACGGTTCATCCTTAAATTCCAAAACCATCTTGGTTACCGATTCCATCATGTTTTTCTTTTGTTCTTCATTATTATAATCGGTCCCTGGGTTCCATTTTGCGCCTGAGCCCAGGGCATATTTACCTAAGAAATCCCCCATAATTACCCTGATGCCATATTTATTATACAAATCTCTTAAGAGTTCTTTATGCACTTTAAAAGGTTGGTGATAGAGCCTGATGGTATTCACCCCCATATCTTTCATCAACTTAAAATCACCCGTGACTGGCTCATCCTTATCCTGCAAATTATTTATATTTTTATCCACAAAGGAATCGTAAGGGCCGTCGATCTTACCATTGTGATTAAAATCGTTTTCCATCCAATTAGTTTGTGTTCCTTCATCGGGAGATTCCCCTACTTTTGTCGGAGAATAGGTAACCGCCTTGATCAGGAAAGGTTTATTATTAACTATCAACTGCCAATCGCCGGTCTCATATTGCACCAGATGGACTTTGCCTTTACCCAGGCGTCTTTTTATGCTTAACAAATCCAAGCGAGCTTTAGATTTTAATTTTTCCATAAAGTTTGTTTTCACCAGTCTGCCGGGATGCGTAATTACAATATCATTAGCGAGATCATGATCATAACCGTTTTTTATCTGGATATCCGTATCCACAAGCCTATATCCTAATTGCGGGTTGCGGCGCAAAAGAAAATTAATCTTGGCAATGGCTGCTTGAGCCACATACCAGGGCGTATGCCAATAGGTCCAGCCGTAACTGCCCGGAAAATGCACTACAATGGCATAATAGCATTTAAGCGCCTGCTTTATCAGCCCGGATTTTTCTAAAATAAGGCCGGTATAAAATAACTTTACTCCTTCCGGCTCAGGTGCACTAGCCCATTTTAAAAAAGCCGCCTCTAAATCTGGCGAATGCACAAAATCCCAATGCGAACCTTCTCAGCGCTGTTCTTTTTGG
>Ga0315286_10003790_pt1 | contig 14395 bp, 16 predicted proteins | sample YL17G10_0_MG_FD_205038 | JGI IMG/M metagenome (GOLD analysis project Ga0315286, IMG submission 205038) | Sediment microbial communities from Yellowstone Lake, YNP, Wyoming, USA - YL17G10_0 | ecosystem: Environmental > Aquatic > Freshwater > Lake > Sediment | place: USA: Wyoming | collected...
TCTGGAGCGACATGCGCGCCCAGAAGCGGCGCACGATGCTCACCATTTTCGGCATCGTGTGGGGCACGGCGGCCGTCGTCATCATGATGGCGGTCGGTACGAGCGTGAAGCGCCAGAACATGACGAATTTCCGCGGGCTCGGCGACGCGATCATCCTCGTTTTTCCGGGAAAGACGACAAAACCATTCCAGGGGTTCGGCGTGGACCGGCGGATAGACCTGCAGGCATCGGATGTCGATCTCCTCAGACAGCAGATCCCCGAGATCGACCAGATCAGCGAGGAATATTCGAAATACGACGGCATACTCCGCTATGGTAAGCAGGTCAAGAGCCCGCTCATCGCGGGAGTGAATGTCGAATACGGCGATATCCGCAATGAAATCCCGCAGCCGGGCGGCCGCTTCTTGAACGAGCAGGACCTGGCCGAGAAGCGGCGCGTTATCTTTCTCGGGGACCAGGTCAGCGAGTTTCTCTTCGGGAAGGGCGTCGATCCCGTCGGCGAGTTTCTCTATCTCAACGGCGTTCCGTTTCGGGTCATCGGCGTTTTGCGCGCGAAAACGCAAAACTCGAGCTATAACTACCGGGATACCGAGCGGGCCTTCATACCGTCGAGCACGTATGTGTCTATGTTCGGAGAACGATACATCGAGAACATCGTGGTCACGCACAAATCGGGATGGAGCAATTCCAAGGAAGTCGTCAAGAAGATCAGGACAGCGCTCGGGAACAAATACGTGTTCGATCCCGCCGACGAGAACGCGATCAATATCTGGGATACGGCCGAGTTCTTCGAGCAGTTCATACTCTTTTTCAACGCGTTCAACATCTTTCTCGTCGTCATGGGGGCGATGACGCTCGGGGTCGGAGGGCTCGGCGTATCGAACATCATGTACGTCGTCGTGCGGGAGCGCACGCGCGAAATCGGTGTCAAGCGCGCCGTTGGCGCGAAGAAGTGGATCATCATGACGCAATTTTTCGCCGAGACCTTTTTCATTACGTTTGTCGGCGCGGTCATCGGATTCATCATCGCGTGGGGTATCATCGCGATCGCGCAGAAAATGCCGCAGTCGGCGAAGGAAGCGCTCGGCACACCGGCGATCGACCCGTTCGTCGCGCTCGTTTCGATAGGGATTATCTCCCTCATCGCGTTTCTGGCCGGATATTTCCCGGCGCGCAAGGCGGCGAATCTCGATCCGATCGAGTGCTTGAGGTACTAGCAGATCATGTGGGTGACGCTCATTCGAGAATTTCTCTACGATCTCAAGACCCAGAAGACGCGTGCGTTTCTCACCACCGCCGCGATTGTCTGGGGAACGATGTCCGTGGTGCTTCTTCTCTCCTTCGGTTTTGGGCTCGAGAAGCGCCTCATGGAGGGAAGTCTCAACTACTCGGATGCCATCATCAATATTTACGCCGGCGAGACATCGAAGCTCTACCAGGGGCTCCCCATGGTACGCCCGGTAGTTTTCACCATGGATGATCTCGACCTCCTGCGCGAGAACATCCCGCTCATAGAGATGATATCCCCCAGCTTTGGCCGCTGGGGAATGGTGGTCAGCCGCGGAGACGTGCGCACGACCACGTACGGCGAGGGAGTCGCGCCCAATTTCTACTACATGCGTCATTTTTTCCAGAGTGCGGGGAGATTCATCAACGACGAGGACATTCTCGAAAAGCGCCGCGTCGTGTTCCTCGGCGACGGCATCGCAAAGAAGCTGTTCGACAAAGATGATCCAATCGGCCAGATAATAGAAATCGACGGCCTGCCATACAAGGTTGTCGGGGTCATGGCGCAAAAGGTGCAGATGTCCATGAGCAACGGCCCCGACGCTGATCGCGTGATCATGCCCTATTCGACCTTTATGACGGTGTATGGCCGTTACAAGGTCTCCAATATGATGGTTCGCCCGGGCGATCGCGCGCGGACCAAAGAGCTCATCAGGGATATCCGCGATCTCCTCGGCCGCAAGTACCGCTTTGATCCGACCGACGAGTACGCGATCCGCGTCTATGACAGCATTGCAGAGGAGGAGATCGGCAAGAAGATCACGCTCGGGCTCAATATCTTCTTCGGCGTCATCGGCTCTCTCACGCTCGTCGTCGCGGGCGTCGGTGTAGCCAACATCATGTACGTCGTCGTCAAGGAGCGCACGCGCGAGATCGGCATCAAGCGCGCGGTCGGCGCCCGGCGCCGGCACATCATCGCGCAGTTCATGGGCGAATCCTTCTTCCTCACGGCGGGCGGCGGGCTCATTGGGATACTTCTTTCCGTTCTCATCGTGGGCCTCGTGAGCATGGTGCCCGACACATCCGGTCCGTTGCAGTTCATGGGGCATCCCATCTTCTCGAAGACCGTCGCGTTTGTGACGGTCGCAATTCTCACGACGATCGCACTGCTCGCGGGTATCTTCCCCGCCCGCAAGGCCGCAGAGGTCGAGCCGATGGAGGCGCTCAGGTACGAGTAATCGATGAAGCATTGCTCAGACAGCGATCATTTATGTAACAGACGCTGCTTCTGGAATCGATTGAGGCAGTGAGGCGAGCACGAGCGAGGAACGGCGTATGAGATTCAAACTGATCATGATCCTTTTGACCGCATTGGTTGCTCACGCTGCGGGTGCCGAAACTGACCGCAGCGACGAGGGCGCCGGCACTGTTGTCGTGACTGCCGTGGGGATTAGAACCAACCAGGGTGGAAGCGTGATTTTCGCCCTATGCAAAGGCAAGGCGAATTGGCTCGATGTTGATAAATCATTTCTGAAGAAGATCATGAAGGCGACTTCGGATTCGATTGCCGTGAGGTTCGAAGGAGTGCCGTACGATTCCTCGTATGCCATCGAGGTCATTCACGACAAGAACGAGAATGGGAAACTCGATATGCGCACGTTTCCGTATCCGAGGCCCAAGGAGGGCGGGGGCGTATCTCATAACACATTCAGGCTCGGACCTCCCGATTACGACAAAGCCAGGTTTGCGGTATCCGATTCTTTGATCTCGATTCGCATAGTGATGAGATACTAACGGGCGTTTGAGAGGTCGAAGACGCGAGGGGACATCAATGTTCGGACGCGCAATCGTTCGTCCACCATGTGCGAGCTTTGCCGAGGGCTTGACGGCGGCGAATCTCGGCCCGCCCATTCTCGAGAAAGCTCTCGAGCAGCACGAACAGTACTGCAAGGCGCTCGAACGCTGCGATCTCGAGCTCACGAGGCTTGCCCCGGACCCGCGTTATCCCGACTCGACCTTCGTTGAAGATGCGGCGGTGCTCACCGAACGCTGTGCCATTCTCGCTCGTCCGGGAGCGGTCAGCCGGCAGGGGGAAGTGGCGAGCATCAAGGAGGCGCTGGCGCCGTTTTACAAGTCGTTTCATGAAATCGTTTCGCCCGGTACATTGGACGGCGGCGATATCTGCGAGGCTGGACGGCATTTCTTCATCGGCATCTCGGAGCGGACGAACGAAGAGGGTGCGCGGCAGTTGGCCGGATATCTCGCACGAGAGGGATATTCTTCTTCGTGTTTGGATATTCGCGGTATGAAAGGGATCCTGCATCTCAAGAGCGGAGTTGCCTCTTGTGGCGACGACCGGCTCGTAGCGATCGATGCGCTGGCGGCGCATGAGGCATTCAGAGGCCGCGATATTATCCGCATCGAGCCCTTCGAGAATTATGCCGCCAACTGCGTGCGCATCAATGAATATGTGTTGCTCGCCGCGGGCTATCCCGCGCTGCTGGCCTCCTTGCAAAAGCACGGCCTGCAAATCATCACGCTGGATATGTCCGAATTTAGGAAAATGGATGGAGGCCTGAGCTGCCTTTCTCTCAGGTTCTAAAGAACGACATAGTAATGGCGGCGCGATGTTCCAGCGGTGTTGGCCGCGCCTCTTTATTCCCTGTTCACGTTGCATTTTTTGGTGTAAGATTAATGCGCAGAATCAAACGCGCTAGGGGGCGTTGTGCGGCAAAAGCTAATAATAGCGGACCAACTATCAAGGGCATGCATTGTAGTTATTATGGGGGGGAAACTGCTGCCCCATCAGGGCAGTTGGACTGTTACTGCGGGGGTGTGTGTGCTCTGGGAATCGTTCTGGCGAGCAGTATTGATTTCTCTCCTGGGGGTGCGGAGCTTATTTCGGCAGGCGCATCTTGGGGCGCCTGGTTCGGGTTGGTCGCGGGGAGCCTTTTTGACTTTGGAGACAAATCGGAGCTGACGGCCGCCCTCATGGGCAGCGATGCACTCGCCGTGGGAACAGGGATCGTCGCGTGGAATAGCGAGTGGAGCAGAAAACGAGTTCGGCTCACCAACCTCGCGGGCGTGCTGGGCACGATCGGCGGCTTCGGCGTCGACCTGATTGCCCAACCGGACGAAGGCAGCACCATTATGGCGATTGCAGGTGCGGGAAGCATCGCCGGGTTGGCGGCGGGCATTTGGCTGACACGGAATACCGATAATCCGGCCAATGTGTCGCTATCGAGCGAACGCGGGTACGATCCGTCCCAACAGGTGTCCGCGGCCTATCATAGAGGGAAGTGGTCTGTCAACCCGACGTTCAAGCTCCAGAGAGATCGAAGGAGCAACCCTCTTCCGTGCCTGGGATTACAAGTGAACTTCTGAAGTCAGCCAGAGGGAGGGTCAGCAATGAGGAAACGAATGTGCGCTCTGTGTCTGGCGACATGCGTTGCGTTTCTCGCAGGCTGCGCCAAGACCACACTCATCGCCATCGCCCCAAAGGATGGCGACGCATATAGAAAGGCCAAGACGATCTATGTTGTCCTCAAAACAGGCGAGACTTATGAAATGCGGCCTTTTACGATGACCGCTGATTCCATCGTCGGTACTAGAATCCTGAGAAATCGTGATGGGAAAATCGTCGAGCAGCGTGCATCCAAGATCGAGCTCAATGAGATCAGCACGATTCAGGTTATAGAATTGAAAAATCGAGCTGGGCTTATCGTCGGCATTGCAACCGGCACCTCTTTATTAGGCCTGGTAGTCGGAACCGCTTTGGGTTTCGTGCTGGCTGTGTCTCTCTTCGCCTCCGCGTCGTAAGACAAAGACGAGCCCGGAGTCATATTCGCTGTGACCGCGCTTTGTTTACCACCGTGTCGTCGAAAGCGGTGGGCCTGCGGCGTATGAGTTCGTGATATATGATCTTGGGGGCGGCCCTCCTGTCGTGTGGCAGGTTCCAGATGTGTGGGATGATTATGGTTTCAGCCTCTCTCCGGATGGTTCCGAGCTTATCTATAGGCATGGCGCCGCGATGGACTCCAGACAGTCAATACATTGTGTTTGCCGGTTTAAGTGCGCAGGGAAATTTCGATCTGATTTTGCGAAATCGTGATGGATCTTATAGACGCGAGCTCACGGACGATCCCGCAGTGGAATGGTTTTGTGAGATTTCTCCACAGGGAGATAAGGTAGCCTATGGCAAATGCATTACCGACCCATTCCCCCTCGATCTTTGCGTTCTTGATATTACCTATGCCTCAGTCAGGGAAACGACATAGGGGCAGATCAAGCGACTTTTCAGGTAGGGGAGTCTGAGCCGCTATGCAGAGCCAGACTGCACCAGCCAAAGTCAAGATGTCCGCCTCGTCGGGTTGCCGGGATCTTGAGTGTTACAATTGCCGCTCGCGCTTCTGGCGGCGTGGGTGAAGCCTATCTCCTGCTATCGTGCACCCGATGCCTCCGCCGATTCGGTCACGTACTCGAGGCGGGTGCATGCGTTGAATCGATCGACGCTCCTCTTGGCTCCCATGATGTTGCCGGCATAGAAGGGAAGCGTGAAGCCGGCGAGGAGATACCCCGCTGCATACTGCTCGTCCCGTATGAGCTGCACGACGCTGAATATGAGAAGACCATCGAACAAGAAATGGCGGAACCCATCGTACGGCCGCCCCGCGTAGCATTGCCCGGCGCCCGGGAGGATCGTTGACATAACGACGGCGGCGGTGGGACTCTTTCCCGGGAGATCGAGCCCGCGCCGCGAGCTCTCGGCGAGGAAGAGAGCGCGTCTCCTGTCGAGGGGAGCCGAAGATTCATCGGCGATGCGAGCGAAACGATCCGCACCCTGGGTCCATGACCCCCGGGCCATGGAGCACAGGGCCCCAAGGATCTCTGCTCGGGTCGCCTCGGTTGCGCTGGCCGCGCCCGAATCCGAATAGGCAGCGACCCTTTCACCCTCCTCGTAATCACCCGCATTGAAGCGTGCTGACGCAGCCATGAAGCCCGCCTCGATTCGTTCCGCCGGCATTCGCGATTCACGTTGGGCCTCCGAAAATCGGGATGCAGCCTCATTCCATTCGCTCGCTCGAAAATAGCACCACCCCGCCATCATCGCGGCCCATCGCCGCATGGGCTGGGAATTGGCGTAAAAGGCGAGCCGCTCATACTCCGTCTCCGCCCGAGCGCACTCGCCCTTCGCCGCGAGGGCATGCGCGAATGACGCATCCCAGCGGAAGATTCGCCCGAGAACATCCTGCGAGTCCACGTCCGCCGCGATGGCGATCGCCTGATCGACCGGAGGAATCGAATCGCCGGCCGCCGGGAGAAGCCATTCGGGAACGCGCGGCGTCCGGCAGGGGAGCTCATTCCCTACCGGCGAATCGAGCAATCTTCCCCGCTGACTCCTCGCATACCCGTTCTTTCTCCCGTTGCAGCGGACCAGACGGTCGGCGGCGAGGGCCGAGCCCTTGAAAAATCCGAACTCGTTGACGGCCTCGAGGGCGTACTGAGAACAGCTCGGCTCAAAGCGGCAATGTCCGTATCTCAGATCGGAAATGTAGCGTTGATAGAAGCGAATCGGATATGCGGCCGGTGAGGTACCTCGGCCCGAGCCTTCTTGCCCGGCCTGAGAGTCTCCGCGGCAGTCGGGAGCCGCGACGATGAGCGCGGCAAACAGTATGATGAGCCGGAGCGTCTCGGATGTGCTCGTCCGCATGACGTGAATACACCGCATCAGAAAAACGAGTATCCGATGCCGATCCCGAATGTAAAGAACGCGATGTCTTCCGTCCCGAGAAAGTCGAGCGTCAGCGACTTCTCCTCCGCGGCGCTCCAGGGAATGAATGCAAACCGGGCCTGGAAGCTCACCGGCACGCGCTCGCCGAGGACCCCTCCAATAGCCACAATGGCCTGACCGCCAACTTTCCAGTTCGCGAGTCGGTCGGTGCGCACACCCGCCGGCAGGCCCCCTTCGTACTCCCGGATCAAAGCGTGCTCATGAACCCTAAAGAGTGCGGGTCCGAGGCCGTAGCTGAAGAAGCCCAAACCGGCCGCGAAGGGAAGCGACTGGCCAATGGGCAGTCCGAAACTCAGTATCTCGAGATCGCTCTGAAGGGGCGAATCCTTGATCTCCTCGCCGACATAATAATCATAAAGCGGTGTTCCATTTGCATGCAGGTAGTCAATGAAAAGGTGGAGCTTCAGGGAGTAAGGAAAATAGAAACCGGTTTCGACGCCCACCTGATATCCTTGGTTCTTGTGCTCCTCCTGGACTGCTTTCTGCGCGAAAACCGGGGACGACGCCGTTGCGCCGATCTGCCACCGTGGCTGCTCCGGGAAAGGAAAAAGCGTCTCCTGGCGCGTCGGCGCCGGCCAGGATGTTTGGTCTGATCCGGTTGCGGGAGCGATCGCCGCCGGGGCGGCACCTGCGCCCGCTTCGCCGGGCGGCATCCGCGGGAGAATCTCTCTCTCAAGAACCCACCCTTCCGGCGCACCCGGTTCGAGTCGGCTCACGAGAAGCCACCGTTTCTCTCCATAGAGACCGTACTGTACGGCTCTGACCTCTGTTCCCTCCGGCAGCGACTCAATAACCTCGGCGTTCACTTCATAGCCGCCGGGTTGACTCCAGAGCCCGACCCGATACCCGCCGCGATCCAATGGCTCAATCGTGCCCATGAACGGGAGCTCCTTCATCGGCCCGCCCAAACCCGCCTCGATCCGGGCCACGGACGGTAGAGGCTGTTCGACAACAGGCTGAACGGACGGCACATTCTCGTCTTCATCTCCCCCGAACAGGCTTCCGCAAAGGGTTCCGATGATACTGCCTAGGCATTCGGCCCAGAAACCGCCTCCCTCATCCTCCGACACGTTCGCTTCGTGCCGCGGCTGTTCTTCGGGGGATGGAGGTGGGGTTGTCTTCCGAACACGCTCCTTTTTGGCTTGGGTCGTGTCCCCCGCCGCATAGAGGGATTGGAGTAATTCACGAGGGGCGCCTGGCGCGGACGCACATAGCGCTGGCGAAGACAGAACGAAGGCCAATAGAATGATGAACAAGATCCGTCCCATCTTCACGGCTTTCCCTCCTATTCGAACCTTGGCAAGGCTCAGTGCCGCCGGGCATCGATGCGTCAATGTGACTGATATTGGTCGCTTCTGCGAGACGAGCTGCACTTACGCTACCAGACTTCGAAAGGTTGCGTCAATATATTGTGGAGGGCGAGAATAGCTATTGCCGCACGCGGGATCTTTTCTTTCCTGCCGGCGATCTTTTGGCCTTGGGGGACTCGATCATCGCCGATGGACAAAGAACGCTAACCGCACACTCCCCGCACTTCGGCGTCGGGGCCTTGCAGACGGCGCGGCCGTGATTCTTGAAGTAGTACGGCAGCCACCGCCATTCCTTCTTGTCGAATAGCCTCATCAAATCCCGCTCGATTTTCTCGGGATCGGTGTTCGCGGTCCAGCCGAGGCGCCCCGCCACGCGGATGACGTGCGTATCGACCACGATTCCTTCGACCTTCTCGAAGCCGTGTTGGAGAATCGCATTCGCCGATTTGCGGGCGATGCCGGGGAGGGTGAGGAGCTCCTCCATGGTATCGGGGACTCGTCCGCCGAAGCGCTCGAGGATCGCGGCCGAAGCTCCTTTGATCGCCTTCGCCTTGTTCCGATAAAAGCCCGTCGGCCGCACCGCCGCTTCGATGGCCTCGATCGCTTCTGATGCAAAGTCCTGCGGCGTTGGATACTTCTCGAATAGGCCGCGTGTCACATCGTTCACTTTCTCGTCGGTGCACTGGGCGGATAGGATAGTGGCGACGAGGAGCTGGAAGGAATTCTCGAATCTCAGGTAATGATGCGGGTTCGGGTAGAGCTTCTTGAACTCAGCCAGTACGACGAGAGCATTCTCCCTGTTCACTTTTTTGGCACCCATAGTTCGCCGAAAGTGTATACACGATGCGGGCGCCGCGTCAACAGCCTTGCCGACGGACGCCGGCCCGGGGACGAAAATCTGACATTCGCCTCGCCCTTTTGTTGCAATTTTCGCGGGCCGCCCTTATATTGTCCACTATGAAAATGCTCATATCCGCAATCTCGCAAGCGATACTGCTTTTGGCCGCTGCGCTCGTCGTCGGCTTCGGCTTCAATGCTCTTTCCCGCAACGGGATAAATCCGTTCAAGATGCCGGTGCGGGTGCCGGTCGCAGCCGACAGCCTCTCAGCGGAGACGGGCGGCATCAAGGTAATCGACATTGCAGCGGCGAAGCGGCTTGTTGACTCCGGCGGCTGCATCATCGACGCCCGCAGAAAAGCCGATTACGACGAAGGGCATATCCCCGGCTCGATTCTCCTCGATTACTATGATATGGGAAACTACCTCGATCAGGTTCTTCCGCTCCTTTCGAAGGAGCAGGAGATCATGATCTATTGCTCGGAACCGTCGTGCGATGATTCCGAGCTCCTTGCCAGGCAGCTCTATTCGCTCGGGTTCAAGAAGTTGCTGCTATTCAAAGGCGGTTTTGCCGAATGGTCCGGGGCCGGGCTGCCGGTTGAAAAGGATGCTCAATGAAGTTGACCTGGGCACAAGGCAGAATCGCCTCGGCGGGAAACCTCGGCGCGAGCTGCTGGATATACAATCCATATCTCCTTCTCGCCTTTCGTCTCTTCCTCGCGGCGATTTTCATATACGCCGCGGTGCAGAAAATCGGAAAGCCTCTCGCGTTCGCCGATGAGATACATTCGTACAGCGTCGTCGACTACGGCGCGCCGCTCTACACCATGGCGGTCGTTCTGCCGTGGCTCGAGCTCCTCTGCGGGCTCTCGCTCGTCACGGGCGTTTTCGTGCGCGGCTCCTCCCTCATTCTCCTTGCGCTCAACGCCATGTTCCTCTTTGTCATTGCAAAACGGACGGTCGGCGCCGTGCACGGGGGGACGCCGCTTAGCAAGGTTTACTTCGACTGCGGCTGCGGGTTCGGGGCAACGTACGCCTGGAAGAAGCTCCTCGAAGACGCGGCCTATCTCGTTATTGCTATGGTTTTGCTCTTCGCCCCCAATCATAGATTCACCCTTTCACGTTCAAGGAGGTTATCGTGAGAAAAAACGGTATCATTTTCGGTCTCGTGCTGCTCGCGACCGCCGCCGGCTTCGGTTCAGTCTCCGCGGCGGGAGCAGCAGCCGATGCGCGCACCTTGGAGCTCGGTGTGATCATCGGCGAACCGACCGGTCTCAGCGCGAAGTACTGGACGTCCAACGTGAATGCGCTGGATTTCGGGGCCGCATGGTCGTTCGGAGGGGATGGGCAGTTCCATTTCCATTGCGATTACCTGTTCCATTATTATGACGCTTTCAAGGTGGAGCAGGGAAGCCTCCCGATCTATTTCGGGATCGGCGGGAGGGTCAGATTCGACAAGGATGACAACCGGCTCGGCCTCCGGCTCGTGGTCGGCCTCGAGTATCTGTTCGATGAGTATCCGATGAGTCTCTTCTTCGAGATCGCCCCCATAGTCGATATCGCGCCCAAGACCGAGGCGAACGTGAACGGTGGCATCGGGATACGGTACGTATTCTAAGGAAGACGGATAGCCGATAATCATCGGTTCGTCCCGACGTGATTGTCCGCGGAGGAACGCTATTCGACCCGTCCCAATTCGATCCCGAGCGCCTCTGCGGTCCGCACGAGCTGCCCGTGCGGGTTGACGCGCTTGAGCCCGTGGATCGCCGCCGTGATGGGAGCCGAATCGATGTTTCTCCCCTTGAGACAGACCATGGAGCCGTACTTTCCCTCGGCGACGAGGTTCACCGCCTCGACGCCGAATCGCGTGGCGAGGATCCGGTCGAACGTCGTCGGCATGCCGCCGCGCTGCAGGTGCCCGAGCACCGCAACGCGCGTTTCGAGGTTCGTGCAGAGAGAGATCTTATCGGCGACCCAACGCCCGATGCCGCCGAGGCGGCCCGGACTCCCGCCCGCGCCGGGCTCTTTCTCGTATATCTTCTCGCCGCCCACGGGGTATGAGCCCTCGGCGACGATAACGATGCTGAACCGGCTTCCCGTCTGCCTGCGCTTCTCGATGTGATCGCAGATCCTGCTCAGGTCGAAGGGAATCTCGGGGATGAGAATGACATCGGCGCCGCCTGCGATACCCGCCTCGAGCGCGATCCAGCCGCAGTCTCTCCCCATGACCTCGACGACGAGCACGCGGTGGTGACTCTCCGCCGTTGTGTGGAGCTTGTCGAGCGCTTCCGTCGCCGTATTGACCGCGCTGTTGAACCCGAATGTCACATCGGTCGCCTCGAGATCGTTGTCGATCGTCTTGGGAACGCCGACGACCGGCACGCCTTTCTCGAACACGGCCTGGGTAATCTTCATGGTGCCGTCGCCCCCCACCGCAATCAGACAATCGATCTTCATCTTCTGAACGTTCTCGATGATCGTTTCGGTCACATCGAGGAAAACCGTTTTGCCGTTCTTCGTCACGGGATAGTGGAGCGGGTTGCCGCGGTTCGATGTGCCGAGTATCGTTCCGCCTCGCGCCTGGAGCCCGCGCACGTCTTGCGAGCCGAGCATACGGTAGGCGCCCGTTCCCAGGAGGCCATCGAAGCCGTCGAGAATGCCGAGCACTTCCCAGCCGTGCTCGAGCACCGCGGCTCGCACGACACCGCGTATCACGGCGTTCAACCCCGGACAGTCCCCGCCTCCCGTAAGTATCGCGATGCGCTTGATATTTTTCGGATTCCTCGGCCGCTTCTCCGCGTTCTTATGTGTCTCAGCCATTGCAACCGGTCCCTTTCAGTTTCATTGGTTTTTCATGATAGAATATTCTTTATGTCGCCGATAGTATTCGCACTATAATCGCTCGTGAGCAAGAAAAGACAGACAAAAAGTAATCGATCATACGCATCGGAGGTTTGGACGATGAATAGAGTGCGATTCATGGCAATGTGTATCGTGCTTGGCGCGTTCGCATGTGCTTTCATGGGATGCTCGCGAGATAGCGGCGGCGATACGAGGCGGCCCGCGCCGGCAGAACGTCAGCGCGACAGCGTCCTTGCGAAATCAAAGCTGCCGGGCGCGAGCGTCGTCGGTAGAGCGCTTGCCGTTTCGGATACGGCCTCCGCTCGCGCAGCGCTCGCAGACTCGCTGACCTCTTCACGGTGACAGCCGTTGCCGTCAGCTAACTCATTACATGTCAAAAAATTGTCGATGCTCTCGGCCCCCAATGTTTTCTTGACCTCATCCGGCCCATCTGTTATTTTTGGCTTTGCAAAAATGGAGCGCAGCATTACATTACACGACAAGAAAGAACAACAGAGGCTTAATTCCATGAAAGGGGGTGCACATAAAGATGATGAAGACAATTCTTATTCTGTGCTTGGTTCTCTTCGTAGCCTTCTCTATGGGATGCTCGAAGAAGAAAGAAGAGGCTCCTAAGACGGAACAAATGCAGCCGCCATCGAGATCAGAGCTAGCGGGAAAACCGATCCTACTCATAGATCCAGTGAGCATGGACGAAATCGAACCGGCGACCGCTCAGTATTCGTATGAATACAACGGAGCGATCTATTACTTCACTACGACCGAGAACATGGAGGCTTTCAAGGCGGATCCGGAGAAATACCTCGCCGCGCTTGCCGGAGGGCAGCAGGCGACTCCGCCCCAGCAGAATCAGTAGTGAATTGATGAGACCTCAGTTCTCATGAGGCCGACGCAGTCCATCTTGCATTTTGCAACTGGATTGCAGAGAACGAGATAAAGCCCCCTCTCTGGGGGCTTTTCTTTTGGGCGTCCGATACCCTCTTGTTTCTTTTTATTCCCCCTTGGTTCCTATTCTTGCCGGCGAACTGGAATCCATTGCTGCTGTTTTAGTTGCACGGAATTAAAACTTTTGTCCCATGGTGTCCCCGGACTCCGGGCGGCGGACGCGGGACCTTAGTCCCACGCGTTGGAACACCGCTTGCCCTTGGGAAGCCCCGGGAAACAATGTCGCGCGATTCCCTGCTGTCGAATGCCAAACGGCAGCCAAACGGGGAACGCCCGCGTTTCAATCAACGGATCCTTCCAGGAGGAGCGGCACGACGCCTCGCACCGGCAACGACAGTCTCTTGGAGGAAAAAAGGAGGGATCAGTAGATGAGAACGAGCATCACTGCTGCGGTTCTTCTCGTGATCCTCGTTGTGGTTTCAGCTTCCGCATTCGGCGGTCCGAACCTCGCCGGAACGATGGAAGCCCACAAGATCGTCATGGGAAAAGAGAACCGCGAGATCGCGGTGTCCGCGGAGAAGGTATACCCCCACGACAAAATCGAGTACACGCTGCGTTACAAGAACGTCGGCGATGCCTCGGCGTCCGGGGTGAACCTCGTCGGCCCCATTCCCGCCGGCACCGTGTACCTGGAGAAAACAGCGACCGACGGCGCAGCAATGCGCCCGCTCTTCAGCATCGACGGAGGCAAGAGCTTCCACGAGACGCCGGTCACCTACGTCGTGACCGACGAGAAGGGCGTCGAAGAGCGCAAAGTCGCAACCCCTGACATGTACACGCACGTGATGTGGAATGTCGCGAGCGTGCTCGAAGTCGGGAAGGAACTGTCCGTCTCCTACCGCGTCCAGGTGAAATGAGCGATGCGGTTTCATCGCGGCGGCTTGTGTGGCGCTTCGAAGTACCTCGCAAAGGATGGTGGTCACAGATGACTAAGGCAAGGTTCACGATGTTTACCGTTGCCCTCGTGCTGGCCGTGCTCGCGGTCTGCGCCGCGGCGCAGGCTCAGACGCCGGCGGGCACGACGATCCGGAACCAGGCTTCGGCGCGGTTCCAGGATCTGTCGGGCAACTCCTACACGACGACCTCGAACGAGGTCACGACCATCGTTCTGCCCGTCTACGGCGTGTCGATCCTGCCGGACGACTCGGGAGAGACGCCTCCCGTGACGCCGGCAATGGCTCAGAACGCGATCCCCGGGCAGACGATCTATTACAGCTATAACCTGACGAATACCGGTAACGACGCCGATTCCTACACGCTCGTGCCGCTCCTCGACGCCGCGAATACCACGATGACGCTCGGCCTCGGGGACATCACGATCTACTACGACGTGAACGGCAACGGTGTGCTCGACGGCGGCGAACCGACAATCTCTGCCGGTGGGGCGCCGGGTAACCTGGGTCCAATTGCTGCCGGTGCGACA
>Ga0315286_10003792_pt1 | contig 14392 bp, 10 predicted proteins | sample YL17G10_0_MG_FD_205038 | JGI IMG/M metagenome (GOLD analysis project Ga0315286, IMG submission 205038) | Sediment microbial communities from Yellowstone Lake, YNP, Wyoming, USA - YL17G10_0 | ecosystem: Environmental > Aquatic > Freshwater > Lake > Sediment | place: USA: Wyoming | collected...
CAGCCTGCCGATTGGTAGAGCACGGACCCATGAATGGCAACAACCGATCCGACATCGCACCCGGCATGCGGGTGAGGGTGGTCCGGAAAGAGGATCAGCGAAGCGGCGCCCTCACGGAAGGGGTCGTCCGGGATTTGCTCACGAAATCGCCCCGCCACCCCCACGGCATCAAGGTGCGCCTGGAGAGCGGCATCGTCGGCCGGGTGAAAGAGATTTTGGGTGCCTGAAGGGCGCCTTCGCCCTTGACCCCCGGGGCAAGCTCTACACGGAGAAGAACATCAAGGACCGTCTGACCGTGCGCGATCTTCTGAGCGAACTGCGGGACGGCGGCCTGATGACGGGCGGATCGCCTGCCTTCGGGAAGAAGGATTGCCAGGCCTTTGCCGACCAGCTCGATCGTTTCCTGATCCGCAGGTTGAAGGGGGAAAAGGAGGTTGCTGAAAAATGAAAACAAAAAGGGAAAATGACCAAATAATCTATTTGACAGAACGCACCGGGAGGGCCCGGGCGCTGCGGTCGTACGACTGGCGAACCCAGCTCCTGGAGCCATAGAGGAAATAGAAGAGGGCAGCATCGGAACCGCGCGTCTCGGAAGCCCAGGGAGCACTGCAAGTAAGACGAATCAGTTTCGTTAAATTAAGAACTCCGCAGGCAGACCTATAAGAGTTAGCATTATCATACAACCCCGCCAGCTCATCCTGTGTCGGCATCCGCCAGTCCTTATAACCGCCTCCGCGATAGTTCTCGCAATAGGACTTGGCGTTCGACCACTTGATATCTCTCCCGTTGTCCTTCGCCGCCCACATCAGGTTCGTACTCGTGTCCAGTACAGTTCCATCCCGATAGGCGATGAAGCGGTCTCCCCTGGCGGTCTCCCGGGCCGTGGATTGAGAGGGGGGTTTCGCCATAGCGAGGGTCGTACTCTTTTTCGCCCTCTCCCGCTCCTCCGCGGCCAGACGTTCCACTTCCTGCTCCGCCGCCGGACGCTGCGCTTCCTGTAACACCGCCAGACGTTCCGCTTCCTGCTCCGCCGCCGGACGTCCAGCTTCCTGAACCACGGCCATACGTCCAGGTTCCTGCACCACGGCCATACGTTCCGCTTTCTGCTCCGTCGCCAGGCGTCCTGCTTCTTCTGCTATCTTTCGCCGTTTCTCCCCCTGCGCCTTCTTCTTCGCAAACGATGCCCTCTCTTCCTCCAGGCGGCGCGCCTCTTCCTGCTCCGCAGCCAGAGGCTTCCTTTCCTCCGCCGTTTTTTGCCGTTCCTCTTCCAGGGACGCCTTCTCTGCCGCAATGCGTCGCGCCTCCGCCTGACGCGCCTTTTCCTGCTCTGCCATCAAGCGTTCTCTTTCCGCTGCTATCATTTTGCGATTCGCTTCCAGTGCCTTCTTTTTCGCAAACGATGCTCTCTCTTCCGCCAGGCGGCGCTGTTCTTCCTCCAACTTTCGGTTCGCGTCATCGGGATCATATGTCGCTTTCCCAGCGGGAACCGCAGCGGCTAATCTCTCGGGCGAACCGGGCACAAAAAAGAAATCTCTGTCCAGGGAAGACAATTCCCAAGGCGCCTGCCCTGTTTCTTTCATTAATTTGCTTCGCACGTTCATGAAGACTTTGTTTATGGTCAGTCCAGGTTGGGCAATATTCTCCAGAAGCACCCTGGTGTAAGGACTGTTTTTCCCTTCTCCATCCCTCGCCACTTGGTTTGTCCCCGTTGAATAAGAAATAAACATCCCCACCGGGGCGCTGCTCACACCCGCCAGGCCGCGGGCGACGTTGCGGAAGCCGGGGTAATAGGGATTGCCCCGGCAGGCGTCGAGAATCACGATATTCAGGCCGTTGTTGGTGTTTGCCATCTCATTGATGACCTTCCCCAGATCCAGGGTTTCATGCCTGATATCCGACTCCTGGCTGATTCTTGCCTCGACGGGTACAAGATAGTTCACCCCGCCGACCTGCAGACCGTGTCCGGCGTAATAAAACAGGCCAACTCCCCCTTGCTTCAGGCGATCGCCGAAATCGGTAAGGGCATCTTCCATTCCCCGTAGATTGGCATCCCTCTTCAGAATAACGGTAAAGCCGAGCTTCTGTAATTGAGCAGACATTGCTGCGGCATCATTCACCGGACTCTTCAGGGGACCGGAGCTGTAAGCGCTATTGCCGATGACAAGGGCAATGCGCCGCTCCGGGGCAGCGGCTGCGATGCTCGGCAAACATAAGACAAGTAGCATAAAACAGAGGAAGAGACGTAGGTTTTTCCTTTTCATGGTCGGTTCCTTGAATGAGAATGTTTCTTAAGGGATGAAATGGGTTCTCCGAGTAGCCCTTGTCACCTTCGATTGCGTCAGCGCGGCCCGATCAGGTTGAAAAGTTTGTCCGCCTTTTCCGGATCAAGATGTCGCAGTTCCCGGACGGCATCCAGGGCGGCTGTCCGGTTGCCGGAGAGGAAGTAAGCGATCCCGAGGTTGTTCCAGGCGTCGGCAAACTCCGGATTGATGTGCAGGGCCTGGCGTAAGGACTCGATGGCGTCGTTGTAGCGCTTTAGGTCGCTGTAAGCGACCCCGAGGTTGTACCAGCAGCCGGCATCCTCCGGATTGATGTGCAGGGCCCGGCGGTAGGCATCGACGGCGTCGTTGTAGCGATTGAGGCCGTCGTAAGCGACTCCGAGGCCGAACCAGGCGTCGGCGAACTCCGGATTGATGTGCAGGGCCTGGCGGTAGGCATCGATGGCATCATCGTAGCGCTTGAGGGTGAAGTACGTAAGCCCAAGGCTGAACCAAGCGGAGACATACTCCGGATCGATTCGGATGCCCTGGTGATAGCCCTCGTTGTAAGCGATCCCGATGCAGGACCAAGCGTTGGCATTTTCCGGTTCGCTTTTCGTCCACTTCCGGCACCAATCAAGCATTCCCTGCCAGTCTTTCATCTGTTCCAGAGCGATCGAACGCTTCAACCATTCGGTTTGACTGCGTCCCCGGGCAGTCTGTTTGCGACCCGGCCTGGCATCGCCTATCCATTCCACGGGCATGGCGAAGTTCAGATTCTGCCCGCCTTCCAGGTAAAGGGTCGTCAGGCCGACCAACCGACCTTCCTCATCGAAGAGGCCCCCGCCGCTTGAACCGGGAGAGATGGCCGCTGTGGTCCGAATCAAGGGCGGCGGTCCGCCCCGGAGCTGCGCGACGATGCCGTCGGAAAGGGAAAGTTCCAGGCCCTGCGGAGCTCCCACAGCATAAACCGGGACCCCCACCTTGAGGCCCGCCGCCTTGCCGAGCTGCACTGGTATCCCTGTAATACCCTTGGCATTGAGGAGGCAGATGTCCTTGTCCCCATCTTCCGCGTATAGAGTGGCGCGGACAAGCTCTTTGCCCTGGCCTACATGGAAGGAGGCGCCCCCTTCCACAACGCGGCAGTTGGTGGCGATCTTCCCGGAGGGAAGCAGCACCCCGCTCCCCTGGCCTTTCAGCCTGCCTTGGGCGTCCAGAGTCTTCACCACAACGATTGAATCCTTGACCTTATCGAAAACCTGGTCGGGCGTAAGGGCATGGACTTGTGCGGGAAGGGTTGCGAGGAAGAATACAGAACCGATCAAACGTATAACCGAAGGTATGTTCTCCCTCATTCCGTCTTTCCCTCCTTCATGAAGTTCGTCAAGTCCATTCCCGGACGAACCCATGATCCACAGCGGGAAAACCATACCATAATTATCGAGGAAATCCCATGCATGATAACGATATGAAATCCAGCATTTTCACTCACTCGGCAAACCCCGCCTTGCCAAAACGGTTCTGATCGGATAATTTGAATAGAACTTATAAAACAATTTCTTGAAAATGGAAACCGAATGAATCCGACAATCCGGGAAGAAAGCGCCATCCTTCTTGTTCACCCACCCGCGGCGAAGGCCTGCGAGGCGCCGGGAGGGCCGGCGCGGCTGGCGGGGGCGCTCCGGCGTCACGGCGTCGCCTGCCGGGTCTGGGACGCCAATCTGGAGGGGCAGCTTTGGCTGATGGAGGAGGGAAGGCGGATCGGCACCCATCCGGCAGCAGCGGTCCGTCCGGAAGAAAAACGCCTGCAAAGCCGAGTACCCATTGGAATCCCGGCGGGAGGAGGGGAGGCCATTCCTTATCCGGGGATGGCCGGAGGGTTCCCCAACGGTGACGCCCGCGGGAAGGGAATCGATACCTGGACGCGGCGGGCGGCGAAACATCTGGCCGAGAACCTTGCCGCCCTCCGCTCCCGCGATCTCTATCGGCATCCCGACCGTTACCGGCGGGCGGTAACGGACCTGAACCGCCTCCTCGCTATAGCGGCCGGACTTTCCGGTGTCCGCGTGAGCCTTGCCGATTATGAGGATGAAAGACTCTCCCCCGTCCGGAGCGCCGATCTCCTCCATGCCGCGGCCGGGCCGGAGACAAATCCCTTTTATCCCTGGTTTCGAGAACGCCTTCCGGAGATCCTCGCCGAAACCGCTGTTTCGCACGTCGGCTTTTCACTGAATTACCTGAGCCAGGCGCTGACGACCTTTGCCATGATCGGTTTCCTTCGGCGGGAATGGCCGCAGCTCCGGGTTGTCCTCGGCGGGGGGCTCGTCACCTCCTGGATGCGGCGTCCAGACTGGGAGAACCCCTTTGCGGGTTTCGTAGACGAGCTGATCGCCGGACCGGGAGAGGTTCCTCTCCTTGCACTCCTCGGAACGGAACACGACGGCGGCCCGGACCGGCCGGACCTCAGCGGCTTTCCGCTAACCGAATATCTCTCGCCGGGGACGATCCTTCCCTACAGCGCCTCCAGCGGCTGCTGGTGGCGGCGCTGCACCTTCTGTCCGGAGCGGGCCGAAGGGAATCCTTATCGGCCGCTACCGGCTGCGCAGGTCACGGCGGACCTCCGCGCGCTGGTTGCGGAGACGAGACCGGCGCTGATCCACCTCCTCGACAACGCGCTCAGCCCCGCGCTGCTGGACGCGCTGGCCTCGGACCCGCCCGGGGCGCCCTGGTATGGTTTTGCCCGGATCACGCCCCGCCTGGCCGATCCCGGTTTCTGTCTGAAGTTAAGGGATTCCGATTGCGTCATGCTGAAGTTGGGGCTGGAGTCGGGCGATCCGGCGGTTCTGGCGGCTCTCAACAAGGGGATCGACCTGCCGACGGCCGCAGCGGCCTTGAAAAACCTGAAGGCGGCGGGAATCGCAACCTACATCTACCTTCTCTTCGGAACGCCCGCGGAGACGGCCGAGGCGGCCCGGCAGACGCTCGCCTTCACCGCGGAACATGCGGAGGAGATCGGATTTTTGAACCTCGCGATCTTCAATCTCCCGGCCTGGGGACCGGACGGGGAGCGCCTCGATACCGGAGAGTTCTACGAGGGAGATCTGTCGCTCTACCGGCCGTTTTCACATCCGCGGGGTTGGAACCGGGAGGAGGTCAGGCGTTTCCTGGAGCGGGAGTTTAAAAGAGACCTCGCTGTCGCGGCGATCCTCCGGCGCGACCCGCCCTTCTTCACCTCGAACCATGCGCCCTTCTTCTAAGCCGCAGGTTTGTCTGCCTCGATGGCAAGACCCTCCCTCGCTGAGGATTCTTGAAACGGTAACGGTCAAAGCGAGGCGTGCCAATTGCGGAATGAATTTCAATAAAATGTGATGACAAAAGGTGCACATTTGAGTATAGCGCTATCACAAAGCCGTCGCGTTTTGTCGCCCGCGGCTTTGAACCAACCAAAAGGAAAAAGTCCCGGTGATGAAGAAACCACTATGGCGTGACGGTTGGTTGATGGCAATCTGCATCGGCCGAATCTTCATGTATATGAACTTCATGGTTTATGCCGCGTGTCTGCCGCTCCTCAAGAGCGAGTGGGGGATGTCGGCGACGCAGGCCGGTTCGATCGCGTCGGGGTTCTCGATCGGTTACGCAGCGTCGTTGGCCGTCGCATCCTGGCTGGCGGACCATTTCGGCGCCCGGCGGATATTCGTGCTGTCGGCGGTCCTAAGCGCCGCGACTTCTCTCGTGTTTGGTTTCTTTGCACGCGACTATTGGACGACATTGTTTTTCTTTTCCCTGATCGGCCTTACCCAGGGCGGCGTCTATACCCCGGGCATCGTTTTAATGGCCGAAAAGTTTCCGGTTGTCCGCCGGGGGGGTGCGGTCGGCTGGTTTATCGCGAGCACCTCGCTCGGCTATGCAAGTTCCCTTGCCGTGTCAGGGCTGCTGATTGCGCTGGGCGGATATCAGTTTGCCTTCCTCGGCACGGGCATCCTGCCGTCCGCGGGGGCTCTGATCTTGTGGATCACGCTCCGGCGTACGCCTAATATTGTTCATGACCGTAGCGCTGGAATATCCCTGACGGCGGTTCTAAAGAACGAACGAAATGTCCGGTCCCTGATGGCGGGTTACGCGTGGCATTGCTGGGAGCTGTTAGGCATGTGGGCCTGGGTCCCCGCCTTTCTTGCAGCGAGCCTCGTTTATTCCGGAACCGCGTCAATCCAGTCCGCGGAACTTGCCGCCTATTGCGTGGCCGCGATGCATATTGTCGGCGCCGTCGCTTCTCCCACGATGGGCCATTTATCGGATCTTCTGGGGCGCCGGGCCGTTCTGACCGGACTGGGCGCAGCGGGCGCCCTTTTCTCCATGATCTTCGGCTGGCTGATCGCCTCGCCGTTGCCGATCCTGGTGGGGTTGATGCTCATCTACGGATTTGTGGTCATCGGCGATTCTCCGGTACTTTCGGCGGCAATGACGGAAGCCGTCGCGCCCAATCGTCTCGGGTCGGTACTGGCGATACGTTCCCTTCTCGGCTTCGGCGCCGGCGCCGTCTCGCCGGTGGCTTTTGGACTGGTGCTCGATTGCCTGCGTTTCGGCGATCATGTTGCGTCGGCATGGGGACCGGCCTTCATGGTCTTTGCGATCGGCGGGTTCGGCGCCACCTGGTACGCATGGCGCTTTCGCCGACCCTGAAATGGGGGCGGCCAGATCGTGCTTACAGCCGAATTCAAGATCAACCTGCTTCGCGCCGCCAAAGGGGATCGGCTCATATGCAGAGCCAAGGTGCTCAAGCCGGGAATAACAGCTCACGGTTGTCGAGTCGGAGATTTTCTGTGTGGCTTCGGAAACCGAGAAACTTGTTTCCAAGGCCACGGTAACCATCGCGATAGTAACGCTGTAGAAAGTGTGAAGAGAAGGACGCAATCCTTCAGGAATCCATTATTTCTTTGTTTCTTTGTTTGAGGTATCGTATCATCGAACCGTAGTCGAAGGGATCAATCCATCCGGAATCATCGTTGACCGGTCTCGTAAGGATGTCGCGCGCTCACTGTTTCGCACCGATTGAAGACGCCGCCGCAAGCGTGCTTATTCTGGGAAGCATGCCCGGGAAGGCCTCTCTTGCCGCAGGCGAGTACTATGCCCACCCGCGAAACTTTTTCTGGCCGATCATGGGTGAGCTTGTCGGCGCTCATCCCGGCCTTTCCTACGAAGGCAGGCTTCGCATTCTGAAGTCTTCCGGAATTGCGTTATGGGATGTGCTTGAGTCATGCATCCGGAATAGCAGTCTGGATTCTCACATCGAGGAGGCCTCGGTCATCCCGAACGATTTTGACGCTTTCTTCTTGCGGCACCCGAACATCGCCTATCTCTTCTTCAACGGCGCCAAAGCCGAACAGTGCTTCCGGAGGCATGTACAACCTTCGCTCAAATCCCGACCGCTGCAATGCTGGCGGCTGCCGTCCACGAGCCCGGCAAATGCAGGAACGTCCTACGAGAAAAAACTGGAGGCCTGGCGGGCCGTGATGCAGCGAGACAAAGACCGACAGACGACAGACGGGAACGCGGTGAGCCGCAGCGATGTTATCTTACCCCGATGGGAGGTGCATAAAAATGGCGTACGATGAAGGGTTGGCGCAACGGGTTCGGGAGTTGCTGGAAAACGAGCCGGATTTTCAGGAGAAGAAGATGTTCGGGGGCTTGTGTTTTCTGATTCAGGGGAATATGGCCTGCGGCATCATCAAAGACGATCTGATTATCCGGATCGGGACGGAGCGCTATGAAGATGCGCTGAAACGGTCCCATACCCGGAAGTTTGATATCACCGGGAAGCCGTTGAAGGGTTGGGTGATGGTTTCCTGGGAGGGGCACGAAGCGGACGAAGATCTGTCGGCGTGGATTGAACAGGGTGTCCGCTACGCCCGGTCCCTGCCCCCCAAGTAGTGAAATAGGGGTGTTTCCCGATCGTTACCTAACAGGCTGTTCAAAAATGTCCGAATGCAAGGCCCCCGAAATCCTGAGCCGTGAGGCGTACTGGCTGGTACGTTGAACGGCGAAGGATGAGGGAAACGCAGCAGACGGGCGTTTTTCAACAGCCTGCTAAACGGTCGCCTCTTCGTCAAGCAGCCGCAGCGCATCCTCCCGGCTGAAGCCGGTCACGCGGTCCTCTGAAAAGGTCAGCACGCCTCTCCGGCCCAGTTCCACCAAGATCGCGCGGATCTCCACCGTCTCCTTGCCCGTGATTCTTGCCAGCTCCGCGTCCGGGTTCCGATCGTCCGGGAGCGGCCACACCCTTAAGAAATAAAGGGTGGCCATCAGCCGCACCCAGGACTGGGTCAGTTCCTCCAACGCTTCGTTCGTGTGTCGGATGCGGTTGGAGAACTCTTTCAGCATGAACAGGGAAACGTCGTCACTTTCACGCAGAAGGTTCCGCAGGGTGTCCCCGTTGACGACGGCGATGTGACTCTCCTCTAAGCTGCGGGCAGAGGCGGTCCGCGGGGCGTGGATCAGCGCCGCCATCTCGCCGAAGTACTCCCCCGGTCCCATTTCGGCGAGGACCTTCTTCGCTTGTCCGGCGCTCTTTTCCATCCGGACGCGGCCGCTCAGGACGTAGAAGATGTCCTGACCGATGTCTCCCTCACGGAAAATGTATTCGTCCGCGCCGTAGAGGCGGCCGAATTTCCGGAAGAGCCGTTCGTCGATCTGCATGCGGCCGCTCCGGGGCTTCAGCAGGGCTTTTTCGAGGAGAATCATATCCCGCCGCTGGTAGGAGGAGATCAGTTCCGCGCAGAACAGCAGGATCAGTGCAACATAAAAGACCCAGATGACAAGGATAACCACCGCCTCCAGCGAACCGAAGATGACATTGTAGCGGGTGTAGCTGGTGATGTACCAGGTGAAGAACTGTTTTGCGATTTCCATCAGGGCGGAGAAGATTGCGCTTCCGATAAGGGCGCTCTTCAGGCTGACCTTTCCCGAGGGAATCACCTTGTAGACGACGGTGAAGAACAGGACGGTAAAGAAGTAGGGGAGGAGGTAGCGGAAGAAGATCCCATAGACTTCCGGCAGGAAAAAGACCCCGCCCTGGACGAGAAGGGGCTGCCTGGAAAGGACGGCCGCCACGTAGGTGATCCCGACGCTGAGGACGCCGACCGTCCAGCCCAGCGGGATCATCGCGATGGCGAGGAGCTTCTTGAGGAAGTAATTCCGGCGGGTCTTCGAACGGAAGATGATGTTCAGAGCCGTTTCGATGGCGCTGAAGATCATCGCTGAAAACCAGATCAAACTGATGATTCCCGCCCAGCCGAGGAGCTCTTTCTTCCCCTCGATCTGGCCGAACTGTGTCAGCAGGTCGCCCGAGAAGGAGGGGATGAACTGGCGGATCCCATCGAGGAGCTTTTTCTGTATCCCCGGATCGGCGCCGAAGGTTTGGCCGACCAGCAGCAAAGTCAGGATGAACAAAGGGATGATCGACAGGATGGCGTACAGCGCGATGGCGGCGGCCTGGTTGGTGTCGCCGTTCGTTAGATAGTTGCGGATGGCGTCGCCGAGAATGTCCCAAGCGGAGGCGAAGCGGAGGCGGATGACGCCCGGCGTCGCCTTTTTCCCGCGTTCGTTCCGGCTGGGATTCATCATCTTCTCCAGGGGACACCTTGCGGCAAGGTGTCCCCGTCCGGTTAATGGTATCAGTCCCTCATCACTGCGCGGAGCGCCTCAATCGCCGTTTCGATATCGGCTTCACCGATCCCGTGGTGGGTGAGCATCCGGAAGCGGGCCGGCCCCGGATGGGAGAGCATCACCCCTTTCTCCTTGAGGCGCGCCATGAACGCGTCGTCCGTGAAGCGCTGATCAACGAGATCGATGTAGAGGATGTTCGTCCGGACGCGGTCCGGTTCGGTGACCAGTCCCTGAATCCTTGAGATTCCTTCGGCAAGGCGATGGGCGTTCGCATGGTCTTCCGCAAGACGTTCGACCATCTCTTCCAGGGCGACAATCCCCGCGGCCGCGATGATTCCGGCCTGGCGCATTCCGCCGCCCAGCATTTTCCGGATCCTGCGGGCACGCGCGATGAATTTTTCGTTCCCGCAGATCACGGAGCCGACGGGTGCGGCAAGACCCTTCGAGAGGCAGACGTTTACGGAATCGATTCCCCGGGTCAACGCACGGACGTCCACGCCGAGGGCGACGGCGGCGTTGAAGATCCGGGCGCCGTCGAGGTGGACGGCGACGCCGCGGCGCTTCGCCAGCGCAACGACGGCGGCGGTGTAGTCGGGCGTCAGCGCGGCGCCGTAACAGCGGTTGTGGGTATTTTCCAGGCAGATGAGCCGCGTCCGTGGGAAATGAATGTTGTCGGCGCGGATGGCGGCCTCGATCTGATCGAGACGCATGGTCCCGTCCGGCAGGTTTGGGACGGTGTGGGGGAAGATGCCGCCCAGGGCGGACATGCCGCCTGCCTCGTTCAGGAAGATGTGCGAGCAGTCGCCCAGGATCGCCTCTTCGCCGCGGGTGCAGTGCGTGAGCGCGCATGTGATGTTGCCCATCGTGCCGCTCACGACCAGGAGCGCCGCTTCCATTCCCAGCCGTTCGGCCGCCATCGACTCGAGGCGGTTGATTGTGGGGTCCTCGGCGAAGACGTCGTCGCCGAGAGCGGCGTGAAAGATGGCTTCGCGCATGGCCTGCGTGGGAAGGGTTACCGTGTCGCTTCGCAGATCGATGATGGACATGATCAATCTCCAATGATATTTTTTAAAAGGGGTGGTGAAACCGTCCCTTACGCGGCAATCTTTCACAGTCGAGGTCTTTAGTCAAGCATTGTAGTGATGCGGCGGTCGTCTCGGCGGCCGACCGGACTTGGCGACTACCAGTACCAGTCGGATCCGATACCCACGTCGGTCTTGACCTCCCTGACGCCCTTGACCCCCTGTGCCACGGCAGTAATCGCGTTGATCGCTTTTGTCGAAGACGCCCCTCCGGAAATGGTTACTTTCCCCGCATCCGCGCTTACGGTGATATTCGATACCATGACATGGCCGTTGATTGCCAGGGCGGACCACACCCTGCTGCTGAGGATCAGATCGTCGAAAGCTTTTTGGGACTCCGGCGTAGGCTTGAAGGCATCCATGCTTGCCATGTGAACGATCGCGTCGCTCGCTACATCAATGCTTAAGTGCTCAAGGTTGAACAGAACATCATAGAGGGAGGCATCCTTCCACTCCACGCCATACAGAAATCGCGTCCATTTGTCGCGCTGCTTATCTATTTTTTGTATGAAAGCGATTGCCTCTTCGCGGCTGAGGTTCTTCCGCGCCATGGCGCCCTTGATCCGAAACTCCATGTCCGCGATCACCCGCACGCGGAGGACGTGGGAGATGGGACCAAGCATCAAGTGTGCCACATGTCCGTGATAGACAAGGTTCTCTCCCTTGATGTGTTCCATGAGCACGGCGGAGAATTCTTTGATATAGGAAATGCGCCTTCCATGAACTTGCTGCCAAAAAGGCGGTGGCTCATTCATTGCCGCTGTCAGCTCTTTTTCTGAAATTCCATATTTTCCGACAGTCTCCCGAACGGTCTCCTCTCTGCTGAGACAAGGATAACCCAGTCGATCGGCCACACGTTCGGCAAGAGCCTTTCCTCCGCTCAAGGTGCCTCGAGAAATCATGATGATTGCCATGGTGTTCCTCCAAGCCAAAGGTGTTGAAGGTTTAAATACGGAATGACGGCCCTCGGCGGCAGGGACGGACCGGCCCAAACTTTCCCGCTGCCCTGCTTCGGGACGGCTAGTGGGGCGCCGAAGGCGCAACCGACGCCTTAAATTTTCTTTCGACGCCTCGTGTGACGAAGGTCAGGATGGCTGCCAGCACCAGCGCCGCAGCCGCGATGACATAGGCGCCGTTGTAGCTCCCGGCGCCGGTGGCAGCCTTCTCCGCCTCGAAGAGTTTTCCTGCCAGAAGCGGGAATACGAACCCGCCCGCACCCCATGCGGTGAACACAAGCCCGTAATTGACGCCGAAGTTCTTGAGGCCGAAGTTGTCTTTCACGGCGGACGGGAAGACGGACAGACATGCACCGTAGTTGAAGCCCAGAAGCGTCGAGACGACCGTGAACGCCGCCATTTCGGTGAGTCCCGTCCGGAGCAACAACATCAGGGCGGCCTGGAATAGGAAGATGATGCACATGGTCCACAGGCGGCCGATTCGGTCGGAGAGCATCCCGGCGATGATGCGCCCGGAGGCATTGCCGACCGCGAGGAACGCGACCAGTATGAATCCCGCCTCGATCCTTCCTAATTTGGCGATGGTCGTGACGTTGCCGATGATCATCAGACCAGCGCCGGCCCCGCACGCAAACATGATCCAGAGCAGGTAGAAGAGCGGGGTCTTCAGCAGTTCTCCGGGGTTCACGTTTACCGGGGGTGCAGTCGCTGCCGGCGCCGAACCGCTTGCCGCAGGTTTTTCCGACCGGTAGCCCGGGGGGGGCACCTGGAGAAACTGCGCCAGGATTGTAACCATGATCAGGAACCCGACCCCGAACAAAAGCAGGGTCCGGTGTATGTTGCTTTCTTTCATCGCCAGAAGCTTGGCATCCGCAGCCTGGTTTGCCGACTTCTTCGCGACCACGGCCGCCAGAGCGTCCTGCATGCCGGTCTTCTGCGGGTCCGCCTCGGCCTTCGCCAGGGCTTCCCGTGCACTCCTCACTTCCGCGTCCGCGACCGTCTGGGCCGTGATAAGTTCCTGCAGGGCAGGACGGGGTCTTCCGGTGAGGTCGTTCCCCGTGATGTAGTTGGCAAGCGGTGAGATGTACACCGATGCGAGACCGAAGCCGGCGACGACGAGGCCGGCGATGAGCCCGGTCATGCGGGCGGGGAACCACTTCACCGCGGGGGGTGTGGCCGATGCGTAGCCGAGGCCGATCCCGGCGCCGGCTAAAATCCCGAACCCTATGACGTACCACAGCACGGTGGTCGCAAAACTCGCGAGGATGCAGCCGAGCCCGGTCAGGAGGCCTCCGACCGTGGCTACCCACCGGGGTCCGATCTTGTCCTGAAGCCGGCCTGCCGGCACCATCATCACCGCGAAAACGATGCAGGCGATGGAATAGGGCAACGCCTTGTCCGCGTCGTCCCAGCCCCAGTCGGAGGGGATGGCCTTTTTGATGACACTCCAGGCATAGAGGACCCCGAGTGCCAGATTAACGCCCATCCCTGCAAAGGTTACCGCCCAGCCCTTACCCATGGTATTTCCTGTCATCTGCTTCGACCTCCATGATTGGCGCCGTCCCGGGCGCCACGGCTCTGCACAGCGATCCCCCCTCCTTTTCAACAGAGGGACTATAGGCAGAATTGATTTTCGTGTCAAGGAGATCCTAACACTTAAAAACGGTTGCAAAACCCGCATTCATACGGTAGCTTGGCAGCCATGAACCCTGCCACCCGCACCCTCTTGACCTGCATCGCGCTGTTGGGCCTGACCGTCGCGGCGTGCGGCCCGACGGAGCCTGGGCGCGCCCCAGCGGGGAGCGCCGCCGCCACCCCCGCCTATGGGGACATCCTGGTCGAGGGGTCCATCGGCGATGCGTCGAACCTCATCCCGCTCCTCGCTTCGGACTCCACCTCCCACGAGATCGCGGGGCTCATCTTCAACGGCCTGATCAAGTACGACAAGGATATCCGCATTGTGGGAGATCTGGCCGAATCTTGGGAAATCTCCAAAGACGGCCTCGTCATCACCTTTCATCTGCGCAAGGGGGTGCGGTGGCACGACGGACGCCCCTTTACCGCGGCAGACGTCCTCTACACCTACCAGGTCACGGTCGATCCGAAGACGCCCACCGCCTATGCGGGCGACTTTCTTAAAGTGAAGAAGGCCGAGGTCCTCGACGATTGGACCTTCCGGGCAACCTACGACAAGCCATTCGCCCCCGCGCTGATGAGCTGGTCGGTCGGCATCCTGCCGAAGCATCTGCTGGCCGGCAAGGAGATCACCACCTCCCCGCTCGGCCGGCGCCCGATCGGCACGGGGCCGTACAAATTCAAGGAGTGGGTGACCGGCCAGAAGATCGTTCTCGTCTCCAATCCCGACTATTTCGAGGGGCGGCCCTATATCGACGGCTACATCATGCGGATCATCCCCGATACGGCAACGATGTTC
>Ga0315286_10003794_pt1 | contig 14390 bp, 16 predicted proteins | sample YL17G10_0_MG_FD_205038 | JGI IMG/M metagenome (GOLD analysis project Ga0315286, IMG submission 205038) | Sediment microbial communities from Yellowstone Lake, YNP, Wyoming, USA - YL17G10_0 | ecosystem: Environmental > Aquatic > Freshwater > Lake > Sediment | place: USA: Wyoming | collected...
GCGAAACCGGGGTCGTCCACCAAAAAATAACGCAGGGGAGAGGCGCGGTGACCTCACTAGGCTCATAACCTAGGGCTTGGGTGTTCGACTCACCTCCCTGCTACCAATCTTTGGAGGCCCCGCCGGGTTCAATTCCCGGCACGAACCTAGGGAGACGTCCCAAGGGTACGCCGGTCGCGGGGGTGTCCTTTTTGGGACCGTAACTCAACGGGAGAGTGCCTGCCTTGCAAGCAGGAGATGAGGGTTCGACTCCCTTCGGTTCCACAAATCTTTTTCGCAGGGACTCCAGAGTGGGATCTGGGCGAGTCTGTAAAACTCGTGCCCTCGGGATAGGCGGTTCGATTCCGCATCCTTGCACCACTGCCTCGTCATCTAAAAGTAGGATGCCGGACTTTGACCCCGGCCATGCAGGTGCGAGTCCTGCCGAGGCAACCAAACTTCTTGGGGGAGTAGTCGAAGAGCAAGACGCCTCGTTGCCAACGAGGAGACTGCGGGTGCGAATCCCGTCTCCCCCTCCATCCGCCTGTAGCTCAATGGTAGAGCATCCGACCGATAATCGGACGACGTGGGTTCGAATCCCTCTAGGCGGACCAAACTTCATACGTGGCGGCTGAAGGCAAAGAGACGAGCCCGTCGGCTGTGACCCGATGAATAGCCGGTGCGAGTCCGGTCAGTCGCCCCAAAATTCCGGGACGTAGGGGAATGGTACCCCGCCTGCTTGGGGTGCAGGAGGTCGCGTGTTCGATTCACGTCGTCCCGACCACGCCCGCATAGGTCAGAGGTAGACCGCCAGCATGACACGCTGGAAACGGAGGTTCGATTCCTCCTGTGGGCACCACGCCGCCATCGTCTAGTGGCAAGGCACATCTTTGGTAAAGATGAGACGCGAGTCCGATTCTCGCTGGCGGCTCCACTTGCTGGTGTAGCTCAACAGCAGAGCACCTGTTTTGTAAGCAGGCGGCTGAAGGTGCAAGTCCTTTCACCAGCTCCAAAAACTTCTAGTGGGTGGGAGCCTAGGAGAAGCGCGATCCATTTGAGGGTCGAGAAGCTGCTCGTGGCCACCACCTTAGAACCATCCCGGCGTCGTCCAATGGCAGCGACGTCCCTTTCATAAGGGGAAGACGGTGGTTCGATTCCACTCGCCGGGACCACGGAGAGGTTGGGCATGCGGCAAGCCCACCCCGTTCGAAGCGGGACGGCCATCGAAAGGTGGCCTGCGAGTTCGACTCTCGCCCTCTCCGCCACGGAGACGAAGGCAGTGCAGCGTGCCGCAGCGGCTTGAACCCGCTTGCCCGGTTCGTCCGGGTCGTGTGTGCAACTCACACCGTCTCCGCCAAAATTGATCTTGGAGGTGTTGGGCACTGGCAGGCCCCACTCGTTGGAAGCGAGTCGCCCCTTAAAAGGCGGGCAGGTTCGACTCCTGTCACCTCCGCCACGGAGGAGTACGGTAATGGTAACCGACCACTTTGCTAAAGTGGCGCCCTAACACGGCTTGTGGGTTCGAGTCCCACCTCCTCCGCCATCAACATCAAAGGTCCCGGTTAGGATAGCGTGCTCAGCACGACGACTCGGACCCATGCACCGTTACCCAAATGGGAAGGGGACTGTTTGCAAAACAGTTAGGAGCAGGTTCGATTCCTGCACGGTGCTCCAAATATTTGCCGGTGTGGTTCAATAGCAGAACGCCGCATTCGTAATGCGGAGACGACGGAGCGTAACCGTTCACCGGCTCCATTCCAGGGTAGCTTCTGTTGGTAGAGGCGCTCGCCTGTTAAGCGAGAGGTCGCTGGTTCGATTCCAGCCCCTGGAGCCAATCTTGTCCCGCGAGCTGGATGCTCAGTCAGGCCTTCTAAGCCAGACGGGCGAGGTTCGATTCCTCGGCGGGATACCACGGCCTCGTCGTCTATCGGTAGGACGTCGCCTTCTCAAGGCGAAAAGGTGGGTTCAATTCCCACCGAGGCTACCAATCTTGGCCCGCTCGTCTAAGAGTAGGATCTCTCGTTTTCACCGAGAGGGTCGGAGTGCAATTCTCCGGCGGGCTTCCACGCTCCCGTAGGTCAACAGCAGACGACCCGGTTTTTACCCGGGGGATGGAGGTGCGAATCCTCCCGGGAGCACCAACAAAAATATTTGCCTCGGTAGTTCAACAGCAGAAGACCCGGTTCTTACCCGGGGGATGCGAGTGCAACTCTCGCCCGAGGCACCAATCTTCTTCAGGCCCCTGTGATGGAACTGGGAGACATGGTCGGTTCAAAACCGGCTGCCGAAAGGCGTGGAGGTTCGAATCCTCTTGGGGGCACCACGGGCCCGTGGCGGAACAGCATACGCGCTCGTCTTAGAAGCGAGATTCTGAGGGTGCAACTCCCTCCGGGCCCACCAAACATTCATGCGGTCGTGGCGGAACTGGAATACGCGCCGGTCTCAGAAGCCGGTGGGCTAAACACCCGTGGAGGTTCGACTCCTCTCGACCGCACCAAGCCCGCTTCGTCCAATGGCAGGACGCCTGGCCTACACCCAGGAGACGAGGGTCCGATTCCTTCAGCGGGCACCAATTATTCGCAGCCGTGGCGAAACGGCAGACGCGTCCGTTTGAGGGGCGGATGGGGAAACCCATGGAGGTTCGAGTCCTCTCGGCTGCACCAATCTTCCGGGGCGTAGGGTAGCGGTAACCCGCCTGGTTCGGGACCAGGAAATCGCAGGTTCGAATCCTGTCGCCCCGACCAATCTTTCTCGCGGGCCATTAGCTCAACAGAAGAGCGGCTACTTTATAAGTGGCTGAAGCCCGTGCGACTCGGGCATGGCCTACCAAACTTCAGGCGCAAGGTCAGATAGCGGGCCGCCTGCCTTGGAAGCAGGAGAAGCGTGGTGCGAGTCCACGGCGTCTGACCATATCCCCGTGGTGTAGCAGATGCACGGCCGTTTCCTAAACGGCAAGGCCCGGCGCGACCCCGGGCGGGGATACCAATATTCGCCCCGGTAGTGAAATGGATATCACGGCTTCCTCCGAAGGAGTCATTGCGAGTTCGAGTCTCGCCTGGGGCACCAACTCCCCGTCCCGTAACTGGATAACGGTCCCGGCTACGAACCGGGCACATGGAGGTTCGAATCCTCCCGGGGAGACCAATCTTGGCAAAACTGTCCAGCCCTACTATGATAGGTGGAATATGAACGCCCAACGCGCGCTGTCCCGGCCGACCCTGGTCCTGAACAAGAACTGGACGCCCATACACACGACCCCGGTCCAAGAGGCCATCAGCCTCGTGGCCAAGGGTTCGGCCATGATCATCGACCCGAGCACGTTCCAGTCCCACGACCTGGTGTCGTGGAACGATGTGTCCAAGGCCAAGGACCGCTTCGAGGACTCCGTCATCCGGTCTACCAACCTCTCGCTGGTGGCCCCGGAGGTGATCGTCCTGACGACCTACGCGGGCATGGCTGCCCGGTCCGTGGTCTTCTCCCGCAAGAACCTCTTCAAGCGGGACAAGTACACCTGTCAGTACTGCGGCAAGCAGCCCGGTCCGTCCGAGCTGACGATCGACCACGTCATGCCCAAATCCCGGGGCGGGATCTCGTCCTGGGTCAACTGCGTCCTGGCCTGCGTGGAGTGCAACAAGGTCAAGGCCAACCGGACGCCGGACGAGGCCAAGATGAAGCTCCGTCGGGTGCCCAAGAAGCCTTCTTGGAAGGCCCTGTCTCAGATTCCGCACTCCACCCGGCGGGAGTCGTGGGACGCCTTCATCTCCCGGGCATACTGGGAAATCGAGCTGGAAACCTAGGGGCCATCGCCTCCGGCTTGATTTAGCCTCCGTAGATGCTATTATTGGTGGATACGGGAGGGAGGCGGTCTGGGAGATTTTCGAGCACACCGTACAGCATCCCAGTCGAACTCTGCCTAGGGGGAACAGACGTGAAAGAGCTGGACGACCTGATGCGGATCCTGAGCCCGGTGGAAGCTCCGCGCAAGCAGTCGAAGGCGGAGCCCGAGCTGGAGCAGTTGACCGAGAGCAATTCCGGCGACATGGAAATCCTTCGGCTGATCGACAACCTTGAGGCGCAGAAGCTGGCTTGGGTTGGCGACGTGTCCGGCGCCTCCAAGTCCCTGCACGAGGCCTTGGAACGTGCCCTGGACAAGGCCAACGTCCAAGACGAAGCGGATCGGATCTCCCTGAAGAAGAAGGTCTGGCCCCGGGCTGCGGCCGGGACCGTGGCCGACCTGCGCGACAGGTTCCAGAAGCTGACGGAAGACTTCACCCAAGTTGTCCAGAAGTAGTTCACCATGAGCAAGATCAAAAAGCTTCTGGCTGAGCTGAGGGTTGGCCTCGCCGAGGGGCAGTATTCTGGTTTTGCCGATACGCAGAAGCAGGCCCGCGAGCTTCTCAAGCGCCGTCCCGATCTTAAAGACGCCATCGTCGATATCCTCTCCTTGGCTATGGGGGAGATCGAGGACGGTGGTAGCGAGAGTCACGAGGCTGATCTGGCCAGTCAAAGCCTCAAAGAGCTTGAGACGGAGAAACCCAAGGGTACCAACGAAGCTCGTGTTCCGGATTCTTCTTCGTGGATGGGAAAATTTGACGACTCCATCGAGATTACGACCACGGCTCTCGCACAGGAGATCTTGGAGTGGGTCGATGAGCACTGGGAAGAAAACGCCGACGAAAACCCTGCTGGGTCCAGCAAGTCGGAATTGCTCGCCTACGTGCTCGATAGTATCGTGAAAAAGCTGCCTGACGAGGTGCGCGATCGGGCTGGTAGGTCTCAGAACGAGGCCAAGAAGTAGATGGCTGAAGAATTTTACGCCGTCCCGAACACCGGACCGGTCATCGAGAAATCGGGCGGGGGAACCTTCGCCAACGACGATGACTTGGGCAAGTACCTGCTCCGGCGGATGGGCAAGGGCGTGGTCCAGGTTGAGATCACCAACGAACAGCTGACCGACGCCATCCAAGACACCAAGCGCTGGTTCGTCTCGACGTGGGGAATCCACCGGGTCCGCACCTTCCAGATGATCCAAGGAATCACGGAATACACCTTGTCCACGGATGTGGCCGAGGTCTTGGATGTCAACATCGAGGCAGTCAGGATGCCTCCGCTGGTGTTCGACCGTGAGTTCCCGTTCTACTTCCCGTTCCCGATGCGTGCCGAGGGCGGCGTGGTGTTCAGCTACCCGGCTGGGCTCTACAGCGCCCTTGTCCAGCAGCTCCAGTGGATCGATCAGCTGAAGCGGATATTCAGCGCCGATCTGGAGTTCGACTACAACGACAGCACGCGGGTCCTGCGGATCATGTCCCCCGGCAACCAGTCAGGGCTGGCCATGGTGGAGTACATCTCCAACTGCGTGGACGTGAAGGACCTGTTCGGCATCGCTGAAGAGCTGTTCGTGGACTGGGCCAGAGCCGAGCTGATGGAGAGGGTCGGCCGGGTGCGGTCGAAGTACGGCGGCATTCCGACGGCTGGTGGCGAACGTACCTTGGACGGCGAGCGGCTCCTGGAGGAGTCGAAGGCCCTCAAGGAAGAGATTCGGACCCGGGCCATCGAGCGCGGGTACCCGATCCATTTCATCAGGGGCTAGAACTGCACACTGTGCAGTTGGAGAGAGTATGCAGACGAGTCGCGAGAGAAAGACGTGGACGGTCCTTCGGCCGGACGGCGAGACGGAAGTCGACTACGACGTCCAATTCAACTACACCCCGAACGATCCTGGTAGGACGGGCGGGGATCCTGAGAAAGCCTACCCGCCGGAAGAGGGATCGGTCGATATCTTGCGCATCAGCGGACCGATCGTGAGCGGCGTCTACAGCAGGTTGCCGGAGATTCCTGAAGCCGACTGGGAGAAACACGGCTTCGACGATGCCGAAATTAAGCGGTTCAAAGAGAAGACCATGGAAGATCCGCCGGAGGAGCAGCCGGAGCCGGAGTCGGATGATCGGGATGAAACCCTGACCGAGGCCCCGGAATCCATGCCGTACCGGATCAACAACCCTGGGCATCCGGCCCACGACCTGGAGTACGTGATCTGGTACGAGATGGAGCCCGCCGCGACGGGGGACCAGCCCATCGACAGCTCCGGCAGCAAGCCGGTCATCCAGTACATCACCCGTGCCGGATCGCCCGAGAAGCGCCTTCCCGAGGACCACTGGGAGCGTTTCGGGTTCACGGCGGATGAGCTGGACGCGGTCTTGGACACCATCAGCAATGCGGAGCACCAGGATTTCGTCCGGAACGGCGGCCGGGATGAGGCCCACAGGAATCTGGCTGAGGGGCATGTAAGCCATACGTTGACACGCCCTGCCACCGAGTACGCAATCTCCTACGCCACGATGCCGGACGGAAAACTTGAAATCACCCGCGTAGCCTTGGACTCCAAGCCGGACGTTGAGATCCCCAAAGCCGATTGGCGAGATTTGGGGATCACGGGCGCAACCGTCAAGGAAATTGCAGACCGCGTGGCGGATCCGAACGAGGAGCTGCCGCCGACCGGTACGACTTCGTACGAGGTCGACGAGGAAGAGACCGAGTTTGACGTCTACTACTCGACCACCTCTGGCGCGACCAAAGCCACGCGGGATGACCCGGGATCCGGGGCGGAAGTCGAGATCGACCGTATCGAGCTGTCTTCTTCTGGGAAGGAGATCCCCAAAGCCGATTGGTACAAGTTCGGGCTCACCCCGGAGGTTCTCGACAGCATTTACGATGCTGCAAGGGAGGACTCCGAGGGGGGCGGTGACGTCAGCGAACCGGACTGGGATTCCATGCCGGGCGGCCACGACGACTACGACGAGTCGATGGATGTTGAGAAGTGGGCCCGGCTCAAAGCTGGAATGGGTGACTGGCCCGCTGGAACTGAGGTTACAATCACCCATGACAGGCGTAACTCTGATGGTAGCCGGGATGTTGGTGTTAAAGGCCCCGGAGGCAAGAGCGATCAGCTCAGCCTGGATGCCGGGGAAAAGCTCGACAAGTACGTTGAAATGCTGGAGATGAGGAAAATCGGTATGAGCATGAACGAGATGCGCGGCCTGGCGGGCCTTTCTTCCAAGCAGGAAGGCAGCAACATCAAGGTGACGGACGCTGACCGGGAAGTTCAGAAGGACTGGCGCCGGATGGCCGTCAACCCCAGCAAGAACCTGGTGGAGACCAGCGAGACGACCGGCGGGGCCATCGTCACGGCGAACTTCGTGTTCCCGGACCTGGGATCGCTGCTGGGCTACACCCAGAAGAAGCTCCCGGTCACCCTCATGCGGAGCATCGATCGGATGACTTCCGAGGGCCAGAACACCATGGCGCTGATGCTCAACGAGCTTCAGAAGCTGAAGCCCGCGACGGATCAGCTGGTCGAGATCTTCGCCGGACTCGTCGACGGCATCGACAAGTTCGACGCGGGCAGCATCGAAGGCCGCGAGGTCGCGCGCGTGTTCCGCTTCCTGGCGGACGCGGCCCGGTTCACGCAGGGCGGAGCGGAGCTGACGGAACAGCTGTGATCAAGATCAAGAAGACCCTGTCCGAGCTGCGCGGAGTCCTAGGAGGCTACGGCTTCGCCACGCCACAGGCGGAGTCATCCACCAAGGGGTCGTATCCCTTCGCGGACAAGCAGAAGCAGTACCGTGGCTACCGCGACGCCGAACTGGACTATGCCGCCAAGGACGCTTCGGACGCCATGGCGGCCATGAAGGACCACGATCCTTCGGCCGAGAACTGGTACCGGGACGACGTCTCGACGATTCGGCAGGAGATCGAGCGCCGTCGCGGGAAGAAGGCCAAGACGGAGGCGTCGACCAAGGTCGGGGATCGCGCCACCATCACCGGTGGCAACAAGAAGTACGTTGGGAAGCAGGGGACCATCAGCGGTGTTACCGGTTCCGAGCAGCCTTTTCACTGGCAGATCAAGCTTGACGACGGTCCTGAAGGGGTGTGGAAAGGCGACGAGTTTGATGCGTCCGGCTTGGAGAAGGATGAGGTGCGTACGCCTGACGCGCGCGGGTCCATGGCCTCCGGCCGGTACATCGGCCAGGTGCTGGGCAACGTCATCAGCGACATCGAGAAGGGGCGTCACGAGGACGCCGTAGGCCTGCTCCGGAAGCTCAAGGCGGATCTGGAGAAGACCGGAACTGAAGTCATTGAGCTGTGGGGCGGGAAGAACTAATGGCGCAGAAGCTGTCGAAGTGGGTCTCGATCACAGCAGGCGATTTCCAGGCTACCCTGGACAACCTGAAGGGCTTGGTGATGGAGAACCGCGCTGAGCCCCAGAAGGACATCGAGCAGGTCGTCAGCCAGATCAGGAAGACCGTCGGCGAGGCTGTGGGCCGCGCGGGCAATCTGGGACTCCAGAAGCTCCACGAGGTCCTCACAGTCTTGGAAATCGCGGCCGATCTCTTTATTGAGGACGGCCTGAAAGATGACGCGGCGGACCTGATGGCTCTTCACACGGAGCTGAAGGCGATCAAGGAGCGCTTGGAGGCGAAGAGGTAGGATGTCGCACGACCCGCTCCTGCACAAGTTCGTACCGAACAACCCGGTCCCCGGGGTGCCAAACGCCCCCGAGAACTTGGGCCAGCTGGAGTCCGTCACGGCCACGCCGCCCACGGTTTTCCCCAACCCTTGCAACCAGTTCCAGATGTTCCCGACCACGGAGATGGACTTCATCGACGGCATCAACGCCGAGATGGCCGGGATCGCCGGGGTGGACGCTGAGTACTTCGTCATGAACCGCACCCTGACGCCTATGGACCCGTACTACAACGAGCCCACGGCGGACTGGTCTTGGACCAAAAGCTTTCGGATCAGGGTGTTCTACCTGCCGGACCAAGGAGATCCCACCCAGAGGGAGCCCACCGAGCGCGGCTTGGCAGAGGTCCATCCTGGGCAGGTAACGATCGGCAGGCGCATCGCAGAGGAAGTTGGTCTCGGCGCCCCTAAAGAGGGCGACGTGATCAGGCTCTTCCACCACGAAGGGCGCGGGTACGCCGACTACGACGTGATCAAGGTCAACCCGGATCCGGCCAGCTATTGGGGCGATCAGGGCGTCTTCCTGCAGTTCCTGTGCGACGTGGTCCGCAGGCTCAAGTTCCTGCCGGAGCGCCGGTTTACGGCTGGCAACGAAACGGGGGGAGTGACGGAGTCGGATTCCGACCCGCTCTCGCTCACCGAATGAAACTGCAGAAGCTCCTCGCCGAGCTGAAGATCTACCTGACGCAGCCTGGTGCGATCTCGGCGGACCGGGTGTACGCGGCCGGTCTGGTGAGCACGTTCACCACCGGCCCGCAGGTTCCGGAGCCGATCGGCGTGCCGGAGAATGACCGGATGACGTACGACCCGCACGGGATACAGTCGATTTTAGGTCGCCTCAAAGGGTATACTGGGGTACCTTGGTCGAGACCGCAGGCGGTCACGGCTACTAGGATGGGGGGACAGACGTGAGCAACCTTTCACAGAACATACGCGACTCGGTTTCCAAGCTTCGGGAGCTGGTCAAGCTGGAAACCGATCTGATGGCCCCTCCGGCCGAAGTCATCGCCAACATCCGAAAAACTGCTGACCGGCTTTCCTACATGGGGAAAGCCTCTTCGGAAAACATCATGGCGACGGTGGCGAGGGTCCTGGAGGAACTGGATGTCGTAGTCCAGCAGGTAGGGGGCGCGGATGGCGAGTGGGGTCGCCGGGTGATGAACATCGTTCGGAAGCTCGACGGCTTCGAGGTGGTGACGAAACTGCAACTACGATCGGTCGTCGACGGCTTCACCCGGCCCACTTCACTCCAGTTCGTGTCCAGCCTCCCGGATTTCCCGGAGAAGCAGGTCGAGAAGGTGATGACCAGCCTTTATGATCTCGCCGACGAAATGGAAGGAAAGCCGGATGCTTAACGGCATCCTTGCCGTCCTGGAAGAGCTGCGCGAAGTGACCGGCGTCGCTGAGATCCGCGCTCCGTTCAACAAGCAGGCTAAAGACCGGATGGCCCAGAGGCTGCAAGAGCTTATTGACGCAGATTTCGATAAGGCCGTGAAGAGCCGCATGCCTGAACTTGCAGGCTCGTGGGAGGACCTCTTGGCCCAACTGGCCAAAGTTGAGCCTACGGCAATGCGGGGATCTACCCCGTCTTCCGAAACAATGCGGGCCCGCGACGCGCTGGAGGCTCTGGGGTACTTGTTCTACAACGACGGCAAATCTCCGCTGGAGTTTGTCTACGCCCCCGGTCGGACGCCTGCGCATCTTCAGATGGATGAGCTGAAGAAGACGAAAAAAATGCTTGGCGCGAATGCCAAGGCGGCGGCTTCTCCGGATGAAAAAGCTGACCACAAGCAGAAAATCAAAACTGTGGATCAGGAGATCAAGGCGCTTGAGAAGTCTGATCTATGGCTGAAATCTGCGGCGGCGGAGGCGAATGCGAAGCCGGTGTCGGACGAGCCGGAGCCGCTCAAGCCCACGCCTGAGATGAAGGGCCTGCAGAAGCAGGTCAAAGCTGCCGAGCAGAAAGTGGCTGCCGCCGCAACACCTGCGGATAAGGTCGCGGCCGAAAAGGAGCTTGCTGATCTTGAGTCGCAGCTGTCCGGAGTGACCAGGACGGCCCAAAAGGCCCACGACAGCGGTGCTCCTGCGAAGAAGAAGAAGGGCGCCAAAGCTGACCCCAACGATCCGGATGTCGATCCGGACGAACTCGATCCGGAATCTCAGGCGCTGTACTGGCGTCGCAAGCGGGTCGGGGCCTACACAGATACCAAGGATGCTTTGGCCGCCGTGGAGAAGTACGGAACTGCCATGGGCAATGTCTTGGATGTGACGGCGAAGGACTCCAAACAGGCGGGGATGTCCAACGATCGCAAAACAAGACTGGCCAATCTCCTCAAAACATTGCGTGATACGGTCTACAGCGCCGACGTGGCGCTTGGTAAAGTGGGAGTTCCGAAAAGTAAGGCGGCTGCAGAAGAGGTGGAAAATGCCTGAGCAGGGAATGTGGGGCTTCGGTCAGGGCTTCTCCGGCGAGAAGTGGGACCAGGAAGCCTTTTTCGGCGAGATCAAGCGGCTGTCCGGGATTCCCGTCAAGGAGTCCGTGGACGGCATGGACTGGGGGAAGCTGGACGAGCTGGCCAACCTGTTCGCTTCGGTGAGCGGCTCGCTTCGGACCGTGATCCAGAAGAAGGACATGTCCGAGGCCGGGTTCCTGGCGGCTCAGGCCGTCAAGTTCGCCCAAGCTTTCAAGGAAGTGGTCGGGGACAACTACCCCGCCGACAACCCGATTCCGTTGGACGATGTTCCGATTCCGGCCGGGCCTCCGGTCGAGAGGGAGGTTTAAGTGCTGGATAGCTGGAGCATGGACGGCCAAGGCGAAAAGATCAAGCCTTGGTCACAAGAAGAGTTCTTCGGCGAGGTTCGCAAGCTTTCGGGCATGCCGAACCGGCCCAAGGACTCCATCAAGATGCGCGGGCTCTTGGTGTCCCGGAACGAGTCCATCCAGGCGGAACACGCCATGGGCGCTCTGGGCATCGAGTACACGATCGAGGATGTCGATCGGCAGACCCTTCGGATCGTCAGCCAGAATCTGAGCCAAGCGGCCGGTGCGCTTCGGCACGCCAAGGTGACGTTCTCCGAGGACATGCCTGCGGTCGTTCCGCCGGTGGAAGAGCCCTCCGCTGAAGAGCGGGATAAGATGGAGCTTCCCCACCTGCTGGGCGCCGCGCTGGACATGTCCAAGAAGATGGGAATCACGCCTGAGCTGCAGATGGCCCTCCAGGACGTGCTGACCAGGGTTCAGGTGGAACTCGGTGTCAACGGCTAAGGATTTCCGCCCCGGCGGCCGGGATTCTAGTCCGGGCTGGCCGAGGGTGGCGGTGCCGTATATCAACGGCTGGATCAACGAGACGAAAAAGGTGCTGGCTCTGGAGGGGGGTATGAACAAGATCGCAAAGCTCATGGCCGATCTGAAGAAGACGGCCTGCGGGACCTTGGCGGAGGCTGCCGGACCGGTGCCCGAGGTGGCCCAGGTCATGGACGTGACCTTGGCCAAGTCGGCGGAGCAGAACTACGCCTTCAAGGGCCGCAAGCAGTACCAGCCTCCCGGCAAGCCGACCAAGGACTCCAAGACCGTCGAAGGCCCCGGCGCCTTCGAGGAGCTGGAGAAGGACGGGGAATGCCCGAAGGACGGCACGTGCAAGTGCAAGGACTGCGGGAAGAACAAGACGGAGGCCCTCAAGGGGTCCATGAACAAGCTCTCCAAGGTTCTGGAGCACTGGGGGAAGCCCAACTCGGCGGTCGCCGAGGCGGACGAACCCGCCGCGCCTGCGCCCGCTCCCGAGCCGGAAGTCACCAAGCCGGTGGACACTGATACGGCCGATGACGAGCCGGGCCAGGGGATGGACATCAACGTCGCCATCAAGGATCGCTTGGCCCACGGGGTGGCCGAGGGCGTGATCAATTCCTTGGCCGCCGTGTTCGGCGATCAGATCGATTTCAACAACACAGAGGTCTCGACGGCTCTGGACGAGATCGAGCGCCAGTACACGCTGAAGGGCAAGCAGTTCTTTTCCCAGCTCCGTGCGGAAGCCATGAATATGGGGTCGATGGAACGGGATCGGGCCATTCGGTTCGCTGTCCGGGTGTTTCGTGAACTTGCGTGAGCTGCTGACGGAACGTAAGAAGCAGAAGCGCGTGTCCATGGCGTACACGTGCAATGTGGACGCGTTCCGCCGCAACGCCAAACGGCTCCAGAAGGAAGGCTATCCGGCAGGCTTGGCGTACGCGCAGGCGTACAGCGCTCTGGCCTACGCGTGCGGAAGAGTGCGCCGGGACGCCGAGACCATTCTGACCGCCCCAAATGTCGCCGAAGAACTGACGGCCGAAGACTTGATTCTTGTCGCCAAAGGTTTGACGGAGACGCTTCTGTCGTGATCACGAAGAGCAAGAACTTCGACGACGTCATGGAGGCTCTCGGAGAGCTGGACAAACGTGCTGATACGTATGCTCGGCAGGTCCTGTCCAAGCTTGGCGACGAAGTTCTTGCGGCCGTGGAGACGAAGCTGAAACCCAAGTTTTGGTGGCAGCCGCGCTTCAAAAAGAGCCTGAAGGTTGGGTACGTCGCGAACAAGAACGGGGACATGCTGGCCGTTTACGGAGACCAGCCCAACGTCGTACGGCACCTTAATGCGGCCCGCATGCTGATCTGGTTCGGGCACACGAACAATAGAAATATGGCTTTGCGGGCAGACCTATTCCGGAAGTACGAGCCGTGGACCGTGGACACCCTGCCGCGCGTGGCCGGGGACATCTACGGGGCCAAGGCCAAGATCCGGAACATGGCACCTGGCGTAGTCTCGAAACGGCGCCGGGCCCTTCGCACGCTGATGCCCAAGATCTTGAAGGAACTGAAAGCCAACAAGATCCCCGTCAAGAAGGGGATGCCCAAGCTTCAGAATCGGGCGGTCTTCGACTTGGAGCATGCCCTGCTTGCACAAGAGTTTTTTCGTGGCGGCCATCCTATCTTTCGTCCGGTACTTCGGCGGATTCAGCAGTTCCTAAACTCCAGCGCCGCCAAGGTCGGTACGGACATGCTGCTGGAGCCTGGCCAAGGCACTGCGGTGAAGGATGGTTTCCGGCAGACAAAAGCCATGGATCCGGCTTTGTTGACCTCGATCAGCCAATTTCAGGGTAAACTCATCGGAAAGAAGATGAGGGAGTAATGGCCGATCCCTGCAAGCCGACCGATTGCGTGGAGAAGTCCTGCCGGTTCAAAGACGGGACTCAGTTCCCGATCACGTACGGCTATTCGACTGGGTTGGTCGACATCGGCGCCTATGATCGTGGGATCATGCGGACGATGGGGGTTGAGCTTCAGGATCCCGTCATCGGCGACCGCCCGCGCCTGTTCACCAGGGTTCCCGGAGTTCAGGGCACCCAGGAGGACAAGGTCACGGTCGTCTACGCCAACCCGGAGCAGGTGTTCTCGACCTACAAGATCCCGATGATCCTGGTCCGCCGGGATTCCGTTACCCCGGCCCTTCAGCATGCCTTCGCGTGGCAGAACGAATACAACGTGCCTGCTGCGAACGCCAAATTGGTCACCAAGGTTGATCCGCTGACGGGCATCTGCCTGGGGCAGGGCTACACCTACATGGAGACCAAGCTCCGGGCCTTCCCGTACGACATCACCTACACGATCGAGATCTGGGCCCGAAAAAGGCTGGATGCGAACAAGATTCTGCAGAAGGTCTTGAGTGTGTTCCCGCCATACGGTAACATGCTGGTCATAGATAGTGTGGGGGCCGCGCGATCGTACTTGGCCTTGCAGGAGGGGTTCTCCGAGATCACGGAAATCACGGACATCATGAACCGCCAGCCGTCGTACGCGGTTACGATCACCACGCAAGGTGAGCTGGATTCGTCGGTTCCTGAGATCCGGAAGACTG
>Ga0315286_10003795_pt1 | contig 14390 bp, 12 predicted proteins | sample YL17G10_0_MG_FD_205038 | JGI IMG/M metagenome (GOLD analysis project Ga0315286, IMG submission 205038) | Sediment microbial communities from Yellowstone Lake, YNP, Wyoming, USA - YL17G10_0 | ecosystem: Environmental > Aquatic > Freshwater > Lake > Sediment | place: USA: Wyoming | collected...
ATGAAAAATGTAAGCTACAGCAGAGAAGGGGAAAGGGCTTTCCTTCCAAATAAAACAGACAATCCTTAAAACCACGCTCAAAACTATTTACATAACATATATTATACGCCCCTATAAAGTCTGAAAGTAAAAGTCATTTGACATAAAGTAACACTTTTTTAAGTTGATTGAATGATGTTTACGACATAGTGTAGTTTGCGTATTGGATTGGTTCGCAACCGGTGCCAGCAAGAAGAAGTTAAGATTAACAGCTTGACAGACAAACTAACTGCGAAGTAAGCAAAAAAAGAAATATAATAGGTCGGAAAATATAATATGGAGAAAATAAACTAATAACAAAAAATAAAAATATAAATGCGGAATTATGTCAAACAGAAAATGTTAATATGGAATATTTGTTGCATGTAAAAACATAAATAAAAATTAAGAAAAAAGCTTAATAAAGGCTACAACTTAGTATTATGGCTATGTTTATCATTCAATAATAGACATAGAGGCTTATTTTTTGACTACAGAGCGTCGTGAGATTAAAAATGACTAAATAAAGTCATTTGACGTCTAAAAAGTGTTCGATCCGCTGCAGAAGTATTGAAAAACCCCATCGCATAGTCGCTGATACAAAAACTGTGTTAGGGTCTGACTGCTGGTGGACGGATTGAAAATATTGCAGCGCTTCTTGCTCGTTCCATTTCCGAGTATTATCAAGCAACCGGTCTATTTTATTGAGAATGGTTATACGGGGTTTATTTTCTAAATTAAGCTCTTTTAAAATATTTTCAACTGTAAAGACCTCTTCGGGCGCATGAGCCGAGGAAAAATCAACTACGTTTAATAAAAGGTTCGCATCTTCGAGTTCTTCCAGGGTTGCGCGGAAAGCTGTGACAATGGCTGGCGGCAATTTTCTTATAAATCCTACAGTGTCGCTAAGGAGGATTGTTTTTCCATCGGGTAACCTGACGCGCCGTGTCGTAGGATCGAGGGTTGTGAATGGTCGGTCTTCGCTTGCGACTGCTGCCTGGCTAAAAGCATTTAAGAGAGTGCTCTTCCCGGCGTTTGTATACCCAACTAGTGCAACTACTGACAGACCGCTTCGTTCTCGCTGCCGTCGATAAAGCAACCGTTGTTGGCGAACTTTTTCTATTTGTTCTTCAAGTTTTTGAATCCGGCGCCGGATAAGACGCCTATCTGTTTCAAGCTGTGATTCACCTGGACCTCGCGTCCCGATGCCGCCTCCTAATCTTTCAAGGTGGCTCCACTGGCCTGCCAAGCGGGGTAAAAGGTACTGGTGCTGTGCAAGTTCCACCTGCAGTTTGCCTTCCCTGGTCATTGCTCGCCTGGCAAAAATGTCTAAAATTAAAGCTACCCGGTCTATTACTTTAACCTGGAGTACTTCCTCAAGATTTCTTTGTTGTTGAGGCGAAAGTTCATCGTCGAAAATTACCAAGGAATAGTTAAGTGTCTCTATTAGCGACTGGATTTCAGCGAGCTTACCTTTGCCAAGATAAAAAGCGTTTGACGGCGTCGATAAATTTTGAATGACTTTCCCCACCACAAACGCCCCCGCCGATTTCGCAAGTTGAGCTAACTCTTCCTGTGAAGCTTCCGGTGAAACAATTGAGGGAGTATTTTTATATACCACCGTTACCAGGAAGGCACGTTCCGGCGGCGTCTGAACAGCGATTGTCTTATTAATAACCTGTCCCCTATTGATATTATGTAAAGTTATTTTTTATAACGCAGTATGTTCTTACTGTCTCGCCAGCCAGCCATACGGGAAAGCCCCTTTAAAAGCACAGCATCAGGCACAGTTAAAGAAAGTCGGACATATCCTTCGCCGTTTTTCCCATATCCAGTCCCAGGTGTAACAACTACACCTACCTTATCGAGCAAATCATCTGTAAACTCCACGGAAGTGTAACCATCCGGTACTTTAGCCCAGATATATAAGCTCGCTTTGGGGGGCGACGCCTGAAGTCCCATTTTATTAAGTGTCTCTACCAGGAGATCGCGACGCCGTTGATATATTTCATTATGTTCCCGGATAGCATCCTCCGGTCCACTGAGAGCTTCTATCGCAGCAAGCTGTATCGCTTGGGGGATTCCTGAATCCAAGTTGGATTTCATTGTTTTGAGAGCTGTGATGACCTCCGAATTGCCGACAGCCATCCCAATTCGCCAGCCTGTCATGTTAAAGCTTTTGGAGAGAGAATGGAACTCTATGCCTATATCTTTGGCTCCGGTTGACTGTAAGAAGCTTGGAGGTTGATATCCATCAAAAGAAACTTCTGAATAAGGTCCGTCGTGACAGATGCACAAATTATTTTTCTGAGCAAATTCAACCGCTTTATCGAAAAATTCCAGGCTAGCAACCGCCCCAGTAGGATTATTGGGGTAATTGAGCCAGAGCACTTTAGCTCTTTCAATGATATTTTTCGGTATGCGGTTGAGGTCAGGGAGGAAATTATTGCGCGAATTTAAACCTAAGTAATACACTCTACCGCCTGCGAGCGTTGTGCCGAACGAATAAACGGGATATCCGGGGTCAGGTACGAGCGCAAAATCGCCGGGATCTATTAAACAGAACGCGATGTGTGCGATGCCTTCCTTCGAACCGATAAGCGGAGCGACCTCTTTGTCTGGATCCAGTTCTACGCTGAAACGTTTTTTATACCATTGCGCGATTGCCTTTCGCAATTCTGGCAAGCCTTCTGATTCAGGATAGCGGTGGTTCACGGGATCATGTGCTGACTGACAAAGCTTTTCGATAATGTGCGATGGAGTTGGGATATCGGGATCACCAATACCAAAACTGACGATATCTTCGCCAGCAGCTTTACGAGCCGCAATCTTCCGTGATATTTCGACGAAAAGATAAGGGGGAATTTTTTCTAGACGTTTGGATAATCTCATGTTGTCTCCTGAATGTAGTTAAGGTGGGACGAAAATCAAGACCAGCTGCCCTGGAATACCGTTGATGCCGGCCCTCCCAGGAAAACTTCACCTCTTCCATCCCATTCCACGGTCAAACATCCACCTGGGAGTTTGACCTCAACGTTATTATCCAGATAACCGAGCAATTTTCCAGCTACCGTAATCGCACAAGCTCCTGTGCCGCAAGCAAAAGTTTCACCGCAGCCGCGCTCCCAAACTCTAGCCTCGACAGTTTTCCGATTGATAACGTGAACGACCTCGAAATTTGTTTCATCTGGAAAAAGCCGGTGCTGTTCTATGAGGGGACCGATATACGCCAGGGGGTAGTCCGTTATATCATCCGAAGAAAAATGGATGGCGTGCGGATTTCCAATCGTAACCAGGCTGAGAAGTAATTCTCGACCATCTATAGTTAAGGTTCGATTCATCGCGCTGGCAATATCTTTAACTGGGTCCGAATAGATTAGCTGTATGGATGTCCCATTGTGCCCGACACTGGGCTGCCCCATATTTGCCTGGATTTCAGTTGTTTTACCTTGGTTGCGACGCACCTTAGCATTTCGAATTCCTGATAACGTTTCAATAGTTACTATGGTATCGGGATTACCGTTGGAATGTTCGTCAAGATAGTATTTAACAAGGCATCGCATTCCATTGCCGCAGGCTCTTGACTCGGAGCCGTCGGCGTTGAAAAGGCGCATCTTAAAGTCTGCAACATCGGAAGGCAAAAGCAACAGCAAACCGTCGGCTCCAACCCCATAATGTCGATCACACATTTGTATTGCAAGATTTGACCAGTCTTGAGAAATATTCCCGGTCTTGACCACGACAAAGTCATTACCGGCGCCCTGCATCTTGGTAAATTTCATCCGTGTAGAGCACCTTTCAGAAAGATATAATTAAGATAATAACATTTATTTCCAAATGTCACTTGCGACATCTGCGAGACCAAGGCTCATAAGTTTTTCAGCTTTTGGTTTACCTGTTTCCCAGTCCCACTGCCGGAATTGATAATACTCCCGCAGTAAAGTGTCCATATCGGGAGATTTACCGGCTGTTGCGCCTTCTTTCATCGGAGCGATGCTGATGCCGGGCATGTGATCGTGCGTCCGGTTAACGCCGAGCTTATTGCTAATCGCCCGCTTAATGTTCATCGACCGGTCGCCAATTACCAACAATTCATCAGTAGTGACGTTCCAACCAGTAACGGCATTGAGAAAATCCACCATTTGAGTTGGCGTAGCATTAGCGAATTTGCACATTAGTATTGAATCATAAATATCTTTGAAGTTCTGGTATTTCGCAGCCATAGGTGATTTTCCTTTTGATTCAAACCGATCGAAAGCCTGGATGCCGTATTCTGGTACCCTGCTGCCGAGGTCGAATGAATAATAATCGCCTCGGAGATGGCAAGCGCCTCGCGAACCGGTAGCATAGCTGATTGCCATACCGGTTGTATTGCGCGGGTCATGCATTGGAATTTCGAGTCCTTTTACTGCGGCAACTGTTTCCGGATCGGCGCCCAGTGCCTGTGCGACTTTCAGGGTACCTTCAGCGAGCAGGTCACCTATACCTTCCCGTTTGACAATCATTTTCAACAGCTTGAGAATAGTCTTGCCGTCGCCCCACTCGATTTTCATGCCGGCTTTCTTTTCACTCAGGACACCCTGTTCGAACAAATACATTGCGTAGGCGATTGTAACCCCGGCCGAAATAGTATCTATGCCGGTTTCGTTGCAGAACTGGTTAGCCTGAACAATGATATCTTTATCGAAATTCCAGCTTAACGGTCCAAAAACGCCGGCTGTTTCATATTCAGGTCCATCGATCGAATCAGGTCCTTTCCTGAAATGTTTGAGTTCGCGTCCACACATCGTCGGGCAGCCGAAACATGCATAGTTTTCGATCGTGTAATCGCGGCGGAAAGAAATCGCGCTGACACGGTGGACAGGAAAAACAGTGCGGGTAAAATAACGCGCGGGAGAATCGCCAATAACGTATCCGGTCTCCATGTAGCCCAGCGTGCCGTATTCCATCATCGACGCGCGCCGGTTAATGACCAGTTCTCTGAATTGACGTGTAAGCTCCCTCAATTTCGCCTCATCTGCTAAAGGCGCAGTTTGGCTGCCGGTAACAGCAACAGCTTTAAGGTTCTTTGATCCCATTAGGGTGCCCATGCCGCATCTGCCGGCTGTCCGCCCTTCATCATTCATTACTCCAGCATACTTCACCAGGTTTTCACCGCCCTCGCCGATGCATGAGACACTTAAACCTCTCTGGTTAATTTCCTTCTTAATCAGTTCCTGAGTCTGATAAGAGTTTTTGCCCCAGAGTTTTGAGGCGTCTTTAATTTCGGTTTTTCCATCAATGACCAACAGATAAACCGGTTTCTTTGCTTTCCCAGTGATGAAGATGCCGTCGTAACCGGCTGCCTTTAGGCGGAACGGAAACACTCCACCGGTGGTGGCTTCTCCCCAGTATCCAGTTTGTGGAGACACGCCGCAAACTGAACTACGACTGACCATCGGGATCGGGGTGCCAACATAAGGGCCGGCTGCAAAGACCAGCGGATTCTGTGGATCCAGCACGTCCATCCCCGGCTTAACCGAGTTATATATAAGACGGGCGCTTAACCCACATCCCCCGAGAAATTCTCTCGCCGTCTGTTCGTTGATCGGCAATTCGCCTATCTCACCTGTAGTCAGATCAACTTTCAAAAATTTCCCATAATAACCGTACATCTTTCATCGCCTCCTAAAAATCTACGTCCTTACCTTCAAAAGCATACCAGAATAGTTTTTCGCATTGTTCTTCAGTAATCCAGCGTGGGCTGCCAAACGTATCCGGGTCTTCAATAGAATCAATGACCAGTTTACTCATGTTCTTGTTCAGATCATCCTTGCTTATACCAAGTTCCTGTAGAGTTAGCGGGACATCGAGGGACTTGAACAGCGACTTTATCGATTTAATGAGATTGGTAAGTTTTGTGTCTGGAGTTTTACCTTTGATTTCAAGAGTTTTACACACGTCAAGATATTTATCAGTAACTGCGGAGTAATATTGCTGAGTGTATGGGATAAATATACCAACTGCAATACCATGATGAACGTGAAACACTTTGCCAAGTGCGTGTCCCATGCTGTGTGTTAAGGTTGCCGCTGCATTTCCAAAAGCAATACCGGCAAGAGTCGCCGCGATATGCATTTTAAGTCTTGCTTCATGGTCGCGGGGATCTCGATACGCTCTGGGGAGGTATTTGAACGTTAACTCAATCGCTTTTAGTGCCAGTGCGTCGGTAGCATCAAAAGAGGCTGGTGATGTGACGCAATCGATGGCGTGAGCCAGGGCATCTAACCCTGTGCCGGCTGTTAATTTAGCAGGCATGCCAATGGTGAATGTCGGATCGATGGCGGCAAAATCAGGAAACAGTTCACGGTTTGCGATTGGCATTTTTCTGCCGCCTTCATCGTCGGTAAGTACAGCGGCGCTGGTTACCTCCGAACCTGTCCCGCTCGTAGTCGGTACTGCCAGCATAATTGCCTTCTTCCTCAGATTTAATACCGTTTGCGGAGCGAATTTTTTAAGGTCGGTGATATCCGGGCGTTCATAAAGAATCCATGCTGCTTTGGCGGTGTCCATAACAGACCCGCCTCCAACCGAAACAATCAGGTCCGGTCCAAACTTTGTCATCGCGTCAGCGCAGGTTTTTACGGTGTCAATCGGAACTTCTGGTTTTGCGCCATCCCAGATCTCAGTGGCAAATTTGCTGTTTACAAATGAAGTCGCTACCCGTTCTCCAATAGATTTTACCGATTCATCTGTAACTATGAAAGCTCTCTTAGAAGTGCAATACGGTAAAAGATAACCAATTATACCGCCGCCTCGCTCGGGAATAGAATTTACCCCGAAAAATAATTTTGGAACTATCAGGGTGCTGCCCAATCCCTTAGCGCCGGTGGTACTCCCGAGAGGTCCCATTTGTCTTAATCCCGATGCATTAAACCAGTATGTCATATTAATACTCCCATCTCGATATACGTTTCGCCAAACATCACACCGTTTGAATTATATCAAAATCATGGGCCCTGATGTTAATATTTTCAGGTTGTTTCCAACAATCTAACGGGGTATAGTTTAAGGTATATGTCCGCTGGAAGGAGAAAATTATGGCTGGGATTCTTCAAGGTTTGAAAGTACTTGAAATGGGTCACGTTGTTGCTGCTCCAGCAGCTTCGGTAATGATGGCAGACTGGGGAGCCGACGTGATCAAATTGGAGCCTCTTACCGGTGATATGGCTCGCGGTATTGGTACTCCTCTTACGGAAGAGGAAAAAACTAAGAGACAAACGGAAGTAAATATCGGATACTACTTCCAATTTTTAAATCGGGGCAAGCGAGGAATTGCCTTAAATTTGAAGGAAGAAGCTGGTAAGGATATTTTGCACAAACTTGTTAAATGGGCTGACATATTTATGTCAAATTACGAAAAAAACACTCTCGACAAATTAGGGGCGGGTTACGAAGCCTTATCAAAAATCAACCCGCGAATTATCTATGGATTGCTTACAGGTTACGGGACCTTGGGCCCTGATAAAGACGAGAGGGGTTTCGACTATGCGGCGGCATGGGCGCGTTCAGGTTTAATGTATATGATGGGAGAACCGGACAGTACCCCACCGCCGCAGCGCGGGGGAATGATGGATAGAGTCACTGGCAGCAACATGGTAGCAGGTGTGCTTGCTGCTCTATATCATCGAGACCGAACCGGACATGGACAAAACGTCGAATTTTCCCTCTACCATACTGGTGTGTGGACGGGTGCCGAAGATTACGGCGCTGTAATCAATGGCAGAGAATCCGTAAAACACGCCCGTGCCACGGCACGGAATCCTCTTTGGAACAACTATCAGACAAAAGATGGCAGGTGGTTCTGGGCGGCGATGCTGCAACCTGACCTCTCCTGGGGGAATTTCTGCCGGGCTTTGGGACATCCTGAATGGGAAAATGATGAAAAATATATAAATAACGAACAAAGATTTGCCAATAGGGAGGAGTTAATCCACAGAATCGATGAGATACTTCTCACCAAAACCATGGCTGAATGGGAAGTGATTTTCCGTAAGCATAATATTATTTACGGACGTGTCGCAAGTCCTCAAGAAGTCTTCACCGACCCCCAGGCAATAGCCAACAACTTTTTTGTTGATTTACATCATCCCGCAAAACCAGACGCGAAGGTCGTCATGACCCCAGTAAAATTTGTTCAAAATCCTGCGGAAGTAAAAGGACCGGCGCCTGAAATCGGGCAGCATACAGAAGAGATTTTGCTCGATCTCGGTTATACCTGGGAAGATATTGCCCAGTTTAAAGCTAAGAACGTTATTCTATAATAAATGAAGTCAATGGTCCGTACGGAAACAAAATCTCCCCGTTTCTTTTATGGCTGGTGGGTAGTCGCCGCCTGTTTTTCTATCTCGTTATTTACTCAAGGTATCATCGGGTTTGGTTTTACAGCGCTAATCGAACCGCTGAGCACAAAGTACGGTTGGACCTCGACGCAGATATCGGTCGCGGCTTCACTGCGCGGGCTTGAAGTCGGTTTATTGGCTCCTTTCCTCGGGCTGCTAATAGACAAGTGGGGCACCCGCATATTCATTATTGCAGGTACGGTGCTCTGCGGAATGGCGATGTTGCTCTTGAGTCAGGTATCTACACTTGCAATGTTTTACGTTGCATTTGCGTTCATTGCGCTTGGAATGAGTGCACTCAGCCCAACTGTTACGATGACAACAGTTGCTAACTGGTTTAACAAGAAAGTCGGTAAGGCGACCGGTCTCATGCACAGCGGGGTGGGCTTTTCCGGTCTGATGATTCCCGTCGTGGTATTACTTATCGACAACCTGGGCATGGAGCGCGCGATGATAGTTCTGGGTCTTTTTTGTCTGGGCATCGTCACACCAATCGCGCTTGTGATCCGCGATAAGCCTGAAAAATACGGTCTACTCCCCGACGGTGAAGGTGTGCTTTCCGAATTAAATATCACGAGTAATGTTAACGTGCTCCAAACCGAAAATGAATTTAAACTTAAAGAAGCTTTGAACACTCAGGCATTCTGGTGCCTGGCTTTTGCAATGCTCTTTCAACTGCTTATTGTGAATGCAATTACAACTCACATGATGCCTTATTTAAGCAGCATCGGCATCGAACGCGGAACCGCCAGCCTGATTGCGAGCGCAATCCCGCTCTCGAGTGTGATCGGGCGATTAAGTTTCGGCTGGCTCAGCGATAGGATAGACCACCGGTATATTATGGCAACCGGGTATGCGATGATGGGAGTCGGACTTCTGTGTTTTACTCTCGCAATTGTAGTAAATTCGATTTTTCTTTTTCCAGCAATACCTTTGTTCAGTATAGGGTTTGGAGGCAATGCAACTGTTCGTGGCTCTGTAGTACGCAGCTATTTCGGACGCAAGAGTTTTGGCGCAATTCATGGACTTGTAGTCGGATTGGCGGTTATCGGTACGATTACCGGTCCGCCTCTCGCCGGCTGGGTGTTTGATAATTATCGAAGCTACCAGTACATCTGGCTGGCTTTAACCATAATCACAATCGTTCCATTCTTTCTAATGATTCTTATGTCTAAACCTCGAAAGGCAGATAACATAACTAGCCAATCTGCCGCTACTAGTCGGTACGGGTGAAGGTGGTATAATAGCAGCGGAAATGGCTTTGGTTGTTGTGGGTAGTCCAAGTGTACGACTCTATTCGTTTTAGAGGCAATTTACTCCCAGGATTACAATCGTAACAAGCAAGAACCAAAATAGAGATAAAAAATCTTTGAATGATAGGAGAGCTATGGCACGTGTAGCAATGATTGAAAAAGAAAATGCTCATCCAATGGTTAAAGAGCTTTACGAAAAAAACATGCAGAACAGCGGACGTGTTTTGAATCTATTTAAGGTAATGGGACATCTTCCATATATTGGATTAAACTTTCAAAGATTAGGCAATTCCATATTGAAGGGTGAGGGATTACCAGCCAGGCTACGCGAGTTAGCCGTTCTGCGAGTAGGCTTCCTGGCAAGATGTAGATATGAAATGGCTCAGCATACGCCGATCGCGTTACGTGCTGGTCTTCGAAAGAAACAAATCGATGAAATTGGACAATGGAAGTTATCCCGGGAGTTTACGGATGAAGAGAAAGCAGTATTGGCTTTTGCCGATGAGGTTGAGGTGAATATCCAGGTCAAGGATGAAACTTTTAATGCATTGCGGAGTTTTCTTAATGAACCGTCCATTGTGGAATTAACCGCTGCAATCGCTTACTATGGAATGGCATGCCGTGTCCTGGAAGCTCTTAGAGTCGATATGGAACCTGCGCCTGCAAAATAAAATTGAAAGCCTGAGAAATGGAATATAAATATCATCACCTCGGTATACCGACGAAAAATATAGTCGAAGGTATGTTTCACGTAAAACACCTCAAGATTTATTGTACCGACCACGAGTCGAATCCGTTTTGTATCCAGTGGATGCTGTATGAAGATGGAAATACTCTTCCTGAACTTGTACAAACAGTACCGCACGTGGCATTCGAGGTTGATGACCTTCAGGAAGCGCTCAAAGATAAAAGGGTTATCGTCTCGCCGAATTCTCCTTCTCCGGGAGTCATGGTTGCAATGATCGAAGAAGCGGGAGCACCTGTAGAATTCCTGCAATTTGATAAGAGTGTTCGCCTTAAGTAATTTCTAATTATTTTTGGATTGAAATTCGTGATAGGCGACAAACCGGCTGAGCGCCCTGGCTGCGCTGACCGTACTTGAATAAGCGGGTATTCCGGAAGTAACGAACCTTGTCAATAATTGAGCGCGATAGGATGAGGGACCTTCCATATTCGCCATGCTCGTTGCGGCAACAACAATAGGCTTTCCCGACGTGTTATTTTTACAATACTCGATATGAAGACCGTCGGCTTTCTTATGACGCTCAATATGTTCTGGTTCATCACTGTCCCACATTATTTGTTTCTCCATGATTGCAACATCGATATTGGGATCTGCTAGACCAAGGTCGAACGCCTTTTTAAAATCATCAGGGTTGTCCTGCACAGACCAGATATCAAGCGGATTTCTGGTGCTATTTCCGGCAAGCCGGATAAACTTGTTCATTTCCTGGCGTGTCGTGTCCGTAATCCAGGGTACCTCGAGTCCTTCCCGACCGCAGATGTCGGCCAGAGCCACTGAATTGCCTCCTCCTCCCCCCATCAGCAACGTGCGTTTGCCGGCAGCTGGTTTCAAGTACAAGAAAGCCATAGCAGTGTCTATTATTTCATCCAGCGATCCGACTGGCACGGCGCCGGTTTGAGCATAAAAAGCTTTCCAGATGCGCTCCTCTCCAGCGAGCGATCCGGTATGAGAGGATACGGCCTGCGCTCCCGAGGTTGTTAAGCCGCCTTTCCAGACCAGTACAGGCTTGTTGCGGTTAATGTGCTGTATTAGTCGAGTCACACGGTTGCCGTCTTTCATCCCTTCGAAATAACAGGCTATTATTTTGGTGTCTGGGTCTGTTTCCAGGTATTCCAGGAAATCATAAGCCTGTAGTCCTTTTGCATTTCCAAAACTAATTATCTTGCTGAAATATACTCCGAGCGATTGCCCCAGCTCGCTAATATATTCACCATGACCGCCGCTTTGAGACAAAAATGCCACTGAGCCAAGTCCTTTCGGTTCGGCTCCCCAGGCGCAGAGTTTGCTGGCTGATACCCAGATCCCCATACAGTTCGGACCGACCACCCTCAAGTCACTATTCTTGATGATCGCCGTAATTTCCTCGTCCAGTTTTTCCCCGTCTTCTTCTCCCGTTTCGCTAAAACCCGAGCTGAAGATATGGACATTCTTTACATTAGCAGTGACACAATCGCGTAATATCTGTGGTACAGCGATCGCAGGAGTGGAGATGATGACGTGGTCTGGTATCTCGGGTATTGATTGAACATTTGGGTAGCATTTCAACCCTTCCACTTCGGTCGACTTTGGATTGACTGGATAAAGTCTGCCGGAATACCCTCTTTTTTTTAGCCTTTGCAGGAAACTAGTACCACCCCACCCGGCAGGATTCGCTGAAGCACCCACCACAGCTACCGATTTCGGGAAAAACAAGCTATCTAAAACTCTCGCCGAGGACATAATCACTCCTTGTCATGGAAAGTATTTTTTACCGCAGCTGGCGTATATCTGAGTAAGCTAAGATTGAGCTAATCTTTGATAAGATAAAGTCTATCACGTTTCACGATCGCTGTGCTATTTACGCGTCGACAAGGTTCACTGTAAGCCCAATACCTTTTTCTTTAGCATTAAGGTACAACATATGAGCAACCGCAATATCTTCGATGGCTACTCCTGTTGAATCAAAAATGGTGACTTCATTATCGTTAGCGCGACCCTTCTTTTGGTTAGTAATAAGTTCTCCTAGAGTTCCGTACACTTCATGTTGGCTGTAGAGTCCTTTTGAGATGGGTACATTGATTTCTCCAGCCTTGATTGATTGGCGAATATCATCAACAACAACACGCGCCATTTTTACGATAGTAGGATCGAGTTCTTCCTTTCCTTCGGCATCGGCGCCAACGGCATTGATGTGTGTTCCAGGTAAAATCCACTCCTGTTTAACTATCGGCTGCCGTGCCGGTGTTACCGTGCAGACGATATCAGACTGAACAGCGTCAATTAGAGAGCTCGCTGCCACTGGTTGACCCGGCAGAGATTTTATCAGATGTTCAGTCACTTTAGGAGAAATATCATAAGCTTTTATTTTTTGAAATGAGAAATATTCTAAGAGAGCAAGTATCTGTGTATAGGCTTGTCTTCCTGCCCCGACGACACCAAGCGTTTTCGAGTTTTTCCTGGCAAGAAATCGTGACGCAATAGCTGACGTCGCACCTGTCCGGAAGGCGGTGATATCGGTTGCATCCATAATTGCCAGGGGATAACCGGTGGCAGGATCGTTACAGATCAGTACAGCCATTACAGTCGGTAATCCTTTAGCAGGATTTCCTGGGTGCACATTAACCCACTTAATCCCGGCTGCCCCTGGAAGTGATGCTGGCATAGCGCGGAAATCGCCATCTTTAACCTGAAGATAAGCCTTGGGAGGCATAACTCCGCTTCCCTGAGTCCAATCCCTAAATCCCTGTTCAACTGCGCCAATGACGTCCTTCATGTTCAGCAATGTCAGCGTATCTCTCCGGGTTAAAATCAAAGTGGGCATACAGTACTCCTTCCGAATTTCTGCACGTGCATCCATACCAAATGTACAATGCATAACAATTTACGTCAAGAGATAGTCAATCAATGGATGATTGTTATGTAAATAGTTTTGAGCGTGGTTTTAAGGATTGTCTGTTTTATTTGGAAGGAAAGCCCTTTCCCCTTCTCTGCTGTAGCTTACATTTTTCATCGTATACTATCACTCTGCAGTCTGAACAATACTTGGGTACTCCGCATTTCCTTGTATAAAACACTACCCCACACCTTTTACAAGAATACTTCCTGGAAGGTTTAATCGCTCTGTCTACCACAATTGCACTTAACTTAATTATGTTCGACATCGCTACTCCACCTCCTCTCCTCTTCTTATATATACGTAAATATCAGAAAACTATTACACCCTCTGCATTAATTTTTTTTTCTAATTACTAAACATCGACACTGTATTAAATCTGCTGTATCATCGTGATATACCTGTCCTGAAAAGATAACGAGAGGAGTGATGATGACAGACTATCCCGTAAAATTAGCTATCGATTACCCAGACCGTAAAGTCAACCGCCTGACAAGTTTTTTCCGGATTTTCACTATTATTCCCATCGGATTTGTCGCCGCGCTGTTAATACAAACCATTCCGCCTCTTGTGTTCAACAACACTTCCCGTTTCGAAACTAATAGTACGGACTGGAATAATTTTATTAACTGGATTAATTCCGGGGGCCTCGATTATCCGAGTCTGATAGCCATTACTGCTGCTTTGATTATCATCCTGGCACCCATCATTATCTTCGTTGGTGGATTTATTCTCAATTTATTCAATCCGATTGTCCTGATGATCACCTTCCAACACAAATATCCGAAATGGTGGTACGATTTTTACGTTGCTCTAATAAAATTCCTCTCCCGAGTACTTTCTTATGGAGCCTTATTGACCGATGTTTATCCTTCTACTGATGAAGAGCAAAATATTCATTTCGAAGTCCCATATCCAGATGCCAAGAAAGACCTCAGCCAGGGCTTGCCTTTAATAAAATGGTTCCTGGCAATACCGCATTACGTTGTGCTGTGTTTCATCGCGATTGCGGCGATTTTCTGCGATATTTACATCTGGTTTGCGATTCTGTTCACGGCACGCGTGCCTAAGGGCGCATTCAAGTTTATTATAAAAATTCCTGCTGAATACCCGCCAGCTTG